>Ga0181529_10001613_pt1 | contig 28495 bp, 31 predicted proteins | sample PEATcosm2014_Bin_36_FD_119763 | JGI IMG/M metagenome (GOLD analysis project Ga0181529, IMG submission 119763) | Peatland microbial communities from MTU Mesocosm Facility, Houghton, MI, USA - PEATcosm2014_Bin10_30_metaG | ecosystem: Environmental > Terrestrial > Soil > Wetlands > Peat | place... | reverse complement strand
GAGGCGGCGTTGCGACCAATTCAGAGTTAAGTGAAGGCGGGCACGTATGGCGTCGCTATACGGCCGCCAAAATGCCGACGGTGTTCGCACACGTGTCCAGAGTGGTGTCGGATTTGGCGCGCCCGGAGAGATTCGAACTCCCGACCCCCAGATTCGTAGTCTGGTTACGGACGTAGCAAAATCAACATATTAGCGCAGTCAGGATTGTAAACGCACATCCTGCCGGCGCAACTGGTCCGCTTCGGACGCGATGTTTTGTCATTCGCCGCGGGCCTCAACCCAGCGCGCCTATTTGGCGATCTCCGCCAGCGCCGGCGACGAGGGCGTATCATCGCGCTCGATCGGCAGTTCATGATCAACCCACGAGGTCAACCCACGAAGGGTTGACGTCAACCAGTCAACCGGGTCAACCCTAATTTTTCCGACCAAAACTAGCGCTTTACCGCGGGTCCGTTCCGCGTTCGGCGGTGCAACAGAGAAAAGGTACCTTGGAAGGGCGTGCGCTCTCAGGCGGCGAGGAGAGCCCCTAGGCGACTGACGATGCGGGTTGCGGCAGCGGCCGCCATGTCCTCAAAGGCGCTGGCGGTTTGACCTCTCACCATTTCCGTCGGGACACACAAGCCGGAGCGCTCTTGCTTGGTGAGGCTCTCGCACGCCTTTGAAGCGGGCGCGCCGTTCATTCCAGCGGCCGCTCGCCCTGGCGCGGATATAGACCTGACCGCTGAGCTTCCAGACTTTGAACCGTGAGACCGGGACGTCCGGACATGAGAAGGGCCCGCGGGCAGTTGTGGGTCTCCCCGGCGAGGTCGCCGTGATCCCCGCGCCGCTCTCGATGGGTGAAAAGACTTCAGACGCGTTTGCCGCCGCGAGCGACGATCGTGAACAGGATCCAACCGCCGCGCCCCGTTCGTCGTCGTCGCCTCGCTCGCCGGGCCAGCGCCGCGGCTCCCCTCGCCTCCTGAGTGAAGGGACTCCGTTTGACCACACGCGTCGTCCGTTCCTTCGTCGGCCGCCGGTGCCGGCGTCGAGGCGAGTTTCGTTAACGGTTTGTGTGCGGTGAGGCTACAGGCCCAAAAACACAATAGGAGCCCCGCTGACGGGCGCTGGCGGAGCGAGGCAAGATAGCGGCGGCGACCCTCTCCGCGACTGACGCCCGCCGAATTGGCGTGGTCGTCGAGGCGGCGCGAGCAAGATAGCGAAGCGCGGCCGGTCAGCAGCGTGGCGAGAGGGTTGGTTGTGCGTCGCAGTGACCAGCTCGCGCTTCTCAGGCCGCCGACTTGACAACGATCGTGAGCGACCGGCCGAGCGAGGCGAAGGCGCGTTCAATCGAGTCGAGCCGCGAGCTGTGTCGCAGATCAAGCAGACGATCGATCTGTGGAAGTGCAACGCCGAGCTGTTTCGCCAGCGCGGCCTTGCCGACGCCCTCGGCGCGCATGGCCTGGTAGAGTTCAACCTTGGCCGCAGAGAGCGCCGGCAACGTGACGTGGTCGGCGCCGCGGATCCGGGGCGACGGAACGTCTTCACGGGCGGCCATTGCGGCCATGATCGCCGTCTCGATCGCGTCGACCGCGCGCGCGAGCGCATCGTCGCGATCTTCGCCGAAAGTGATCACCTCGGGGATGTCGGGAACCGTCACGAGGATGGTCCCGTTGTCGTCAGGCGACAGGTTCACAGCGTAGCGCATGGCGTTCAGTCCTTGATTTCGAGTTGCTTTAAGATCGCCTGCCAAAGCCCTTTGCCAAGCTCCTTAGAGCCCCCGTGTTGTGGCAGCACCGATCGCTTTCCGTTCAGGGTCACGATCAGGTGGCCCCCCTTGCCGGGGGCGAAGGTCGCGCCCTTTTTGGCGAGGTACCGCTTCGCCTGGCTGCTGTTCATGCACGCAACAAAACTGTTGCGCGCGCTCACGTCAACAAAAATGTTGCGTTTGCCGGCCGTTGAACGCCTCGATGTATTTGAGCTTCCACCACAGCGCCTTGTCTCCGGTGAAACCCATCGCCAGCAGAGTGAAGCCGTCGCGGCCCATCTCGTAATGCGACGTGCTCTTTCCGCTTAAGCCATTGATTTTTATCGATCCAAATTAGGTGAGGAGGAGCTTCGGCTCTTTTTTGACCAGTCCTCTGATGTCACGAATAACGTGGTCGTGACGCGCTGTCCGTCACAAAGCCCGTCAGGCGCCAAGGTCCGATGGCGTGCGCCCTCTCCCCGGCGTAGCCTGGGCGAACTGATGCGGGGGAACGGCGGCCATGCTCGCCCGATTGTTCCGCTGGCTCGGCCGGCTCAGCGGCTCTAGGACGATCGCAAGCGGTCATGTCGAAGGCAGCGCCATCGTCGTGCGAACATCGCCGCGGGGCGCTACAGCCGCATTGGCATCCAATATTGCGACGCCAATGGTTGCGTGACGGACCGCGATATCTCGGTCGGCCAGCTGATCGCCGCCGACGCGCCAGGCGAATTCTCGATGATACTGGCCTATTGCCATAAGCGCGAAGCAGTTCGCGATTTCCGCGTCGATCGCATCCAAGGCTTCTTCGATCCCGACACCCTCGAACCGCTGCGCGCGGTGACGCTCGTCGCAGATCCCGCGGCGGTCCGCATGCGGTCGACGAAGGGCGGCGACTCTGCCAGACCATCCCCACAAAACCTCTCCGCGGTGCTGTCGACCTATCGCGATTCGCTCGAGGCGGCCGGATGGATCGTCGCTCTCGAAAAGAGCTTCGATGGCGAGCGGCTCGCTTGCTATCGGAGGAACAAGCGGACGGGCGAGCGACTCAAATATCCCAGCGTCGAATTCGAGTTCGCGCCCCATTCGATCGACTACGTCGGCGATCTCGTGGGCGCGCTGACGCCGGTCATCGGCCGACCGCGCAGCCGACCGTGGGGCGTGCACGGCGCGAAAGGATCCGTCAGCACGTGGGGAACGATCGAAAAGGCTATGCCGGCGTTCATTGCGGCGGCTGGATTGCCGCCCCCGTCCGAACGCCTGGCGCCGATGGAATAGGCCGCCCGTTGAACAGGCGATCTTCGCGCCGCATGGGCGCCTTCACGCCGGCCCCGCGTGCGCGACAGTTCGATCTTGCGTGACGCCATTCGCGTAGGGGGCAACCCGGAGACGACCATGACCCCGAATGAAAAGCTCGCTGAGAGCCGAAAGCTCGCCCGCGTGCGGATGTGAAACCACAACAAGCGCGACCGCGCCAGCCGCCTCCCGTCGACGCGTGATATCGACAATGCCCTGAGAGGCGGACTCGTCATGTTCATGACGAAAGGCAACTTGAGGCGCCCTGCTGATCTCGCGGCGGCGCTGATCGAAGACAGTGGGTCATAGGAACCGTTCGACGCGTCGCTCGACGCCCCAGTGTCGCTCGACGCCGAAGGTTGGCGCGACCCAAACTCACCAGCCTCGGAAGCGAAAAGCCTCAAACAGGAAGAACGGCGACGGGGCCCTGAGATCGGTCTGGTGACTTTCCAGCCAGCGGCACATCCTGTTGTCCGACTAACGTGGAGAGTAGGCCCATGTCGCCGCTGAAAACCGACCCTGGAGCGGGCCCCGAGATCGCAAGGCGCGATGCTTGCGGACTGAGCCCGACCCGAACCGACGCCACGGTCAGGCATTATCGAACGGCCGCGGCGCAGCTCATCTGGCGGTCCCATCCTGATCATCAAGCTGATGAGGTTGGGCGCCTGGCGAAGGCGATCGCGTGGTACGGCTCCCAGGACGACATGTGGTCGAAATCGACCATCCGCTCGCACCGCGCCGCGCTTTGTCAGGCCGTCGACGACCTGGACAACGCGTTGGGGCTGCCGCCGACCGTTGTCGCCGACCTGCTCTCGCGGGTGCGGTCGGCGAGCCCTAGATCAAAAGGGCCGGAGGCGCGGCGCGCCGCCAGCGCGCGGAAGCGCAAGAGCTTCACTCAGGCGGAATGGCGGCTCCTGATCGACCTTCTGACGAAGAAAAAGACGAGCACCGCGCGCATCCTCGCGGGCTTGCTGGCCTTTGGCGCTCACCTCGGCCTGCGGCCCCGCGAATGGCGCGACGCGACCCTCAGCGGAAATATCCTCACCGTGCGCTGCGCGAAGAACACCAACGGTCGCGGCGTGGCGGCGTCTCGATCGCTGATATTGGTCGGGTTCGATCAGGTCGGCCTCTTGGGCCTCGCTCGCTTCCTCGGCGCTCTCAAGATTGCGGCGTCAAAGGCGAGTTGCTGGCAAGTCTTCTATGAACGCATCGCCAAGGCGCTCGACCGCGCATGTCAGGAGGCCGGAATCCGGAAGATCGCGATGTACACCCTGCGGCACTGCGCGCTCGCGACGGCGAAGCGCAACCTCACCGCACGTGAGGTTGCGGCTCTCGCCGGCCATGCGAGCGTCCGGACGGCTCAGTCTCACTACGCCAAACGTCGGACCGGGTGGCCGCTTCCTAAGGTCTCGGCGCGGCCCACCGCAGAAACGGTGGCGAAGGTCAGACTGAACGACAAGGCCGATTTCGCGCCGACGATTCGCATGCGGCCTTCCCTGTAGCGCGAGAATTGTTCGTCGTCGTTACAGTTCTTTCACCACCAAGAGACAGCCCGCGAGGCACGGCCCCACTGCCAACATCCGGCAAATGTGCCGGATGTTGCCGCCCGGCGGCGGCCGGCCGACGTCGAGGGAAACCGGTCCCAAAACGGAACTGGTTTTGCAAATACGGCTCGCTGTTGTCGTCGCACGCCAGGCCACAGCCGCCGCGCAAAGAATGGTCGCTTGTGGCGACCGTTCTTTGGCGGTCGCATGGCCGCGAAACGACGCAAATTTGCACCTTTTCCGACGGCCTGGGTCGGGCGAGAAGTACGGGTTTGCATCCTTGATCCGATAACTGACTTTGGGGGCCGGCAGGATGCGCCCCCTAAGGTCGCGTCCGACGCTCAAACGTCGGTGATCTCGATTCCAAACGGGCGTTGCGCTTCAGCGCAGGATTCCCAGATCCGCCGTCGCGCTCAGCCATTTGCTGGTTACGGCGTGGAATAGTTCACAGTGGCGCCGGGTCGACGCGGGGCGACGTAGATGTTTTGCGAGCCATTGGTGGTAACTGTCTGCGACCCTTGCCCAGGAATCACGAAGTTCCCGAGATTCGTCGGGTCGACGCCTGGCGGGTCGGGTGGTTCGGTCCCAACGGTCCACTGAAAAAGTTCGACCTCAGCGCTTAGCACCAACGGTCCTGGCCCAAGGTTCGTCCACTGCGACATTGGAAGCTGCATCTGCATGTGTTTGCTCCTTTCAGGATGTTGTGAACTCAACGATTCTCGCTAAGCGCCGAGCGCGGTCCTTATTCCCCCTGTACGCCGCCGTAGGTGAAGTAGCCGCGCTGCGTCGCACCGAGCGAGGGCGTAGGGCCAACCGAGCGCGTGCCCAGACCTCCCATCAACGACCCGGCGCGCGCGAGGTCGGCGAGAAAGGCTTGCAGCTCGCCGCGCGCGCGCGTGATGTCGGAAGTGTCGACTTGCGGCCGCACCGTCGCATTGAGCGCGTCGAGCGCCGCCTTGCCTTCGTCCGCCGCCGGCTTGACGTCGGGAATCGCGAAGCCATACGCACCGGCCATCGCCTTCTGCGACGGGGTCGGCCGCCAAACGTCAGTCGTTAGCGCTGGATCCTTTAGCGGAAAGGCGCCGGGCGGCAGTTGGCCGGCGTAGGGCAGTTGCTGATTGTCATTTCCCGGCCCCGGGCCGAGGCCGAAGAATTTCAGGACGGCCGCGCGGTTGCGGTTCTGAAGCTCGCCGATCGTCAGATTGGGAACGAGGCTTGGCTGCGCCTTCACGTCGTTGCGCATCCGCCTCCGCTCATCGTCGGTCAGTTTGGCGTAATCGATTGTGTTTTTGACGTCGGCGGCGGCTGTGCCGAGATCGATGCCGAGCCAAGCCGCAAGCCCAGCGAGCGAGAAACCGCCGACCCACGGCGCAGCAGCCGCCGGCGCTGCGCCAGCGGCGGCGCCCGCGCCGCCACCGAGCCGGGCTGCCGCAGCGGACAATTCATGCGCAGAGACGTCGAGCGCCGCCGCCGAGCCTTTGAGCCCAAAGCCGCCCATAAAACCTTTGAACACGCCGTTGAGCAGCGCCAAGCCGCCAACGCCGCCGCCGGCGATCCCCGCGCCGCCGACAAGCTTGGCGAGTTCCGGATTGTTCTTCGCCCATTCGCTGTAGCCTGACGAGAAGTTCTGGATCGTCTCGGCGAGCGAAGTCATCGCAGACGCCGCCTTGGTCATCAGCGGCGAGGTCGCCGCGGCGGCCAGTTGCTTCAGCGAGTCGGTCAGGGCACTGAACGCCGAAACCGGATTGTCCTTCATCGCCGCGTCGTCGCCGGCGGCGAGGCCGGTCGGCTTCTCCAGCGTCTGTTCGTCGCGTTTGATGCGCGCTTCGTTGTGCACCAGGAAGGCGATCAGGCCGGCCATGTTGCGTGGCATTTTGGCGATCAGGTCGTCGAATTTGTCTTCCGTGGCACCCTTGCGCTTCATGAAGTGGTCGTGAAAATCCCACGCCCACTGCGCGATGTTGCTCTTGAACTCGCTGGCTTCGAACAGGTGCGCGCCTGGGCGCAGTTCCGCCTTGCCGTGCTTGTCAATGACGTCTTGGTTCCTAACGAAGCCCGCAGCGATCAGCGCGTCGAGTTCCTTCCCCTGCATGTGGCCGCCAATGAAATTGTTCAAGGCGGTCATCATTTCGGTGCCGCCCTGCTGTCCGGTCGATTGCAACAGCGTCGGGAAGATCTTCTCACGAAACTCAGGCGACCAGCCGTAGATCGATTGCTTGGCGTTGCGGTAGGCGGCGAGCGCCGTCTCGGTTTGGATTTGGCTGCCGAACGCCTGCTGCGACTTGAGGAAGCTATCAAGGAACCGCTCGCGCTCCGGCATACCCTTCATGCCCAATTCGTCCATGATTCTCATGATGTTGCCGACGTCCTCTTCCGACGTCGACAAGCCGCTGTTGCGCAAAGCCGAGCGATAACGCGCGCCGAGCTGCGCCATCTCGAACGCCTCGGCCGGCGCAATGACGCGTGCATCCTTGAAGGTCGCGAGGTAGTCCGCCTCCAACACGCCGGCGTGCTTGGCCGCGAAGTCGCGAAAGTCCTTGCGCGCCGTGTCGATATCCACCGGCGTCGCGCCGGCCGCTTTGAGCTGGGCGATGCGTTCCTGCGTCGTCGCGCCCATGCCGAGCGCTTCTTTGACCGCCGCGAGCATCCCGCCGCCGACTGCCATCCCGACCATCGGACCGCCGAGCGCGCGGAGCGGCTTGGCGAGTGAGAACAGGCCGCGGCTTTCGCGTGAGAGACGGTTCTGATTGGCGAAGAACCGCGCTTGCTCTCGGCTGACGGCGCGCAGCGAGGAGAGCGTCTGACTTTCCCACGAGCGGACGCCAGCGAGCTGCTCCCGCGTCCAGCTCGACGCGTTCGCGGCTAGGCCGGCGCTCTTCGTGTAGGCTTGCCAGGCCCTGCTAACGGTTTCGATGTCCTTGGCGCTGAGTTTGAGCTTCGACAGCGAAGCGATGAACTTGTCGGTCGCCCCGGTCGACGCCATGCCTTTGGCGACCTTCTTGATATTGGCCTCGACGTCATTGAGCGCCTTCGCGACGGTGGGCACCTGTTTGGTGATGTCCTGTTTGAACAGCAGCGTCAGCGTCGAGGTCAAGTTCGCCATATTGCTCTCCAGATCCAATGGCCGCCCGTGCTCCCTGGGCGGGCGCGCCTGTCGACTAGGGCCTCTGTGCGGTCAGCGGAACTTGATCAGCGCTGCACCGAGATCGCGCATCGCCAGGTCGATCTGCTCCTGGGTTGTGCTGGCGTTCCAGGTCAGGTCGGCGAGGCGCACGGCAGCGTGCTTATTGATCACAGTCGATTTCGCGGGGACGCCGTCGGTGGTGATCGCGCGATAGCCGAGGATCGCCTTGGCGCGCTCCGAACCGTCGGCGACGGTCGGGTTCCACGCAACGTAGACCTCATCACCCTGGACGTTGACGGTGAAGCTGTCGCCGGCGGCGAAGTCCGGCGTACCAGCGGCGATGGTGAAGGCGATTTGATCCGTCCACGCCGTCCCGACAACGCCTTCGCCGAGGAGCGCGCCGTTCGGGTCTTCAACAGCGAAGTGGGTCGAGTCGGTCAATACGACCCGGTAATTGCCGGCGGCGACGTCGGTGGTGACCGCGGGGCTGGCGAGGGTCAGTGCGCCGGCGCCGGCGTTAGTCCCAGCTACGGAAGCCACAGAGACTGTGCTCGTGACCACCTGCGCGCCGAGCACTTGGCCGACCGGCAGCGACTGATTGGCTCCGATCATGACGTCGTCGCGCGACAGATATCCTCCGCCGTCCGAATCCTCCGAAACGAGGAAGGTAAAGGCGTGCTGTTCTTCGGAAAGTGTGACGCCTCGTGGAGTTCCCATAGTCGCTGTCCTTCTGGAAAGAGTGTGAGCGAAAGGGCGCCGGTGAGACCGCCCGTCGCCTAAGGCGCGCGCGTCGTAACCGTGCGCGCCAATTGAAATGAGCAGCCGAAGCGTGGTCCAAGCGCTCCGGCTGCTCTATCGCGCGCAGAGTGAGGTCTGCCGCGCGCGACGACTGAACCGCCCGACCGGCGACGTCGGGCGCGAAACATCACGCCACCGCCGTCACCTTGTCGGCGAGCGCCTTGACGCCCCCGACGGCGGCGGAAGCCAGCACCAGGATTCCATTTTTCGCCGGAACGAGGCGGACCTGCGGAGCCCGCGCGATCTCCGGGAGGAACGGCGGCAGCTCGACGCCAGAAACGATCGGCGAAGGTTCGGAGGCCGTCCGCGCCGGAAGGAACGTCACCTTCGTGAACGGGCGCTTTTTGACTTCGTAGCCGCCGCCGTGGCTGGGAATGACGCCTTCCGTCGCGCTTCCCGATTTAAGCACGATAAAGCGCTCTTCCCTCTCATCGACCAGATGGCCGGATTCGACCTTGACCCAGCGCTCGACGTCTTCCTCGGTAATGATTTCTTCGCTGAGGTCGGCGGTCCGTCGCGCCAACGCTTCAGCGCGGCCGATGCGGGGCTCGTCGGAATAGCGCTGCTCGAATTGCCTCGCAGCGTCGTTTGCTTGTTTGACCGCCTCGACGATCTCGAGGACTCGCGCGCGGGCGGCCGGATACTGGCCGAGCGCCTCGACGGCCTTCTTGAGCAGGCCTTCAGCGCCGGCGCGGGCCTGAGCCATCTCGGCGACGTGCTCTTGCTCGAGCAGTTCGTTGCGGCGCTTGTCGAGGGCCTCGACCAGCGCACGGCGAGTCTCGAACCGCTCTTCGGCTTCTGCCTGGCGCTCTTTGTGTGCCTCGAGCTTGTCGCCGCCAGCGACGAGGGCGGCTTTGCGCTCATTTGCAAGGGTGGCGATCTCAGCTTCATCGCCGGTCATAGCGACTTTGCAATCGGCGATCGCCGCCTCGACGGCCGGTCGCTCGGCCTTCGCCGAGCCGACCAGTTTTCGGGCGTTTTCGATATCTCTCATCTATGGACTCCTCATTTGGGTAGCGTCGAACGTGATCAGGACGCGGCGTTGTCGGCCGCGATGAAGCGACCCGCGCCGACCATCAACCGTCGACCCGGATTTGAGCCGGCCAGTTCGGTGTTGAGCCGGTCGGCGACAGCGGCCCACGCGGAGCCCCGTTGTTTGAGAGCCTTCGTGGGCTCGATACGCGCGAAGCCGCCGGCCTCAATGTTGAGTTCGTCGGCGATCGTTGACCAAGACGCGGCGCCGCGCTGGTTGGGCGCCGGGAGGCGCGGAGCGTGCACAGCGCCGCTGGCCTTCGCGTTGAGTTCGTCGGCGATTGAGGACCACGGGATGCCGTGGTTGCTGGTGGAATCCGGCGATCGCTCGGAGAGGTCGCGGACGTCATTCTCGACGTTCGAGCGGCCGGCGATTTCAAGCCCCGGCGCGCTGCTCGATCCTTGCGATACGGCCGTGGACGAAGAGTCGATCGGCACAGGCCCGACCGCGCCGAGCGGTAGGGCGGCCGATGCGGCGGCCGCGCCGCCGCTACGCGCGCGGCCGCTGGCTTCAGCGTTGAGCTGGTCGGCAATCGTTGACCACGGCACAGCTCCTCGCTGATTGAGTGAGAGCGCCGCCGATGCAGAAGCCGCTCCGTCGCTTGCGCGCCCTCCATTGCGGCGGCGGGGAGGCGGTCCGGAGAGAACGCTCTGCCGCGAGCCAATGCGATCGGCGAGGCCGATTGCGACCGCCTTATCCGCCAGGAAATCACCGGCCTCGGTCGCGAGCACGGTCGATGCGACGATGCCGCGGCCGTTGGCGACGTCGGCGGCGAAGCGGGCGCGAATATCTTCGACCAGCTCTTGCATATCGTCCCGGGCGCGGCTCGACAGCGGTTCGTAGGGGTTACCATCGACCTTCTTGGCGCCGGCGTGAACGAGCGTGACCCGGACGCCGGCGGCGTCGTAGAGCCCCGATAGGTCGATGTGCGCGATGACGGCGCCGATCGAGCCCAACTGGCTGAGCCGCGTGGCGACGATCTCGTCGGCCGCGGCGGAGATCCAATAAGCCGCGCTGAACGCCCACCCCTCGACCATCGCCGTAACTGGTTTCCGCGCTCTTGCCGTCCGAACGGCGTCGACGACGCCGTCGACCCCGGGGACCTGGCCACCGGGCGAATCGACCGTGAGCACAATGCGATCGACCGCGAAGTCGTCGGTCGCCTGCATCAACGCGGCAGTCAGAAAGTCGTAAGAAGTGAGGCCCTGGGATCCATCATAGCCACCGCGCGAAAGCAGCGGCCCCATAACCGGAATCAACGCGACGCCGCCCTCGACGCGATAGAGCGCGCCGGTGCGGCTTGCGCCGTTGAAACCGTTGGCGAGGGCGCTGCCCGCCTTCGCCAAGGCGCTGACGATCGACTCGACGTGCGCCGGATGCGCTAGGTAGGTTTGAAGGCCGGAGGCCAGGTTGAGATCAGTCATCGACGTCCTTTCGCGAGCGATCAAAGGCCGCGTTCCTTGTTGAGACTTGCGCCGCGGCGGCGCAAACCTAGAGAAGATCAAACAACGACTGAGGTCGCTCCGCCCTCAGTCGAGCCCTTCGATGCGGCGCGCCTCGTCGACTTCGGCGAGAAAGTCGCGCCACTCCATCGCGTTCAATTCCGCCATGCGCCAGCCGATCACGCGGCAGACGAAGGCGCGGTAGGTTCGCCAGGCGCCCGGCCCGTAGCGCCATCGAGCAGCGCCGCGAGCCGGAGGGGCAAAAAATCTCCCAACCCCTGTTCGATTGCGAAGCCGTCGTCGTCGTCGAGCGCGTTGAGCACCGCTTGCGGAATCGGCGCACCGTCGGCGTCTACGTACACCGGCCATGCGATTGCGCTGCGCTTGTCGGCGTTGCTGACGGTTTCGAGGAACTGCGCGACTTCAGCGACCGTCAACCGCGCGAGGTGGATCTCTGAATAAGTGCGGCCGTCGACGACGACGGGGTATTTGAGCGTGAAGGCGCGCGAGCGCCCGCTTGGGTCGACGAAGCCGTCTCGTTCGATCGTCTGCTCTGTGGTTTCCGTCATTACTTATTTCCTTTCTGTTGCAGGACGGGGGCGTGCTCGGCCCCGCGCGCCGGCGTCGTCGCCAGCAGCGCGAGCGCCTCTTCGACGCTCAGGACAGAGTCGAACGCCAACTTGATCGCCGCGCGCTCGCGTCCGTCGGTGAGCGGCGATTGCAGCAGGGCAGCCAAGCGCCGGCGCTCGGCGATCTGGCCTTGAACGAAATGGATATCTTGCATGGCGGGACCTCCTGGCGCGGATCGTAAGCGCCGGCGGCGCAAACCGCGCGAAGCCAATCAGGCCTGCGCCGAGGCCAACGCAGCCCGCGCCTCGTAAAGCTTGTCGATCAGCCGGCGGCGAATATGGACGCGGCCGCCGACCAGTTCGACGAAGCCCATCTTTCGGGCCCGCTTCACGACGGCGTTCTTGGTAAGGCCGAGGATCTGCGCCGCGATGGCGATCGGCACCAACTTGTCGTCTTCCGCGTCCGCGAACGGATTGGCCGGACGGGCGGCGGCGGCTCGAATGGTGGCGATGACAGCCCGGCCGATCTGGTTGGCCAGTTCGTCGAGACGCCCGTCGCTGGGCCCTGCGTCCGCGACCAGGTCGCCGGCGGCGCCGGCGAGCCGTGTGACGGTTGTCAAGACGTCGTCGAGATCTTGGTTGGCGCGTTCCGCGAGGTCTTCCTTGGCCGCGTTCGCGTCGAAACGGCTCGCACCGCTTTCGCCGGCGCAGCGAGAGGGAGCGAGCACCGGAAAACCGCGGTTCTTGGAGATCTGGCGGAGCGGAAACATGCGGTCCAAGTCTGCCGCGCTGAGTCGGGGCTTGGTTGGGAGACTCTCGCACGAAAGACGCAACGGCGGCGGCATGGCGGCGAACGCGGCGGAGATTTGTCTTAGCGAAAGAGGCGACGCCGCCTCGGCCCTCGCGGCGCGCCGAACCGCCGCCATCGGATAGGGGAGCGCGGCGCGATCTCGCCTCATCGCGTCGACCACCATGCGAATGGACGGCGACTGCGGAGAGCATGCCGCGATCGCCCTTGCATTGGCAGCCGTGAGTTCGAAGAGTCCCACGGTGAGCGGACGGCGATCACTAACTTCAAGGTGCGTCATCGAGACAATCTCCTCTATTTGAGGCGTGAAGTTCGCTTCGACCAATGGTGGAAAGATCGTCGGGAGCGCGACTGCGGGTCGAGCCCGCAATCAACGGCAATTAATTTCCGCGGCGGCGAAACACCGGAAAAGTCAAAGGGTTAGTCGCTTCTGAGCGAGTACGGCGCGAGGCTGGCTTTGTGCGCCGCGGTGGAAGAGCACGCGCCGAATCACCCAACATGCATCACTTTGGCGGCCATATCGGGTCGAAAGGCCGAACCACGCGTGTTAGACGCGCGGCTAGGCAAGAGGCGGCGCGGCCAGTGCGTCGCCAAAGCCGAAGGCTCGCTATGATTGACCGGCGCCGCCAAGACGCCGCAGCAGCGGCCAAAGGGCTTGATCGCCTATCTTGTCATCCACCATTGGATCCACCGGCGGCCGTCGACGGCGCTCTACGGTGACGGCAACGAGCGCGTCGCCGAGCAGGCGCGCGCGACGCCACTCAACCTCGCCAAGCTGACGAAGCTGTTCTGTGCCTATCTGACAATCTCGCCGTAGCCGTCGCGAGGCTCGATAAACAGCATGACGCCGAGCAAGCCGCCGACATCCTGGCGGTGAGACGACTCATAGATGAACCGGAATTTGACCAAGCACGCGCGTGTGTCGGCGGCGCTCGACGTGTCGCAATGGTGCTGCAAGTAGTCTGATCCCGCGTCATTGAAAGAACTAAAATCGACTCGAACGCGTGCGAGCCCGCGCGTGTCGAAGCATCGATAGTCAGCGGCGTCCGCATAGAGACAATTGAGCGTCGTCTCGACGATCTTTCCTTCCCACTTATGAGTCTCGACCGCTAGATCCGTTGGCGCCAGCCGCTTCACGTCGACGGCGTTGAGGAGCGCGCCGACCGCGGCGCCAGGCGCTGGCGAAGGTTCGGGCGCGGGCAGGCGGTCGGCGATGTGGTCGTAACAATCAAGCCGGTTGTCCTTCCCGGCGACTTTCGAGCAGTTGAGGACATCAGTCGCGACGTCCGCAAGGGCCGGCGTCGCCAAGCAAACTAAGAATGTTAAGGCGACCGCGTTTTTCATCAGGGATTGCCCGAATTCGCGGCAGGCCGCGTCTACGGCCGACAATCGGCGCTGCTGTCGATACGAGGTCAAGCGGCAAAACGCCGCAAGCGTTACAGCACGACCATGGAGAACCGATCGCGTTCCTCCGCCGCGTTGGCGGCACCGAAGTCGCGCTCGTCTGGAGTCAGCGCGTCGTTGTTCATCGTGCTTGGTCTTCCTCGGGAAACATCGCCCAGATGTCGCGTGTCCAGAAAGCGCGGAGGTGGTCGCACAGTTCGTCTTCTCTCGGGGGCGACAGTTTGGCGTCACTCGCGATCTCGAAGTACATCTTCAAGACTTCGCGCTTTGAGGTCGGCCTTGCACCGCGCTTGACCCGTAGGAGGAACCCGCCGTCGAGCCGTTGCCAATAGCCCAAATCCCCTGCGGCGTTTGACTGCTCGCTTGTGAAGAGGCCGCGCCAACCGAAACGACCGTACCGCGAAACGAAGTGATCTCGGATCGAAGAATTCTTCGGTTCCAGCTTCGGGGCTTTTTTCGCCGCGATTTCACTGATTTCGTCGCAAAGCTCGGTCGCGGTCGCGAACTCCACCTTGTTTGATAGCAGTCGTTTTAGGAATTCCAGGTCTACGGGGGGCCACAATCGGGAGGGTTTACGCCCCTGTCCGCGGTTGCCCAGCGTTGCCGCCGCTTTGACCTCCACAAACGAGAGGTCGTCGAACCTCGCCTCGGGAGTCGCGCGGCGAGCTGAGTTGTCGGACGTCGCCAAGGTCCAGTCGCCGGACCATGTCTCGCGTGAAATGAGCCGCTTCGTCGGCGCCGCGCTCTGCCGCCCGTAAGCGACCACAGCGCCACTCGACAGCGCGGCAATCAAGCCGCGCTGCGCGACTATTGTTGACGCCGCTTCACGCGTCTGGTCGGCGCTCAGTCGAAGCCTCTCTTTGAAGCTCTTCGCCCGACGAGCGCGTTCCGCGTCGGTCGTGTAGGACTTCGCCCTGGCAAACCACTCGGGGTAATCGCGAAAAGGGTCCGGCGACCGCTCGGTGTTTTCCCAACGCTCCGCCCACTCCCTCGCCCAAGCCCGAAAACCGGGCCCGTCGCGCGGTTCGTCGTGGCGCAAGAGGAAGTAGTTGCCGCTCCCCCGATCATACCATTCGACGGCTTTGTTCGCAGGATCTTCGCCGGAAAGCCGGCGCTCTTCCTCCTCCAGGCGCTGAATTGTGGCGGCGCGTTCATCCTCGACTCGGCGTATCTCGTCGAGGTCGGCCTGAGCAGCGAAACGTCGAATTGCGATTGCGATCGGCATGGCCTGCGCCGCAATAGCGGCCGTGAAGTCCACAAGGGGATCTCTCGCGAACGCCGTCGCAGGATCTCCCTTTTGCCTCCGCTTCAGGGCAGGTCTCTTAGGCATCAGCGACCGGCTCAACGAAGGCGCGCACCGCTCGGCGCACGCCGAGCCGCCGTCCCGCTACGATAGTGAGAACTCGGTCGGCTTCGGGCGGTTGGTCACTCATCGTTTTCAGAGGTCAATTGCTCGACCTGGATCGAACCATCTCTTGGCGTCCCCTTTCGTAGTCGCACCCCAACGCCGCCGCCGTTCTCGGGGATGAACTCGACGCCGGCCGCCTCAAGGGCGGCGCGGATCGCTGCGACCGTTGAATTGTTGACCGGCAGACCGGCCTCCAGCCGTGTGACCGTATTCGGCGAGACTCGCGCCGACGCCGCCAGCTCGCGCACGCTCAACTTCAGAGCCGCGCGCGCCATTCGGGCCTGACTTCCGTCCATAATGCGATTCCGTACCAAAATTGGGATTGCGTCACTGTCTCAGGGTTGGTATTATGTCACAACCTTGCGACAGCGCCAAGGCCAATCACCGGGAGTCAGCCATGTCAACAAGTTCATCGCCAGCCACCGCCGAGTCTTCGACCTCTCGCCGTGGCTTCCTCGTCAAGGGCGCCGCGATCGCAGCGTCCTTCGCCTCAGCAGCAGGCACTGCCTCAGTTCTTGGCGTGGGCGCGGCAAGCGCTGCGGCGACCCAGCCGCTCGCGCTTAGCGCCTCCGGCGCGGACGAAGCGTTGTTCGCCCTGCTGGCGGAGTGGACGGATCTAAGCAAGCAGAACGAAGCCGCTTTTTGGGAGGTCCAGGCGGCGTCAGATCGATGCGACGCGCTGGCGCCTAGTGTGCCGAAGGTCGCGGCTCGCGATCGACAACTTGGCCTCTCCCAGCTCGACGCTGGCGACCTCTTCGACAATCGGGCGATCGGCTATCTGCAAAGGATAATTGAGATTGGCCACACGCCGGGTGACAACGATCCTCCCTTCGCCAAGGCTTACCAGGCTCGCATCAGGCAGATCGTCGCGGAGTGGCAAGCGTATCTCGCCGCCGACGACGCGGCGCGGGAGGCTTCGGGGCTCAACGCCGCCGAGCGCGAAGCGGATCGCGTCAGCGTTATCGTGAGGCGTCTCTTCAACCGCATCGCGAAGACGCCGGCGCAAACTGCGGCTGGCGCGCTGGCCAAGATCGCGGCCGTCGCCGACTATTTCAACGACGCGGTGATCGGCGAGGAAAGTATGGCGGACGACGTCCTTCACTCGGCTGTCTGCGACGTCGAGCGGCTCGGCCTCGGCCGACTGCCCGCCGAAGTCCTGCGCGTCAGCGCCGATGCGAGAGCGTGATTCGGCGCGTGCTCTTCCGCCGCGGCGCACAAAGCCAGCCTCGCGCCGTACTCGCTCGGAAGCGACTAATCCTTTGACGTTTCCGGCGTTTCGCCGCCGCGGAAATTAATTGCCGTTGATTGCGGGCTCGACCCGCAGTCGCGATCCCGACGATCTTTCCGCCATTGGTCGAAGCGAACTTCACGCCTCAAATAGAGGAGATTGTCTCGATGACGCACCTTGAAGTTAGTGATCGCCGTCTGCTCACGCAGGGCGAGGCGGCAGAATACCTCAATCTTCCTCCACGAACGCTTGCGACCTGGCGGTCGCGCGGCGGTGGTCCGCGATTCGTCCGCTTACGAGGCAATGTCAGATATCGCCAGGGCGACCTCGATTCCTTCGTCGAGGCTGGCGTGCGCGACAATACCTCGCAAACGGCGGCCCCGTGACTGCCCGCAAGCCCCGCACCGCGCGGCGCCGAGCACGCAAGCGCAAGCCGCGCGGCGAGAGGACCGAGTCGACGATCTACGCCGGCTCGCGCCTGATGGGCGAACTCGTCGGCCGCATCGGCGACTTCACTGCGCGCGATGCGAAGGGCAGGCGGCTCGGCAAGTTCAAGACGTTTGAGGCCGCGCGGGCGGCGATCTACGCGGCCGACGACAGGGCGCAGGCTGAAGCGCGGGCGCAACTCAAGACGAGTGCGCCGTCGTCGGCGACCGACGACAGGCCGGCGATATCACGCGCTCGAGGCGTCGCGGAGTTGGTTGGATGATCGCCGCTCAGATCGAGATCGCTGCGACGATCGCGGCGGGGTCAAATCTTCTCGAAGTTTTTTCGGCCAAACGCGGCGAGACCGCGCCAGCAGCGACACAACTTTGCGTAATTTTCGGGAGGTCAAAGTGACCGACCAACTTCCGGCCCCTCCCGTCGCGGGCGACGCGGATCTCCGCGACTTCGGCTTCATGCCGCTCGACGTGGTCAGGCTGCGCGACAGTGACTTTGCTGCGCGCGCGACCGGCGAAGAGTTCCGCGCCGGCATCTTCCTGTGGTGCGCCGCCTGGCATCAGCTCCCCGCCGCCAGCCTGCCCGACGACGACGTGGTCCTGAGCCAACTCGCAGGCTATGGCCGGGCGCTAAAGGAATGGAAGTCCGTCCGAGCCGGCGCGTTGCATGGCTTCGTCAAGTGCACCGACGGCAGGCTCTATCACCCCGTGGTTGCCGAAAAGGCCAATAGGGCGTGGCTGGAGAAGCTCATAGCGCGCTGGAAACGCGAGTGTGACCGCATTCGCAAGGAGAACGAAGGCCGCAAAGAGAAGGGCCTCACCCCGCTCGATATGCCAGCTAAGCCCATGGATGTTGGACGAGCGGGGCCAACGGTTCCGATGGAAGCGCCCGGCCGTTCCGACGGAATTCCGATGGAACCGGCCCCGCCTTCCGGCGGAATTCCGCCGGAGTCAACGCAGCGTTCCGACGGACAGCCGTGTGAAGTCGACGAAGGCCTCCGCGGGAATTCCGGCGGAAACGCCTCACAAGGGATAGGGATAGGGATAGGGATAGGGATAGGGAGAGAGAGAAAAGAGTCGTCGTCGTCTGCGCGCGCTCCGCGCGCCCAGACCACGCCTGACGACGACGATTTGCTCGTTCAATTCAAGAAGGCAGCGAAGGGCAACCTCGCGCCAGGCTGCGCAAACGTCGCCCCGCTTCGACAACTTCTGAACGAAGACTGCGACCTGTCTGACATTCTCAGCTTCGCCAAAGCCCGAGTCTCAAAGCTCAAGCGCCCACTCGAAAACCTCGGCAATTATTGGCTTGTCCCGGAAATTCGCGCCTGGTCGCGCGACCGCCGCGCCGCTGCGGAAGTGGCAGCCAAGCAAGGTCACGCGCCGGCGCGCGAGCCGCAGATCTTCGTCGCGGAATCGTCGCCGGACTGGCCTCGCGCCGTAGAGGCGTGGCGGCGCGAGCGCCACAAAAAGATCGGACCGCCGACCACCGAGCAAAGAGGCGTGCGCGGTTGGCACTTTTCGGCGGCGATACTCGCTTCAGGCGAAGGCGCCAAGCCGATGGAGGCCGCAGAATGAGCCGGTCTCGCGGAGCCGCCCCGCCAATGGCGCGCGCATCGAAATCGCGCCGAATTTTGATCTTGCTACCTAAAATGCACAATACGGGCGGCAGGAAGGACACCGGGTCGACGACCATGCGTCGCACAGCCACAACAGCGATCGCGGAGGCCGTGGAATGACGCGCCGCCCCGCCGCCTTTCGCCAGTCCGATATCGTCCGCGCCGCGCGCGGGGCGATCTCGGCTGGGCTGTCGCCGGCGCGGATCGAAATTGACCCGACCGGCAGAATTGTAGTGGTGTTGAATGGGGCGGCCGAGCCGGCGGTCGACCAGCCGGACGCAATGACGCCCGAGGAGGATCGACAATGGGCCATGAGCCGGGCGGCGGCGCGTCGAGCCGCGGAACGGCGCGCATTCGTTACGTCCAGCGGGTCGTCGAGCGCGGAGCTGTCTATCTCTACTTCCGCAAAGGTGACTGGCGCGAAGGGCCGCTGACCAGCGCCGACGGCTCAGACGAGCTGCGCGCCGAAGTCCAGGCCATCCTCGAGCGCGGCGAACGCGAAACGATAACAGCGCGGCCGAAGGGCAAGACGATCGGCGATGAGCTGCTGCGCTACGCCGGCGACGGGGCCAAGCGCAAACCGTCGGGCGACTTCCTCGCGCTTGCCGCCTCGACCCAGCGCGAATACCTGCGCATGGCGACCGAGATCCGCGCCCATTACGGCGCGACGCCGTTGCGCACGCTCGATCCCGGCCGCATCAGCGAGATGAAGGACGACTGGGCACCGCGCGGCTACAAGGCGACCAACGATCGGTTGCAGGTGTTGAAGAACGCGCTCAAACCGGCCGTCGCCGACAAGCGGATCAAGGCCGATCCGTTCCAAGGCGTCGACGACATGAAGCGGCCGCACGATCTCGATCTCGCCAACCTGCCGTGGGAAGACGCCGAAGTCGAGGCGGCGATCGCCTGGTGCCTTGGCCGCAAGCTGCCTGGCTTGGCGCGGGCGATCGGCCTTGCCCGCTGGGCCGGCTTCCGCCGCGGCACGATCTGCCGCATTCCGCTCAATGCCCGGCGCAAGGCGCTCAACGCCCGGCGCGAGCCCGAACGCCGGCTGAACTGGATCACCGAGAAGCGCAAGGTGCTATGCGACAAACGCGAGGACCCGCGGCTGACCGCGCTGATCGAATCGACGCCGAGCCGAGCCCTGACGATCGCCTACAACCAGGACGGCAATGCGTGGAAGCCGCGCCAGCTCAACCAGGCGCTCGACCGGATGCTCGCCGACCTGGCGAAGCGCGAACTGGCGCGGCCGCAACTCACCTTGCACGGCCTGCGCCACGCCCGCGGCGAGGAACTCGCCATGACCGGAGCCTCCGATGCCGAGATCATGGCCCAGCTTGAGCAGTCGACCGAACACTCGGCGCGCATCTATCGCCGCCGCGCCTCCCGTCGCCGCATGGCCGACGCCGCTCAAGACCGCATCGACGGCAGCAACGTCATTGCGATGGGGACAGCCGCTACGCCGGAGGCCGGAACGCCCCAAGAACGCGGTTCTGTAAAACGGCTGTAAAAACGCTGTAAAACACTTGCCGCGAATGCTGCTAAGTGCTGGCGCGCCCGGAGGGATTCGAACCCCCGACCCCCAGATTCGTAGTCTGGTGCTCTATCCAGCTGAGCTACGGGCGCTTGCTTGTGACGGCGGGAAGGGCTCCCCGCGCGACAGAGGCGCCCTCTAGCCGGTTTTGGCCAGGCAGACAAGAGCGAAACGGCGGCTGGCGGCGGCGAGGGACTGGGCGCGTCGCCGAAACGGGTCGCCCGCGGCGCCGGGTCCCCTTGCCTGCGCGACGCAGCGCGGCTAATGCCGTTGGCGTGCCCGAGCCCCGCCCTATCGCCTTTCTCGACGCCCGGCTGATTGATCCGGACCGCCTTGAGGAATCGCGCGGCGGCGCGCTCATGGTCGACGGCAAGATCGCCGCGCTGGGGCCGAGGGTGAGGCGCGACGCGGTTCCGCCCGAGGCGCGGATCGTCGAATGCGGCGGCGACGTCGTCGCCCCGGGCCTGATCGACATGCGCGCCTTCATCGGCGAACCGGGCGCCGAGCATCGCGAAACCATCGCCTCCGCCAGCGCCGCCGCGGCAGCGGGCGGGGTGACGACGTTGGTCGCGCGGCCCGACACCAATCCGCCGGTCGACGACCCCGCCGTGGTCGACTTCATCCTGCGCCGCGCCCGCGCCACCGCCAAGGTGCGGGTGCTGCCGACCGCGGCTCTGACCAAGGGCCTCGAGGGGCGCGAGATCGCCGAGATTGGGCTGCTCGCCGAGGCCGGCGCCGTCGCCTTCTCCGACGGTCCGCTGAGCGTCGCCAACGCGCAGACGATGCGCCGCGCGCTGACCTATGCGCGCGATTTCGACGCACTGGTCATTCACGCCTGCGAAGACCGCGACCTCGTCGGCGAGGGGGTCATGGCCGAAGGCGAGCGCGCCAGCCGCCTCGGTCTGCCGGGGATTCCGCGCGAAGCCGAGACGGTGACGCTAGAGCGCGACCTGCGCCTCGTCGCGCTGACCGGCGCGCGCTACCACGCGGCGCTGGTCTCCAACCGCCTGTCGCTCGAGGCGATGGCGCGCGCCCGCGCGAGCGGCCTGCGAGTCACCTGCGGCGCGTCGATCAACAACCTCACCCTCAATGAGAACGACGTCGGCGACTATCGCACTTTCCTCAAGCTCAACCCGCCCCTGCGCGGCGAGGACGAGCGCCTGGCGCTGGTCGACGCGCTGAACGACGGGCTGATCGACGTCATCGTCTCGGACCACGACCCGCAGGACGTCGAGACCAAGCGCCTGCCGTTCGGCGAAGCCTCGTTCGGAGCGATCGGCGTCGAGACAATGCTGTCGGCGAGCCTGCGGCTCGTCGCCGCCGGGCGCGTTTCGCTGCCGCGGCTGCTGCGGGCGATGACGACCCGGCCGGCGGAGATCCTCGGCCTACCGACCGGCCGGCTCAAGCTTGGCGCGCCGGCCGACCTCGTCCGCTTTGACCCCGAGGCGCCCTACGTGCTCGATCCAGCGACGCTGCACTCGCACTGTCGCAACACGCCCTTCGACGAGGCGCGGCTCGAGGGCAAGGTCAAAATGACGCTGGTTGCCGGGCGCGTCGCGCACGAATAGTCTGCGGCCGCTTTTGCACTCCCTGCCGGCGCTTCGCGCATGACGCTGTCTCTCGCCGACCTCTACGCCCTCATCCTCGGTTACCTGTTCGGCTCGATTCCGTTTGGGTTGATCCTGACGCGCGTCGCCGGCGCTGGAGATCTGCGCGCGATCGGCTCAGGCAACATCGGCGCGACCAACGTGCTGCGCACCGGTCGCAAGGACCTCGCCGCCGCAACTCTTGTCCTGGACGCGTTGAAGGCGACGACGGCGGTCTTCGCCGCCGGCCTGTTGTTCGGCGCGCCGACCGAGCTCGCGGGCGCGGCGGGCGCCTTCTTTGGCCACCTTTATCCGATCTGGCTGCGTTTCCGCGGCGGCAAAGGCGTAGCGACCTTCCTTGGCGGCCTCCTCGGCGCTTGCTGGCCAGCGGCGATTGTCTTCGCTTTGGTCTGGCTCGTGGTCGCCGCAACGACCCGCTATTCTTCGGCCGCGGCGCTCGTCGCAAGCGTCGCGGCGCCACTCGCCGCGCTGGCGCTCGGGGCCGACCCTGCAGCGATTCTCTTCGCCCTGCTGGCGGCGCTGCTGTGGATTCGCCACGGCGCCAACATCGCGCGTCTGCTGGCGGGAACCGAGACCAAGATCGGCAAGAAAGGCTGACGATGGCAGCGCGGCTGGTCGAGACGCATCTCAGCGACGAAGAGCGTTTTGACTGGCTGCGGTTGATCCGCAGCGAGAACGTCGGCCCGCGCACATTCCGCGCGCTGCTCGAGCGCTGCGGCGGTGCCGCGGCGGCTCTCTCCGCCCTGCCCGAGCTGGCGCGCCGCGGCGGCGCCGGCCGACCGATCCGGGTCGCCGGCGTCGACGAGATCGAGCGCGAGATCGAGGAATCGCTGCGGCTCGGCGTCCGCTTCATCGCCTATTGCGAACCGGACTATCCGCCTTTGCTGCGGCATATCGACGCCGCGCCGCCGCTGCTCGCGTTGCGCGGCCGCGAGGAAGCTTTGCAACAACCGGCGGTCGCCATCGTCGGTTCGCGCAACGCGTCCGCCGCCGGTCTTGCTTTTACCGACCGCCTTGCGCGCGGGCTCGGCCACGCGGGCTACGTCGTCGTTTCCGGCCTCGCGCGCGGAATCGACCAGCGCGCCCATGTCGCTGCGCTCGAAACCGGCACCGTCGCCGTGCTCGCCGGCGGCCACGCCAAGCCCTATCCGCCTGAGGCCGCGCCGTTGCTGCCGCGCATCGCCGAAAACGGCGCCATCGTCTCAGAGATGCCGATCGCATGGGAGCCGCGCGGACGCGACTTCCCGCGTCGCAACCGCATCGTTTCCGGGCTCGCGCTCGGCGCGATCATCGTCGAGGCGGCGCGCGGCTCGGGCTCGCTGATTACCGCGCGCCTCGCCGCCGAGCAGGGGCGCGAAGTGCTCGCCGCCCCCGGTTCCCCGCTCGATCCGCGCGCCGAAGGAACCAACGACCTTCTGCGCGACGGCGCGACCCTGTGCGCGCGCGTCGAAGACGCGCTCAGCGCGCTCGAGCCTTTGCGGACGCACGCTTCCGTCGGGCGCGTGGAGGAGACGCGTCCCAACGACGATCTGTGGCTGGACGAACCGGCCGACGCCGGCGAACCCGCCTGGGCCGAACGCGACGATTCCGGTGAGACGGCGGTCGGCGGGCGCGTCGCCGCCCTGCTCGGACCCGCGCCGGTATCGATCGACGTGCTCGCGCGCGTGGCGAACGCGGACGTCCGTTTGGTCCGCGCCGCCCTGATCGAGCTCGAGCTCGCCGGGCGCATCGAGCGCAGCGGGGGCGACCGCGTTGCGCTGCTCACTAGGCGCGATCGAGACTAGACCGTCGGCGAAATCGGCCGCACAACCGCGTCGGCGCCGCGACAAGCGCTGACGCCTCTGCCGCTCGGACAGAGGCGCGTCGCCGCCGTCGACAGCGTCCTTTTCGGCCTAGCGGCGCTCTTCGCTAGCCGCGCCAATGTCGACGTGTGACGCCGCTTCGCCCTCCGCGCGCGCCATCGCCAGGAAATAGGCAAGGAGATCGAGATGGGCCGACGTCGCCATCGTTTCGAGCTGCGCCGTCATGTCGGCGATATAGCCCGCGACCGCCAGCGCTCTGGGTTCGCCGTCCGTCCGACACTCTCGCCGAGGCGCGTAAGCCCGTTCTCCGACACGACCCCGCATGTCGTATCGCCGCATCGCGACGCCGCGATTGCTCATTGTCCACTCCTGCCCCGAGGAGAGTCGCGACCGAATACTCGCATAACGTGCATCGATCGGCAAGACACACGTTGTCGTGTCTCGGTCTTGTGACGCCGGCGTTACGCTGGGGGCAAGCGGGCGAGTCCAGCGAGCCGGTCGAGCGCCCCTTGCAGGATGTAGGCGGCGGCCATCTGGTCGACGACGGCGGCGCGGCGCGCGCGCGAGACGTCGTTGGCGATGAGCGCGCGCTGCACCGCCGCGGTCGACAGGCGTTCGTCCCAGAGGATGACCGGCGTGGGATCGAGGCCGGCGAAGTTGCGCAAGAAGGCGCGCGTCGCTTGAACGCGCGGGCCGGCGCCGCCATCCATATTGAGCGGGAGGCCGACCACCAGCGCGAAGGCGTCGAACTCGCGGATGCGCGCGCTCAGCGCCTCGGCGTCCTTGGCGAACCGGGACCGTTTCACCACGCCAAGCGGCGTCGCGACGCGTCGTTCGACGTCGGAGAGCGCGAGCCCAATCGTCTTGGTCCCGAGATCGACGCCGATCAGCCGCGCCTTGGCGGGCAGGTGCGCGGCGAGCGCTTCAATCGAGAGGGGCGTTGGCGACATTGCCGCCTGCGCTAGCACGGCGGACGCACGCCGCCAAAGGTCGAATTGCGGCTCCCCCGCGCGTTGCCAGGCCGAAACGCGCGATGTAAGAGGTCCTTGCCCGCCTGGGTTCGGCGGGCCTCGTGGAGTTGCGATGCCTGTCGATCTCGCCACCGTCCGCCGCATTGCGCGTCTTGCGCACATCGCCATCAGCGACGCGGAAGCCCCGGCGCTGCAAGGCGAGCTGAACGCGATCCTCACCTTCGTCGAGGCGCTGGAGGCTGTAGACGTGACCGGCGTCGAGCCGATGACTTCAGTCACGCCGATGAAGCTGCCGATGCGCGAGGACGTCGTCACCGACGGCGAGATCGAGCCGCAAGTGCTCGCCAATGCGCCGCTCGCCGAGGACGGGTTCTTCGTCGTCCCCAAGGTCGTCGAATGACGAGGCGTATTAGCCGCATCGCCAGCCTGAAATGGAAATCGAATTGTCCGACCTCACCGCCCTGACGCTCGCCGAAGCCCGCGACGGACTCAAAGCGAAGCGATTTTCTTCGCGCGAGCTGACGGAAACTCATCTGCAAGCCATGGCGCGGGCCAAGGGCCTCAACGCCTACATCGTCGAGACGCCGGAACAGGCGCTAGCGATGGCGAAGGCGAGCGACGCCAAGCTCGCCGCCGGCGACGCGGGTCCGCTCGAAGGTTTGCCGATCGGCGTCAAGGACCTCTACGCCACCAAGGGCGTCCACACCCAGGCGTGCAGCCATATCCTCAACGGCTTCACGCCGACCTATGAATCGACAGTCACCGCCCATCTATGGCGCGACGGCGCGGTGATGCTCGGCAAGCTCAACATGGACGAGTTCGCCATGGGCTCGTCGAACGAGACGTCCTATTACGGCCCCGTCGCTTCGCCCTGGCTGCCGCCCAACTGGAGCGGCGAGAAAGCGCGCGCGGCGCTTTCCGGCGACAAGCGCGGCCTGCTGGCGCCGGGCGGCTCGTCGGGCGGCTCGGCGGCGGCGGTGGCGGCGCGGCTTTGTCTCGCGGCGACGGCGAGCGACACTGGCGGCTCGATCCGCCAGCCCGCCGCATTCACCGGCGTCGCCGGGATCAAGCCGACCTACGGCCGCTGCTCGCGCTGGGGCATGGTGGCCTTCGCCTCGTCGCTCGACCAAGCCGGACCGCTCGCCCGCACCGCTCGCGACTGCGCGATCATGCTCGGCTCGATGGCCGGACACGACCCGAAGGACTCGACCTGCGTCGACCGCCCTGTCCCCAATTACGAAGCGGCGATCGGCGCTTCGATCAAGGGTCTGACGATCGGCATCCCGCGCGAATACCGCCTCGACGGCATGAACCCGGAGATCGAGGCGCTGTGGCGGCGCGGAGCCGACTGGCTGCGCGCAGCCGGCGCGAAAGTGGTCGACGTTTCGCTGCCCAACACGCGCCACGCGTTGCCCGCCTATTACATCGTCGCTCCGGCGGAGGCCTCGAGCAACCTCGCCCGTTACGATGGCGTGCGCTACGGCCTGCGCGAGCAGGGCGCCGACATCCTCGAGCTCTACGAGAACACCCGCGCCAAGGGTTTCGGCGCCGAGGTGCGCCGGCGGCTGATGATCGGCACCTACGTGCTGTCGGCTGGCTACTACGACGCCTATTACGTCCGCGCGCAGAAGATTCGCACGCTGATCAAGCGAGATTTCGAGACTGCCTTCGCCGACGGCGTCGACGCGATCCTCACGCCGGCGACGCCGTCGCCGGCGTTCGGCATCGGCGAAAAGGGTTCGGCCGATCCGGTCGAGATGTACCTCAACGACGTCTTCACCGTGACGGTCAACATGGCCGGCCTGCCCGGGCTCGTCGCTGCGGCGGGCAAATCGGCCGACGGTCTGCCGCTCGGCCTGCAGCTGATCGGCCGGCCGTTCGACGAAGAGACCTTGTTCTCGCTCGGCCATGCGATCGAGGAGGCCGCGGGACGCGCGCCTTTCCCCGAGCCGTGGTGGGGTTGAGGCGAGCGTCGCGCCGCCCGGGCCAACCGACAACGCGAGGGAGCTGAGCATGGCGGCGACGCCGGCGAATTCGAAGCTGATCAAGGGCGCAACGGGCGAGTGGGAGGTCATTGTCGGCCTCGAGGTCCACGCCCAAGTCAACTCGCGCGCCAAGCTCTTTTCCGGCGCCTCGACGGAATTCGGCGGCGCGCCCAACGCCCATGTTTCGCTGGTCGACGCCGCAATGCCAGGCATGCTGCCGGTGATCAACCGCGAGTGCGTGGCTCAGGCCGTGCGCACTGGCCTGGCGCTGAAGGCGAAAATCAACCGCCGCTCGACCTTCGACCGCAAGAACTACTTCTACCCCGATCTACCGCAAGGCTATCAGATCTCGCAGTACAAGAGCCCGATCGTCGGCGAGGGCGAGATCCAGGTCGACCTCACGCCTGAGCATTCGATCCGGGTCGGCGTCGAGCGCCTGCACCTGGAGCAAGACGCCGGCAAGTCGCTGCACGACCAGTCGCCGACGATGAGCCTGGTCGACCTCAACCGCTCCGGCGTGGCGCTGATGGAGATCGTCTCCAAGCCCGACCTACGCTCGGCCGAGGAGGCCAGGGCTTATGTCGGCAAGCTGCGCAGCGTGCTGCGCTATGTCGGCTCCTGCGACGGCGACATGGAGAAGGGCAACCTGCGCGCCGACGTCAACGTCTCGGTCCGCCGCCCCGGCGAGCCGCTCGGCACCCGTTGCGAGATCAAGAACGTCAACTCGATCCGCTTCATCGGCCAGTCGATCGAAGTCGAAGCGCGCCGCCAGATCGCGGTCATCGAGGACGGCGGCGTCATCGAACAGGAGACGCGGCTGTTCGATCCCGTCCGCGGCGAGACGCGTTCGATGCGCTCGAAGGAAGAGGCGCACGACTACCGTTATTTCCCCGACCCGGATCTGCTGCCGCTCGAGATCGAGCAGGCGTGGATCGACGCGCTCGCCGCCGAACTGCCCGAGTTGCCCGACGCCAAGAAGGCGCGCTTCCTGGCCGACTATGGGCTGTCGCCATACGACGCGACCGTGCTCGTCGCCGACCGCGAGACCGCCGATTTCTTCGAGGCGGCGCTCAAGCACGGCGGCGCGCCGCGCGACCCGAAGGCGGTCGCCAACTGGATCATGGGCGACCTATCGGCCTCCGCAAACGCCCAGAATCTGCCAGTCTCCGAGGCCGGACTGAGCAGCGCCGCGCAGGCGACGCTGGTCGACCTGATCGGTGAAGGCGTGATCTCCGGCAAGATCGCTAAGGACCTGCTGGTCATGCTGCTCGGCCCCGACAAGGGCGCCGACCCACGCACATTGGTCGAAGCTCGCGGTCTGCGCCAAGTGACCGACTCGGGCGCAATCGAGCGCGCGGTCGAAGCCGTGATCGCGGCCAATCCCGACAAGGCCGAACAGGCGAAGGGCAAGCCCGGCATGCTCGGTTGGTTCGTCGGCCAAGTGATGAAAGCGACCGGCGGCAAGGCCAATCCGCAGGCTGTCAGCGACGTCCTGAAAGCGCGGTTCGGGCTCTGAATGCGCGCGCTGCGAATCGGTCGCGATGACTGATTCGCGCGAATCGGGTTGTCGAGCGATCGCGATTCGGACGCACGTGCGACAAGAATCTGACGCTCGTCACCAAGAAAAATTCGATCGCGATTCGCCTCTCTCGTGCATCATTTTGAAACTCGGCGCCGACGCTTCACGCGCATTCAGCGACGCCGCGCGACGTCGCAAGGCGCGCCGACGACGGCCTCGCGAGCCGGGCGACGCCTCAACGTCTGCTCTCGGAGATACGCAGAAAACAAAGCTGCTCACGCAATGGGGCGCACGCTGACGCAGCACGCATACGCGCGCCGCAGCGGTCTCGCAATGAAGTCGCGACAGGCGTCGACGCCCACTGCGGCGCGCGTTCGCCGAGCGCCGCGCAGAGCGCGCGCGCGTGCGATAATTCGATAGGCATGCGCGATTCGCGTCGTCGCTCGCCGTCGCTTCGCTTGCTCTGCGAAAATTCACAGCTAATTTCTCAATCGTTCTTCCATCGCGCGCGCGACGTTGCGTGGGCGGGGATTGATCAAGAGGGACGCAACACTATGGCGAAAGCTGCTAGGAAACCGGCGAAGAAAACCGCCGCGAAGAAGACCGCCCGCAAGGCGACCAGGAAGACCGCCGCCAAGAAGGGCGCG
>Ga0181529_10001610_pt1 | contig 28516 bp, 29 predicted proteins | sample PEATcosm2014_Bin_36_FD_119763 | JGI IMG/M metagenome (GOLD analysis project Ga0181529, IMG submission 119763) | Peatland microbial communities from MTU Mesocosm Facility, Houghton, MI, USA - PEATcosm2014_Bin10_30_metaG | ecosystem: Environmental > Terrestrial > Soil > Wetlands > Peat | place... | reverse complement strand
TGCCAGAATAAAGGCCTTGGAGTTGGTTCCGTCGCGCTCCGGCACGGCCTCAAACTCAGGCGCGGCCACCACAATGAACTCAGCCTTGTGCGTCTCGAGCGCCGAGGCCTCAGGCCGGACAAAGAGATCGCGCACAAACAGCGCGTGCCAGGCGTACTCGCTGACCACGCGGATTTGCAGTTGATAAGCCGGGTCGGCGCCGCAGTAGAGATCCTGGGCAAAAAGCTCGCAGCCCTTCAGGTGCTCGACCACGCGCTCCAGCAGAGCATCAAACTTCGCCGGCGCAAAAGGCTTGTTCACCTTGCCCCAATCGACAACCTCGTGCGTCACCGCGTCGTCCACGGTGAACTTGTCTTTGGGGCTACGGCCGGTTCGCGCACCAGTGACGGCCACCAGCGCGCCATTGGCCGCCAAATGCCCTTCGCCGCGCTTCAGCGACGTCTCCACCAGTTCAGCTACTGACAAATTTGCATGCACCAGCGGACCAGCCACCAGCGCCTTCACAGACTCCAACACACTACCACTTGCCATCTTTCAGAACTCCTCTCGCACGAAAGCGGGTTGAAAAAGAATTGATAATCTATTGTGCCATCTGAACCGCATTGTGGGAAAGCCCGCACCCCTTCCGCCACCAGATCAAGCGTCCATCATCCTGCAAGGTCACCAGCGCATTTCCAGCCATTGAGTGCGGTAGAGTTGAAGAGTGAATGGACTTCTCGTAATCGACAAACCGTCCGGCATCACCAGCCATGATGTGGTGGGAAGGCTGCGCAGGATCACCGGCGAAAAATCCATCGGCCATCTAGGCACGCTGGACCCCATGGCGACCGGCGTTTTGCCGCTGATGCTGGGCAAGTTTACCCGGCTGGCGCAGTATTTTTCAGCGGCGGAAAAGAGCTATACCGGGACGATCCGCTTTGGCTTTGCTACGGACACCTACGACGCCCAGGGTGAGCCGGCAGGCCCAGACTCCAGCCCGGCGCTCACGCTCGATCAGGCGCGCGCCGCCGCCCGCCGCTTCCATGGCGAAATGCAACAGATGCCGCCGGCCTACTCCGCCAAGAAGATCAACGGCACGCCCGCCTACAAACTGGCGCGTGAAGGCAAGCCGGTTGAGTTGAAGACCGCGCGCGTGCTCATCACCAACTTTGAGATTCTTGCGCTCGACGGCGTCGAGGCCAGCTTCATCATGAGCATAAGCGCAGGCGGCTATGTGCGCTCGGTGGCTCACGAACTGGGGCATGATCTCGGCTGTGGAGCGCATCTGAGCAGCCTGCGCCGCACCCAGGCCGGAGTCTTTACACTCACCGATGCGCACACTCTGGACGAACTGCAATCGCTTGCCGGGAATCTTGAAGCGCTGGAGGCCTGCTGCATCCATCCGCGCACGCTGCTGCCGGAGATGCCCTCGGTGACCAGCGATGTGCTGGCCCTTGGGCGTCTGCGTAACGGCGCCCAGGCCAACTTGCCGGAGTTTTCCCAAGCGCCGCTGGTCAAAGTCTTTGCCGGTCAGCGCGAACTGGTGGGCATCGCCAAGCGCGTGGCCGGAACGCTCTTTCAGCCAGTGGTGGGGATGGGATAGGGATGCATTCAGATATCTTTCGGGGATCGAATTCGGGAGAGAGGCGAAGGTTTGACGCGGCAAAAGACAATCCGATGGATGCGCTTCCTGGCTTTTGGAGCTGCTCTTGCAGCGATTGATCACTTGGCGGCATTTGCTGGATTTCGGATGCAGTCCAACGCGCCACCCTGGCGTCATGCGCTTTTTGTATGCATCGATGCCGGGCTTTGCGGACTCCTGATCTGCAGGCCTCGCTGGCTCTATATTCCGGTTTTGTTGATTGCCATCCAGGGAGTTTTATCTCATGGCATGCACGCTTGGCTGCTCTGGTCCCATCAGAAGCATATTGACTGGCTTTCAGTGCTTGTTCTCCTCTATATGCCACCGCTGGTTTGGATTGCATTACTGAATGCACGGGACAGGATTGGTGATCAGTAAGGAATCAGATTGCTTGCTGAGTAATTTGGAAACTGAACTTCGCGAACCTCGGAGTGAGCTGCATCACAGTATACTGATTATTGGCCCGATTAAGGTGGAAGGCGAAATGTATTTACTTTGGCTCCGAGTTGCGGCGATCCTCTATGCGGCGGGTGCAGTCGCCGTCTTTCCGGCTGTCCTCTATGGGCGGACAGGGTGGCGCAAGAGCTGTGTTCATTTGGCCGGATTGGGTTTCTTCTTTCACTTTGTCTCGTGCGTTGAGATGCTCGTCCAAGCGCATCGCTGGATGCCGGTAGGCACACGAGAGATCGAATCGCTGCTGGGCTTTGCCATCGCCGGCCTGTTTTTCCTTGTCTGGTGGCTTTATGACGCAATCTCCCTTGGAATCTTCGCTTTACCCATTACCTTCTTCGCGGTTTTAGTTCCCTCTCTAGGCCCAGACCGCTATGATTTTCCCTCTCAAGGGGTACGCCTCAGTTGGCTTTATGCCCACATTGCCGCATTGCAAGCTGCCTTTGTCGCCCTCGGCTTTAGCTTGCTCGCCTCCATTCTCTACCTGGTTCAAGAGCGCCGCCTGAAGAGCAAGCTTCAGTCCAGTCAAGAGTCCCGTTGGCTCCCACTCGACTGGCTGCCGCCGCTGGACACGCTGGAACGGATCGCCCATGCCACGCTTGAATTCGGCTTTCCTTGTATGACGGTTGGTCTAGTAATCGGATCAGTGCTGGCCCAGGCATCCCCGCTAGGCGCGGCCTACTTTCTTGACCCTAAGATTATTGCCTCCTTCTTCTTGTGGGTGATCTACGTGGCATTGCTCTTTGTGCGCCGCAGCGCAGGTCTGCGAGGCCTCAGGGCAGCCTATCTCTCCGGCGCGGTCTTTCTGGTAATGCTCGTCGTGCTTGCCGCCAATGTCATCAGCCGGATTCACAGGTTCGGTCCACAATGAGCATCGTCCTGATCGGCGTCAATCACAAGACCGCTCCCATCGAAGTGCGCGAGCGCATCGCCATCTCGCGCGACGACCTGCCGGAGACGACGCGTGCGCTGGCCGCCATCCCTGGAGTCTCCGAGTGCATGATTGTCTCCACCTGCAATCGCGTGGAGATTCTGGCCTCGGTCGAGAGTTCCAGCCTCGATCTAACCGGCTTTCTACAGCGCCACTTCAATCTGGACCCCGCGCTGCTGGCTCCGCATCTTTACGAACATCGCGACCGGGAGGCCGTGGAGCACCTCTTTCGCGTGGCTGCCAGCCTGGATTCGATGGTGGTGGGCGAGCCACAGATTCTCGGTCAGGTCAAAGAGGCCTTCGCCACGGCGCGCGTCGCGGGCACGGTGGGCGGACAGCTTGAGCATCTCTTGCAATGCACTTTTGCCGCCGCCAAAAAGGTTCGCTCTGAAACCGAGATCGGCTCCAATTCAGTTTCCATCGCCTCGGTAGCCGTGGAACTGGCGCGCAAGATATTCGGATCGCTGCAAGGACGCACGGTCTTTCTGGTGGGCGCGGGCAAGATGAGCGAACTGGCTGCGCGGCATCTGGTACAACAGGGAGCGGGCGCGATTCTGGTCACCAACCGGACCCTGGAGCGTGCGCGCAGAATGGCCGAGACATTCAGCGGTCAGGTCATTCCCTTCGAGCAGCTTTATGAGGCCGCCAGCCAGGCCGACATTGTCATCAGCTCCACCGGCGCGCCCCATCCCATCTTTCGCCGCGAACACGGCCAAGCCTTCATGCAACGCCGCCGCAACCGTCCCATGTTCTTCATCGACATTGCCGTGCCGCGCGACGTGGACCCCAAGATGGGCAAGCTGGAGGGCATCTTTGTTTACGATATCGACGACCTGCAAGCCGTGGCCGCTGCGCATCTCAACGAGCGCAGCCGCGAGGCAGCCGACGCCGAAGCGCTGATTGCCGCCGAAGTCGAGCGCTTTCACCAGCGGCAGCTTGCCGTTAATGCGGCCCCGGCAATTGTGGCGCTGCAACAGCAAGCCGAAGAGATTCGCCAGACGGAACTCAAGCGCGTGCAGGCTCGCCTTGGTTCGCTCAGCGCCGAGCAGATTGCGGCGGTCGAGGCGCTCACCCGCGGGCTGGTCAACAAGTTCCTTCACCCGCCCATGCAGGCGCTCAAACAAGCTGCGCGCGAAAACGATGCGGCGCGTCTGGAGGCGCTCTGCGAGAGCTGGTCGTTGCCGATCGCAACGAGCAAGAGCTCAGACGATGAAACCCACGGAGTCGCAAACCTATGAACCTTCGCATCGGAAGCCGCGGCTCGCAACTCGCCCTCTGGCAAGCCAACCATATCGCCGCATTGCTCAGAGCTCAGGGCCACTTGGTCGAAATCGAGATTATCAAAACCACCGGCGACCGCCTGCAAGAGATCACCTTCGCACAGGTCGGGGCGATCACCGGCGACAAAGGAATGTTCACCAAAGAAATAGAGGAAGCGCTGGCCGCGGGTCGCGTGGATTTGGCCGTTCATTCGCTCAAGGATCTGCCCACCGAACTGCCGGAACCCTTTACGCTTGCCGCAACGCCTGAGCGTGTGGACCCGCGTGACGTATTTGTTTCAGCGAACTATGAGAATCTTGCCGCGCTGCCGCAGGGGGCGCGCGTGGGAACTAGCAGCCAGAGACGGCGGTCGCAGTTGAAGGCGCTTCGGCCAGACATTGAGGCTGTTGAATTTCGCGGCAATGTGGACACGCGCCTGCGCAAACTGGCCGAGGGGCAGGTGGATGCGATTTTACTGGCTGCAGCCGGCCTGGACCGCCTGGAAAAGAACGAGTGGGTACGCCAGCGGCTGGAGCCACCGCAGTTTTGTCCAGCAACGGGTCAGGGCGCACTGGGGATTGAGACGCGCAAGGACGATGCCGCGACAATTGCCGCGGTGGCATTCCTGGACGATGCAGCAACACGCTTTGCAGTCACCGTCGAGCGGGCGACTCTGGCAGCGCTCGGCGGAGGCTGTCAAGTTCCCATCGGGGTTCATTGCCGTGCCGTTCTGGAGGATGCGTTTATCAATCCTGCCCATCCGCAAAACAATCTGCGTGCTCCATCCATTCTGCCTTCTTTGCGGAATGGATGGGAGATCTTCGCTGTCGTCGCCGATCCAGAAACCGGAAAGGCCGTAAGGGTCTACCACCGCGCGCCTTATGACCAGACTGAGGCAACGGAGCTGGGCCGCTTTATCGCGCAGAAGCTGATTGAAGCTGGAGCAGGGCCGCTGCTGGAGATGGTTGGAGGCGCGCAATGAATGCGCCCACTTTGGCGGGTCGGCGGATTCTGGTCACCCGCGCCGCGCATCAGTCCAGCAAGTTAAGCGAAGGCCTGCGCGCTTTGGGTGCCGAGCCGGTCGAGGTTCCAGTGCTGGAGATTCTGCCACCAGAGAGCTTCGAGTTGCTGGATGCGGCATTGCGCCAATTGTCTAGCTACAACTGGCTGCTTCTGACCAGCGCCAATGCGGTTCGCGTGCTGGCTGAACGCGCAAGTTTCCTGGGCATAGGCTTGGAAACGACGACTTCACCGCAGGTTGCGGCAATTGGCAAAGCAACCGCTTCTGCGGCAAAAATGGCGGGTTTAACCGTTACGTTTATCCCGGATAACTACGTGGCGGAAAGTTTGGTTGATGGGCTGCAAACAACAATCAAGAATCACACTCTTCGCCAAAGGTTTCTCCTTGTTCGCGCAGCTGTCGCCCGCGACATGATTCCCGATGCATTGAGAGCTCTAGGTGCGGCGGTCGATGTCGTTGAAGCCTATCAGAATGCAATGCCCAAGGCCGCGCCGGAACAACTGCGTCAGGCACTCGCCGAAGGCCTCGATGCGGTTACCTTCACCAGCTCCTCCAGCGTTACGCATTTGGCCGATGCGGCGCGCACAGTCGGAATAGAATGGCCATTTGCCGGGGTTCCGGCGGTCTCCATCGGACCCATTACAAGTCAAACTCTGCACCGGCTTGGCTGGCCACCCACGATAGAAGCCAATCCTTCCGACATTCTGGGGCTGATTGCAGCTGTCGAGCGGATCTTGCAGCACGGAGATGCAAATCCAGGAGACGATAGCTGGAGATGAGTTTTCGCAGCCTGAGACTACGGTATTAATGGTACAATCAGGTTACATGGCGGCTATAGTTCAGCGGCAGAACGCCTGACTGTGGCTCAGGATGTCGTGGGTTCGATCCCCACTAGCCGCCCCAACAGATAATAAAGAACTTAGCTTGGATTTCACCTTCCAGCGTGCAATAGCGTGCAATAGGTGTTAGGATATTGCCCAGATATGGGGGCAATTCTATGGTACTGCAGCTTTACCGAAGCCATCGCAAAGAGTGGAAAAGGCGTGCCCCGGGAACTCAATGAGCGGGAAATGCGAAGAAGCTCGCAGAGGTTGGAAACGGTGTTCCTGCATCATTTACAAGTCGGGTACTGGAACTCCCCCTACCCACGGGATCAAGAGGAAGTCAAATTCTCAGCAGTCGTACTTATGTATCGAAATACGACTGGCCAAATTGGCGGTAGAGAATGGGGCTGGATTTCGAGGGAAGCGGCGGGATCGGAGAAAACTCTCCGGTCGTACTTCAAGGCTAAAATCTACGGATTTGCGGGGAATTACACGATTTTCTGAACGGTAAATCACTGTAGGTCTATTATTTTCAACTAGATGGCGGAGAGACAGGGATTCGAACCCTGGGTACCCTTTCGAGTACACACGCTTTCCAAGCGTGCGCCTTAAACCACTCGGCCATCTCTCCACAAATTAGCGCACCTCTTGAATGTAACACATCGCTCGGTCTAATTCGCATCTTATTGATTACATTTATGATATTCGATCCACTGTTTCACCAAGCGGAGTGGTATCCTCGAAACCTCAACAAGATGGATAGGCCACTCTCACTCAGCTCGCTTGCCGATAACTTTCGCGACCACGACCGGCTTCGCCAAAGCCGATTTGCGCAGCGGAACAATGGCGCTTGAGCTGGGTGCAACCTGTTGAAAATGCGAGAGCATCTCGGTGCGCACGTACTCGACAAAGCTCTGCATCTGGCGGTTCATCTCTTCCATGCGCTCGCGCATCTGCAGGATGATGGCAATGCCGGCAATGTTCACGCCCAGGTCGCGCGCCAGATTCAGGATAAACTCCAGCCGCTCCAGGTCTTCGTCGGTGTAGAGACGCGTGTTGCCCTCGGTGCGAGAAGGCAGCAAGAGGCCCTCGCGCTCATAGAGGCGCAGCGTTTGCGGATGTATCTCGTACATCTCGGCCACCGCCGAGATCATGTACGCGCCCTTCGATTTTTTCTTGGCTGCCATCAATGCACCAACCTGAATCGCGCGTCCTGAAGCATTTGGATAACTGGCTCTGATGCAGGTTCCTTCTTTAGATTATCAAGCACTTCGTTGCGCAAGCGTAACTGCATAATGACGTTGCGTTGACCCGCAGGTTTTTCCAAATCACCCCAAATTGTAAAACACGTTTCGTTGCACGCCTCTATCCATATCCGCGTAAACGCAGGATCAAGCACCATAAATGAGGGCATCTGGTGGGTGATTCCCATGAGGGCGAGAAGATCGGTAGGTCCTTGTTCAAAAAATATGGTATCGGTCCTTTCATCCTCCCAAAGAAGCTTCCAGTCAGCGGCCATTGTATCTGCTGCTTTCATCCTTGTCTCAAGCGAACTTGAATTAGGTTTGCACCAGAGCCGATAGACTTCAGCAAAACTGCTCAGATAGTTGCGTGTCTTCGTCGTGTTCACTGGATTGTTGGGATCATCGCACTTATAGATCTCGAAGAAATAGCAGGCCGCCGGGAATGTCTGGGATGATGGAAGAGCAGTATGTTGCTGCGCTACCGCTGGCACGGAACGCACACACAGTCCAAAGACTATCAGCAAGAGCACTCCGGGCCTGACCACTATCGACCTGGTCATGACAATCACCTATTTCCTAGATCCAATCCCCAGTCCCTATTCCCTGTTTTTTCACAGCTTATCAAAGAGCGCGACGCGCGGATCCTGGTTGTTCAGTTTGGCCAGTTCGCGCATGATCTCGCGGCTGCGCTCGTCGGCGAGAGTGGGAACCATCACTTCGACCGTCACAATCTCGTCGCCACGCTGACCGGGGTGCTGAGCGCTTTCCACGCCGCGCTCCCGCATCCTCAGTTTTTGGCCGCTCTGAGTTCCAGGCGGAATCTTCAATTGCGCGCGACCGTCAATCGTCGGCACATCAACCTTTGCGCCCAGCGAGGCCTCCGGCACAGTCACCGGAACGGTCAGATGAATGTCGTCGCCGACGCGCGTGAAGACCGGATGCGTTCCGGTGCGGACGATCAGAAAGAGATCCCCCGCCGCGCCGCCATTCACGCCAGCGTTGCCCTTGCCTTGCAGACGAATCCGCTGACCGTCGCGCGTGCCGGCTTTGATGCGGAACTCGACGCCCTCGTCGCGGCTGACCGTTCCCTCGCCGCGGCAACTGGTGCAGACATTGGCAGTGCGCCCGGTTCCGTTGCAGCGGGGGCAGGAGATGTTGAACTTCATCCGCCCGCCCATCTGCGTCACCTGGCCGGAGCCGTTGCACTCGGAGCACTGCGTTGGTCCGCCGGTTGAGGCTTGACCGTGGCAGACGGGACAGGTTTCCTGCCGATGCACATCCAGCCGCGCCTGACCGCCGCGAATTGCCGTCCAAAAGTCCACCGTAGCTTGGTACTCCAGATCCGTCCCCGGCTGTGGGCCGCGCGTCTGCGGCTGCTGCGCTCCACTAAAGATGCCGGAAAAAATATCCTTGAAGCTACCCCACGACTGCGAGCCAGCCCCCGCTTGCGAGCTTGGATGCACCCCCGGCCCACTCTGAAAGCCGGAAAAATCAAAGCCGCTGAAGTCCACAGGCGCACCACGGCCTCCGCCCTGCCGGGCATGAGCATAAGCCTCGGCCTGATCCGGGTCAATCTGGTCGGAATAGAAGCCCACCTGGTCGTAAACCTTGCGCTTCCGCTCGTCGCTCAGAATATCGTTAGCTTCGGAGATCTCCTTGAACTTCTCCTCGGCCCGCTTGTCGCCGGGGTTCACGTCGGGATGGTAGCGCCGCGCGGCCTTGCGAAAGGCCTTGCGAATCTCCTCTGGCGTTGCTGTGTTCTTCACGCCAAGCGTGCCGTAATAATCTTTGTTCGCTGTTGTAGGCATATTTCCTTTGAACTCGATTCCTGAAAACCTGATTCAACATTCAATTATGCAACTTGCCGGACCTTCAATTCACCGGTCTCAGTGCGCGGCGCGGGAAAGATCTCTATCTCAATTCGAGCCGTCACTTCCCGGCTGGCCAGGGCCAGATCGTATGACATTTGCATCTTCATCCAGAAATCCGGCGTGGTGCCAAAATATCGCGCCAAGCGCAGAGCTGTATCCGCCGTGATCCCTCGCCGCTCGCGCACGATCTCTGATATTCGCGTCACCGGCACGCGCAAGGCAAGGGCCAATGCATTGGCCGAAAGTCCCAGCGGCACAAGAAAATCCTCACGTAAAAACTCGCCGGGATGAATCGGAACGCCCCGTTGCTCGTGCCTTCGCGGAATACTCATACGTTCTCTCCCTCAACGGAAATCAACAATCTCGACATCCCAGGCATCGTTGCCGTCCCAGCGGAAGCATACTCGGAATCGATCATTCATACGGATGCTCCAGCAACCTTCACGGTCGCTCTTCAGCTTTTCCAGGCGATTGCCTGGAGGTTTTAGCAAATCCTCAATGGCCGACGCAAAGTCTACCGCCTGCAAGCCCCGTGCCGCAATTCGCGCAACATTCGCCCATTTCCTGCTCGTTCCGGTCAAGAAGACCGCTTCCGTATCGTCATGGGCGAAGGATTGAATCATGCTTAACGCATATCGTAACACGGAATACGCTCTACAGAAAAAACGACTTTTTTGGCTGAACCTTAACCAATATGTCTTCCATGCATCCGTTCTGCCGGAGTTATCCAAGAATCCTAGGCAAAGGCTCAGACGCAGTCCAGAGCATTGACAACTGCTTAGAATTGAGACAATTGCGTGCAACCTGAATCGCGATAGACGCTTTGATCAACTGTCGGATCAGGATACCGTAATCATCGGACTCGATGACTCCTGTTAACCTGTAACCATCCGCATGGACCTTTCAACCAATTCGGCCTTCTCACGAGTGACGGCGCTGGCCGAACTGCGGACGGTTCACTCAGCCTTCGCCTGGCTGCACGGCAACCCAAAGACCATTATGAATCTGCAGGCGGAGTTGGCTGCCATTCCAGCACCACCCTTTGGCGAGCAGGCCCGCTCGGAGTGGACAGCGGCGCGCTTCCACGAGGCCGGTCTCAGCTGTGTGGAGATTGACGGAATTGGCAATGTCTTTGGCTGGCTGCCTGCCGCTCGTCTGCCTGCGGAGAGTACCGGCCCATTGGTGGTGCTATCCGCGCACCTGGATACAGTCTTTCCGGCCGGAACGCCTCTTCATCCGCGGGTGTGCGGCGACCGGCTTGAGGCGCCGGGAGCAGGAGACAACTGCGCCGGAGTGACGGGGATGCTGGCCATTGCTAACGCACTGGTCCATTCGCAAACGGAACTGGCCGCGCCGCTTCTCTTTCTGGGCAATGTCGGTGAAGAGGGTGAAGGCGATCTACGCGGCGTGCGCCACCTTTACCGCCAACAAGCGCTGGCCGGGCGGATTGCGGCGCACATTGTTCTGGATGGCGCGGGCGCGGAATCAGCCGTGACGCAAGCTCTGGGTAGCCGGCGATTTCGGGTGACCATCACAGGTCCCGGCGGCCACAGCTTCACGGATGCGGGAACGCCCAATCCCATTACCGCGCTGGCCTCAGCCTTGGCAGTGCTGGCCCGAACGCCGCTTCCGGAGGATCCACGTACAACACTGAATCTGGGCACAATTCACGGCGGAACCAGCGTGAATGCGATCCCGGAAAGCGTACAGACAGAGATCGACTTCCGCTCCACCGACTTGGACTATCTGGTGCGGCTGGAGGTTGCGCTGCATCGCGCGGTTGAGGACGCCATGGAAGAGTGTAACGCGCGGGCAAAAGTGATAGGCAAGACCGAACGCGGTTTGCTGGCTTTCACCATCGACCTGATTGGCGACAGACCGGCCGCAAAATTGCCGGAGGAGTCGCCTCTGCTGGAGACTCTGCGCGCGGTGGACCGCCATTTGGGCCTGCGCACCGAGCAGCGACTAGGCTCGACGGACGCCAACATTCCGCTCTCGCTGGGTGTTCCGGCGCTCTCGCTGGGCGCGGGTGGAGAAAGTGGTGGCGCGCACACGCTGGCGGAGTGGTACTCGGACAGGGAGCGTGAGACAGGGCTTAAGCGCGTGCTTCTGCTGACGCTGGCGATGACCGAATGGGCCGCTGCGCAGTAATCGGAAGGTAAGCGGATACAACTGATTTCGCGGCCACTCATGCGGGTTCCGAGACCTTTAATCCACACTTTGTGCTTTCACAACCCATGCACGGAGGAACCAAGGTCAGGTTGTTTATGCCAAGCTCTTCCGTGAGCGCCAGCAACTCGATCCCGGAGACGCCGGGAACCGCCAGCCAGATGGCCAATCATCCATCTCCGCTTCGACTGGCATAATTGAACAAAGTGAAACTGCGCGCCTACCTGCTCATGCTGTTTGTAGTTGCTGTCTGGGGATCGACCTTTGTGCTGGTAAAAGGCGCCCTGGCCGATGCCACTCCAGGAGCCTTCAACCTGGTGCGGATGACGCTCGCCTTTGTCGTGCTGGGCATTGTCTATCACCGCTACTGGCGCGCCATCAAAGGCTGGCAGGTGGCAGCCGGAGCTCTGGTGGGATTGTGTCTGGCTATGGGCTACCAATTTCAAACCACCGGACTGGCGCTCACCACGCCCTCGAAATCAGCATTCATCACTGGGTTGATGGTGGTATTGGTTCCGCTGTTATCGATTATTCCCGGTCTTCGCCCGCCGGGAGCACGACCGCCGCGCTGGAATGTATTTATGGGAGCAGCACTGGCGTTTGCAGGAATCGTTCTACTAACTTCGCCTGCCGTCGGTCAGCCTTCAGGCTCTGCCTCTGTGTTAATGAATGCGAAGCGCTTGCTGCCCGATCTGACTTCCATTAACCTGGGCGACTTGCTCACTTTGGGTTGCGCTCTGGGTTTCGCCTTCCACTGCCTGGCATTGAGCCATTTTTCATCCCGCATCACTTTTCAGCCTCTGGCCTTGCTTCAGGTTGGATTTTGCACGCTCTTCATGGCGCTAAGTATGCCCATGATCGAGCATCCAAGAATCTCGTGGACACCGGCGCTGGCCCTGGCGCTGTGCGTTGCAGCCGTTTTCGCTACCGCCGCGGCTTTCTCCATTCAAAGCTGGGCGCAATCCGTTCTGCCTCCCACGCATATTGCGCTTGTGTTGACACTAGAACCGGTCTTCGCCTGGGTCACCTCGTACTTTATGACTGGAGAGAGACTCGGCCTGCGCCCCGCCATCGGCGCGCTGCTGATTCTGGCTGGGATCGCGCTAACGGAATTGGCGCCGCAACCTTATGTTGCCGTGGCGCATGAGGCGTGATCAAAAAAGAAATTAGAATTCAGACAAGGCTCGCTCAACTACCCATCTCTGCGAAATTGTATGATGCGACGGCGGTCGCGCTTGGAGGGCCGATGCTCGGGCAGCGGCGCAAACTCCTGCATTGCCTTGCGCTCGGAGGAAGCCTTTGCCCGCGCCGCTATGCTTGCCTCACTCTCACGAAAAAGTGTCTGCGCCACCGCAGCAGGCCCGCGCATCTGGCTCAGGCCGAGAACCTCAATCTGAAATTCACCACCCTCATTTTTCACGACGAGCCGGTCGCCGATGTGAACCTCGCGGGCTGGCTTGGTAGTAGCACCATTCGAACAGACGCGTCCCAGATCGCAGGCCTTGGTGGCAAGCGCGCGTGTTTTGAAGAAGCGCGCAGCCCACAGCCACTTGTCGATGCGAATTGAATCCATATTCACTTCCAACCACTCCCAGTCTAGCCGGGCTGGCATCCAGCAATTCGCCCAAAGACTCTGCAACTTTCGCCGTCAAGCACATGAGCAGGACGGATCGAGCGGATGGATATGCCATCTTAGGCCATTCCAAGCTGGAGCGCAAGGGCCATGCGGTCACTCGAATTGAGCCGAGGAAAGATTACTTTTTATGCGACGGATTGTTGAGACGTTACTTATTTGTAGAACAATTCATCATGAATGAATTACCGTTATTATTACTCAAGATTACTTGATTTGACGATTAAAAAGGCCTAAATTCTCATCGTGGGCAGTTCTGGGGGAGGGCTGCTCTAGCGCCCGTGGTCCCAATGGGATCCGGGCGCTTTTGATTGCGTCGTTCTAATTCCAAACCTTTTATTTTCAAATCAATATACTTTTTTCCTTCATCCATGGACGAGATTTTCTTTTGCCACCTGTTAACGAACAGGTGGCGATTTGCGACTTTCCTGAAGGCAGACGCATCCCATAAAGGACTAGTAACCGTTACACTGAGAGTGCGCGGTACCTGTAAGGAGGATCATGGCTGGATTGGGAGTTTTGGAAGTCAACGATGCAACGTTCGACCAGGAGGTGCTCAAAAGCGAGTTGCCGGTGCTGGTGGATTTTTGGGCTGTGTGGTGCGGTCCCTGCAAGGCCATTGCGCCAATCGTGGATGGCGTGGCTGCAACATTTGCCGGTAAATTAAAGGTAGCCAAAGTGAACGTGGACGAAAACGGTGCCACTCCTTCGCGCTTTGGCATTCGCGGAATTCCTGCCCTGCTGTTTTTCAAGGGCGGCAAAGTGGCCGATCAGGTGGTGGGATTTGTCCCCCAGGATGTGATTGAAGAGAAGATCAAACGGCTATTGGCCTAATACGTTTGCACAGATGCAAAAGAGCCCGGCCATTGCGCCGGGCTCTTTTGCATCTGTGCTTCTCGATCCGTTGAAAAATTTGGCGGCGCCGAAAGACTTAAGAGATCATTGGATCAAGGCCAAGCCGCTTGCGGCAATCCTCCAGAATGGACTGGGTGCGCGTAGCGCCCACGCGGCTAACTCCAAGGGCGCGAACGGCCAGAAGAGTGTCGAGATCTCGAATCCCTCCGGCCGCCTTTACCTGAACTGAAGCCGTCGAGTGTTTGCGCATTAGTTCCAGGTCAGCAAGAGTCGCGCCGGTGGGAGCGTACCCGGTGGAAGTCTTGACCCAATCGACGCCGATTTCACCGCAAATCTCGCAGAGGCGAATCTTTGCTGCATCGTCCAGATACGCATTCTCAAAGATGATCTTGATCTTTGCTCCGCCGTGGTGGGTGACTTCGGTCAGAGCAAATAGCTCTTCGCGCAGATAAGGCCAGTCGCCGCTGCGAGCCTTGCTGATATTGATGACCGCATCGAGCTCTTGACCGCCGTCCTTGAGGGCCTGGCGGGCTTCGGCGATCTTGATGGCTGTGCTGTGACCGCCGTGAGGAAAGCCGATGGTGGTGCTGGGATGGACCGTGGAGCCGGCGAGCAGCTCCGTGCAACGGGCCAGAGCGTAGGGCAAAATGCAAACACTGGCAGTGTTGTAGCGCAGCGCCAGCGCGCAGCCCTGATCCAACTCGGCTGTCGTCATCGAAGGGTTGAGAAGCGAGTGATCGATCATCTTTGCGATCGACGGGTAATCAAAAGAATCGGACATTTTTACCTGTACTTCCGCAGCACACCCAGGACGCGCCCCTGAATGGACACATCGGTGGCTTTGACATAAATGGGGCCCATTTCGATGTTGGAGGGTTGCAGACGCACTTGAGAACCCTCCGGATAGAAGCGCTTGAGCGTGGTCTCTGATCCGCGCACCAAGGCTACGACAATCTCCCCCTGGCGTGCCGTGCGGGTACGCTCCACCAGCACGTAGTCGCCACTGATAATGTGCTCGTCGCGCATCGAGTCCCCCCGCACTTCGAGGGCGAAAACGTCGCGGTTGCCCACCACATCGTGCAGTGAAATGCTCTCCTCGGTCTCCATCGCCTCAACCGGCATTCCGGCGGCGATTCGCCCGGCCAGGGGTAGACGGTCGCTCGTGCGGGAGCGCGCCCCCGGAGGCAGAACATCGATGGAGCGACTGCGGTTGTGCACGCGGTCCAGCAACCCCTTTTTTTCGAGGTTGGTGATGTGCTTGTGCACGGTAGCCAAACTCTTGAGCCCCATGCCGCGCGCAATCTCCTCAAACGAAGGAGAATAGTTATTGCGTGCCGTGAAGCTCTCCAAAAAATCAAGAATCTCTTTTTGCCTTCGGGTGACAGCCATGCACGCATTATAGCGAATAAACGGCGAACTGCAACAACTATTTTTACGAGTTGCAGTTTTAACAGGTCAAAGGGTTCTGCAAGAACATTTTGCGATTTTTTCTTCAGCTTGACCTCATGGATTGCCGCTTCCCATCCCGCTTCTTGCACACTCGCGTTCAAGAAACTTGATTTGCTGCCGATAAACACATGGGGGTCTCGCGCGCGGCAACCCGCTAAGCGAGCAATCACCCGTGAGGCAAGATGATTTCTATCAAAGAATACCTAGAACAGACACAGGCAGAGCCGGATGAGCAAACGCCGACAACCTCCGGAGACGGTGCCGCGCAAGTGCAACAGGAGATTCTTCCGATCGCTTTGTCGGCCTATCGCTCCGCACTGGTGGAGATGGGCAACTGCGGACAAAATGCCTGCCCGGCTCTAGGCGACGAGCTAAAGCTGGGGTTGGAGAAGCTGGGAGCAAGACTGTGCGCAGAGGTCACAAGCGAGCGGGTTGTGCAGTCAGAGAGCGAAGTGCGGGATCATTTGCAGAAATGGGGCCACCGCGCGGCCTCGCATTACCGCCAGAAGACCAACGAAGTTAAGGATATCCTGCTGGTAATGGCGCGAACGGCCGAGTCCGTCGGCGAGCGCGATCAGCGCTGTGCGCAGCAGATCAATGCGGTCACGGTGCGGCTGAAGGGTATCGCAAACCTCGAGGACCTGACCGAGATCCGGGAGTCAATCAAAAAGAGCGCAGCCGAGTTGAAGGTTTCAATTGACCGGATGAGTGCGGAAGGCAAGGCCGCAATTGATCAACTGAAAGCCGAGGTCACGCACTATCAGACGCGCCTGGAAGAAGCCGAGACGATGGCCTCGCGAGATCCGCTGACCGGGGTGCGCAGCCGTCCCTGGGTGGAGGGACAGATCGAACAAGCTTTGCAGGGGCAGGCTCCATTCAGCGTCGCTATACTCGATCTGGACAAGTTCAAGCAGGTGAACGACGAATATGGCCACTTGGTGGGCGATGAACTGCTCAAGCAATTCGCGGCCAAGATGCGCTCGGTCTGCCGTGTGACGGACACCACTGGGCGTTGGGGCGGCGACGAGTTCATTCTTCTTTTGCACTGCCGCCTGCAGGAGGCTCGTGCGCAGATTGACCGGATGCGGGAGTGGGTCTGCGTGAATTATACTTTGCAGGGAAACGCCGCGCCGGTAAAACTGCGCGTTCATGCCTCAATCGGCGTGGCGGAAAGACAACCGGGCGAGACGATGAAGGAACTGATCGACCGCGCCGATGCCGAGATGTACCGCGAGAAGGCCGTGGCACGCGCCAAGAACATCGGCGCTGAGCGATAGGTCGCTTTATCCCAAACGAAGCTCACGTCGCTTCAGTGATCTTTCTCGCTCACTGAATGTTCATTGAAAACCACCGCCGTGAAGCTGAAGATGTCTGTATTGTCCTCTGTCCAGCAATTGGCGTTCATTCCAGCCTTGCGGCAGGTCTGTTCCAGAAAGGTCTGTCGGTCCCATTTTTGTTCCGTCGGAACTTGCGGCAGTAGCAATCCTTCGCTGTCGCCGTTTTTCATCAGCAGGCCATGCTCGCCAATTCGGATTTGTTGAATACCCGTCACCCGCCTGAGCGGCGAAAGCACAGAGATCTCATACTCCAGGCTCGGCAGTTCGGCGGCAGTGACCTGCTGAAAGCGCGGGTCGCGCATGGCGGCCAGCGTGGCGGTGTCGCGCACCGTGATGTACAGCGGCTTGATGGCCGAGGTGTACCCAATGCAGCCGCGCAGTTCGCCATTCTTGTGGAGTGTGGTAAAAGCGCCGCGCTCCTGATTCAGAGCAGAGCTTGTGCTGGCTGGCGGATCGTAGGCCTCTCCTTGTTGCACCACGTGCTCGACCGACTTGCGCGCCAACGCCAGCAACTCTCTCTTCTCTGCGTCGCTCAGCGAGAAGGGTGTCTCGGTTGCCTTGGCAGCTCCGGCCTTTAAAAATACATCCGCGCTGTAGCCAACCACGCGCGAGCGGTCGCCGGTTACATCACCCGAGTTCGCGTACTTGAGCACCCGCGCCTGGTTGGCGCCCATGCGCTCGGCGTAGATCATCGCGGCCACAATCGGCGCGCCGCCGCAGGCCTCCCAGACGCGAGATTGAAAGTTGCGCGACATGCTGAAGTAGTCCCACGATTCAAGTGCGCTCAGCGTCTTGTGATCGATTGTCACCGCGTCATCATAAACGTGATAGTGCGATAGATCGGAGCTGGCCAGCACTAGCGTCTCTTCCGGCTTGCCGCTGGCCTTGATCAATTTTGCCAGCGCCACGCCCAACGCGCGGCTGCTCTCGTAACTCTGATCGCCCATCACGATGGGCACCACTTCAAAGCTGCCCAGCACTTTTTGCAACCACGGCAGTTGCACTTCAACCGCGTGTTCACCGCCCGCCGAAGTCGGGTCGTGGCCCTCGCTGGAGAGCTTCATCGTCGAACTCATCTTCTGCAGCTCGCGCGCAAAGGTCTTGTCCACCAGCACATTGCCCAGCGGCGTTGCATAGGCGTCGCCATCATAAATAGATGTGAAGTCGAAGGCCACATAATGCGACGGCGCAATCAGCACCACGCGCTTGTAGCCGCGCCCCTTCAACTGTGCGTAGGTGTATGCGGCGACCGGGCCTGAGTAGACATAGCCCGCGTGTGGCGCGACCGCGGCCAGGATCGGATCGCTGATGCGTGGCTCGGTGACGCGCGCCAGATACTCATCCATCATGGCCGAAAGCTCCTTCGGGTCAGACGGATAAAAGCTGCCCGCAACGGCAGCTTGGCGCACCTTCTGCTCGCTGGCAGCGTACTCATGCGCCAGCGGCGCAAAGACCAGTAGCGCCAACAGCGGCGCGGCCAGCCAATACGTATGTGGGTTCATCAGGAAATTCATCGGCGCAATCTCCACAGCTCACGCGTGCCAGACGCCTGGAATCGGCTGCTGGCAGAATGGGCACTTACCGTTTTTAATCAGCATCTCGCTGGCCACAAATCCAACGCGCTCCACAATCATCTTGCGGCACCTGGGACAATAGGTATTCTGCGCCGGGTGCCCAGGCACATTGCCAATGTACACGAAATGCAGCCCCTCCGCGTCGGCAATCGCCTTGGCGCGTTCCAGCGTAGAGACCGGCGTGACGGGCAGATTCTTCAGCAAATATTCGGGATGATACTGCGTAAAGTGCAGCGGCACATCCGCGCCCAGATTCGCCTTGATCCACTGCGCCAGCCCACGAAACTCCGCATCGCTGTCGTTGAGCGTCGGCAAGACAAGAAAGACAATCTCCGTCCACTTGCCCATCTTGCGCAGCGTGACCAGCGTATCGAGTACCGGCTTCAACTGCCCGGTAACAACTTGCTTGTAGTACGACTCGGTGAAGGACTTCAGATCGATCTTGACGGCGTCCATCTTGCCGTAGGCCGCCTTCAGCGCCTCTTCCTGCATAAAGCCGTTCGAGACGACAATGCTGCGCACGCCGGCAGAGTGGCCCGCATCGGCGCAGTCCATCAGGTACTCGGCCCACACCACTGGCTCGCTGTAGGTGTAGGCAATCGTCGGGCAATTATACTGGCGCGCAAGTTGGGCAATGCTCTGCGGCGGCGCGTACTGCGCGGGAATCTCTTCCGGGCGCGATTGCGAAATGTCCCAGTTCTGGCAGAATTTGCAGTTGACGTTGCAGCCCGCCGTGGCCAGCGAAAAAGCCACCGTCCCCGGCAGGTAATGAAAGAGCGGCTTCTTCTCGATGGGATCAACGTGCGCCGCGCAAACCCGCGAATGAACCATCGAGTAATAAGTACCGCCGCGATTCTCACGCACTCCGCAGTAGCCGCGTTCTTTGTCGCCCACCGTACATTCGCGCGGACAGAGCTTGCATTTGATCTTGCTGTTCTGAAGCTTCTGATAGAACTTTGCTTCCACAATGAAACGTGCATCGTCGGCGCTCGCGGAAGACGCGCTGGACGGCATTGCAACCGCAGGTTTCATCTCTCCTCCTATCCCCAACGCCGCGCCGGAGGCCAGCGCACAGCGCAGAAACGATCTGCGATCCAGCAGTCCTTTCATGCCAATTCCCGAATTCAATTCACATAACATCTGAGTCCTTTCCGCAAATCTCTCGCCGAAGGAGCTGCTGATTGCCAATACCGCCGCTAACTCGCTAACTTGCTAAATTTATATCCAATTCTTTCGACATTCCCTCCAGTGAATCGTTCCAATCCCGCTCCAACAGCAATCCGTTTCTAGAGATTCTCTCCCCAAAGCGACGAAATCCGTTGAAGATTCCTACACATCAATAATCGAAATCCTCTTTGGATCGCATTTCCCCAACCGATGATCATCATCAGCGGCAGTGAGAATATACTCCGGCGCGCGCTGCTCGGCTTCAAGCGTCTTCAATCCCCTCTCGGCGCGCTTGCGCTCGATCATCTGCCAGCCCGTGTAATCCAGCGCCACCGGATCCGTTGAGACCAGCAGCGCATTGCAACTCCAACTGAACTCCGGCTTGAAGGCAGGCCCACCCTCATACATCGCGGTTGTCGCATCGCAGATCACGAGCCGCATCCGGCTGCGAATCTCCGGCAGCATATTCAAATCCGCAACGTAAGGATTGCAGCCGTTCGGATGATACTTGTTGGGATTGTGAATCACGCCGTACATATTCTTGAGTGCAATGGTCACGCCCGCGCCGTCGTGATCTTTTAGCACGGGAAGATTGATGAGCACATCGGTGCGCTCGGTCAGAATCTTCGACAGCCGGCTGCCCACGCTGCCATAGGCGGAAAGCTCCTCTTCATAGCCCACGCGATCCGTTCCATAGCATTGCACGCGCTCGCCGCCCACGGCCAGAAGAAATCCGGCGCGCTCCAGTTCCGAGCTGTCGCGATCCCATACGATGATGTCGCTGGCCTTGACTCCCGCCTGCTGCAAGCGCTCACAGAGAGCCTCGACCAGTTGCACATTGGTGGAGATTCCGCGACCGCCCAGCGTATTCACCTTCAGGCTGACCGTCTCGCCGGGACGAACAATTTTCTTCCAAGCATCGAGCGAATTCTCGCGGTTGAAGAGCGCCTGCATGGCGCGATCGAGCAGCGCCCGCATCCGCTGCGCATCGATGGCAGCGCCCGATCCGCGCAGCAACTCATCGCGCGCCACCACGACTCTTGACTTAGCGCCCGCCGCGCCAACTCCCGCAGCCAAAGGCTGCGCTGCCAACGCGCCTCCCGCGCACAAAAAAGCAGCCCCGGAGAGAGTTCCCTTCAGGAAATCCCGGCGGCTGCCGTTGCGCGCTGCGCTCATCTGCGTCCCCCCTTGCCTAGCGGGTAGTATCGCTCTAATCAACATCTACGGCAACTGGCCAAATGCGGCTGTGACGGCTGGCACGTGTTCCGCCCGGAGCTGGCCTCTTCCCCGGCTTGCAAAACTGTACAAAAGCATTGAAAATCAATAGATTAAGCAACTCACCTCCATCAGCCCATGCGCCAGCTCGAAACAAATCCGATCGATCAGTCTCCAGTCTGCCGCCGCTGGAACCGGCGCGACTTGCTTGCCGCTGCCACGCTCTTTTTGGCCAGCGCGGCGTTCGTGCTCTGGCAGAATGCGCATCTCTGCGTTCTCTGGGATGCCAGTTATACGCTGGACACGAGCTTCCGTATCGCGCTCGGCCAGATGCCTTACCGCGATTTCCCGCTGGTTCATTCGCCGCTTACATTTCTCATTCAAGCCGCGATCATGCGTTTTACCGGGCGCGTCTTTTTTCATCACGTTCTCTACGCGGCTATCGTCAACGGATTGGCAACAGTGCTTGCGTGGCGCATCGTTCTGCGCACGCTCCGAGGCCACCTGCGTGCTGCGTGGAGCGTTTCGCTGCTGCTCGCCGCGCCGCTTGTTCCGCTGGGCGTTTACAGCGTTCTTCCCTTCCCTTCCTACGATTGCGACACCGCCTTTTCGATCCTTATCGTCATTCTTCTTTTGCAACGTCTGCCGGAGAGTGATGAGGCCCCATCGAGTTCCGTTTTGCACTTTTTTCTGACGGGCATAGCGCTTCCGCTGCCGCTTTTTTTCAAGCAGAATATCGGCCTGCCGTTTCTTGCAGTAGCATTTGGTTTGATCCTACTGTTGATAGTTGCGCAACGTGTGCGCCGCAAATTCACTCCGCACACGGCCCCAGCGAATTTGGTTGCACTTTTGATCGGCGCATTCGCCACAATTTGCGCGGCAATTCTTCTGCTGCACTTCACCGCCGGCGTGCGCAACTACCTGCATTGGACGATTCAATTCGCAGCGGAGCGCCGGTTGCCCGGCCTGCCATCGATGCTCGCTATCTATGCGGAGCCATCGCTGCTTTGGTGGCTGCCTTGCGTAGCCGCCGCACTTGTGATTCTGCGCATCCACTGTTCCAAAAGCTGGGTGCCCCATCCATTTCGCGTTCTTTGCGAAATGGGTGGGAAACAAGGAGATCATTTCCGCTCCGCATGCGCGCTGCTCCTGCTTGCCGCGCCGTTTCTCTGGACGCTCATCAGCCTCGCACTTTCCGACGACTCCGAAGACCGCGCCGCCACGCTTCTCGCTCTGTGGCCGCTGCTGCTGATCCTCTCCGCGGCGCTCTCGCTGAGGAATCTCTGCCGCCACCCCAGCCTTCGTGCTTGCATTCCAATCCTCATCCTGACTGCCATGCAAGGCACCTTTCTCTCGCAGCAGTTATGGGGGTCAACCTACGCCATCTGGCCGCTGCTGATGCTGCTGATCGCCGAGATGATTGCCTTTCTTGCTTCCATCGAATGCAACCCAGCCGCGCCGCAAAAACCGTTCCTCGCGCCGTCTCTGGCGGCCATTATTTCAGCCACACTGCTGATCTGCGGCAGCCTCTACACGGCCAGCGAGGAGCGTCTCTCCTATGCGCAATTCAGCGATGGCCCTGCCCTACACTCCACGCTTCCCGCGCTAAAGGGAATGTCCGTCACCGGCCCTTATCTGCCGGAGTTCGACGAGCTATTAGAGTTTTCCGCCAAAGAAATTCCCTTTTCCGACGGGATCATTCTGATTCCCGGCGAAGATCCGTTTTACTTTGCTACCGGCCGCACGCCGCAGTTTCCCGTTCTGCTCTTCGACAACGCCACTGACCCGCTCTCCACGCCCGTGCAGTTGGTTGTAGAGGTCGAGCGCCACCAGATTCGCTGGCTGATCGTCAAACGCAATTTGCAGATCAAAGAAGACGTCACCCCGCAGCGCGAGGCAACGCTTCAGGCGCTCCAGAAGATATTCTTGCCCTATCGCAAGCTCGCCGCCTATGACGTTTATCGCGAACCTTAGCCGCATTGAATTGCTACCGAGACCACCGAGCCATGGTAAGTTAGGATTAAATTGCTGCCTGAATCACGAAAGGATGATGAGATGGAATTCAGCTACAGGATTAGCGAAGCCGAATATTTGAGTGCGGCGAAACTCAAAAATAAGGGTAATCTTCACCTTAGACACATCCGGAAATCCATTTTTTTCTGGATTTCTATCGTTATATGTTTCTTGATTTTTTTCACATTTTTTCAGCACAGCCAGCAACAACCTCCTATAGCCGAAGACGCAGCAATTCAGGCTGTGGCACCTGGTCAGACAATCAATTTAATCCTTACCAACCTTTTACCTATTGTTGCTGTTTTGGGGGCATTTTCCTTTTTTATTTTCAAATGGATGCCAATGCAATTATGCCGCTTATACAAAAAAGATCCTTTGATGCAAGGGCAATTCACAATTAACATCTCTCAGGAGTCGATTGAAATCCAGAATACGGCTGGATCATTTTCCAAAACCGGTTGGAATATCTATGATTACTGGCGCGAAGGCAAGAATTTGATCATGCTGGCGTTTCACACGGGTACGTTTTTTTTGATTAGCACGGCAGAACTCTCCGAATCCCAACGTGACGAGTTGCGTCGCATTCTCACCGCAGCCCTCCCTAAGAAGTGAACTTCTTGCCATGAACATTAACTCAATCGCTTGGAAAATTTGCGCAAGCAGCGCGCTATGCCCTTGACGATATATGTAAATAGTGACATAATAGAAGCATGGCGTGGGAGATCGAATTCACGGACGAGTTCAGCGAGTGGTGGGACAGAATGACAGCGGACGAGCAAAAAAGCATTGCGCGCTATGTTGGCCTGCTCGAACAAGCTGGTCCTGATCTTTGCCGCCCTTATGCTGATACGATTCGCGGTTCGCGTGTGTCTAATCTGCGCGAATTGCGGGTGCAGCATGAAGGCCGTCCGTACCGTGTGCTTTACGTATTTGATCCACGACGAACAGGTATTTTGCTCATCGGCGGCGATAAGACCGGCAATCCACGCTGGTATGACGAGTATATTCCCAAGGCTGAATCTCTCTATGAGCAACATCTCAGAGAGATCAAAAAGCAGTAATCGAGAGGTGAAGCGATGGCACGGAATTTTAGAGAGCTTAAAGCGAAGATGGCCCCGGAAGCACGAGCGGAGGTTGATGCATGGGTCCAGCAGGAGATGAAGCAGATGCCGCTGAATCAGCTCCGCAACGCCCGTGCAATGACCCAGACGCGCCTGGCAGAGTTGCTGGAGATGGACCAGGGAAACGTCTCCCGGCTGGAGCAGCGCACCGATATGTACCTTAGCACGCTGCGCAGCTACATTGAGGCGATGGGCGGGGTGTTGGAGATTCGCGCCCTCTTCCCGGAGGGGGACGTGCGGATCGATCTGATGAAAAAACTGTCGGCTTGAGGCAAACGGCTTGATTTCATGCGACAAGTCTGGCCTTTCATCCGTCTTTATGCCGGGGATGATAGATTTGTCTTTCATGGAGTGACGGGACGGCTGACGGAATGAATACATTGATCGCCGAGGGGATCGGCAAAACGTATAAGGGGCGGCAAGTGGTTCGCGGGGTGGATTTGAAGATCTCGCGTGGCGAAGTGGTAGGCCTGCTGGGGCCAAACGGCGCCGGTAAAACGACCAGTTTTTACATGATCGTTGGGCTGGTACAGCCGGACAGCGGACGAGTGCTGGTGGATGAAACCGACATTACCCAGACGCCTATGTACTTGAGGGCGCGCAACTTCGGCATAAGCTACCTGCCGCAGGAGCCTTCCGTCTTCCGCAAGCTGACGGTGGAGGAGAATATCCTGGCCGTGCTTGAAGCACAGCCTCTGGGCAGTCGGGAGCGGAAGGTGCGTACCGAAAAGCTGATTCACCAGTTGAATCTGGGACACATCCGGACGACGCGGGGCTACGCGCTCTCCGGAGGCGAACGGCGACGGGTGGAGATTGCCCGCTCGCTGTGCATTCAGCCCAACTTCATTCTGCTGGACGAACCCTTCAGCGGCATTGACCCGATCGCTGTTCTTGAGCTACAAAAGATCATCTTTGATTTGAAGGCCAGCGGTATCGGTGTGCTGATTACGGACCACAATGTGAGAGAGACCTTGAGCGTAACCGACCGGGCTTATATCATCGCCGAAGGGAGGATCTTCCGCACCGGTACGCCGCACGAGCTGGGCAACGATGTGGAAGTGCGCCGGGTTTACCTGGGCGAGGGCTTTACGATGGGGTAAAGATCGCGGGCAAAGCCGAATGGGGTTTTGGCGATTTCGTCAACCCCCATGGTTCAGAAATCTGTGCAAAACAAATGAGAGAGATATTTTCGGAAGGGATACCGCCCATTCCGGGATGGTTGACTCGGCGAAGGTCAGAATTTACTTACGCAATTATCTCGCCAAAGTACACTAAGGTGAGTCGAATCGGGAACGGGTCCATCTTATGGCGCTTCTGCAACCCAAATTGAGTCTGAAGGTCTCGCAGCGCCAGATCCTGACACCGGGTCTGATGCAGATGGTGAGCGTGCTGGCGCTCAACAAGCTCGAGCTGAAGGAGATGATCGATGCCGAGATGGTGGAGAATCCCGTCCTGGAGGAGATTGACGAGACGGTTCCGATGCTGGATGAGGTGGCCGGCCGCCAGGAGCGGCTGGAGCGCGGGCTGGATGAGATCAGGATGGATGAACGCGTCCCGGAGGAGCCTGCGACTCCGCCCAAAGACCCTTTCAACGAGATCGACTTTGGCTCTTACTTCCAGGATTACCTGGACCCTGGCTACCGCACGCAACCGGAGTTTGAAGAGAGCGAAAAGCCCTCGTTTGAGAACTTTCTCTCCCAGCCTACAACTTTGGCCGATCACCTGGCGTGGCAGTTGGGAGCTTTAAGTCTGGAGCCCGGCCTGCATCAGGCGGTGGAGTTCATCATCGGCAATCTGGACGAGGATGGCTACCTGGCCGGCAGTGAAGAAGAATTAGCCTCGGCCTTCAGCGAAGCCCAGGATGCAGTGAAGAACGGGTCTGTGCTGGCTCTTCTACGGCGGGCAATTGAGCTAGTTCAGCAGCTTGATCCAGCCGGCGTGGGGGCGCGCGACCTGCGCGAGTGTCTGCTGCTTCAGATAGCCGCCCAGCAAGCGGAGTTTACCCAGCTATTCTCCAAGCACACGATGGATTTGGATGAGGACATTCATCGCAGCTTCCGTGCCGAGGCCGAAGCCCAGTTGGAGGAGCGGCGGCACAGCATGGAGGTGGCGGCGCTGATTGTTGCGCACCATCTCACTCAATTGCAGAAGCGGGATGTGAAGGATCTCTCGCGGGCGGCGCAGATTACTTCCGCCGAAGCGGACGCAGCAGTGGCTTTCATTCGCACTCTTGACCCCCGGCCAGGTCGCCAGTACAACCGGGAGCAGTCGCGGTTGATCGAGCCGGATGTGGTCTTTATCAAGCGGGGCGGCGAGTGGGTGGTCTCGATGAACGAGGAGGATTTGCCCAGCCTGCGGCTCAGCCGCCGTTACCGCCAGATGCTCACGGCCCAGGACACGGATAAAGAAGTCAAGGATTATGTCAAGGAGCGCTTCCGTTCCGCGCTGCAGCTAATGCGCAACATTGCCCAGCGAAAGAGTACGATTCTGCGAACCTGTGAGGTCATCGTCCGCCGCCAGCAGGATTTTCTGGAACAAGGCATTGAGGCCCTGCGGCCGATGATGATTAAAGAAGTGGCTGAGGAGATCGGCGTGCATCCTTCGACCGTCAGCCGCGCGGTGGCCAATAAATATGCTCACACGCCGCAGGGAGTTATCGAGCTGCGCTTCTTCTTCTCCGAAGGGTCGAATGGTCCGGAGGGCGCCGATACACCTCTGTTGGTGCTCAAGCGCAAAGTCCGCAAGCTGATTGAAGAAGAGGACCCGCGCCATCCATTGACCGATGATGCGCTGGCTGCCATGCTCCACGCGCAAGGCATTCAGTTGACCCGCCGCACCGTGGCCAAATACCGCGAGGATATGAATATTCCTTCAACCCACCAGCGTCGGCGGCGGGAGGGCTGACGCACACTTCAGGATATATAACCAGCCTTCTTTGCTGATTCTATATGCCTGCGAGGCGCTCCAATCCCTTGCGCGCCAGATCGGCGATGGCTTTGGCCAAAGAGACGGAAGCGTTCAGCGACTCAGGCCGTTCCAAGCGAAGAGGTAGCTTGCGGGCAAAGTCGCGGAAATAGATGTCTACGTCATAGAGAATCTCCACGTGATCGCAGAGAAAGCCGATGGGTTGAAGCAGAACTGTCTTTGCGCCGGAGGCGGCGATGGATTCGAGAGTCTGCTCGACGGTGGGGCCGAGCCACGGTCCGCCGCTGGCACCTTGGCTCTGAAAGGCGAAGAACCACTGCGGGATCTCCGACACACGTTTGGCAACCAATTCCGCAGTTCGTTTGGCCTGCTCGGCGTAGGGATCTGCGAACTGGTTATCGGTGGCCTCTACGGTGCGGACAGGAACGCTGTGCGCGGTGAAGAGAACAGGAACAGGCGCGCCGGCCTCCGCGCTGAGCTTGATCCAGGCGGGCTGAAGGCGCTCGGCAAAGGCTTCGATGAGCAGAGGATGATCGGCCCAACTTTCAGTGAAGTCGATGCGCAGGCCTGCTGATTCAACGGCGCGGCGATAGAGGCCTGTGCTGGTGCGCGAGTTCTGCGGCGCAAGGCAGAGGACGGCAGCTTCCTCGATGCCGTCGGCGCGCATCTGGCGGACGACGTCGGCGATGTATGGATGCCAATTGCGCATGGCTGCGTAGACTGGGACGCGATTGCCGCTGGCGGCTAACTCGGCTGCGGCGAGGCGCGCTTGTTCAAGGGTGATTTCGGTGAGCGGGCTGTGGCCAATCAGTGCATAGCGGCGCTGAATCTCTTCGATGACTTCTTGCGGAAGCGGGCGTCCGCCGGTGACGTTGCGTAGGTACTCCGGAATCTGTTCGACGGTTTCGGGCGTGCCGTGGGCGAGCAGGAGAACGGCTTGTTTGGACATAAGCGGCCTCACAATGAAATGCGTCGGCTGTTGAGGTTCGTCGTATCCCTAATACCAAAATCGGGATCTTGGGCCCCCAACTCAATTACTCATTTTGCGTCCAACCGGAACTCACGCACCATGCGGACGACAGCTTGCACATTTTCGACCGGCGTATTGGGCACAATGCCATGGCCGAGATTGAAGATGTGGCCAGGGTGTCCGCCCGCGGCGCGCAGGATTTCATGGACGCGCTGCTCCAAAATATCCAGTGGGGCAAAGAGCGTGATCGGATCGAGGTTCCCCTGGACCGCGTGCGAGTGGCCGACGGCGCGCCAGCCCTCGTCGAGCGGCTGCCGCCAGTCGAGGCCTATGACGTCCGCACCGGTGGCTGCCATTTGTGTGAGCAGGCCAGCCGTTTCGACGCCGAAGTAAATGACCGGCACGCCCATCTGCTGGACTGCTTGAACGAGGCGCTGCGAAGCCTCGAAGGCGTAGTCGCGATAGTCGGCCAGGCCGAGCGAGCCAACCCAACTGTCGAAGATCTGGATGACGTCGGCGCCGGCTTCGATCTGCTGGCGGCAATACTCCGTCAGAACCGTGATGATCTTGTCCAGCAGCAGCCGCCAGGAATCGGGGGCGGAGTACATCATCTGCTTGGTGTGGATGTAATTACGCGAACCGCCGCCTTCGATCATGTAGCTGGCCAGCGTGTAGGGCGCGCCGCAGAAGCCAATGATGCCCAGGCGATTGCCGAAGTGCGCAGCGACCTTTTCAATGGCGCGGGCGACGTACATCAAATCCCCAGCGCGGTCGGTACGCAGAGCGCGTACGTCGTCCAGGGTGCGGACGGGATGATGGACGTGCGGGCCTTCACCGGCCATGAACTCGAAGTCCAGGCCCATCGG
>Ga0181529_10001609_pt1 | contig 28521 bp, 18 predicted proteins | sample PEATcosm2014_Bin_36_FD_119763 | JGI IMG/M metagenome (GOLD analysis project Ga0181529, IMG submission 119763) | Peatland microbial communities from MTU Mesocosm Facility, Houghton, MI, USA - PEATcosm2014_Bin10_30_metaG | ecosystem: Environmental > Terrestrial > Soil > Wetlands > Peat | place... | reverse complement strand
TGGGAATTCCTGGAAAAGTTTGTACAGCGTTTGTACAGCAGATTTGGAAATCATTGCATTTCCTGCAAAGCTGGCATTCCCAGAATCAGTAAGTTGAGTGTTTTCAACACTGATGTCGGGTTCGACTCCCGCCGCCTCCACCAACCATATCTTGTTCATAAAAGGCGCCTTAACTGGCTCCATCTAACTCCCAGCCTGTGCAATACGGGTGTCGTTTATTGCACGAATACTGTACGAATCGCGAAACGCCCTAGTATCTAATTGATTCTATGAGTGTTATACCGCATTGACGTGGGCGGAGTTTCTCCTGAGTCCAGGGCGGATGCTGTTCGACCAGCCTCGCAATTTCAATTTCATGACCTTGCAGCTTGAGTCACTTGCGCCACTTCGCAAGCATCTCTTCTACTTGGCCCGCGATCTGTTGGCGTGCGTCGGCGCGGTCTACACCGCTGGCCAACAACTCATCGTACGGGGTGTGGTTGTGGCGAACCGCGGCGCCAACTGCCAAGGTCAACGCCTTTTCATCGAGATTCCTTCCTGCCTCCGAACGGCCTACGCGGCCGCTGCCCCGGACAGCGGTGTGTTCGGCAATTTCTGCCACTTCGGCCGGCGGACAGCCTGGGAACAGTTCCGCGATCAGCCTAGTCATCCGCGCAACCAGTTTGCGGTCCTGTTCGCCACGCTGCACGGCGGCCCGTGCCCGCGCAGCCGCCCGCTCGCCGGCGTCCTGCACGCATTCCTGCTCGGCCTTCTCCAGCGCGCTCACTTCCACCAGGATGCCTTGGCGCTCGTAGCGCTTGCGAGCCCGGCTAAAGCGCACCACAACGGCGGCTCGCTGGCTGTACTTGGCGGCCCGCCGCGTCAAAGCTGTGTCGCCGGCGGCAAGAAACTCCAAGCCGTCGAGGCGCGCGCAGTGCAGGCACAGCGGCTGGTCCGCTTCCATCATGAGCATGGACTCCTGCTCGATCTCTGCTCCGCATTCCGAGCATTCCGCGTCGCGCAGGTTCAGGAATACGACCGGCTGCGGAGGCTTTTCGAGCTTTTCCTGGAGCTTTTGCTGCTTGCGCTCCGAGAGCGCGGGCGATACGTAGTGCGTGCGGAAAACCTTCTCAATCTCGGGGTCACCGCTGAAGGAAAACTTCAACGGAACGGTTCCGGACCGGGCAGGCCGCACGTAGTCGGTTTCACTTGGCTTGAGGCCCTTCTCGTGTGCCCACCGCTGGAAGATCGCCATGGACGACGTGATCTTGTTCGGACTTCCCTGAATCTCCGACTCCAGAAAATCGATGCGGCCCTTGCGCCAGAAGTCGACCGCAGAGGATGCCAAGAGTCCCATCCCACACAACACGTCGATGGCGCTGACGTAGTGCTGGCGGGCCAGGGCTGCCTCCGCCGCGCGATAGACGCGTTCTTCGAGCTTGGTCTGGATTCGTGTCTCCATGGCGTATAACTCCTTAAGCCATTCGTTCTCCGATATACCGGCAGAGTTGTCAGCGAGTCCTCGGCTATCTGCCTTTGAGCATTCTCGCACAAGGCATACTCGCAGTAGCTCCGCCTTCTTGCTGCATTTTTTACGTTGCGTTCAGATCCGCTCAATGCTTGCGGGGCGGGCTGGAAGCAACCCTGGCAGAGGCGGTATTTGCTTGCGAAGCGCGAGGTGCAGCCGGCGCCTTCTTGGCTGCCGATCGGGTTGGCTTGGCCTTGCCGGCGGCAGCGAACTTCTTCTTCGCCGCGGGAAGGCTGCTCCCGGGGGCGGCGGTTTCCGGCGTCTTCCGGGGAACGGGTCCCTTGCTGGCCGACTTCTTGGCGGGTTTGGGCTTGGCGAGTGTGACCATCTGCTTCTTCTTCGCCACCGGCATGGTTGGCGCAGCGGGCTTTGCCTTGGCCTTTACAGCCTCTTTCGCCGGCTTGGGCCTTGCGGCAACGGGCCTTGCTTTGGTTGAAGGTGCAGACTTGCCGGGCGATGCGGACGCGGCCATGTCCAGCCCAAAGAGTTTGGAGAGATCCTCGCCTCCGAGCACCTTTGCGGGGCTCTTCTTCGCGCTGGGAAGCTCCTTGCCGGCGCTGGCGATCAGTTCCTTTTCGTTCACCGCGCGGAGCCGGAAGAGCAGCTCGGGCTGCTGGTCAAGGCGAGCGCCGACGCCATAGAGAACCGCCGCGACATGCTTGCACATCTCCGCCCAGTCCGGGCAACTGCACGATAGCTTGATCTCCTTCGGCGACGGGAAAAGGCCGGTCTGTTGCTGGCTGATGCGCTCCATGACGCCTTTGGAGAGCCGTCCTTGCAGCAGTTCCACAAGGGAATCGATCGATCCCGAGCAATCTTCACAGATCGCTTTCCAACGAGGTTTGGCAACCGGAAGGATTTCCACCTTGACCTCGTAAATCTCCGAGCCGCTGACCAGCGCCGTGATTTTGCTCGCGGCAATCTGCAGATCGACGAGCGACCCGTTGCGCACATACGTCCGCCCGCGCGGCAGGCGATTCTCATAGTCGCTGTACGACTCCAGATTCTCGCACCAGGCCTTGCCCCAGAAGGTCCTGGCAATGGTGCGCCCGTCGAGCGTCACCGGGGAAATGATGCGGCCCTTCTTGCGCAGGCCTTCCATCTTTTTCAACGCCTTGCGCCTGCGCTCTGCCACTGGCACATACGGTTTCCATTCAAAGTCGTCGTACACGCTCTATGTCTCCTTGAGTGCCGCGTTCAGGTCGAGCGCGACCAATTTGAGCAGTTCGTCGTCCTTCATCTCGGTCAGCAGAAGCTCCGCTCCGCCCTCCAGCATATCCTGCGCAATTTGCCGTTTGGATTCGATCATGGCGTCGATCTTCTCCTCGACCGTTCCCTGGCAGACGAACTTGTGCACGAGCACATTCTTGTTCTGGCCAATGCGGTAAGCGCGATCCGTGGCCTGGTTCTCAACCGCCGGATTCCACCAGCGATCGAAGTGAATCACGTGCGAGGCGGCGGTGAGATTGAGTCCTGTTCCACCTGCTTTCAAGGAGAGAACAAAAAAGCCCACCGCTTCATCTTCCTGAAAGCGGCGCACCAGGTCCTTGCGGCTCTTTACCGGGGTTTCTCCATGCAGCACTAGGCCAGGACGTCCGAAGATCGAGCCCAAAAAGGAAGCCAGCGGGGCTGTTACTTCGCGAAATTGCGTGAAGACCAGCACCTTCTCTTGCCGGGCCGCGATCGTTTCTGCGATGTCGCGAAGACGCGTCCACTTGCCACTATCGGGTTCACCCCAGGCACTATCGCCAAGCCACTGCGAGGGGTGATTGCATATCTGCTTGAAACGCATCAGAAAGGCGAGCACCAGCCCTTTGCGGCGAATTCCTTCGGCCGAATCCAACTGCTCTGCCAGGTCGTCAACCGCCTGCTGATAGAGCGCGGCCTGTTTGCGGCTCAGCTGACAAAAAGCCTTCACTTCGGTTTTGTCAGGCAGATCGGAGATTACCGATTTGTCGGTCTTCAGGCGGCGCAGAATATACGGCCGCACCAATTCCCGAAGCGGGCCATAGGGGTTGTGGGGCCGGTCGGCGAGGCGCTTGGTGAGCTTGGTGAACTCCTTTGCCGACCCCAGCAGTCCGGGATTGATGAAGTCGAAGATGGACCAGAGATCTCCCAGCCGGTTTTCAACGGGCGTGCCGGTCAGAGCGAAGCGGGAACCGGCCTTCAGCATCTTGGCGCTGCGGGTCTGCTTGGCATTGGGATTCTTGATGGCTTGCGCTTCGTCCAACACCGCCAGCCGCCAGAAGGTCTCCTTCAGCCATGGAATGCGCAGCAGGGAACCGTAACTTGTGATCACAATATCGACGCTCGCCAAGCCGTCGGCGGTTGTGTTCTTGAGGTCCTCGCTGGACATTGCCGAGGTATGGGCGATCATCACCTTCAGACTGGGCGCGAAGCGCTCCAGTTCCGCGGCCCAGTTGGCCAGCAAAGAAGCCGGAGCTACCAGCAGGCTGGGTTTGCCACGTTCCTGTTGCTTCAGCACCAGCAGCAGAGAAAGAACTTGAATGGTCTTGCCCAATCCCATGTCGTCCGCCAAGCAGGCTCCCAGCCCGAGCTTGGCCAGCAGATAGAGCCAGCGCATGCCCACCTGCTGATACGGCCGTAGAGTACCCTTCAGCGCTCTGCCGGGATCGATGTTGTCCAGCCCCTCCTGGCTGCGCAGTCCCTTCAGGGTCTCGGCAAGCCAGGGGCCGGCGGTCACTTGCGACCAATCGGCTTCGACACCCTCGGCATGAGCATCCGCGCCGTCCAGATCGGCTCCGGCCAACATGCGCATCGCTTCGCCGAAGGTCAATCCATTCCGTGCAGCCGCGCGTTCCGCCTGGCTGAATCGGTCGATCATGCGGCTGAGCTGCTCGCGATCCACCTCGACCCAGCGCCCCCGCACCAGCGCCAGTCCCTCGGTTTCGGCCAGCAGCTTGCGAATTTCGGCGGCGGTTAATGGCTCGCCCTCGAGCGTAACGTCCATACGGAAATCGAGCAGCGCATCCTGGCCGACCAGCGATGGAGCGCCGCCGCCCACCTTGGCCGTAACGCGGGGCCGCGGCGGGCGATGCGCTGGCCACGTTGCCGGCATGCGGACTACGATGCCTGCCCGCTCCAACTGTGAACAATCGCGCAAAAACTGCGAGGCTTCATGGGGAGTCCAACGTAGCGGGTGAAAGATCTCTCCGCTATCCACCATGGCCTTCAGCCACAGGCAATGCTCCGTGGCTCGTTGCACCGGCAGCAGCAACGACAAAAGCCGGTCCCGGTTGGCCGGCCCCTCGTACTCGCGCAGGGCCTGTCCCAAAGGCAGATGCTGGGCCTTGGAGTGGGCCGAGAGCCGCACGGTGTAGGTGGCCAGGAAGGCGAAGGGCGACTCCGCATCGCCGCGGTTCTCCGCCAGATTGAAGCAGACTCGGCCGACCAGATTCCAGGCCGGGTTGCGGCGCTTGAGAAACTCCTGCACCCCGCATTGCTGCTCGGACAACTCAAGCCGAAGGGCCTTGTCCGTCTGCTGCCACAAGGCGCGCAAGACGGCACTGGTCAGATATTCCCCCCCGGTCATAAGCGGCGCGGCCATGGCCAGACCCACTAGTTCCGCATCCGGCGGCGGCGCAACTGCTCCCACCGTCTTTGTGTCGGACGCATCCCCGGAGAGACTTGGATGCGTGCAGAGCGCGGTGACATAGCGGGCGGCAAACTCACGCCAATACGAGAACGCGGCGGGCAACGCCGTGCCCACTTCGCTGGCTCCGAGTTGCAGCAGTCCATGGCCTGAGCCGATCGCAAACGCGGCCTGCAAGCGCTGCGCTGCCTCCCCGTCGAGCGCAAGGGCGTCGTCCTCCTGCGCCAGCAAGAGGTGTCCATGTGGAGTCAGAACGGGAGCGAGCAACACCGGGTGCATGTACAAAACCTAGCAGCAGCAACTGCCCTGAGACAAAGGCACACTGCTCCCGAGCACCAACGAATGAGGCCGTCGAACGCATATTTCGCAGCTGAGCTTGGGCTTGAGGAGAAGCGAGGCGTATCTAAAGTACGCCGGACCGACTAAGCCGGCACGAAGCCGAATGAGGCGGTCACTCATTGTGAGGATTCGGAGGGGGCACAAACAACCAGCAATCAGGACAAGTCGTTCTTGTTTCTCAACTCATTCGCCGCGGCAATGGAACACTCACCCTGGAGACACCCTCGCGACGGAGGTCGCACCCGTCATCCCGGGCCACGATGCCCCGCCTCCGTACAATAGACGTACAGTCGATTTGGCATTGTGGGCATTCTTGGCCATCTCGAATCAGCAACTTGTGTGTTTTCAATGGCACGGATAGTTCGCCCCCGCAGCCTCCACCATGATTTATCAATAGTGCACAGACGCCATTTGGGAATCCTACAACCGAGCAGCCAAAGCCTATTTAGAGCATTTTCGGAATACACGTAGACTTTTTGAAGGGTGTGCAAGGTGGCTTTTTCTTTGGAAAGAAGCCACTTGAGTACGTGCTTTCGGTCTACACCAATTCCGAAAATGCTATGGGGCCCGCGGACGATAACGATCGGCGGTCGAACCTCTCCTGCCCTGCGGCCTTCTTCCCTGGAGACCGGAGATACGCCCCTCCCACTCCGTCCCCGCAAACGGTACCGTTTGATCGAGAGGCAGTTGTAAAGTCGTACATCGGCCCCGGCGATCCGCGAGAGATGTCGTTGATTGAACGTTTGCATGCACAAATGCAGAATTCGGGAGGGATCGTAGCCTCTGCCCTTCACAAAAGTACATGCAGCGATGCGCGTTTCTCCATCCAGGAATTCACCGGAAATGCGCTGCCACCGCACCAAACTGGACGGAACAATCAAGCGCCTCAGCGGTTCCACAATTGCTATACCCCGAAGCCCCCGCAATCAAGTGGCATTTCCCTCAAGAAAATGCCACTTTGCAGGAAGCTGCAAGGGCACATGAATTGTGGACCCGCTCTTAGCGGCTTGTTGACAATAGCCTCCAAGCAGATTGGAGCCGCAAGGCCCAAATCGTGAAAGTGGCCTCAGCTTCTAACCAGCCTCCGCTGCAACTGCTCCAGAGTCTGGCCTTTCGTTTCAGGGTAGAACAGCGCGACTACGACCAGTTGCAGGAGCGTGGCAGATGCGAAGAAGACGAATGGCGTACCTGAGCCGTACCTGTGAGCTAGAACAGGGAAGGCGAACGCAATCACGGTGTTTGTAATCCAGTGACTGGCATTGCCCGCACCCTGGCCCTTGGAGCGAACAGAAGTAGGGAAAACTTCGCCAATATAGACCCAGATGACCGCGCCTTGCGACAACGCGAAGAAGGCGATGTAAACCACCAACAGGGCCAGCAGCGCTGCCTGGTGACTTTGGGAGATAAACACCCACGCGACTCCAGCCAGGCAGGTCGCGGTACCCGCCGCGCCCAACATCAACAGGCTCTTGCGGCCAAAGCGGTCGATCAGGGTCATGCCTGCCAAGGTAAAAAGCAGGTTGGTGGCTCCAATGGCGATGGCCTGCAAGTCGCCGGAAATCTGGCTGAAGCCGGCTGCCGCGAAGATGCTTGGCATGTAATAGAGAATTGCGTTGATTCCGGCCAACTGATTGAACGCGCCGATGGTGATGGCCAGGAACAACGGGAGGCGGTATTTCCACTGGAAGACGGGTTCGTGGGCTGTCGCGTGCTCGGAACGGATGGCCGTCTGGATGTCGGCCAATTCTGCCTTGGGGTCCGGAGCGCCCATCGCTTCAAGCACGGCAAGTGCATCGTCGATTCCATTGCGGGAAGCCGACCAGCGCGGCGAACGTGGAATGCGAAACAGGAGAACGAGAAAGAAGATAGCCGGCGCCGCGGCAACGCCTACCATCGTGCGCCACTCCATGGGGCCGAGGTGCGCCAGACGTACCAGGTAATTCGAGGTGTAACCAACCAGGATTCCGAGCACCACGTTGATCTGGAAGGTACCGACCAGTCGGCCGCGCCACAATGCGGGCGATAGTTCGGTGATGTAGACGGGGCCGAGCACCGACGCTGCTCCGATGCCAACTCCGCCCAGAAAGCGCGTTGCCAACAGCATGGGCCAGCCCAGAGAGAAGGCGCTGCCAAAGGCGGAGAGAACATACAGTGCGGCGGCAAAACGAAGCGCGGCCCGCGAGCCGAGACGCTGCCCCAGGACTCCAGCCGCGAAGCAGCCAAGAACCGTGCCGATGGGCGCCACGGCCACGGTCAGCCCTTTGCTGTAATCGCTCAACCCATAAAGCCGCACCACCGATTCGATGATGCCGGAGATGACCACAGTATCGAATCCGAACAGCAGGCCGCCCAGCGCACCGGTCAGCGTTGCCTTGATAAGTTTTGAATTAGGGCGCATACACTCTTGCCTCTCTGCTTTGATTTCATATTGGCCTGCGGGTGACGCAGAGCATTGAATGGCAGCCGTCGGTGTTTCCGATGCTCGGGCTGCGAGCGGTTCAATTCAAGTGGACTGCCGAAGCCGCGCAGTCATGCCCAGAATGTCGAGTCTGCGCCGCTCGCGCCACGAGCGCGCGAACCTGAGAAAGAACGTCCTCCGGCAGCGGCGGCGTGGCTGAGGTGTGCAGCACCACCCAATTCGACAAGATGTTGGCAAGCTCCAGGCTCAATTCGGGAGCCCAGCCGTGCATCGCTCCGAACAGCAGGCCGGCCGCAAACGAGTCGCCGGCGCCAACCGGACGCACCAGAGACTGGTCCAACTTCGAGTCAGGGAGGCTCAACAGCCTCCCCTGGCTGGAGAGCAATGCACCTTTGGCGCCCCGCGTAATGGCAACAGCGGCCAGGCAGTACTCCTCGCGAAGGTGCTCCATTAGAAAGCGAGTCCGCTCCTGCGGATCGCGCAAATCGGAAGAGAGGCCCAGCATCCCGGCCACCTCTTCAAGTTCCACATCGTTCATCTTCACCATAGTTGCCAGCTTCAGGCTGTCCGCGACGATCCCGGCGTTGTAACCCGCCGTTCCGTCAGTTGTGTTCCTGCGCAGGTTCACGTCGTACAGCCGGTGGCCGCTCACCTGCGAGACGAAGCTCTGGATGCTCTCGCGCGCAAGCGCGGAGCGTTGCGCCAGGCTGCCGAAGACCACCGCGTCGCAGCGTTGAGCCAACTGGCAGGCTCTCTCGCTCAACCGAATTTCATCCCATGCAACGCCAGACTGAATCTCGAAACCGGCTCCGCCCTCGTGTTCGAACACCAGCGCCGTTCCAGTCGGCCGGTCCACTTCCGCCAGAAACTCGGCTGACATTCCCGCCGCCGTTAAAGCGGAGCGAATGGAACGTCCCCAAGGATCGGGGCCAATCGCGCTGAGAAAGAATGCCTCTCCCATCGAGAGCGCCGCCAACAGCTGATGAAGATGGAATATGACGTTGAACGGCGCGCCACCCAAAGTAGCTTGCCCGTTTTCGAAGACGTCCATGAGGACTTCGCCGATCCCGGCGACACATTTTCTTGAAGGCATTGCACAACTCCGTTGTCACTGCGCGGAATACGCCGCGTTGGTTTCAGGATGTAAGTTCCCTCTCCCGGTGTCCGCTCCCTCTGGAAAGTACCCTGAGGGCAGGGCTCGAGAAGTTTGAGAATCTTGCACTCTTCAGGTTGTCAGCCGATCGGCGGAGATAGGCGATATCTGCCAGAGCGAGAGACGCGCGATAACCGCTGTCTTTCCCTGCCATCTCAGGTGCAAATTCTGGGGGTTGCCGCCGGAACAGTAGAAGCGCCGGGTGATTGCGATCTGCTCGTTCACAAACACCTCGATAACCGATCCATCGATATACATGCGAATTTCAAGATCCTCGCCATCGCCAAAGGCAACGGTCAGCGGGCGGGCATCGATGGACACCTGGCCGGGATAGAGGGGATGGTATTGCACAGTAACCCAGGGAGCAGCGTCCTTTGCAAGCTCGCATAGTGCCATCTCGAAGGGGTCGCTGCCCCTGCGCGCTTGCAGGAGAATCTCGCCGCTACAAACTTCCAAGCGCATTGAGGCGATCTGGCTCCGGCAAAGGTTCTCGCCAACGGTGAGGTCGAGCCTCTGCTCCTGTCTCCTCAGCTGTTCAATCTCTTTCGCCACTGCGATTCTCAGCAAGCCGTCGCTGCCCATTGAGAGCACCCGAGGCAAGGACATCAGGCCAGCCCACCCTGCGGCCTTGAACTCCTCCAGCGGCCGCGTTTCGGGAATCCATCCCCACAGAATGCGGTTTCCGGATTGGTCCAACTGGGTTTTGGGGGCATAGTACGAGCCGTAATCCAGGATGCCGGAATGCTCGGCGCGAAAGGTCATCCGCGCGGAGTCGAGAACCCCGCTCTGCCAAAAGGCCTTGCCGCTGGTCGAATAAATGAGAACATGCCGCTCGCCCAACGAGAAGAACTCTGGGCACTCCCAAACCTCCCACGGGTCGAATGCATCGAAGGTGCGGGCGCCATTCTGGTTCCTGCCCGCGAGAATGCTTACATATTCCCAGTTACGCAGATCTTTCGACTTGTAGAGAAGAACCGCGCCGCCCTGGTTGGCGATGCCGGAGCCAATCACCAGGTACCACCAGTCGCCCTGGCGCCATGGAGAGGGGTCGCGAAATCCGTTGACCTGCATGCCCGGCGGCGGCGCGGAAATGACGGGCGTCGCCAACTTGCTCCAGGTCCTCAGCTCGGGATCGTCCGAGGTGGCCAGGCATTGCGTCTCGCACAGGCTGTGCGGGCCGTCCTTGCTGGTGGCTTGGTCCGCGGGAGCGGCATGAACTCCGGTGTAGAGGATCGTGGCCCTGCCGTCCTGAAGCACCGCTGTCCCGGTGAAGCAGCCATCGGCATCTGGGCCGCCAGGGGTTGGCGCGAGAGCCATGGGCAAATGCTTCCAATGCACCATGTCCGAGCTGATGGCGTGCCCCCAGTGCATGTCACCCCAGTAAGCGCCATTCGGGTTGTATTGATAGAAGATGTGGTATCGCCCATTGAAATAGATCGGGGCGTTGGGGTCGTTCATCCAGTTGAACGCTGGAAGGAAATGAAATTGCGGACGGCGTGGGTCGGCCGCAATGCCAGTGGCAAGGAGAACTTTCGCAGTCGCGGAACTTGCAGAAAGGCACTTGGCCAAGGTGGCGAGCGCAGCGGTGCGCGCCATGCCGGTCATGAAGTTTCTGCGGTTCATCACCATCTCCAACGTTCTTGGGCAGCCAGGGCCGATCGCTTTCCCGCTGTAGCCGGTCTCATCAATGCCGGCTGGTTTGCATTGCCGGCTTGGATGCCCGCCAACAAGTTCATGATCCTGCGCCGGACGAGCCGGTGCTGAGGGTCGATGAGACCGGTTCTTGGAACTTGCTCCTGCCGGTGAGCAGCCACGATTTCCGGAAAGAAGGGGAACGTTGAAAAAGAGGGGGCGGACACGAGACCGCACCAGCATTCCGCCCCGGAAGGAGGTTGGCGGCCAGGGCGTTGAACGCGCCCTGGCCGGTTGGATCTAGAACGTGAAGTGGGCGCTCAACTGCACGGTGCGGGCCTGATTGACACCCGTGGCCTTGCCGAAATTGCCGTCGTTGAGGTTGGTGTCCCAGTTGTTCAGGTTGACGCGGTTGAAGGCGTTGTACATGTCGACGCGGATCTGAAGGTTCGATTTCTCCTTCGAGAACCAGGGCAGGGAGGTGTTCTTGGCCAGCCCCATGTCGGTCTGCGCGAATCCTGGGCCGCGGAAGGTATTGCGCCCCAGATTGCCCTCGACACCGGTGGGTACGCCGTTGGCATCGACAGGCAGCGGGAAGTCGCTGGCCTTGAACGTTCCGTTGAGGTACTTGGAGCGGCTCATGCCCTTGAGCGTACGCCCGAAGGTTGGAACGTTGGGAAGGTCGTAGTTGTTGCCGTCCTTGTTGAAGTCGTACTGAGGAGCGTTGGTGTAGACCGTGGCGGGAAGGCCGGCCATCAGTGTTCCCATGGCGCTCAGTTCCCATCCGCCCACGACATTCTTCATCATGCCGTTCACGCCGGGTGTGGGAATCTTCCACATGCCGTTGAAGGAAAGCTGTTTGGGAATGTCCTGGCTGGAGAGACCGCGTTGCGACCGGATGTCGTAGGCATCGATGACTTCCGCGTTCTCAGAACCCTTCTGTGTACCCGGAACCGCGCTGGTCAGGTCGAGGGTCTTCTGCACGGTGTACGAAACCTGGAAGGTGTAGCCCGTTGCAAACGAGCGGCGAATGAAGGACGTGAAGCCGTTGTAGTTGGAGCCGGCCCCGTTGGTGGTGTAGTTGATGTTGCCGAAGTAGGGGTTGGGCAGAGCGCCCAGAGTTTCGGTGTACTGGCCGGCATTGGGGCCGGTGAGGACCTTCTGAATATTGTTGATGCCGTCCACGCGATTGAGGTTGGTGATGATGTACTCGTGAATGGTGTTGGAGTGAGTGAAGTCGGCTTCCGCGATCCAGTTCGACCTGAAGGCGCGCTGAATGCCGAAGAAGACGTTCTCGGCATACGCCATCTTCAAGTGCGGATCGGGACCGCCGATGGAATTGGTGTTGCCAAAGCCGCCGCGAGCGTTGATGGGCGGCAAGGTGCTGAGGATCGAAGCCGGCATCGGGCAGTTGTACGGGAAAACTGCACTCTGGCAGAGAGCAAACGCCGGAGGCAGAGGAGCAGCCGGGTTGTGGATGCTGGCGCTGAAGTTGGCGTCGATGGGCGGATTGCCGGTTTCCGTGTCGCTCCAGTTGGTGTTTCCGCCACGGTCGAAGAATACCCCCGCGCCGCCGCGAACCGACCAATTCCTGAGCCCGAAGGGCTGCCAGGCAAAGCCGAAGCGGGGAGCAAAGTAGGTCTTCTTGTGATCGATGAAGGGACGGCGCAAGGCCGGATTAGGATTGAGGCCGACCGAGATGCCCTCGATCTGCTGGAGCAATGTGCCGGAGGTGGGCACATTGAGGGTGGCCAGCGTTCCGTGGAGTTCCGACGGGTTGGAGGTCGCATCCCAGCGCACGCCGATGTTCAGGGTTAAATCCTTGCGGATCTTCCAGTCGTCCTGAAGGTATGCTCCGTAGGTGCTGTCGAGGAAGTAGCGGTTGTTGTTGGCCACGCCGCCGGTTGTCGGGTCGAAGGAGATGCCGTTGTACTCATCCACCTGGCTAGAGGCAAAGTCGAAGGTGTTATCGAAGTTCCAGCTCTGCTGGCGGTTGTCGGGAATCGTGAAGGGAGCAAAGTCCTGGTTGTGGAACCACTCGAAACCGGTCTTCAGAGCATGCTTGCCATGCACGATGGAGATCATGTCTCTCCAATGGAAATCGTTCTGGGCAAAGCCTACCGGAGCAAAGCCATCGCCGAAACCAACGATGCCCGTGATGTTGGTGGGAAGCAGGTTGCAATCCTTGCAGGGAATGAGCACGGACGTTCTGGTGTATCCGCCTCCGGCCTCGTTCACGATGGTCGGCGAGAAGACGTGCGTATAGTTGATGGCGCCGAACCATGCATCCTGCGGAAAGTTGATGTCGAAGCCCTTGCGGACACTGGTGTCCCACGGACCCAGCAGGTGCGTGTTGTACATGTTGCCGTAGATGCGGTCGCGGGAGTTGGCAAAGGTCTGGTCGATGCGGCCGTTGTACTGGTAGCCATTGTGGACGGAGACCGTGGTGCCGCTGGTTGAGTCGATGAGGGCCATTCCGCAAGGCATGCCCAGCGGACCGGCGGTGACGCCCACCTTCGAGCAGTCCTGCGCCGCATTGGGAACCGCGCCCTGGGCTGCTTCCGCCTGAGCGACGGTCAGCACACTCGCGGAAGTCGTATTCACCGCGGCCGGATAGGCCTTGAGCAGCGTGGTAGCCAGACTGTTGGGCTGGTTGGTGCTCATCCAATTCACAAAGGCCGGATCTTCCACCTGGACCAGTCCGGCCGAGGTTTGCGTGGAAACAACCTGATCGTAGCTGCCGAAGAAGAAGGTCTTGTCCTTGCGGATCGGGCCGCCGATGGAGCCCCCGAACTCGTTGCGGGTGAAGGGCGGGAAGTAGCGGTTGCCGTCGTTTGGATCTTTGAAATTCTGATACTCGGTACGGGCGGTCAATCCATCGCTCTGGTAATTCTCGAATCCGGAGCCGTGAATCGTATTGCTCCCCGATTTGCTGGTGATCTGCGTAACCAGGCTGGCGGCCTTGCCAAACTGCGCCGAGTAGTTGCTGGTTGAAACCACCACTTCCTGCACGGAATCCGGATTGGGAGCAAGTTTGGAGTCGCCGCCGGAAGGCGAGTCGTCCAGGGACACGCCATCCAGAAGATAGGTGTTGCTGTGGTTCGGCGCGCCATTGGCGACTACCGCCGGGGTGGTGGTGGCATAGAAAATGTCCGCGTTCCCGACCATCATGCCCGACCCGGTAACACCGGGGGTCTGGTTGGCCACACCGAATACGTTGCGACCTTGAATGGGCAGCTCTTCCACCAGTTGTTCATCGGTAACGGTCGAGATGTTGGCCTCATCCGTTTCCACAGTCATCGTAGATGCGCTTACTTCGACGCTGGTGGTGACCGACGACGGCTCCAGTTTGAAGGAAACATCCCTCACCTGCATCGCCGTCAATACGATGTTCGACTCGGTCTCAGGAGCAAAACCCTGGAACGAGACGTTCACCTTGTAGGTCCCGGGACCCAGTGACGGAAACTTGTAAAGCCCCGACGAGTTGGTCTTCATCGAACTTGATACGCCGGTTGCGGTGTTTGTCAGCACAACTTTGGTGCCGGGAACGATTGCCCCTGTGCTGTCGGTTACGCTGCCCTCAATTGAGCTGCTGAACTGTGCAAATGCCGTGCCAGCGCACAGCAAAATCACAATCAGTAGCCAAGAATATCTCTTGAACGCTTGCTTCATTGCTCCTCCTGAATTGGCCTCGATAGAGCTTTCTGTCCTGCACATCCTGAAAAAGCGGTAGCAACCTGAACGGCTCCCGCCCATGCCGGCAACTTCTGCGTCCGCATGGCCGGCCGGAACGGCCACGAATGGAAAAGCGAAAATGCTGACCCTGAGACTCTGGATGCCTGGGGCTTCGACTAAAGAGACGGGGAGACGATCAAGAATTCAGGTTCGCCTGTAATTTTTTTCTCGACAACCTGTAATGTTTATTGAGATGGCAAATAGTTCAATGCGCCCCGGAAATCCTCGCGGAAGGACCCTGAATTCTGGCATGCTCGCACGTCTTAAAAAGAAGGGCGTTTTGGGTATACTCTTTTGACGAGCTTCAAGGCGATGGCGCGAGATGCACCGGGATGGAGTGATCCTCTCCCGGCGGCAATCCGCCTCACGGGGTCAGATCCGCGGATGGACGAGCAACTTGCCGGCTATGTGAGTGGACTTTACGAGGAGTACCACAGCGGACTCTTCCGGCACCTCATCCTGTCCGGATCGACCGCCGCCGAGGCCGACGATTTGATCCAGGAAGGCTTTCTGCGCCTTTTTCGGCATCTCGGAAGCGGCCGCCAGGTAGACAATCCTCGATCCTGGCTGATCCGCGTCGTACACAATCTGCGCATCGACGAGATTCGAAAACACAAAAGGGAATTTGCGATGGATCGTCCCGAATTCGAGTTCATGGTCGAACAATTGCGCACTGAAGGTCCGGATGCTGAGGCACAGATCATTGCGCGCGAGCAACAGGCTCGCATTCAGCAGGCCGTCGGCAAACTAGCCCCGCGTCAATATCAATATTTGTTGCTCCGGGCGGAAGGTCTCAAGCTGCGCGAAATCGCCGCGATGTTTCGGGTAACGGTGCAGACCGTCTCCGAATCCTGCGCGAAGGCCATGCTTGAGCTGGGGAGACTAGGCAATGAATCGTAAGCAATGGCGAGATCCGGAAGGGCATCCCCCAGCCGACCTTCTCCTGCTTCATCTGGAGCACGAACTGGAAGGACACGGCGCCGACGCGGTACGCCTGCATGTGGACCAGTGCGCGCAATGCCGAACGGACTGCGAGCAAATCGAGCGCGGCATGGGGCAATTCACCGCATTTCGCGACAGCGTGGTCCTGCCTGCTTCGGCTCCGCGCACCACGGCTCTCAGAGAACGCCTGCTGGCCGAATCCGCCAGCAACAACTCCCCCTCTCTGGCCTGCCGGGTTCGCGACTTCTTCCGCCTCAACTCTCCCCGGCGTCTGACATTCGCGATGGGCTGCGCTTGCTTCTGCCTGATCGTCTGGCTCTCCGTTTTCCTTGGCAATCCAAGGCAGTCTGTTTACGCTTCGCAGATTCTCAACCAGGCGCGCAGCGCGTCCGATTCTCTGCTGGCCCATTCAAAGGTTCTTCATCAGAAGATTCGTCTGCGGCGCGGGACTGTTGTCCTGGAAAGGAGCGTTCAACATGGCCGCCAAGCCGTTACCCGGGCAGAGCAGCCGAGAATCGAGCCCGAATTGCAGCAAGAGTTCGAATTGGCCCATGTCGATTGGAACGACCCATTGAACGCCACCGATTTCGCCGACTGGAGAGGCGCTCAGCCAAAGCGCACCGACTCCGTAAAGGAAACCGCGCAGGATGTAACCATCACCACCAGCGTGACCGGAGCCGAGATCACGGCACAGTCCCTGACGCTTTCCCGCTCCGGCTGGAGGCCAATCGCCCGAAGCGTGGAAGTTCGTGGAGAGGCCCCCATTGAAATCAGCGAAGTAAGCTACGAGATCGGCGAAGCGCCTTCGCTGATGCCGGCGAATGCGACGAGTTCTCCAGCGCCCGCGGTCACCGCAACCTCCGGCGCCGCTACACATGCAACCGATGTCTCCTCGGACGACTTGGAAACCTCGGAACTGGATTTGCGGGAGGCCCTTCACGCCATCGGGGCCGACGTCTCCGCCGCCCCCGAAATCTCGCGCACCGAAGATGCAGTGTTATTCCGGGTCTCTCCTGAGACCGCGCGCCTGGCGGAAGCAATCCGCCAGGCGACGATCCGCATTCCGCACGTGAAGGAAAAAGACAAACAGGCCCCACGCCTTTCGGAAGCGCCGTCACCTGGCCGGGTGTCCGCTTCCGGCGCTGCGCCTCCCTTCGCTGGCGCGCTGGAGAACAGGTTGGGCAGCGCGCAGGCAGTCAAAAGCTTCCTCGATGCGCTGCACACGCGTTCTACCCACGTACTCGCCGAGGCTGCCGCGCTGGACCAACTGGGCAAGCGATACTCTGCCGACGCGATCCGAAATCTTCCGCCCGACCTGCGCGCCCGCGTCAATCGTCTCGCCGCCAGTCTGCTTTCTTCGCTGCAGCACGATGCGGCGGATTATCTGCAGGCGACCTCCCCAATTCTGGACGAGATGGCTCAGAATTTGAATGTGAAAGAACCCGCCGACGATGGAAGAAATCTGCCCAACTGCCTCACCTGGCAGGAGAATGCTGCGCTTGCCGCGCCGCAGTTGCACGATCTTGACCGGAGCGTCTCTGAGCTGTTTGTCTCCAGCCAGTCCGGCAAACCTGCTGCGCCGGCCGGCGAACTGCTGGCAAACAGCCTCCGGGCGCGGTCCTTCCTGGAGCGGCACCTGATGTCGACGTGCCAGTTGTTCGGGTCCAATGGCCCCGGTCGATAAAGGAAGAATGGTCAGAAGGTAAGCCGCAGGGCAAACTGGACCGTGCGCGGCAGGTTTCTCTGGTTTGACACCTGCCCGAAGGCCGGAGAGGACAGATCGGCATTTGGCTCGGCGAACTGGGCATGATTGAACAGGTTGAATATCTCGGTCTTGAAGATCAGCCTGGCGTGCTCGCCTGCATCGAACGATTTGCCAATGGTTGTGTCGAAGTTGGCTTCCTCCTCCGACTTCAGGGCGGGATCCACACGCGGTTCGTCCCCAAAGGAGAAATTGTCTGGCTGCGTGAAGCAGCCGGTGTTGAACCATCGGGCGGCTCTGGCGGCGCCATGCGGAGCCCCGGGCGTGCCCTTCGAGCACCCCAGTGTGTAATTGGGCCGGATTTGACCGGCGCCAAACTGGCTGAGTCCATTTCCCGCGGCCACCACCGCGATGGGGAGTCCGCTGCGCACCTTCGTAATGCCGTTCACGCGCCACCCGCCAACCAGGGCCTTCGCCGCGCCATGAATCCCGGATAGATAGGATTCTCCCCGGCCGAACGGCAAATCCAGCCCATAGTTGATGACCAGATTGTTGGCGATGTCCTGTTCGCTGATGGATTTTTCCGCCCTCAGGTTGTAGTAGTCCTGTACCATTCCGATGCCGCCTTGCCCATCCTGGAAGGCACTTGTGCTTTCGGTATTGCTGAGCAGCTTACCCCAGGTGTAGGCGCCTTGAAGGGTTCCAGCATGAGGAAAGTGGCGGATATAGGTGGCCTGAAGCGCGTGATAAGAGGAGTCGCCGTCGCGCGGCACCGATTGCGATAGCCCGCCTGGGTACTGGGGATGGGGCAGAAGCAGGTAGCCCTCCGCGACCGTGGGGGCGCCCATCGTGGTTCCCGCAGGAAGAACTCCGAAAAAGGGATTGGGAACTTGGGCCAGAAGTCCCGAGCCGAGCGAATGATAACTGTCGGGAAGCTGATTCAGGTTCAACCCCGTCCCCGTATAAGTCAAAGACAAGATCAGGTGGGTACCCTTGGACCCTGCGTAGGCGATTGCGGCGGTGGAATTGCGGTCCAAAGCATGTTCCAGGGCAAGATTCCATTGTTGCGAATATCCGTATGCCTGATCGGGAATGCGTCCGGCAATACCCTGCCCGAGCGCGGCATCGAGTCCCGCCTGCGTGCGGCCGGTGGGCAGATGAATACCATTCGGCATGGGATTGGCCACCGTAACCAGCAGCGGATTCCCCGGCGGAGGGTTGGTGATCCCGGAGAAGGCCGAATTGATCGGGCTGGCATCCGGCGAGTCGGCGGTCATCTCTGCCGGAAAGAAGGAGATTCCATAACCGGAACGCACCACCGTTCTCGGATCGAATCGGTAGTTAAAGCCCAGTCGAGGGGAGAACAGCCTCCAATGCAAGGCTTCTTCCCGGCGTGGAGCATATTGCGGGCTGTCTACAAATACAAGCCTCCCGGTCAATGGCGCCGCAGCGCCGGAGACGGGGTTGGCAACAGAACTCAGGCTGCCGATGCTCACTGCGGCGTTCGGCTGCAGCACCGAATCCAGGTTGTTTTCCTCAGAGTAGGCACCGGGCTGCTCCCAGTGCAGACCGGCAGTAACGGTGAGCTTTGCAGTCGCCTGAAAGGTGTCGGCGACGAATAGCCCATAGTTGTGGAGAAATGCCCGCCAGGTCCCGTCCGACTGGATCCCGGTGCTGGACGGAATGCCCAGAAGAAACGACGCCAGCGCATTGCCATGGGCGCTGTCGGTTGGGTTGGCTGCCGTGTAAAAGGGTGAGGCATTGATTCCCAGGCCTTGGCTATTGCCATAGCTCTCCCACAGGACCTGGCGCCAGTTGCCGCCGGCCTTCAGGCTGTGCCGGCCCAGTATCCTGGTCAAGCTGGCGTTCACAGCCCAGGCATTATTGTTCCAGTAAAGCTGCGAAAGCTCCGCGCCGATGCCGTAGCCCTGAATGCCCAGTCCGGGGAGCAGGCCCTCCTGGTTCTCGCTCTCCGCCTGAATCGTGCCATAGATGCTGTCGATCGACGCCATGTTGAATCCATAGCTTAGCGGCCGCTGGAAGTTGTAGTTCTCCAGGTAAGACAGGCGCAGATCCGCGATGGTGGTTGCGTTGAAGAGGTGTGTTTCGCCCAGCACCCCTTCCTGGGTATAGTTGCCGGTCGTCCCCGCGCCGGTTCCGTTGCCGAAGGGATCGCTGGGCTCATTGTGCGGGTTCCACCAGGTGTAGCGCGCGAACAGAGTGTCGGCCTTGCCGGGGTTGGCATCGAAGCGCAGGTTGTACTGGTCCTGGTATCCCTTGATGAGGGCGGAGGCAAAGAAATTGGTGGTGAAAGGCGTTTGTCGTACACGAGGCTCATTCGGCGTCTCCAGCTTCAGGATTGCCAGCGCCGTGCCGTCGATCCGATTCGGGGGAATCCGGTTGCCCGGAAATGGCTGACCGGTCGTGGGATCGTAAATGCTCTGCGGGTCTCCGGAAAAGTCTCCATCCAGTTCCTCGCTGGTGGGCACGGTCGCCGAGATCGGACTCGCCGAGAGCAGCGACTCATGCTCCCACGAAAAGAAAAAGAACAGCTTGTTCTTCAAGGCGGGCCCGCCAAGGTTCGCGCCATATTGATTCTGATGGAGCGGTGATCGGCCCAGGTCCTCGTGATTGCTGAACCAGTCGTTGGCGTCCAGAACCGTGTTGCGGAAGTACTCATAGGCGTTGCCGTGAAAGCTGTTGGTGCCGCCTCTGGAGGAGATCTGAATCACGCCGCCGCCGTAGCCGCCAAATTCCGCGCTCACATTGTTGGTCGAGACGCGGAACTCCTGCACTGCGTCCTGGGTGAGAACCAGCGTGTTCACGTTGTTCTCGGCGATGTTGGACCCTGCCCCATCGATATAGAAGAGGCTCTGCCCGCTAAAGGCGCCGCCGATCTGGTAGTTTCCGTAGGCGATGGCCTGGGTCTGTCCGCCAGCCTTGAAGTTGCCGCTGCCGCCATTGGCCATGGTGCTGCCCTGCGTCCCGCCGCCGGGGATGACCCCTGGTACGAAGTCCAACAGGTTGTTCACGTTGCGCCCGTTGAGCGGAGCCTCGACGACCTGCTGCCCTTCGATCACTCCGTCCAGCGTGGCGCTGTCGGTATGCAAATCGCCTGCCGCCCCGCTGACCGTCATGGTCTGCGCCACTTCGCCAACCTGCAGCGCCACATCGACCCGCGTGAATCCGCCGATCTGGACGTCCACCTGGCTCAGCTTGAAGGACTTGAATCCCGCTTGCGCTACTGTCAATGTGTAGAATCCGGGATTCAGATCGATAAAGTTGTAGGTCCCAGCGTCTCCCGTTGTGGCTGTCGCGGAAGCGCCCGTGCCTTCGTTGGCCAGCGTGACACTGGCGCCGCGCACAGTAGCTCCGGTGGTGTCGGAGACTGTTCCGACCACGGTTCCGTAACTTGTTTGCGCCTGCGCGCGATTTCCGCCGCCCTCCCCTTGCCAGAAGAAGACCAACAGCAATGCGCCAAAGAACAGATGCATGGCACAACGCGTGGCATGGCTCCGGCAAGACCCGAAGGGCTGGCTCGGTGCTCCTGCGAGGGGTGAACCGGTTGTCATGCCAAACTCCGACTGACGACCTCCGATTGTGGAGGCACAGCATAGATTAGAACTCCAGGAACGTGACCGTCAACAAAAACATTGACAGGTAGAAATAAGTGATATGACAATGTGTATGTAAAAATCTTTCTTCTGCCTTTTTAGGTTCTTTGGCGTTCTTTGAAGTGGCTTGCTGGCGGCATTTGGGCTCTTCTTCGCTTGGCCGAATTCAACGCATCGCCGGCGCCGGGCGTGGCGCCGTGGCCAATGGAAACGGCATGGCTTCTTTCCCAGGAGCCGAAAGGCAAGGGGCGCAGCAATTCAGTCTGGTTGAAACGTGAGGGCAACAATGTCCCAAAGTGCAAGCATCGAGGTCGCCGGCAAAGGGCCAAAGTACAAGCGCATCTATGCGCAACTCCGCGAGGCGCTGGTGGAGGGAACCTACAGCCCCGGCAATAAGCTGCCAAGCGAGAGCGAACTGGTGGCCCGTTTCGGCGCCAGCCGGCCCACCGTTCGCCGCGCACTGGCGCAATTGGAGTCGGAGGGCTTCATCGACCGGCGCATGGGTTCGGGAAGTATCGTCTCTGAACGGAACACACGCGAGGCCTTCGTCTTCGGATTGCTGATCCCGGAACTCGGCACCACGGAGATTTTCGAGCCCATCTGCCAGGGCATTTCCCAGGCTCAGGATGAGGGCCGGCACGATCTGTTGTGGGGACCCTCGTTCTTCAAGGGCGCCAGCAAGGAAGTCCAGGCTGAAAATCTGTGCCGTTACTACATTGAGCGCAAGGTCTCTGGCGTGTTCTTTGCCCCCATGGAGCACCTGGAGGGAAGAGACGAGGTGAACCTGTCGATTGCACGGTCTTTGGACGAGGCACAAATTCCGGTGGTGCTGCTGGATCGCGATATCCTGCTCTTTCCGGCACGCAGCAAGTACGACCTGATCGGCATCGACAACCGCCGCGCCGGGTATGTCCTGGCGGAGCACTTACTCCTTTCGGGCTCTCGCCGCCTGGCCTTCCTGGCCTCGCCGCTTTCGGCACATACGGTCGACGCCCGGATGGGCGGGTACCTGGATGCCTTGCACGCCCATCTGGGGCCTGCCGCGCAACCCTTGGTCAGATTCCTCGATCCCAGCGATGTGCCTGCCGTGCAGGATCTTCTCCGGGAGGCCCAGCCCGATTCGATCGTCTGCGCAAACGACTACACCGCGGCCCAGCTCCTGAGGACCCTGAGTTCGATTGGGATTCAGGTCCCTGGCCAGATTCGGATTGCTGGAATTGACGACGTGAAGTATGCGCAACTGCTTCAAACGCCGCTGACGACGATTCGCCAGCCCTGCCTGGAGATTGGATCGACAGCGCTTCTGGCCATGCTGAATCGCATTACTCATCCAAATGCGCCCGCGCGGGATTTTCTGGTGGACTTTCAACTGGTGGTCAGAAAATCCACGGAATCGCACCAGAACTGCGACGATGCGTCTTCCCTGAACCCTGCTGGACGCTGGCAGGCCGAGACGGAGAGAGCCTGATGCCAGTGGAAAGCACTTTCGTGGTTTTTCGCGATGTTCGCCGTTTGCGCAGGGTGTTCACGGTCGCGCTGCTCGTCGCTTGCGGTCTCAGCTTTTCGCTGCCCTTGACTGCCCAGGCCGGCGACTATGCCCAGGCCGAGGCCCTGGTCAGGAACCACCAATGGGATGACGGGCTGGCATTGGTCTTGCGCCTGTTGAAGACCGAGCCCCGCAATGCGAAGGCTCTGAACCTGGCAGGCCTCGCGCTCACCGGCAGGGGCGACCTGCAACAGGCCGGCGAATACTTCAGGAAATGCCTGATCGTGGCGCCGGGATTCGTTCCCGCGCTGAAGAATCTGGCCATCAACGAGTTCAATCAAAAGCAATACGATGGTGCAGAAAAGCACCTGCAAGCCGCTCTAAAGGGCGCGCCTGCCGATCCCGTTATCAATCTGTATCTGGGCGAAATTGCCTACCGGCAGCACAAGTATCTGGCTGCGGCCGACGCCCTTGGCCGCGCGCCCGGCTTTGTAGCTCGCGATGAAAACGTGGCCGCGCACCTGGCGGTCAGCTACTTGCAAACCGGGAAAAAGCAGAACGCACTGGAAATCCTCGACCGCCTCACCCCCGAGGGGGTCGAGAGCCAGTCGCAGTTTGCCCTCGGCCTCGCACTTGCGCAGTTCGATCTGCCTGAACGCTCGATTCCCTACCTGGAGGCCGTTCGGCGGCGCTTCCCGGACTCCTACGACCTGGCATTTGACCTGGTGCTTACCTGCATCGGCGCAAAAGACTTTTCCCACGCCATTCAGGTGGGGACCGACTGGATCGGCCGAGGCCATGAGACGACGGAGTTGGACAACCTTCTTGCCGAGGCCTACGAAGGCGACAACCAGACCCAGCATGCGGTCGATGCGCTGCGCAGAGCCATCGCGCTCGCTCCGGACGACGAAGACAACTACCTCGACTTTGCCAGCCTGTGCATGAACCATCGCTCCTACGATGCCGGCTTGAAGGTCATCCAGGCGGGGCTCCAAGTTCACCCCAAATCCGACAAGCTCATCTTCATGCGGGGCGTTCTTTACGGAATGCAGGACGAATACGATTTGGCCGAGAAGGATTTCCAGCAGGCTGCGTACGTTGCGCCACAGACCAACCTCGGCTACGTTGGGCTCGGAGTTACCTATCTGGAAAAAGGCAATGCATCCCAGGCGATCCAGGTCCTCCGCCAGCGCTTGCGGGAGAAGCCGAATGACGCCAGCCTCCTTTATCTGCTGGGCGAGGCGCTGCTGCGCAATGGCGCCGCGCCAGGACAGGCGGCGTATAACGAGGCGCAGGCCTCGCTGGAAAAATCGGTTCTGCTGAATCCACGCCTTTGCCTGCCCCATGTGTCGCTGGGCGCCATCTACCTGGACGAAGAGAAGTTCAAGGAAGCGGTTGACCAGTTTGAGCAGGCCCGAGCCATCGACCCCCAGGAACGGTCGGCATACTCTCATCTTGCCGTGGCTTACAAGCACCTGGGGCAAGCAGACAAGTCGAGGGACGTCATGACCGCTTTAAAGGACCTCATCAGCCAGGAGCGCCGCGCCACACGGGAAAAGATGAAAGAGGACGCGCAGTCCGCTGCCGGAGACAGTCAAAAGAGCACGACGCATTAGGCATCGCCTTCCGGCGCCCGAGGACGGAGTCAGAAGCTCCTTCCCCACGCCTGATTGCCCAAGCCGCGGACTCTGCCGAATGGCCGGATGCAATGAAAAGTGAATCGGCTCAGGCGGTCTGGCAACTGCTGCCGGGCAGGGGTTTGGCCGCCAGCTGAGGGAGGCTCCATTGGGCGCCTTGGACTTCTCAGTCCTTTGCGTCGCAGGACCCTGATTCAATGAACCTCGGCCTGCGCTGAGTGGCCCTGCGAGGCGAGGAAAGCTGCCAAGTCTTCGGAATTATTCATCTTGCCGCGCAGCATCTCGGCAATCATGTCGTGCTCCAGCAACACAGACAAAACAGAATTCACATCCATCCCCGATCTCTGGCCTGGAAAATGAACCAGCAGCACCGGTCGATCGTCGAAACGGCCTCCTGAGGCGCGCTCTTCTTCGGCGCTCCAGCCAGGAAAGAACCTCCATAGCGAGGTCCGCCAGGAGTGATCCGAGGAGACGATTACGGTGGTCCTGCTGGCCGCGGGAGTGGCGTCGATCTCCTTCAAAAGAGCGCCCAGAGTATCGTCGGCAAGTACCAGATTGTCGAGATATGTGCCACCGGGACGCAGCAGATGAAGTTGGCGATCATAAATACCCGGCGGATGGGGAACAGGAAGATGCAAAAAAACAAAGCTGACCTGTTGGTTTTCGATCAAAGCGTGGGTGCGCGCCATCACGTTGCGGTATTCCGCTATATGGATATCTCCCATATGGGCATCTGCGGGTGCTGTTCTCAAGCTGGTCAGCTTCTCCAGAAGTGCATTTGGCAGAATGGCCGCATTGGCCAATGCCGACTTTTGTTCCGCCGCGCCGGATGGTTCCATTGGCAAGCCTGGCAAAGGCTCCCAAGAACAGGTACTGAGTACCGAAGCAAGGATATGGCAGTATGGGTTGTACCAACCATCGACACCGGTACTCCATCCATTGCGCTGAGCGAAGCCAAACAATGTGGCGTTTGGATCGAAGGCAAGCCAGCGGCTCCGATCTTCTTCTTTGTACCAGAGGTCCCCCGCGACGGTGCTGCGAATGTGCTCGATGTGTCGGCCCAAAAACAGGGACGGGATGATCAGCGCGGTGTGGAACCCTGTCGGCCTCAAGCCGCTAAACGAGACACTCTCCGTGCGCAACCGGCCGAAGTTGGGAAGCTTCATGCCTGTAACCTGGCGATCGAAGGTTTGATCGTAGGAAAGCTCGTCGAAGAGAATCCAGACAATGCGCCGGCTGGAAGCATTGACGGCGGGGGTAAATGGATGTAAGGCCGTTGTCCTCTCGGCGGGCGGGCGAGCCAGGGCGAAATAAAGGAGCTGTGGAACAATCCAGAGGGCAGAAAAAGCTAGCCCAGCGATGCCAAGGCGGACCGTGCGCACCGCAGGTTGGGCGATGCGGGGAAGAATCCAAGCGAGCGTCCCTGAAAGAAGAAGAATAGCAACGCAACTCTGCTTCCGCAGGTGTTCCTGCCAGAAATGTTCGATCTGCAGCATGCCCGACAACTGGATTGCAAGATCGGCAATACGCCAAAGCATGACGCCGGCAAATAGCGTGCCGAGAATTCTCTCGGGTGCTTTCGGGAGATACTCAATGGCAAGCAGGAAGCCTGAGGCCAGGAGGGCAACGCCAAGCATATCCAAAAGAACGCCGCCAAGCATATTTGTAACAGGCAGGCCATGAAGGTAGAGCGCAATGTGGTCGGGGGCGATATATGGAAGAAAGGGCACCAGTAAAAGCGCCGCACCGATTCCCTCCAATCCTGTTCGCATCTTCAAAGGACCGCCTCCACCAGCCAAAGGGTACGACCGTTTGCGAGTTGGCTACGATCGCGGACTATGAATCTTCTCGAAAGTGCCTGCACGAAATACTCTTCGCTCAGGTAACTGTAAAGCTCCTGTCGTCCACGGCAAAGCTCGTCGAATTGCGCGTCCTCTTGGGGGATCCATTCGATAATGGCCCAGCGAGTGGAAATCTCCCCCAACTGCTCGAAGATGGCAGAAAGAGGAATCTGGTCCGTAACCAGGAGATGATGGAGAACTCCCAGCATTAGGACGCAGTCGAACTTCCCTTTGGCCCGGTCGAGCAGACTTGCGCTCTCCCGGTTCTGCCAGCCCACCGCGGGAGTGGGACGGGCAAAATCTGCAATGAGGGGGAGGATCGGCAAATTTTCCCGCTGCGCAATCCGCCAGTTGAGATCCGCGGCTTGAACATCGGTATCCCAAGCCACAACATTGCCGCCGCATTCCGCGGCGATGCGGGAATAGACACCGGTATTGGCCCCAACATCGAGCACACGAGCAGGCCGAATCCTTTCCAGCGCTCTGCGGACAAACTGCTGCTTCGCCTCGTGATCCGAGGACTTGTAATGAGCGGCAGTTTGGGTGTAGTCGCTCCAGCGCGATTCTCGCGCGGTGGGCGTCAGGGAACGGAGCGCCTTACGCGTCGAGCGCAGCAAGCGGCGCACCGCAAACGCTGACAGTTCCTCGGAAACTTGTGGCCGCCGAAGCCCGCCATGTGCTTTCCTCTCAAGCAACCGGGGCAGCGTGACCAGAGAGCGAAGCGGAGACCGCCAACGGCGGAGAAGAGACAGAAAAGGCGCCAGATCTGCTGGTACGTAACCATCGCGGCGCTGCATGGTGGCGGCAAGCGGCCAACCGAGGTGGACGTATGCACCGAGGGGCAGCAAAAAGGTTCGTACGAACTGCGCGTAGGCAATCCAGAGAGGGCTGTGTGGATCGCGGCGCTCAAACGACAGCACATCCACAAAAACTGGCCGAGGACCGGAGAATAGGATATTGAGCGGTGTCGCGTCTTTTAGAATCAACCCGTCGTCGAGCGCTTCCTCGCATAGATCGAGGGTCAGCGAAGCAGCCTGCACCCACTGGCCCGGCGTCCACTCCCAAGGATAGGAGGGAAAGACAATCCGCTCGTGCTCGAGCAAAGCCGCCTGCCCAGATTTCGCCCGAAGAACCCGAGTTGGCACCATACGGCCTTGCTCCATCCAGCGCTTAGCAAGTGGCGACCGAAGCCAAGCCAAGGTTGGCTCTGCATGCTCGGGATAGACCTCCCGCAGAACCCTCTCTCCCTCCTGGTAGAGCCGGCCTTGAGGATCACGGAAGGTCCCCGATGCGATCATCGCTGTTGGAGTCATTTCGGAGCTAGACCGAATGTTTCGGTTTGAAGCCTTCGGTCATGCGCTTAAAGAGCTGATGGACACGCCGGCGAAGGATGAAGATGAACCCAGCAAAGGTAGTGCTCAAGATCTGAAATGCCAAAAGCCCTGAACCAGGGTCGGCATATGCATGTGCAGGCTGCTCAAGTGCGCCGAGCACGGCCAGTATTTGGAGTGTTATTAACAAAAAATCCAATGGCGAGTAAAACCGATACAAATGCATGTCTCTCCCAGTTGATTTTTCCACCAAAAACCCTCCTAACTTGTAACTCCACCAAGTTTAGACGGATTTTCTCTGGATGGGATTACTTTCTTCAGGTTTTTTCAAAAATAGACTCTCCCTGAAACGGAACGGTCCCTTTCTGAGAAAACCGGCTCATGAGCCGGCTCTTCGTCGCAGGGATTTATGTAACCTCTTTGGATTCAGCACGGTAAAGTCGATCACATTCGGGAGCGGAGGCACTCGCCTCAACCCCGCCGCAGTTCGCGCTCTCGATGAACGCGAGGGAGAACGCTCTCCGGGATACGGAGGGTTCGGTAGCCGCGCTTGTGGGGGGGCAGGTGTTCCCCGATGCAGGTCGCCGTCTTCGCCTTCGCCCCCGAACGGTATGCTCGCTGAAAGCCCACATCCGGGCGATTCCTGCGACAGAGTAGTGCCGCTCCAGTGCGAGACCGGCCCGCGTGGCGTCCTGGACAGGCTTTCTGCCAAAGGCGTTTGCCGACATGGGACCTCCGGCGGCTTGGGGATTTGTAATCGCGGCAACCCTTCTCCTTGCTGCAACAAGTTCAGTGCATTCATTCTTAAGGCGCGTCGGGATTCCTCTCGCCGGTTGGCGAGGAGAGGATGGATCCCCTTGTGCGTGGCTTCGTGGGTCCTCGATGCGCGCGAGACCGGCGAAAGAGAAACAAGATGCAACACACATACAACAAAGACAAGAGGCAGGCGGCCTGCTCCCCCACCCTGGCCGCAAAAACAAGAACGCGGCGCGGTGGGGCACCCGCAGTTTCATCCCCCGTGGGTCGGTGGAGCCGGGGGAAAACTGATACAGAAACCCTGGTTTTGACTCACTTGGCGGAGACGGAGAAGGTCGGCGGCGCGGAAGTTCCACCGCCGGGGGCGGGAGTGAAGACGCTCACCGAGAGGGTGCCTGCGATGCCAGCCCCCCGAAACCCGACCGTCAGTTTCGTGGCGCTGACGAAGGTGGCCGAGAGGGCGTTCCCCTTCCAGTTCACCACCGAACTGTCGAGGAAGTCGGAGCTGTTCACCGTGATGGGAACGGCAGAGCCTCTCGCCGTGGCGCCCGCGGGCGAAATCGAGGTCAGAGAAGGCGCCGGATTGTTGTTGTTCGCGAAAGCCTTCAGGGCGACACTCATCGTTGAGTTTTGTGCTGCCGCATCGTACCAATAGGTACCATACTCGCTAATGTAACTTTGTCCCGGACTCCAGTAGTGTCCGGCTAAAATCGAGCTGCTCGCTGTAACGGTCACATATTGCAGGAGATAGAGTATAACTCTTGTTTTTCGATTTGAAATGGATGGCGGCTGAACTGGGGGCAAGCGCCGGGTG
>Ga0181529_10001607_pt1 | contig 28535 bp, 18 predicted proteins | sample PEATcosm2014_Bin_36_FD_119763 | JGI IMG/M metagenome (GOLD analysis project Ga0181529, IMG submission 119763) | Peatland microbial communities from MTU Mesocosm Facility, Houghton, MI, USA - PEATcosm2014_Bin10_30_metaG | ecosystem: Environmental > Terrestrial > Soil > Wetlands > Peat | place... | reverse complement strand
TCTCGCGGGTGGCGGCGGTGAAGCCGTTGGGTCCGGTCCAGCTCCAGGTTCCGCCCTGCGGCCAGGGGCCGAGGTCCACGGAAGTGGTGGTCGTCGGGACGGTCACGGCGCTTTCGGGCGTGGCGTTCCAGACGCCGCCGACTGCGATGTAGGGAACGATGGGGTTGGTGGTGGTGGTGCCGACCGTAATGGTGACCGTCTCGGTGTAACTGGTTCCGCCGATCGTGTAAGTCGCGGTGTAGACGTTGGCGCCGGTTGTCAGCGTGATGTTATCTATCTCGCGGGTGCTGGCGGTGAAGCCGTTGGGTCCGGTCCAGCTCCAGGTGCCGTTCTGCGGCCAGGGGCCGAGGTCCACGGCGGTCGTGGTAGTTGGGACTGTTACCGCGTTCTCGGGCGTGGCGTTCCAGACGCCGCCCACCGCGATGTAAGGAACGATGGGGTTGGTGGTGGTGCCGCTGACCGTGATGACAAACGCCTGCGTGTAAGTGCAGCCGCTGATCGTGTAAGTCGCGGTGTAAGTGTTGGCGCCGGTTGTCAGCGTGATGTTGTCGATCTCGCGGGTGCTGGCGGTAAAGCCGTTGGGTCCGGTCCAGCTCCAGGTTCCGTTCTGCGGCCAGGGGCCGAGGTCCACGGCCGTTCCCGAAGCCACGGTGACCGGACTTAGAGAGGTCGCGCTCCAGACGCCGTTCAGCGCGACGTAAGGAATGATCGGGTTGGTGGTGCTGCAACCGGTTGTTTTGGTTACGGTCAGCGCGATGGTGATGGGGGTGGCCGATCCGCCGGAGATGGTAATCGTGTAGGTTCCGGCAGTGGCCGTGCTGCTAACCGCCAGCGTGAGAACGCTGGTCGTCTCGGTCGAAGTCGGCGAGAAGGTGGCGGTTACGCCCGTAGGCTGCCCAGTGGCGGAGAGAGTAACCGCAGTGGTGGCTCCAGAAACGGTGACGGTGCTGGTGCCGCTGGCGCCTTGGGCGATGGACAGAGTGGTTGGCGCAGCGGAGAGCGACAGCACAGTTCCAGTACCGATCGTGCAGTTACTGCCGGTGCAGGGTGCAATGACTGGATAAGCGTCCTCGACGAGCTGATTGAACTGCGTCAGCCAGAAGGTGCCTGCGGGAGGCGGGTTCGGAATCGAGTTCGCGATGGTGCCGTCGCCGGCCTGCGGGTTCGAGGTTATCGGGTTGCAGTTCGGATCGCCATCCGTTGCAGTTACGCCGCCATAGGTGCTGCCCGGATAGTTGCCGTCCGACTCTCCCGGAGGCTTGATCCAAACGAAGGCTTGCAGTTGCGGAATGGTCGAGGTATAGCCCGTGTTGGTGGTGGGCAACTCGCCGATGCCGGCATTCTCCTGGTTGCACCACTGTCCGGAGGAATTGCGCAGATCGATCTTGCTTTCGTTTACAAAGGTGTCGATGACGGTGCTGGTGCCCGCAGCTGTTGGCCGCACTTTATAGGCGCTGGTTCCGCCGCCGTTAGCGGCAGAGGTGTTGCCCCAGCCGTTGCGCGAGGTGTCGATCAGGAAGCCGATCGTCGAGGGGAAGCCGCCGCCGGGCGTATGCGCCTGGCCGCGCGGGTCGGTGTAGCCAGCTGTGGGCGACGCGGTTAGAGCCTGCAAGAAGTCGACTCCGTAGTCGATCTCATCGATCGCTGGATCCCACTGATAGAAGTCGCCGGTAAATATCCCAGCGGAAGTGCTGGTGCCGCCGCCGCCGGCAGTCTCATCCCAAGTCAGATACGGTTCCTTGAGGGGACCATAGTTGGCCGTGTTGGTGATGAAACCGTCAATGGTGGCATATCCAGCCGAGAGTTGCTTTGCGAAATTGCTGAAGAATTGGACGGCGTAGGCCGTGTTGGCAGTCCAGCCGAGCCAGCCGTGGTGCCCAATGTCCAGGTAGTTGTAGACGTTCGGCAGCTTGTGGAAGTTGTTGAGCGCGTATGAAATGCCCTGATAGTACACGCCGTTCGTCGAAATATTGAGGGTGGGGGTGGCCGTTTGGGTCCAGTTTGCGGCTCCGCCCGCGTTGCTGATGCCGTCGTTGGCAGCGACGCAGTTTGCATCCACAAAGCTGATGCCGGTGTTGGTAATCAGGTTTGGCAGCGAGTCGTCCTCGATAACCAGCACGAAGCGAACGTTCGAGGGGGCCGCGGCAAGGATGTTATAGATGGGAGTAATGTAATCGTTCTCATACTCCTCGATGCCGGTGCCGGTCAAGGGGGTGGTATAGCCCTTGGGCGTATCGTTGCCGGCGATGCTGAGTTCGCCATTGGAGGCCAGTGCGGCGCAGTCGCGGTCGGGCAGATCGTAGATCACAAGCTCGACGACGATCGGCGCTCCGTTTGCTTGGGCAACGGCGGCGTCGATGTGTCCCTGGAGACCCCGGCGGCCGCTGTTCACAGAGCCGCCGGCGATGGCAGCGATGCGGTCCAGCCAGATGGCTGTCGGCTGCTTGGCCACGGTTTCCATCTGCGCTTGCAGATTCGTACCAGTATTGACATCGGTGGTTGTGCTGGAAATAGCCGCGATGGCAGTACCGACTTCGTTTGCGTAGTCCGGGCTGACATAGACAGTCGCCCCAGTGAATGGATTGGCGAGGTGGGACTGAGCGAAAGCGCTCGGCGCCGCAAGGGTTAGAAGCAAGGCCGCGAGTATGGTAAAGCACCCGCCCAATCGGCGAGCGATTGCGCGCCCGCTGGAGGAATTGAACTGCTGAGACATGGTTTCTCCTTATACATCACTTGCCCACCCACATCCAATGGATGAGTGCCATTTCCGAAATATGTGGGTGAGTGCCATTTCGATACATGATGCCGGCATTTGAAGTTGAATCCATCGGGTTCGGAACGATAATTTACTTTCCCGTGGTTTGAGTTTGCTCGAGTTGTCAAATATAAAGAATCGAGAGCAAGCAAGAATGAAAGATGAACGACGCTCCGTCCGGCATTGCGCGAACACGCCGGTTTCAGACGAAGTCGATTCCTCCACGCTTTGCAAACGATCTCAACAATTGTAACCCAGCCAAGACAACGAATCGAAATAAGACCGGCAACAATCAAAACAGCGAACATCGCCGGCTGAAATGCCCCGCAACCTCGATTGCATTTGCATTCGAGGATATTTTCCGATCGCAATTCCGTCCGCGTCGGGATATTCTCCTGTGCATCTGCGGGATGAGTAATAAAACGTTTGAATAGAGACAGTCAAGTTACGATAGGTGCACACTAAAGTAACGCTTTGAGATGCTCCCGCGAAGGTTTCGCTACCCTTGATCCTCGCGTCCTTTCCGGGAGCGCGAGAGACGATTTTCTTGGAGTGGAAGACGCGATTTTCGCACCCGCTTCCGCCTTATCGCGCTTTGCGCAACGCCAACTCGACCACCCGCAGCATCTCCGCCTCGGGAGCCGGTTTGCCGGTCCATATTTCGAATTGTCGCGAGCCCTGCTGAACGAACATCTCCAATCCGCTCACCGTGGGAATGCGGAGCTCGTCAGCCAACCGGATCAGCGGCGTCTCCAGCGGATTGTAAACCATATCGAAGACCAGTCCGGCGTTCAACTCGCATTCGGCGATGGGCAGCGCCTGTTTTGCCCCGGCCATTCCACAGGGGGTCGAGTTGATCAGAACGTCGAAGCGGCTTTTGGCGAAGAGCTCGTGTTTGAGCGCCGTGGCCTTGGCTTCCTTGGCCAGCGCCACGGCCTTCTCGTGTGTGCGATTGACGACAAATACCTCTGCCCCCTGGCCGACCAGCCCAAAGGCGGCGGCCCGCGCCGCGCCTCCGGCGCCCAGCACGGCAATCTTGGCACCTTTCAGCTTGAGACGCTTTTCGAGCGGTCTCACCACGCCGGCCACGTCGGTATTGAAGCCGACGAACTTGCCGTCCCCGCCCACCCGCAAAGTATTGCAGGAGCCGATGCTAGCGGTAAGGTGGTCCATATTGGCCAGATACGGCAGAACCGCCTGTTTCAGCGGCATGGTCACCGCCGCCCCCGCCATCGGCAATTCGCGCAGAAGCGTCATCAGGTCTGCCACAGAACGGACCTTGAGCGGCAGCAGCACCGCATTCACGCTCTCGCGGCGGAAGGCCGTGTTCTGCATCAGCGGGGAAAGCGAGTGCATGATCGGGTCACCGGCCACCCCGAAGATGCGCGTCGCCTGGTCCAGTTGCTCCACACGATAGAGATCGCGCAGCGTCCGAGCGCTTACCTGTCCGGGAGCCGTTTCCGTCCCCTCGGAAAAGGAGGCGAAAGTGAAGGCCGCGCCGGCTCTCGGCCCCAGCACCCGGCTCACAATCCCCTCCTCGCCCATGGCGATTCCCACCACCTGTGCCGAGGCCGATCGCTCCTCGATCAGCTTGAGCACGGCCAGATTGTCGGCCAGCGTCTTCGCCGTCGAAACTACCTTCACAAACTCCGGCGCAAAGGCTTCGATCCGCTTGACCGCCCGCTCCAGGCCACGTGTGCGGGAAAAATCGTGAAAACTTACCAACAGCGCCGTTCCCGCCGTGCGCAGGCGGTCGCGCAACCGATCCCATTGCCTGGGCGCGGCCTCCTCGGCCGATTCGACTTCCACATCGACGATCTGGCAGCCGGCCTCGGCCGCCGCGGCCAGCACCTCAAACTCGGCCTTGAGCGATCCCTCGAAGTTTCCGCCAAATTCCTTGCGCCGGCAGGTGGCGATCGCCGTGGCTTCCCGGTGCTCGGCCAGAAACTCCTTCACTTTGGGCAGCGCCGCCGCCGGTTTGGGCAGCGAATCCAACCGGAACTCAAGAAACTTGGAGTCTGCCAGCGCGACTTCGGCCCTTTGGGTCAACTCCGCCGCGGAACCGGCTTGAATGGCCACGCACACCTTGTCCACGCGCAGCCGCGGAACGCGCAGCGGCGCAGGGGCGGTAGCCGCCGTGGAAGCGGCAACAGTCGAACTGGCAGGCGTTTGAGGCATAGATGCCGATTGACGCATCTTAAAGCGGTTTCGGCCAGGATGCAACTGTGGGCAACTTCGCCACCAGAACCGGCATCGCCCAAACACCGGCGCGATATGGCACTCTAGAATCTCAGAGGAATCTATCCGTCATGCCTGATCGAAACCCCGCCGCCGTTGTCCTCACTGAAAGCCTGCACGTCTGGGAGGCGGGCGGAGCCGCATCCGCCGCGGCGCTGTCCGATTGGGTCTGCGCCCGTCTGACGGCCCACGAGGAGGCGCTCGCGGCTTTGCTGGCCGTCGAGGGCATACGCACCCCGGAGAACTCGCTGCGTCTCTACGACGCGGCCATTGAGCAGCTTAACTTGGCTGGCGCTCAGGCCAGCCTACTGAATTCCGTCGCCGCCGACAATTGCGTCCGCGACCAGGCCCGACTGGAGGCCCAGCGCGTGGCCGCGGCCGGCAGCGCCCTTAGCCTCAATCGAGAGGTTTACGAGGCGCTCGCGGCCATCGAACTCGCCGGAGCTAGCGCCGCCACGCAGCATTGCGTCCAGCGCACCCTGCTGGGCTACCGGCTAGCCGGCGTGGACAAGGACCGGGCCACGCGCGACCTCTTGCAATCGCTGCACGAAAAGGTCTCGCGTCTCTCACTGGAGTTCAGCCGCAATATCCAGGAGGGCGGCAAAACCATCCAAGCCTCACCCGACGAACTTGAGGGGCTGCCCGCCGACTTTCTCGCCCGCCACCAAACCGATTCGGATGGGAGCGTCAAACTCACCACCGATCCGCCGGATATGCAGCCGGTGATGAGCTTCGCCGAGTCACCCAGGCTCCGGGAGCGGATGTTTCTGGCCTATAACACGCGCGCTTACCCCGCAAATAGCGAGATACTTCTCGACTTGCTGGCGGCGCGGCAAGAGATAGCCACGGTGCTTGGCTTCCGCGGTTGGGCCGACTTGGCCACCGCCGACCAGATGATGGGTTCGGCGGCCAACGCGCGCGCCTTCATTGCCAAACTCGACGAAGCCAGCCGCGAGGGCTCTCTTCGCGAGCACGAACTGATTCTCGCTTTCGCCCGCCGCAGGGAGCCGCAGTTGAAGGCCATCGGCATTGCCAGCCGCGCCTACTGGCACGAGCAATTCCGCCGCTCGGCCTTCGACTTCGACTCGCAGTCCGTGCGCCCTTACTTTCCCTATGCCCAGGTGGAGGCGGGCGTACTCCAGGCTGCGGCGCGACTCTTCAAGATCGAGTTCCGGCCATCGTCCGCGCCCGCCTGGCACACGGACGTCTCGGTCTTCGACGTTTTGGACGGCGGCGCGCCGGTGGGCCGCTTCTATCTCGATATGCACCCTCGCGAAGGCAAGGACAAATGGTTCTGCGCCGCCCCCATCGTTACAGGAGTCCAGGGCCGTTACTTGCCCGAAGCCGCGCTTATCTGCAACTTTCCCCGCGGCGGGGATAACGATCCCGGTTTGCTGCAATACTCCGATGTGGTGACTTACTTCCATGAGTTCGGCCACCTCATGCACGCCATTCTCGGCGGACGGACCGAGTGGGCCGCTATCTCCGGCTTCGCGACGGAAGGAGACTTCATCGAGGTCCCTTCGCAGATGCTTGAAGAGTTCTTCCGCGACGAAAAGGTGCTCCAGAGCTTCGCCAAGCACTATCGAACCGGCGAAACGCTCTCCTCGGAGACCATCGCGAAGATGAAGCTGGCCGGAGCCTTCGGTCGAGCCGACTGGGTGCGCTCCCAGCTTTACTACACCGCGCTCTCGCTCGATCTGCACGACCGCAACCCGGACGGCCTGGACCTGGACGGAACCGTGAAACAACTCTTCGAGAGCCTGCAACCCTGGACCTGGCTTGAAGGCAATCGTATGTATGCCAGCTTCGGCCATCTTACCGGTTACTCGTCGAATTACTATACTTATGCCTTCGACAAAGTTATCGCCCTGGACTTCTTCGCCCAGTTCGATCCCGCCGACTTGTTAGGCTGCGAGGCCGGAAGCCGCTATCGCAAAACGGTGCTTGAACAGGGCGGTTCCAAGCCCGGCCGCCAGATGGTCCGCGACTTTTTGGGCCGCGACGAGCGGTTTCAGGCGTTCTCCAACTGGCTGAACGAGGAGTTTGAAGGTGAGCAGCGGTTTCCGGTTTAGCTTCCGCCTCCAGGTTTAAGCCCAGCGCCTTTGCGTCGGTCAGCTTCCAGCGTCCGTGCTGGATAATGCGGAAATGGTCGATTGCAAGAAGAATGCACACGCGGTTTGGGATGCGAAGCAGCGCGTGACTTGGGTGACAGCGAGTCTTAAGCCGGCTCTCAGCCGGCCAACATTCAGGCGGCTTCAGCCGCAAACAGGCGACTTTCAGCCGACAGTTGTTCAACCGTCCAATACGGCCCGATTTTCGCGTTTTGCAATGGGCGGTTTTGGCGCCCTGGAGGGCGGGGCGACCCTTTCGCCCAGGCTTTGGCGAATCCGCCGTTATCTTCTGCCCCGCAGTTTGGAAAGCAGCCGCAGTATCTCCAGGTAGAGCCAGACCAGCGTGACCATGATCCCGAAGGCGCCGTACCACTCCATATACTTGGGAGCGCCGTACTGGACGCCTCTTTCGATGAAGTCGAAATCGAGCACCAGATTCAGCGCTGCCACGGCTACCACGATCAGGCTGAACCCGATCCCGATCGGCCCCGAGCCGTTGATGGATGCGAAGTGAATGCCGAAGAATCCGAGCAGCATCTCCAGCAGATAGAAGACCGCGATGCCGCCGGTAGCCGCGACGATCCCGATGCGGAGCTTGTTTGTCACCGGAATCAAGCCGGATCGATAGGCGATCAGCAGCGCGAAGAGCGTACCGAAGGTCAGCCCCACCGCTTGCATGGCGATGCCCGGATAGCGCAGTTCCACCGCGGCCGAGATGCCGCCCAGCGCCAGACCCTCCAGCAGCGCGTATGCCGGCGCCGTCACCGGAGACCACTCTTTTTTGAATACGGTGACCATGCAGACGATGAATCCGCCGAAGACTCCGGCGAACATCAGCGGCGCCACATCCGCGAAGTCCAGCGCCTGCATGAACCGATGCCAGGTCCAGCACGCCGTCGCCAGCGCGCAAAGCAGCAGAATGCCGGTTTTGTTCACCGTGCCGTCCAGCGTCATGCGGGCGGTCATGTCGGCCAGCCCGCCGTACTGCCCGCCGCCAAGGTTGTTGAACGTCTTGTCGCTGAGCGCCGGATTGGATGTCTTCATCAATGCCATTTTTCTTCTCTCCCTTGCGCAACTCCGGGTTGCCCTTTCGCCAGCCCGTTGCGCGCGGCTTCGATTCCCGCTTCAAGTTTAGACCCGCCGGAAGAAGAAATCACGGAACCTGGATCGCCCGCCGCTTGGCCGCAAGCGCCGCTTCCAATAACCGCGCCACTTCCGGATGATGATTTTCTTTCGCGGAGAAAATCGCGTCTTCGCCACGGCAGTCCTTGGCTTCCGGATCGGCGCCATGATCCAGAAGTAGCTGGACAAGTTTGGCTTTCCCCTCCCAACTGGCAAGCATTAACGCGGTATTGCCGTAGTCGTTATGGCTATCAACATGGGCGCCATGAGACAGAAGCAGTTTTGCTGTCTGGAGTTCCCAGTCGGGGTCATTGCACCCCCACTTACACTCGGCGATCTGAATGAGTGGCGTATTTCCACGCGCGCCACTTGCATTCGGGTCAGCGCCTTTGGAAAGGAGTAACGGAACAACCACCATCCGAGTTCTCAATTCTCGCTCAACACGAAGCTCGCGAACTTTTTTTGGCTCATCAAGCACAACCGGTTCGAGAAATGCCCTGGGAGTCAGGGCAATAATAAGAGGCGTGTCGCCTGTGCTATCCCGCTCGTTCAAATCAACGCCTACGGCGATCAGCCTTGCTGCTGTGCGAGCATCGGAATTAAAGATAGCCTCGCTGAGCTTAGGTGCATACCAGTCTTTGGCAGGTGCCTGCACTTGCCCGGTGGCGGGGCATGGTTTTAGCTGAGCAGAACCCATGTCGGCTAAAAAGAGAGCCACTAAAAACGCCATAAGCAAGAATTTCATTCGCCGGCCTCCTTATTTGCCCGGGCTGTACAGGACATACGCTCCTCGATCAGGAGTAAGTCTCAGGATTTGTGCAGGACCAGGCCACCGCTTCATCTCCGCTTTGTATTGGTTCGTCGTGATCCAGTGCTGTAGATGGAATACTTCAACGTGAGCTCCGCTCTGCGCTCCATACACCGGGATTCCCCAAAAGTTTGCGAGCCCCTGAGCGATGCTCGGCTTGGGAACATTGTGCGTATTCAGCGCGCGCCAATAGTATGGGCCAGCTTCATTCTCCCTAAACAACAGCGTGGAACCACTTGGATCGCTGTATACCCAATGGTCGACTCCAGCATTGCATCCCCAAAGCTTGGCGGTTGCTCCATCCGCGAATTTCGCCTTCATCCTTGCCTGATCCTTGTTGAAGGGTGGCATGACTAAACGGTCTGTCAGGACCGCGCCAATCTCCGCATTCAAGACTTCCATGTAACTTATTCTTCTATTGGCATCGTTTGCAGTTTTGAACGCAGCATTTCTCGCGTCGTCGCAACGTGTAAAATCATATCCTGGGTAAATTCCGCCGCCGATGGAATGGCTAAAGATGTGCAACTCTTCGATCGACCCGTCAGGCTGGTCGAGCAATGCCTGAAAGAGCTGATCTCAATATGGTTTGCTTGACGACAACATTCTCTTTCGAGTATCTCTTCGACAAGCCATCGATAACAAGTCCGCTCGCAATGACTTTGAAATCGCCTAAGTGACCCCATTGCCGTAAAACAAGACCGCCTTCAGTTGGTTAGCCATAATCCAACGATCCTCTCCGCATTTTCCGCTTGAAATGGAGCTTTGAACCGGAAGCTCGTTTTTCGACCCGGCATCGCTGCGATTCTACCGCTCCAGCGAAATGGTGGGCAACCGGTTCAAGAAATCAATAAAACAGATACTTCCGCCAGCGATCGTCGCCGCGGCCGAGCATTCGCATGATCTGGCGGCTGGTGTGCAGCGAGAAGGGACGGGGATCGCGCAGCAACTTCATGTCTTCGATCTCATGCAGCATCAGGTTGCCTTTGCGGCGATTGCACTCGTGGCAGCAGGCCACCAGATTCTCCCAGGTGGAGTTGCCGCCGCGGGAGCGGGGAATCACGTGGTCCAGCGTCAGGTCGCTCGAGGAAAGCGCCACGCCGCAATACTGGCAGGTATTGCGATCGCGCAGCAGGATGTTCTTGCGCGAGAGGGCGCGGGTCTGGTGGGGGATGCGGCGATACTCCAAAAGTCGGATCACCGAGGGCATGGCGATGCGGCTACGCTGGGCATGGAGGGTCAAGCCATGCTCCTCCTCGGTGCGCGCAATGCCCTTGAGCACCAGCACCAGCGCCCGCCGCGCGCCGCAGATATTGATCGGTTCGTAAGAGGCGTTGAGCACCAGCACCGGCATCTGCAAAATGTGGGTGGATTGCGCAGCCGCGTGGTCGCCGGCGAAGGCCGCGACCTTGGCGATGGACTTTTGTTTGCGTGCATGAATCATGGCTCTTCCCAGCGACATCTTTTGTCCCCTCGTCAAAAAGATGATTGGTCTTGCGATGAATGAATGCTTGCCGGTTGCGGGTTAGTCTCCGGCGCGCAGCCGGAGAGATCTAAGTTGTCGTCGTTCTCCTCGAATGAGACATCGGAGTCGAAAACGGCTTCACTGGCGCGGTTTGCGTAAACGCGGCCAGCTCTGGCCAGTGTGGCCACCCACACGGAGGCCGCTCCGGCCTCCATCAGCGCCTTGCCCGCCGCGCGGGCCGTCGCGCCGGTGGTAAGAATGTCGTCAATGACGAGTATGTGCTTGTCGGCCACCAGGGCTGCATCGGAGACGGTGAAAGCGCCGCGAAGATTGATGCGCCGCTGGCGCGGGGTAAGGCCAAACTGGCTCTCCGTGGCGCGCAGACGCATCAGGGTGCTGGCGGCCAGCGTGAGCCGCCACTCCGGATGGGTCTTGCGCAGGGATTCCAGCGCGTACAAGGCCAGCGAACGAGCCTGGTTGAAGCCGCGCTGGGCAAATTTGGTTCGGTGCAGCGGCACCGGAACGACCAGCATCTCGCGTGGCGCTTCGCCCTCCAGCTTGGCGATGGCCTCGGCCAGCATTCGGCCCAGTCCGCGGGCCGCTGGCAGCAGCCGGTCGTATTTGAGCGCATGAATGGCCTCTTTCATGCGTCCTTCGTAAGGCCCGTAGGCCACCGCGCGCGCAAACGGCGGAGGCGCCAGGCGGCAGGCCCTGCACAAAACGGCAGCCGGCAAGCCGGACTCCAGCGCCGGCGCGATCGGCGGATCGCCGCAGCGGGCGCAGCAGGGGCCGCTCTGGACCGGAATTTCTGTCCAGCAAACAGCGCAGATTGGCACGTTGGAAAGCTGCGGCAAGGGGGAGCCGCAGAGAGCGCAAGAGGCGGGAAAAACGGTGCAAGCGACAGCATCAATGGGACTTCGCAGCACACGTGCCACCGCGCGCCAACGGGAGGTCTCCGATGGCGGAACGTCGCTCGTCAGTGAACCGGAGTCCCTGCGGAAGACGCACCTCGCTTCGAGATGGCGCAAACGCCACGTGCCAGCCTGCCGACAGTATACCCGCACCGGGGGGAAACATTCCATCGGCTTCGATGAATTGCGTCGAGGTTTTTTGGTCCGTTGGACTTTTGGCTGGGTCTATTTTGGAAAGCAATGGACTGCCTTCTCTTTTCTCACAAAAGGATCGGTGAACGGATGCTGGGACCGCGTGAATCCCGCTCTACGCGCCGCGCTCGAAGAAATCTTGGAGTCCGGCGCGGCAGGCGTGGGCAGCCATCGCGGCCTGAATCTCCAGAGCCAAAGCCAACGCACCGCGGCCTTGCTCGGCGGTAACCCGCGGGCGGCGGCGGGTCCGCACTGAATCCAGAAACGAGAGAATCTCCAATCGCAGCGGCTCGCCCGGTGTCACGGGAGGCTTGGCAAAGGTGAGTCCCGGCGCGGAACCTGAAACTCCAGCCTGAGCGAGTTTGGCCGGCAGCATGGGATCGGCCTTGCCCGATGCCAACGCCGCCTGAATCTCCGGCGGAAGACTGGCCGCGCCGCAGGCGCCATTCACACTTATCGCCAGCACATCCTGGCGCGCGTAGTCGATGGAGACGTACTGGCGCGGCTCAAAGAAGCGCAGCTTGCGAACTCGTTCCGTGGATGCGCGCGAGGCGGTGAAATTGGCCACGCAGCCGGACTCGAACTCGACGCGAACGTTGGCGATGTCCACCTTCGGGGAGAGAATCGGCAGGCCGACCGCCCGTACCTCGCGCACCTCCGAGGCGGCGAAGACGAGAACGATGTCCAGATCGTGAATCATCAGGTCCAGAACCACATCCACGTCCAGTGAGCGGGGGGTGAAGACGGAGAGCCGGTGGGACTCGAAGAACATGGGGCGGCGCAGTTGCGGCTGCACGGCCAGCACCGCCGGATTGAAGCGCTCCAGATGGCCGGGTTGCAGAATGCGATTGTGCCGCGCGGCCAGAAAGATCAGCTCGTCGGCCTCGGCGAGCGAGGCCGCCAGAGGCTTCTCGACCAGCAGGTCCAGCCCCGCCTCCAGCAGCGCGGAAGCCACCTCACGATGCCGCACCGTGGGGACGGCAACCGTGGCGGCATCTAGCTTGAGGCTCGCGTTGCGTTGGGCGGCAAGCAACTCGTCCAGGGTCGCAAACACCGGGATCGCGTACTTGGCCTCGGCCTCGGCGGCGCGGGCGGCATCCGGCTCGACGGCCGCCGCCAGCGCCACGCCCAGCCCCGCCGTTTCCAGTTCGCGGTAGACGCGGAGATGGTTCTTGCCAAAGGCTCCCGCCCCGGCAACGGCCACGCGCACGATGGATTGTCCGGCTATTTCGCAGCCTCGGTTTCCGGGGCCTGGCCTTCGACGGTCTTCAGGCAGCGGCTATAGAGTTCGAGCAATTGGCTTACGTGCTCCTCCGGTTTGGTCGCGGGGCCGCCGCCGAAGCCGGTTGCGGGCACCGAGGCGCGGCCCACGCCCGTCGTGCCAGCCACAAACTTCAGCAAATCCAGAGCGATGTCTTCATTGCGGCGGGCGCCGAGGCCCGCACTGGTGAGAGCGTCCATCCTGAAAAGTCTCCAAGGGGATGCTAGCAGATTCGGGCCGGCGGAACGCGCTCCCCACTCCGCGAAGATTTAGAATGGACTTTGCCCTCAATTTGCCCTGCGCCGGACTCGACCGGCGGGAAAGTTCGTCCTCATCGCCATGCACCGTTGGTCGAAGCTCTTCATTCCCACTCTTCGCGAGGCCCCGGCGGACGCCGAAGTGGCCAGCCACAAGTTCCTGGTGCGGGCTGGCTACGTTCGCCAGCTCGGCGCGGGCATCTATAGCTATCTCTTCCTCGGCCAGCGCTCGATCAACAAAATCATCGGCGTGGTCCGCGAGGAGATGGACAAGATCGGCCAGGAGTTTTATCTGCCCGCGCTTTTGCCCAAGGAGCCGTGGGAGCAGAGCGGACGCTGGACGGGCATGGGCGACAATATGTTCCGCCTCAAGGACCGCAAGGGCGCGGACCTGTGCCTGGGCATGACCCACGAAGAGATCATGACCGTGATTGCCCGCGGCGAACTGCGCAGTTACAAGCAATTGCCGCAGATTTGGTATCAGATTCAGACCAAGTTCCGCGACGAGCCGCGGCCCAAGTCCGGCCTGCTTCGGGTGCGCCAGTTCACGATGAAGGATGCTTATTCCTTCGACATCGACAAGGCTGGGCTGGACAAGAGTTTCGAGCTGCACGACGCGACGTATCGCAAGATATTCTCGCGCTGCGGGCTGAAGTTCGTTGCCGTCGAGGCGGATTCGGGTTCGATGGGAGGCTCGCAGTCGCAGGAGTTCATGGTCTACACCGACGCCGGCGAGGATTTGATTGCTAGCTGTCCGGTTTGCGGATATGCGGCGAATACGGAGAAGGCTACCTCGCTGTTGGAACCGGTAGCTGAGCTTGACGCTACGGCAGACGGCGCGCCAGAGTTGATTCATACGCCGGGCATGGGCGCTATCGCCGATGTGGCCGAATTCTTCAAGATGGCCGAATCCTCGGACATCAAATGCGTGGCCTATATGGCGCTCAAACGTGGCGCCAACGGCCAGCCGGATACCTGGCACGCCGTTGCAGCTTTTTTGCGCGGCGACCATCAGGTGAACGAGACGAAACTATTGGGAGCAGTCGGCGGAGCGGAACTGCGCACCATGCAGGCCGAAGAACTTGCGCAATACTTTCATGGCCCCGCGGGCTTCCTCGGTCCGGTGGGCCTCGATCATGACTCGACGCCGCTCAAAGGCGGTTTGACGGTAACCGCGGACCACGCTCTTGAAGGCCGCAGCAATATGGTAGCCGGAGCCAACAAGCTGGACTATCACCTGCGCAACGTCACGCCGGGCCGCGATTTCTCCTGGACGCTCAAGGCCGATATTCGCACGGTCAACGAAGGCGAAGGCTGCCCGCGAGAGGGCTGCACCGGCAAGTTGGTCGTAGGCAAGGCGGTCGAGATCGGCCACATCTTCAAGCTGGGCTACAAGTATTCGGAGTCGATGGGCGCGCGCGTGCTCGACCCCAACGGCAAGGAAGTCACGCCGATCATGGGCAGCTACGGCATCGGCATCGAGCGCATTCTTACGGCGGCCATCGAGCAATCGAACGACAAGAACGGCTTCTGGCTGCCGGCTTCCATCGCGCCCTTCACGGTGGTTGTGACGGTAACCAATACCGCCGATGCGGCGCTGCTGGCAGCCGGCGAAAAGCTGGCCGCGGAGTTGGAAGCGGCGGGCCTCGATGTGCTGCTCGATGACCGGGACGAGCGCGCCGGCGTCAAATTCAAGGATGCCGATTTGATCGGCATTCCGTATCGCATCAACGTGGGCAAGAAGATCGCCGAGGGCAAGGTGGAGATGGTAACTCGCGCCACGGGCGCCAGCGTGGATGTGGGGTTAGGGGAAGTGGCCGCGCTGGTGAAAGCCAGCTAGCAGCTAATGTGGTGAATGAGAAGTTCGTTGGATCATTCAGAAGTGAAAACGCAGGTCCTTCGACTGCGTTTGGCGCGAAGAACGCGCCAAACTTCGCTCAGGATGACAGCTCTTTTGTTGAACGAATTTTGGACTTAGGAGATAGGAGAGCATCTCTTGCGGCACGGCTAAAGCCGTGCCCTTTCAAAAAGTGAAGTTAGGCTATTCAGTTAGCAGCTAATGGCTAGGAGCTGGAAGCTGCATTTCAAGGAGCGCCGATGGCGTTGAAGATCAGAATTCCGGCATCCAAAGGGAAACATCCACTGGCTTCGCTGCTTGCGCGCGTGGCGCTGGCGGGTGCCGTGGTTGCGGTGCTGGCGGCCATTTCGGTCTTCGGTTATTTCTACGTCAAATACGGGCGCATTGTGGACGAACGGCTGAAACAGCCGCTCTTCGCCAGCACCGCCAAGATATACGCCGCGCCGCGCGAGGTTCGTCCGGGGCAGAAGCTTAACGTTCGGCTTATCGCCAACGAACTGCGCGAGGCCGGCTACTCGGCCGACGGCGCCGCCCAGACCTCGCCGTTGGGCACTTACTCTCAAGGCGCGCAAACCGTCACGGTGCGCCCCGGACCGCAGTCCTTTCACGCGCAGGACAGCGCCGTCATCCGCATCGACGCGGGCACGGTGCAGTCGATTGCCGACAATAGCGGCCAGCCGCTGGCCAGTTATGAACTGGAGCCGCTGCTCATCACCGGCCTGAGCAATGGCGCCGAGCGCACCAAGCGCCGCTTGATCTCCTACGACGAGATTCCACCGAATCTGGTGCAAGCCGTGCTGGCCATCGAGGACCGCCGCTTCTTCGAGCACAGCGGCGTGAACTTCGGGCGCTTGATCTCCGCGGCTCTGCAAGACATCTTCACCGGACACAAGAAGCAAGGCGGCTCCACGCTCACCATGCAGCTTTCGCGCGGATTCTTTCTTACCCCGGAGAAGACTTGGAAGCGCAAGTTCACCGAGATCGTCATTGCCTTCGAGTTGGAAAGCCGCCTCTCGAAAAGGCAAATCTTCGAGATGTACGCCAACCAGATCAACCTGGGCCAGCGCGGCAGCTTCGCCATCGACGGATTCGGCGAGGCCGCTCAGGCTTACTTTGGCAAGGACCTGCGCCAACTCGATCTGGCCCAATACGCGCTGCTGGCGGGCATGATCCAAAGCCCCAACCGGCTGAATCCCTTCCGCCACGAGGACCGGGCCATCGAGAGGCGCAACCTGGTGCTGGACGCGATGGTGGAAACCGGCGCGATTGCGAAAGATCAGGCGGAGCGCGCCAAGGCCGAGCCGCTGCACCTGGCCGCGGGCAGCGTGGATGCCAGCGAGGCGCCCTACTTTGTCGATCTGGTGCACGATCAACTGACGCAGAAGCTGGGCGACCGCGACTTCAACAGCGAAAGTATGCGCATTTACACCTCTCTCGACCCCGACTTGCAGCGGGTTGCCACAGCCGCGGTCGAAGACACCATTCACGTGGTGGACGAGCGGGTGGATAGGCTGCACAAGCATCGCAAGCCGGGGGAGACGTACAGCTATCCGCAGGTGGCGCTGGTGGCGCTCAATCCGCACACTGGCCAGGTGCTGGCGATGGTGGGCGGGCGAAGTTACGGGGCTTCGCAGTTGAATCACGCGGTGGCCAAGCGGCCCACCGGCTCCATCTTCAAGCCCTTCGTCTACGCGGCCGCCTTCAACACATCCATTGAAGGCGCCTTGCTTACCGGCCAGGACAAGTTATTCTCGCAGGTAACCATGTTGAGCGACGAGCAAACCACTTACGACGTGGGCGGACAGATTTATACGCCGCGCAACTTCGAGGGCCAGTATCACGACCGTGTGACGGCGCGCTACGCTTTGCAGAAGTCGCTGAACAACGCCACCATCGGCTTGGCGGCGATGGTGGGCTTCGATCGCGTGGCCGCTCTGGGCCGCGAAGCCGGCGTCAAGAGCGCGCGCGGAACCCCTTCGGTGGCCATCGGCTCCTATGACGCCACGCCGCTCGATATGGCCGGCGCTTACACCGTCTTCGCCAACCGCGGCCTGCGCATGGACCCCTGGATGCTGGCCAGTGTGCGCACTTCCAACGGCGATGTCGTCGAAGATTACACGCCCGGTTCCAAGCAGGTTCTCGACGCTCGCGCGGCTTATCTCACCACCGATATGCTGGAGAATGTTATCAACCACGGCACCGGCGCAAGAACCCGCGCTCTGGGCTTCACCGCGCCGGCCGCGGGCAAAACCGGCACCGACCACGATGCCTGGTTTGCCGGCTACACCTCGAACCTGCTCTGCATCGTGTGGGTGGGCAACGACGACTACACCGACCTCAAGATCGAAGGCGCGGAAGCCGCGGCGCCCATCTGGGCCGAGTTCATGAAGAAGGCGGTGCTGCTGCCGCAGTACTCCGACACCCACGAGTTTCCGGTCCCGGACGGCGTTCAGATCGTCTCCATCGACAAGGCCACCAACCTGCTCAGCGACGCGGCCTGCCCGGACAGTTACGATGCGGCCTTTCTGGACGGCACGGCGCCCACCGATACCTGCGACCACCCGGCCGAGCGCCGCAACATTCTGCAAAAAATCTTCGGCCTGGGCAAGAACTGAACCTGCTTCGACCGGTCGTTCTTCAGTTATGCTCTTAGTCCAATTGTCACTTACAAGGAGGAGAAGAAATGCGAAAGAAAGTAAGCGTCGTCGGCGCGGGTAACGTGGGCGCGACTACCGCGCACTGGATAGCGGCCAAGGAACTGGCCGATGTGGTGCTGGTCGATGTGGTCGAGGGCGTCCCGCAGGGCAAGGCCCTCGACCTGCTCGAAGCCATGCCCATCGAGAAGCGCGACGTGAACGTCGTCGGCTCCAATGGCTATGAAGCCACCGCGAACTCCGACATTGTCGTTATCACCGCCGGCATTCCCCGCAAGCCGGGCATGAGCCGCGACGACCTGCTGCACACCAACTTCAAGATCATCTCCGACGTGGTCTCGAAGGTAGTGGCGCAGTCGCCCGAGTCGATCTTGATCGTCGTCTCCAACCCCCTCGACGCCATGGCCCAGGCCGCCTTTCGCCAAGCAGGCTTCAACCGCGAGCGAGTTATCGGCATGGCTGGCGTACTCGACTCGGCCCGCTTCCGCACCTTTATTGCCGCGGAACTGAATGTCAGCGTCGAGAATGTTACCGCATTCGTTCTCGGCGGCCACGGCGATACCATGGTTCCGCTGCCGCGCTACTCCACCGTCGCAGGCATTCCCATCCCTGAACTCATCGCCCCCGACCGACTCGAAGCTATCGTCCAGCGCACCCGCGACGGCGGCGCGGAGATCGTCAAGCACCTCAAGACCGGCAGCGCCTATTACGCCCCCTCGGCCGCCGTCGCCGAGATGGCCGAAGCCATTCTCAAGGACAAGAAGAAAATTCTCCCCTGCGCCGCCTATCTCGAAGGCGAGTACGGCATAGACGGCTACTATATAGGCGTTCCCTGCAAGCTGGGCGCGGCCGGACTTGAAAAGATCGTCGAGATCAAGCTAACTCCCGAAGAAGCTGCCGCTCTGCATAAGAGCGCCGAAGCCGTCAAGGAGTTATGCGCCGTCATCGGCGTGTAGTTATCTCTTTCTCTCTCGATATGGGTGCCCCAGGTCCCGATTTTGGGACCTGGGATTCGTTCAGTTATCGCTTCAGAAACTCCACCGCCTCCGGCCCCACCTGGCTGGCGCACTGCATGGGAGCCAGGTGCCCGCAGCCGGGGAAGACCGCGAACTCCGACTGCGGAACCAGCCGGTGCATCGTCTCGCCTTGATCGAGCGGCATGATGCGATCCTCCGCGCCCCACGCGATCAGCACCGGCATCGTCAACCGCGGCAGTAGATCGTCGCTTGGGTCGCGGCCCGCCAGCATCGAGGCCAGGGCGCGGCGAATCACCCATCCGTTGCGATCCGAGATGCGCACCACATCTCGCGCCACAAATCCCGGCAGCGGCGGCGGATGAGGATAGAGCAGCGCGTCTAGCTGCTCCACCTCGGCGGGCGAAGCGGGCGTGAACAAACGGGTATTCCACGTTGGCGCTTTGTGTATGCCGGCGCTGTCGAAGAGCATCAGCCGCCGCACCCGCTCCGGATGATCGTCGGCCACCACTTGCACGATCCAGCCGCCCATCGAGATGCCGCCCAGATCCACCTGCTTCAACCCCATCGCATCCAGAAAGCTCATCACAAAGGCGGCCTCGTCGGGCACGGAATAGGAAAACTCCGCCGGCTTGTCGCTGCCTCCGTAGCCGAGCAGATCGGGCAGATAAACGCGGTATCCGGCCTTGTCCAGAAACCGCGCCAGGTCCAGCCACTCCTCGGCGCGCCCGCCAAGCCCATGCACCAGCACCACCGGCGGCCCGGCCTCCGGCCCCAGAACGTCGTAGTGGGCGCGGTGCCCGCCGATCGTCGCCCAACTGCTTTGCGCGCCCGCGAGACAAAGCTGCACGGGAGTCACGACGTTGAAGTAGAAGCCGCTGAGGGGCCGCTCCCAGATTCCGACTCCGGCCAGAAGAATGAGCGCGGCACAGCCAAGCCCAAGCAACTTGCCATCGGTTTTCATGGTTTGCCTCGCCACTCCAACTCCCCCGCCCGTCGCCAGCCGGCCTCTACGATGCGCGCGGTTGCCGGATCGATGGCAAGCCCGCCCGGGCTGTTCCATTCCGTTCGCTCCACCCAGCGCGCCGCATCTGCATCCGAAGCGGCCCGCAACTCCCCGCCCACCACGCCGCAAAGGTAATCGGCAATCGCGTAATGATATTGAATGCGCTCGCCCTCGCGGTGAATCAATTCCACAAGCTCGATCAGTTCGACCGGCTCGACCGTCAGCCCGGTCTCCTCGGCAACCTCGCGCACAACCGCGTCCAGCAGCTTCTCGCCCAACTCAACCAGGCCGCCGGGCAGCGACCACTGGCCCTTCAGCGGTTCCGTTGCCCGCTTCGCCAGCAACACTCGGTCCTGATCGACCACCACCGCCCCCACGCCCAGCAGCGGCGCGGCTGGATACTCTCTTTGCACAATCCCTCGTTGCAGTCTGAATTTATATGCCTTGCTTCGCGGCGCTCGGCGGCTTTTCCTGCTCCACCGGCTCGTTCTTCCCGTGCTCGGGATCGTACTGCACCTTGTCCATCCACTCCTTGTAATGCGCCGGCTCTTCGCCCAGCGACCCGTTGTGCCTGTGGTAGGCCATGTTTTCCTTCATCGCCACATTCAGTTCGCAGGAGTCGTACGCCCCCGGCTTGCCGAACTGAGGCTCGATCAGCTCCAGCGTCTTGCCCGGCTTCTTCCACCGCGCCGGATAGGTCTCGAACCCATCGGAACTCTCCCTTCGTAACCTCAAATCTGAATCCTATTTTACCGTTAGAATCGCATCGTGCAGTCCACGCAAGCTTCCACGACTATCGAGCATTGCTCGAACGAAGATACTGGACCTCCCCGCGATCTGTGAAACATACTCCACTCCGGCCCGCACTTCGCGGCGAGCGGGCGGGTCGTGAGGTCAGTCTGTGCGCAGATGGCTCGGGGCTGACCTACCAATAAGATTGGGTGCCCCAGGTCCCGCTTTTGGGACCTGGGGTTCGTTGCATGACATTATCGGCGATAACGTTCCCGTTGCCGAGCGCATTTGCTTAGGGAACAATATACTATCTGGGCTTGCGTTTGCACACCTTCAGACGCCGCCTATCATTCATAGGGATATTAGCCCAACCAATATCCTGATAGACAAGTGGAACGGTTCTCTTCGGGCAAAGATTGCGGATTTTGGTTTAGCCAAGCATGTCGATCCTGAGTCCCTGGCTGCTAGCCTGCATTATGCATGAACGGGTTTCCGGCGGCGCTTGCCGGCGCTTTCGTCGTTCTTCGGGCAGAGTCCGGCCCAGGAGATCAGGTGGCCCGCAGTTTGAAAGCGGCTCATGTCGATACCGATCTCGGAGACCAGCACTTGTGCCGAGAGGGCGCTGATGCCGGGAATCGTGCTCAACAGTTCGATGGCGGCGCGAAAGGGCTCGACGTTGCCGTCGACCTCCTTGTCGATGCTGGCAATGGCCGCATCGATGGCGTCGATCTGGTCCAGATGCAGCTTGAGCAGGAAGCGGTGATGTTTGGTGACCCGGCCGCGCAGGGCCGCCTCCAGCTCAGCCGAGGTGGCATGGATGCGTCGGTGGGCCAGCGTGGCCAGGGCTTGCGGCATGGTCTGGCCGGCGATCAAAGCTTCGATAATGCGCCGGCCGCTGAGGCCCAGGAGGTCGGTCACCACCGAATCCAGCTTGATATTGGCGTCTTCCAGCGTCTTTTGGATGCGCTGCGTGTGGCTGCTGCGTTCGCGCACCATCTGCTTGCGGGTGCGCAGCAGATCGCGCATCTGCTGGGTCGGCTCATCGGGCACGAAGCTGGCCCGGATGAGCCCGTGGGCCATCAGGTCGGCCAGCCAGGTGGCGTCGTTGACGTCGGTCTTGCGCCCGGGAACATTCTTGACGTGAGCGGCGTTGGCCAACACAAGCTCGAACTCACCGTCGGAGAGAATGTGCCAGACCGGCTTCCAGTAGACGCCTGTCGCCTCCATGGCGATGTGCGTAGCGCCTTCAGCCGAAAGCCAATTGGACAAGCCCATCAGTTCCTGGGTTGTCGTCTTGAAGGTCTTGACTACAGTCGTGACCTTGCTGTCGGCCATGTGGCGAACACAGGCCACTACCGAGTCCTTATGCACATCCAGGCGGCCCAATGCGCGTGCAAAACTTCCATCTCTCCTCCTCATGCGCCGCCAGCGTGGAACCCCGTTCAAAGGAATCTGAAAATCGTGCTCCGGGGCTGAGGCTCAGCCCGTGGCACAAGCGGGGGTGCTCAAGGGTTCCGGGTCCGACTAGAAAACGGGCTGCGAGCACCAAGGAAATTCCGACCTCTGTGCCGGCCGCACAAGAAAACTCTACAGGAGGCCGCAAACCGTTTCATGCGCGGCAGGTCGGAAACACCGGTGGGAGACTAGAAAGAACGATCGCCAGATCGCTCGTAGGCGGCATCTTTCAGGTACTTGCATCCGAAGACACGAAAATCCCCGATGTCTTTTAGATTGAAGGCTGGCGCGGCGCTCTGCCGCGGCACTTTCACGCGAAAAAAGTCAGCCCCATCCACATCCATTAGCCAGAATGCCGGCCGGGCGTCAGCGGATTCCGTCATCACTTCCAGATTCGACACTTCAAGGTTGCGCACATGGCGTACAAAAAGCCCGGTCGCGGGTAGGTTCCCGAACATGGTGGGTTCCGGATAGGCGTTCTCCAACTCCGGCGGCCGGCGTTTTGCAATTTCATCGTCGGCGCCGCCACGCTGGTGGAAGTACACGTCGCTGATCTTCAGGTCTTCGATCATGTAGCCGGGCATACCGCTGATGTTGGTGCATAGCGGATCCGCTCCGTAACTTGTAATATTGCTCACAACTATGCGTTTGAGAGTTCCAACCTTCGTTCCGGATGGCCCGCGAAGGCGCGCTCCCAGTCGCAGGAACAACGGAGATTGGCGGAGGTCCCTCATGGCGATGCCGGTGAAGACGATGTCCTCGCATATGGCCCCGTCCACGGTTTCGAGAGCCAGGCCGCGGCAACTTTCGAAGACGCAGTTGGAGATGGCGATGTTCTTGAATCCACCGTTGGATTCCGTTCCGCACTTGATGCGTCCGGTTGAAAAACGGTGCAACCCAGGGTCGGTGTGCCTTTTCCATGTACCGTCCAGGACGGAGCCTAGTTGATAGCCTCCGGTGACGAAGCAATTCGCGATGGTTACATTTTCGGTCGTCCTTGCATATCCGAGAGCATAGCTCGACTTTGGGCAAATACCGTCGTCCCAGGGAGAATTCACGCTGCAATTGGAGACGCGCACGTTGCGGCAGCAATCGATATCGATGCCGTCGCGGTCGGTATCGATCTTGAGGTTGTCGATGGTGAGGTTGTCCACGCCCGTGAGCAGAAACCCGAAGTGCCCGCCCTTGAGCAGCGAGAAGTCGCTAAAAATGACGTTATAGCAGTTCTTGAGAGCGATGGTCTTGTTGCCGACACCGGCTTGTTCGGCAATGAATACCTGGTAATTGCCGCGCGCCCCCTTTCCTCCGCCATGACTGAGGCCTTTTCCCCAGATAAGTCCGGGGCCGAATATCCCGAAGTCGTGGATGTCCTCGCCCCAGATAAGGCTGTTGCGCCAGTGATTGTGGCCGTAGTCCTGATAGCTGTCCCAGGCGGTATTTGGCTCGGCGGCGTCGTAGCTTCCACCCATGTAGCCGGTGGTCTGGCCGGGGAGCGGCGAATCGGCGGCAAGAACGGTCGCGCCCTGCTGCAGAAAAAGCGCGACAAAGCTTTTCAGGCGGATCGAGAAGCACACATAGACGCCGGCGGGAAAGACAACCGTTCCACCCCCGGCGGCGGCGGCAGCTTCGATAGCGGCATTGATGGCCGGGGAGTCGATGGTCTTGCCGTCCCCGGTTGCTCCAAACGAGCGCACGTCGTAGAACAAAGGTTTCCCCGATGCGTTTGCCGGGGCTCCAGCTCCCTGCGCGGATGCCGCGGCGTTGTCCAGCAAGCTGACAGAACCGCCGACGATTCCGAGGCCGGCCATCTTTAGGAAATCCCTGCGAAACTCTCTCATTCTCTTCTTTCCCTGCCCTTCAACTTTATGGATCGGTTCGCCTCGTGACCGAGGTCCTGCCCACAAGATCGCGCACAGCCGTGGTGTATTTCGGAAATCGCACTTATCTCTCCTCGGCCGCTTGATCCATCGACAGCCGCGAATATCGAATCCCGATGCCAAGCATAGAGGCTTGCGCACCATCCTCCGGCAGTCGCCCGCGGACGCTCATTGAAACCGCGCCCCGTTTCAATGCTTGAAACGGGGCGCGGTGGTCAAGAGGAAATCAGTTCCCGGTTATCTGTTTCCCGCCTAGAAGGAGATCTTCAACGCCCCCTGGAAGAGCCTGGGGCTAGTGGAGGTGCCCGAGACCTGACCGAAGGTTCCCGATGTGACGTTGCCGTTTACCCCATTGAAGCTGGGATGGTTCAGGGTATTGAAGGCCTCAATGCGCGTGAGCAAGGTGAAACGCTCGTGCAGCTTCCAGTAACGGCTGAGCTGGCTATCGAACTGGATGTACGGAGGATTGTGGAATTGGTTCCTGCCAGTGGCGGGAAAGAAGCCGCTTGCGGGCCCCGCCGATGTGACGATGGCTCCGTAGATCGACGATGTCGCGGTCGCAGGCGTCACATAGGAAACGGTTGAACTAGGGATGAAAAAGGCATTTGGGTTGAGGTACTCTCGGTTCGCCTCGGTGGCAGCTCCCTGCCGGTATGCCACATGGGTATAGATCGGTTGCCCTGGGACGACGCTGGCGCGATCGCCTCCGGGGTTCCCGATCAAGTCGTCATCCGCGCCGGTCGTAACGCTGAAGTTCGATCCGGAACGTATGCTCGACAGGCCCGAGAATTCCCAGCCATTGACAATCAGGTTGGCATTGCGGTTGGCGAAATGGAACCCGGTCTTTGCGACAAAAACAACGTTGGCGATGTTCCGGTAATCGAATCCGCATGGGCCGTAGTCCATGTGCGGAAGATTCGGGTTCTCACCGGAAACGGCGGAGACGTCGCCATTGTTATCCAATTCGTCAAGGCACTTCGACCAGGTGTAGTTGGCCAATACGCTCAAGGCGGACGAAAGGCGATGATTGACCGAAAGCACCCCGCCTTCATAGGTGGAGATGGCAATGTCGCTGACATACTGTGAAGAATTGCCGGTGCTAATCAAGTTGCCCTGCGACGGGTTCATCAGGATCAGCTGGGTGCGCTGCGCCTCGTTGGTGGTAGTCGAACAAGGCGCTCCGGCGGCGGGCGGTGCTGCGCTCACGCCGGCGAACTCACCCAGCCAGTAATTTGTGCCGCCAATGGAAACATTGCAGTTGGTCGGGCCGGCCACACCGGTCGACAGTCCCGTAATGAAGATGGGTCCATTCAGCGGCGCGTCCCACTCCTCATGGTTGCCCTTGCTGCCAATGTACTGGAGACCCACCATCCAGCCCTTGCCGAAGTCATGCTGAAGGCTGGCTGTCCACATCATATAGGTAGCCGGATGGAACTTTGTGACCGGCACGATGTACGCGCCGCCTTTGTTGAAAGGCACGGGGCCTGGGGGAGGAGCGCCGACGAGCGCGGCGGCGGTGGGGAAGGGGTTTCCAATAGTGCTGGCGGTCGTGGTTGCGCCCGGACCGAGGGCGAGAGTGGGAGCGCTATACGGGTTGGAGAACGGGATATACGAGTTGAGCGACTGAGTAATTGCTGTTGCAAAGGGAGGGTTCTGTTGGTTTCGCTGCATGGTAAAGTTGTTGGGCGTGTCGTACATATACTGAACGCCCGCGCGCAGCACGGTCTTGCCGTCGCCGACCGGATCGTAGGTGAACCCGAGATTCGGATCCCACTGGTTGGGCGAACTCCCCGTGAAGTTCCGAGGAACGCCCTGGTCGCCATAAAAGAGCATACCCGCCGGAGCGTTCGGATAGACGGTGCTATGGACGTTCGCCAAGAAATCGGTCAAGTTGAATATCTCGCCGCGATTGAAGACATCGTAAGGCGCGTAGTACGGATCCCAACGCAAGCCCATAACTACGGTCAATTGCTTGGTCGCGTGCATGGTGTCCTGGAGGTAAAGGCTGGGAACGGGGCCGCGCAAGGCATTTTGCTGTTGCTTGCCTTGGTTATATCCGTTCATGGTTCCTTCGAGGAAGTCCAACTGCCCGTCGCCTAACTGGGTCGGCTGGGTGGCGCATGGAATACCTGGAGTGGTAGCAGTAGGAGGGGTAGTCCAGCAGTAGTTCCCATTGTACGGAGAACCTTTCTGGTTTCCGTACGGCCCATAGGCGCTATAGCCGCTGCCGAAGCCGAAGTCGCCGTTGCTGGTGAAGGCATTGGAGATGTTGAGTTGATTGTAGACGTACTCTCCGCCGAAGACAAATTGGTTCTTCCCGTAGAGCCATGTGAGGTCGTCGTCGACCACCAGGGTATTGTCGTTGAAATACGCTATGGAGTTGGTGCCGCCGCCGAGGTTGGGGTTGCCATTTGTGCCACCGCCGGTCAGCCAGAGACCGGTGGGGACACCGCAGGTAATTTCGACTCCCAGATCGCAGCCATTGATGGCGGCAGGGTTGTAACCGCGATGGTTAAGGCGGCGCATCACCGCGACGTGAGCGGAGTTCACCAGATGCAAGGTGAAGATATGGTCCTCTCCGACGGTGCCGGTCTGTACCCTCTGCTCCGGGTTTCCCGATGGTCCCGTCAAAAGGATATTGTTCTTGGAATAGAATGCGGGAAGCTGATAACTATCCAGCAAATAGCGGCCGTAGAGGTGGTCCTTGGGACCGATCGTGTAATCCTCGCGCGTGACGAACTGCTTGTCAAAGTGTTCGCTGGGAACGGAGTATTGGACATGGCCGCAAACATCCGTTCCATCGGAGAGAGCGGGAAGAGAGTATGTTGAAGTGGATGTGTACGGAAAATAGTTCAACAGCGCCAGCGTTTGCGGATTCCAGGTTGGCAGCGTACCCGGCGCGTAGACGTTCCCCGGCACGGCAACTCCGGTAACTGGGTCCAGCAGTTGCTGGACGCTCTTGTAGTTGGTGCAGAGGGCGTTTGGCGCAGTCCCCGCAGTTGTCCCTGTCCCCGGAGAACCCGGCCCTGTGGTGACAGGCGCCCCGGCCTCGGCTGAAAAGTCGCCGTTCAGGATGTTGGCCGCGGTGGGTACAAAGGCGTTAGAGGTAGCGCTCTCCGATTTATCGCGGTGGTACTGGAAGCCGGCGAAGAAAAAGAACTTATCTTTGCCGTTATAGAACTTCGGTATCCGGACAGGACCGCTGATCGTGCCTCCGAATTCGTCCTGATGAAGCGTGTCCTTCCCGCAATTCGGGGGTACCGCGCCATTGACGCAGGGCAATACAAAGAAGTTCGTCGAGTCAACGATATTGTTGCGGATGAACTCGAACCCCGACCCGTGGAAGCTATTCGTCCCCGAGCGGGTGACAACGTTCACCATTCCGCCGATGTGCATTCCGTCCTGGGCGCCGAGCGCCGAAGATTCCACGCTGAACTGGGAGACGGCATCAGGGAAGGGAAAAGGAAGGTTGGCCCCGGCCATGTAGTCGCCGTTGTCGGCGCCGTCCAGACGCCAGAGTGTGGCGTTGCCGGGGCCGCCGGCGACGGAAATTGCGATCGCCGCATAGGAGAATTTGCTGCCGGTAAAATCGCCGCCCCCGGATGGGGAGGTGCCGCCCGATACATACAGCAGGTCGGTCATGTGACGCCCATTGAGGGGCATTTCCGTGATCTCATTGGAGTCGATGGTTTGCTTGAAGGCTACGTCTTCGGTCTGTAAAGCGAGATCCTCGGAGTGCACCTCGATCTTGATTTCCGCCGCGCCTACCTCCAGGCGAGGGTTGACGGCGATGTTGCTGCCCACTTCAAGTACGATGCTCGTCTGCTCGTAGGTTTTGAATGTCGGGGAAGTCACAACCAGATCATAAGTTGCGATGGGGATATTGGGAAACACATACAGGCCGGCATTGTCGGTCCTGGTCTCGCGTTTCACGGCAGTCGCCTCGTCGGTGAGGGTAACGTTCGCGTTCGAGACCACGGCGCCCGAAGCGTCTGTAACCGTGCCCTGGATGTTGCCGGTTCCGGCAACCTGCGCGTCGATCTTCGCGGCGAGAAGCAACAGCGCCACACAGGAGATTGAGGATAGGTAACGGCGGACAGCCGTCAGGCATTTCAAGCTGGCATTTCTCACATTGACCTCCAAATGGTGCTCGGTTGTTAAGTCCTCGATCGTTGCGATCGTCAAGGTCTCCAATGCACTGAAATCACACGGACACTTGCGGAACGCGCTTTCCTGCTTCTGCATCTTGCCCCACGGGGCCCACTGAAACGCTGTCCGGCGTTAGCCTCTGGGGACTGTCATATTTACCGGGAACAAATAATCTTTGCTAGCGTCGGCAAAATTCCTCGCGAGGGATTTGGTGAGTCGCAAGGATCAATTCAACACCCGGTTGATTCGGACCCGAAGTTGACGAAAGATAAGCGTTGAACCCCGCACACGCAGGGAATGCGCGTGACAGCGCTCATTTTCCCGCAGTCGGTTTCTCTTCAGTCGAGAGATTTCCGACATTTTGAGAACGAGCAGATACTAGCTACGTTCGACAAGAACGCGCAAGGCACGATTGGGGGAAAATAGGAGGCCCTCCTGGGGGGTATTCGAGCATTACGAATGGGCCATTTGAGAGTAGTACAAATGTGCTATAACCGCGTTACTCGGCGGCCGTTCGGTCTCGAAGGGGCATTCGATCCCACTCTCACCCGCTGCTTGGTAGCGGTTCGACCTTGTGCGATGCCTCAAGAGTCTTTTCCAATTGAAGGATGAGCCTGAAGGGAGCGAAGGGTTAGCGAAGCGGGGACTCCTTTCGTTTTTGCGATTCAAGTTATGTTAGCGCGCGCGTCGGATGGGTTGCCGATCGAGCG
>Ga0181529_10001606_pt1 | contig 28543 bp, 23 predicted proteins | sample PEATcosm2014_Bin_36_FD_119763 | JGI IMG/M metagenome (GOLD analysis project Ga0181529, IMG submission 119763) | Peatland microbial communities from MTU Mesocosm Facility, Houghton, MI, USA - PEATcosm2014_Bin10_30_metaG | ecosystem: Environmental > Terrestrial > Soil > Wetlands > Peat | place... | reverse complement strand
GATCCGCGCCGATGTGGCATGGGAGAGCCTGGCACTACAGCACGCCGATGCCGTGTTGGCGCAGAATGATGTCGACATCTCCGGCGACACGACGGAGGCGCAAGCCGCAGCGGCGAAGCTCCGGACCGAGCGGGACAGCAAGCAGACCGGACGACACAAGAAGATCTGCGTCACCGACCCCGACGCCACGATGGCCACCAACGCGCGCAACCGGCGGCTGGAACCGACCTACAAGCAGCACACTGCCGTGGACGACGTGTTTGGCGTTGTGCTCGATGTGGAGGTGACGACAGGGCAGGCCAACGAGGGCGACCTCGTGCTGCCCCAGGTCGATGCGGTCGCCGTGACGACCGGCGGCACCGTCAGAACCGTCACTGCCGACCAGGGTTACGCTTACGGCAAGGTGTATGGCGGGCTGGAGCGCCGCGGCATCGATCCGGTCATCCCGGCGAAGAAGGAGCCGATCCGCAGTCGCGTGCCGCTACGTCGGTTCCGATACGATGCCCGGCATGACATTCTGAAGTGCCCACAAGGGCGCATCTTGCGCCCGCAGCGACGCGTTCCGCATGGCCGGTACTTCTACTCTCGTGCACGCGACTGCCGTGCTTGCCCGATGCGGGGCGACTGCCTGTCGGCCGGGCGCGTCAACAAGGCCGTCGTGATCAGCGACGATTACCCGGCGCTCCTGCGCGCCCGTCGACGCAAAGACCGTTGGTCGGAGGAGGATGCGCGCCTCTACCAGCGGCATCGCTGGCGATCGGAGGGGTTCCATGGTGAAGCCAAGACCTGGCATGGGCTTGCCCGGGCCATACGGCGTGGGCTCCAGAACATGCGGATCCAGGCGTTTCTCATCGCTGCGGCTATCAACCTCAAGCGGCTCGCCGCAGCGCTTGCTGCGGGCTTCGGCGGACATATCGGCCCGTGGCTCGCCTCTCTGGTCTCGATGGTAGCGGACTTCGTCGCGCGACAAGTTCAGCCACTTCGGACCACCCGCGCCCAACCGCCGGGTCGTCCCGAAGCTGGTTCTTCAACAGCCCCACCCGGCAGCGTTGCCAGGTGGCGCCCATGACGCGGCGGATCGCGGCCTTGAGGCCCTCGTGCGCATCGGAGATGACGAGCTTCACGCCCCGCAGGCCGCGGCGGACAAGGCTCTTGAGGAACGTGCTCCAGAAGGTCTCGGCTTCACTCGGTCCAATGTGCAGGCCGACAATCTCGCGTTTGCCGTCGGTGTTCACCGCCACAGCGATTATCGCGGCGACCGAGACGATGCGCCCGCCCTCGCGTTGCTTGAGGTAGGTGGCATCGAGCCACAGATACGGCCATTCGCCGGCGAGCGGGCGGTCGAGGAAGGCGCCGACCCGATCGTCGATGTCCTTGCACAGCTTGCTCACCGTGCTCTTGCTGATCCCCGACAGCCCCATCGCCTGCACCAGGTCATCGACGCGGCGGGTCGAGACCCCGCTGATCCAGGCCTCCTGGATCACCGCCACCAGCGCCTTCTCCGACGTGCGCCGGGGCTCCAGGAAGGGCGGGAAGTAGCTGCCCTGGCGCAGCTTCGGAATGCGCAGCTGCAGGCTGCCCAGCCGGGTGTCCAGCGTCCGGTCGCGGTAGCCGTTGCGGTAGGTCGTCCGTTCGCCAGATCGCTCATGACGGCCGGCTCCGATTATCCCCTCAGCATCCGCCTCCATGAGCAACTGCACCACCGCCTCCGCCACACTGCGCAGAAAGTCGCCGTCGTCGGCTTTGGCCAAAAGCTCAGCCAGCGGTAATCTCTCCTCGGTCATCGGGTCCTCGTTCGGTTCGGGATGAAGCCTCGCAACTCCACCTTAGCCAGATGGTCCGATGGCCACCCCTAACGACACCGTCACAGCGACCGAATTTCCACCACGAGCGCGGACGCTACCGCCGGCCTCGCAGAATAAAAGCACCAGCTCAATCTGGCGGAACCGGTCGAGCACCGCCTCGGCGCCCATTTCCGGGGCGGTGGAGGAGAAGCTGGCACCGCACGCGCTCGCCGCAAGAGCGGTTGCCCTTCACCGAACCGGTTGGCAGTGACGAGCATGGCGCCGCGACTGCTCGTCAGCGGATATCCTGGCTAATCCGCTGAGACGAGCATTCGGGCGTGCCGGCGGGTGGTGGCCGGTGCGCAAACCTCACTGCATCGCACCGAGGCACAGTGACACCGGCGATCGGTGCCGCCGCAGTACCTTGCTGACGTGGCATGTGCACCCGAGGGTCTGAATTTTGCTGTGGTGCTACCCAGCCCTTGCCTTGTGTTAAAGTTGTGCGCGTAACCCATTGAAAAGATGGAGCGGGCGAAGGGAATCGAACCCTCGACATTCAGATTGGAAATCTGACGCTCTACCAACTGAGCTACGCCCGCCGGCCAACTCTCCGATACCCTGCGATGCGGGTCCCCGGCAAGGGCAAAGCCGCTGACCCGTGCCACGCAACAAGCTACGCTGCGGTCATGGACGACAGCTTCACCGACCTCGTGCTGCTCGGCGCCGGCCACGCCCATGTGGACGTGCTGCGCCGGGCCGCCCGGCGCCCCATCCCCGGCACCAGCCTGACGCTGGTCACCCGCGAGCCGCACGCCACCTATTCCGGCATGCTGCCCGGCCTGCTGCGTGGCGACTACGCCTTCGACGACGCCCACATCGCCTGCGCCCCGCTCGCCGCCGCCGCCGGCGCGCGCCTGCTGATCGCCGAGGCCGAGGGCATCGACCTCGCCGCCGGCACGCTGCGCCTGACCGGGCAGCCCTCCCTGCCCTTCGACCTGCTGTCGATCGACGTCGGTGGCCGCCCCGCCATGCCGCCCGGCGGCGGCGTGCCGGTCAAGCCGGTCGGGCGTTTGCTGGCCCAATTGGCGGCGCTGGAGGCCCGGCTGACCCCCGGCGACCGGCTGGCGGTGATCGGCGCCGGCGCCGGAGGATGCGAACTGGCGCTGGCGCTCGCGCACCGCCTGGGACCGCGGGCACGCATCGTGCTGATCGGGCGCGATGCCGCACCGCTGCCTGGCGCGCCACCCCGTGCCCAGGCGGCGGTGCGCCGCGCGTTGGCGGACAGCGGGATCGACTGGCTGGGCGGCGTCGATGCCGGCCCGTTCCGCGACGGTGCACTGGCGCTGGCGGACGGGCGCGTGCTGGCGCTGGCGGAAGCGTTCTGGGCCACCGGCGTGACCGGCCCGGCGTTCCTCGCCACCTCCGGCCTGCCCTGCGACGGAGCGGGTTGCCTGCGGGTGGATGCCACCCTGCGCAGCATCGGCGATAACCGGGTGTTCGCGGCCGGCGACTGCGCCGCGCTGGAGGGAAACCAGCGGCCCAAGGCGGGGGTCTGGGCGGTCCGTGCCGGCCGGATACTGGACGCCAACCTGCGCCGCGCCGTCGCTGGCCGCCCGCTGCGGCGCTGGCGCCCGCAACGCGACGCGCTGATGATCCTCAGCCTCGGCGACAATCGCGCCGTCGCCTGGCGCAACGGTTTTGTCCTGTCGGGCCACCTGGTCTGGCGCTGGAAAGATCACATCGACCGGAAATGGATGCGCCAGTGACCTGTCGCAGGACGGGCGAGCAAAGCCCATCAATTCACGTATCCGCCAGCAGGCTACTCAAAAGCTTCCCGTGAAAACCTGAACCGCTCCCTCAAGGCAGCTCAACTTCAGTTCCGCCGATCAGTCTGAACCTTTATAACGAAACACCTCCAGCATGCCAGGCGGAGCTGCAAAACGCGCTGCCAGCGCGTAGCGCTGGGAAAAGCTCGGCCCGTAGGGGTTGGGAGCGTCGAAATAGAGATCTGTATAAACCAGCACGATGTCGGCGGGGTGAGACGCAAAATAGGATGCGTTCGCGCGCAGCGCGGAATCCTGGGTTAAGGCCGGCGCCGGATTGACCGAAGGCATCAGCGGCCGGGCCGGTGTCGCCAGGATCAGACCGGGAAGCCGCCCCACCTCTGCGACGGTTCGCGCGTTGGTGACCAGCGGCCCAACGTCATCGCGCATGACACGCAGAACGGCGGCCTGGTCCGGCTGGAGCGCGAGCCCGGCAAAGACACCCCAGCCAATTCGTTCACGTGGCGCCGTCACACCCGGCAGGTCGCCGTAGAAATAGATCAGAGCGGAGGCCAGGAGGGCAGCGGCGGCAAGGCTTGTCCGCCCGGTTATCGCCAGGCGTGCAATCGGCCGCGAATCGTTGGGCGCGACAAGCGCCAGAATGGCCGCCGGCGCGCCGCCGATGCAGAAGTTGTAGAGGCTATTGTATGCGGAGAGCGTGGTGACGACACCGGCACTCATCGCCGTCAGGTAGAGTACCGCGAACAAGCGTCGCTGCGGGCTGGCGCCTGGGCGAAACCCGGCGAGAATACCAAGACCCGATAGCGCCAGGACCAGGATCAGGTCGTGCGAATGGACAAAGAGCGTGGGTGGGACCGAAATCGTGAGTAGAAGCAAGAGCGCTACCGCCACGGACGTGCGCATGGGCCCCAGGCGGTCGCGACCGATGCCGATCGCCGCAGACAGCAGGCAGGCACAGGCAAAAACCTTGTGCGAAGCAAACAACTGGGCCGAAAATTGCACTTTTCGCGACCAACCATCGACATCGTTGATGGTGGCAACATAGACGAAGCCGTCGTGAAGCTTGCGCGAGCTGAGACCAATCACCACTCCGGACCACGCCGCGATCTGAAAGAAAACCGCAATCCCGACCCAGGCTTTCAACCGGACTACCGGCAGCGCCGCCAGTCCCGCACACAAGAACAGGCCCAGCACCGCGATCAGGCTTGGGTAGGCAACGGTGGCGACCGCCCAGCCCAGCGCTGAAACAACGCTCCATGCCCAGCGCGCACGCACGTATTCGGCGAACTGTGCTGCACCGAAAGCCGTCAATCCGACTGACAGGCCTTGTAATCCCAGCGTATTGTAGGATGGCGCCGGCAAACCGAAGGGTATGAAGGCCAGGACGGCCGCTGCTGCGGCCCAGGCCGAACCATGAAAGCCCGTGCGGCGCAGAAAGGTAAACCAGCAGGAAGCCGCCAATGCATTTCCCAGCAGGAAAAGGCCGCGCAGAAACAACATGAGGCCGGTGTGTGAGCCGACCAGGCCAGTGTATAGCCATGCGGCCGGATAGACGATCAGCGCGGCGGTCTGGTGCAAGGCCAACAGCGCGCTCGAGTGAATTCCGCCTTTCAGCCAGTCGTCGATGAAGATCGCGTAGTAGGATTCATCCTCGAAATCCACGCCCCGCGTCAGACGCCAAGCCAGCACCAGCAGAATGGCGAAGGACATGGCGGCGCCGATAAGGTTGGCGGTTCGCTCGCCTTTCGCTTGGGTGTGGCTCACCGCACCCGGCGCGTTGAGGTTCGGCATCGATCGTGTCGCCGGTGGCGCCACCGCCATGCTATCCATCCTTGCTGCAACCGGCGGAGCGAGGCCTTGCCGGGCATTCCCTCGACGGTCATCGGCATCCCCGCCTGTACCGCGGTGCCAGTCTACCATCACGGAGCAAGCGGTCGAGCAAGCGCGGGATGGGTGCGTGAAGCGCCCCCCATCCGACGTTCACTTGCCGCGGCTCGCCCGAAGGGGCAGTTTTGCCGCCCCTGAGAGGACGCCCGCCATGCGCAGCTACCGGATCGCCGCCATTCCCGCCGACGGCATCGGGCCCGAAGTCATCTCCGCCGGGCTCGAAGTGCTGGACGCGCTGGCCGCCCGCGCCGGCTTCGCCCTGCAGGTGGATGCCTACGACTGGGGCTCGGACTACTACCGCAAGCACGGCGTGATGATGCCGGCGGACGGGCTGGCGCGGCTGAAGGGGGCCGATGCGATCTATTTCGGTGCGGTCGGCGACCCGCATATCCCCGACCACGTCACCCTGTGGGGCCTGCGCCTGCCGATCTGCCAAGGGTTCGACCAGTACGCCAACATCCGCCCCACCCGCATCCTGCCCGGCGTCACCAGCCCGCTGCGCGGTACCGGTCCCGGCGACCTGGACTGGCTGATCGTGCGCGAAAACAGCGAGGGCGAGTATTCCGGCGTCGGCGGCCGCGCCCACCGCGGCCTGCCCGAGGAAGTGGCCACCGAGGTCGCGATCTTCACCCGCGTCGGGGTGGAGCGGATCATGCGCTTCGCCTTCGATGTCGCCCGCGCCCGCCCGGCGAAGCACCTGACCGTGGTGACCAAGAGCAATGCCCAGCGCTACGGCATGGTCCTGTGGGACGAGATCGCGCTTCAGGTGGCGCAGGACTACAAGGACGTCGCCTGGGACAAGGAACTGGTGGACGCCATGACCACGCGCATGGTGCGCCGGCCCCGCTCGATCGACACCGTCGTGGCGACCAACCTGCACGCCGACATCCTCACCGACCTCGCCGCTGCGCTCGCTGGTTCGCTCGGCATCGCGCCGACCGGCAACATCGATCCGCAGCGCCGCTTCCCCAGCATGTTCGAGCCGATCCACGGCAGCGCCTTCGACATCACCGGCCTGGGCATCGCCAACCCGGTGGCGAGCTTCTGGACCGCCAGCCTGATGCTGGAGCACCTCGGCGAGGCGGCCGCCGCGGCGGCGCTGATGGCGGCGGTGGAGCAGGTCTGCGCCGCCGGCGTCCTCACCCCCGACCTCGGCGGCAAGGCGCGCACCACCGACGTCACCCGCGCCGTGGTGGAAGCCATTCGCGGCGTCAATCTGCCGGCGGGAAGCTAGCCGCCGGCCCAATTTCACGACCAGGACAATAGATCATGCCAACAGACAGCTCTCCGGTTTGGTTCATCACCGGTTGCTCGACCGGTCTCGGCCATGCGCTGGCTGGTCGCGTGCTCGCCCGCGGCTGGCGCGCCGTCATCACCGCCCGCGACAAGGCGGCCCTGGCCGGACTGACGCAGGGCGCCGGCGAGCGAGCGCTCGCGCTCGATCTCGACGTCACCGACCCGCTGGCGATCGCCGCCGCCGTCAAGGCCGCGCAGGCCCGCTTCGGCCGCATCGACGTGCTCGTGAACAATGCGGGCTACGGCTATCTGGCCGCCGCCGAGGAAGGCGAGGACGCCGAAATCCGGGCCCTGTTCGAGGCCAACGTATTCGGCCTGTTCGCCCTCACGCGGGCGGTGCTGCCCGGCATGCGGGCGCACAAGCGCGGCCACATCATCAACATCACCTCGGTGGCCGGCTTTGTCGGCCTCATCGCCTCCGGCTACTACGCGGCCACCAAGCATGCCGTCGAGGGCTTCTCGGACTCGCTGGCCGCCGAGGTCGCCCCGCTCGGCATCAAGGTAACCTGCGTCGCTCCCGGGCCGTTCCGCACCGATTGGGGTGGCCGCTCGCTGCATACGACGCCGCCGCGCAGCCCCGACTACCTGGAGACGGTCGGCGCCCGCCAGCAGGCCGTGTTGCAACGCGGCAAGACCCAGCCCGGCGACCCGGCGCGGGCGGGCGATGCCATGATCCACATCACCGAGATCGACAACCCGCCGCGCCATCTGGTGCTCGGGGCCATCGGCCTCAACGCCGTGACGACCAAGCTGAAGGCGAGCCTGGCCGAAATCGAGGCGTGGCGCGAGACGGGTTTGGCCACCGACTTCCCGAAGGACTAGCCGGAACGCCGGGGCGCGATTGAACGCGTGCCCCAGCCGACCTAGAGTTGCCGGCAGCCTCGGCGAAGAAACAACATCGAAAGAGGACGTCCGTGAACAGCCAAACCGCCGCGACGAACAACCTGGCGCAGTCGGCGGGCGCCAGGGTGGACGACCGGCCGCTCTATCGGTGGGTCATCCTGCTGATCGCCTGGGCCGGCTTTCTGATCTCGATGGCCGACCGCCTCATCTGGACCAATATCAGCGGCCTTGCCGCCGCCAGTTTCGGTCTGTCGGTTGCCGAACTCGGCGCCTTCGTCACCGCCTTCTACGTCGGCTATGTCGTTTCGCAGGCGCTGACCGGCCTGATGAGCGATTACATCGGTCCGCGCCTGATGCTGACTCTGGCGCTGATCCCGCTCGGTGTATTCACGTTTGCCTTCGGCAACACGACGACGATGACCGGGGCCATCGTGTTGCAGATCCTGATGGGCCTGACGGCAGGCGCCGACCTCGCCGCCGGCATCAAGTTGATCGTCTCGTGGTTCACGCTCCACGACCGCGGCCGGGCGATGGGGCTGTTCATGACCGCGACCTCGCTCGGCGTGGTCGCGACCAATTTCGTGGTGCCGCGCCTGCTGTCGGTCATGTCGTGGATGGCGATCTATCACGTGTTCGGAATCGCGATCTCGATCTTCGGCGTCATCTGCTACCTGGCCGTGCGCGACAACCCCGGCGGGGTGCCCACCAAGCCGATCGCGTGGGGCGAGGCGCTTCATCTGGTGTCCAACAAGCAGTGGCTTTTCGTCGCCCTGGCCGGTTTCGGCGGGGTCTGGGGCACCTGGGGATTCGCCATCTGGGCCAGCGCGCTGATGACCCGCGGCCTGCACTTCTCGCCCATTCTCGCCGGTTCCGTCGTCGGCACGTTCGGCATCGTGGCGCTGGTCGGCAAGCCGGCCATCGGGCTGCTGTCGGACTGGCTCGGCGGCAAGAAGAAGGTTCTGGTCATGATCGACCTTCTCGCCTTCGCGGCGCTTCTCCTGCTGACCGGAAAGCTGACGACCGAAACCGAGATCTGGATCGTCGCCCCCCTGCTCGGCCTGGCGGCGTTCTGTTACAGCCCGCTGCAGAATGCCATGGCGGCCGAGGCGGCGGGCAAGGCGTCAGGCTCCGGCGCCGGGCTGTCGGCGGCCTTCGGCTCCATCGGAACCGCCATCGTGCCGATGGTGATCGGGATCGCCTATCAGGCGACGCAGTCTTTCGAGGTGGCCTTCGCCATCCTGGCCGCCGGACCGTTCCTGGGCGGCCTGTGCATGCTGGCGGCCCGCGACATCAAGCCCGGAAAAGCCTGAAGCCGACCGTCCGGCGGGTCAGATAATGGCGCCCTGATCGAGCAGCGCCGCGCGCAACGCCGCGTAGCCGGGCCTTCCTTGCGTCGCCAGGGCCGCCGCGGCCCCGGCGGCCTGACCCGTGGCAAAGCCGGTTCCCATCACCCGCAGCGAGCCGAAGGCGCCGGGAGAGGCGCCCACGGTCCGGCCGGCCAGCCAGAGGTTGTCGACTTCCGCCGCGCGCAACGCATCGGCGGGAATGTCGAAGAAGCCCTCGCCCCCGATGTAGGCCAGGGTCGGCCGGCCCGGGGTGTCGTGCCGCTCCATCGGCCAGACCGACCGGCCCACCGAATTGTCCACCCGTCCCCCGGCCAGCGCGGCGGCGTCGTCGATCATGTGCCGCGCCCGGGGATGGCGGGTCGCGCGGATACCCAACTGCGCGCCGGAGCCGACCAGGGTCGCCCCTTCGTAGCCGGGGAACCGGCGCAACTGGCGGATGACGGCCCAGGCGGTGGCGCGGCAACGTTGCTCCGCCTCGGTCAGGCTCGCCGAGGACAGCCCGTCCGCGCGGACATCCATCCCCATCCACCACAAATCGCCGTTCTCTTCGAGGCGAAACAGGAAGCCGCCGTTGGCGCGCAGGGTCGCGAGGCGTTCGGCCGGCGGCACGGCGGCACTGGCCTCACCCAGGACCGCGGGGTCGATCCCGACGTCGCGCGGCACGCCGCCGATGCGGGCGCAGAACGACGCCGCCTGCCCAGCCGGATCGCTCGCCGCCATGGGGACCTTGGCCAGGGCGGCAAGGTCCGCCTCGCCGCTGGCATCGACGAAAGCCCCGGCGGCGATCTCGAAGCGCCCCGCATGGTCCGCCACGCCCACCGCCTCGATCCGGTCGCCGTCGCGGCGAACGTCGACCAGCAGGGCGTGCATCCGGGCGGTCACCCCGGCTTCGAGAACGAGGTCGTCGAGCGCGGCCTTGGCCGATTCGGGATTGAACAGAACGACCCAGTTGCGATTGACGGACAAAGCCGGTTCGACCTTGTTGGCGAATTTCCCGAGGCGGTCCAGCAGTTCGCGGCCGATCCCGCCAACCGCCCACTCGGGACTGGGGCGGCGATAGAAAAATCCATCGTAGGTCAGGATGAGCGAATTCGTCGCGGCTCCGCCAAGAAAGCCATAGCGCTCGACAAGGGCCGTCCTGGCGCCGAGGCGCGCGGCGGCAACCGCCGCGGCAACCCCCGCGGCCCCGCCGCCGACAACGGCCACATCGAAACACTCCCGGCGGCCGGCGGGTTGGCGAAGATCAGGGGCGGTCATTCCGTTTGTGCCCGGCGGTGATGACGATTGCGTGACGGCCACCGGCAGGGAAGCATGGCGGCCGCCATGCGGCCATCGTTCTTTTCCGCTCGTCTTTGATCCGAATCAAGGCGGCTCGTCCCCCGACAGCCTAGCAGTCGTGCCGACCGGTCTTGCCGCATGGGTTCGTCAGCCGTCGCTTGTCGTCCACGGCAAGGAGAGGAGAGCCAGCCATGCGCGCCGACCCTGGGGCCACGACCACCATCAAGAGTTTTGCCGGCCAGCATGGCGGGACCGAGTACTACCTCGTCGTCGAGCCGTCCGGCGACGGGGATTTCGCCTACCAGCTCAACAGCGTGATCCAGCGCTACGCCGAGGCCCGGCAAAGCCGGGGTCTCGCGCCGGAGACGGCGATCTTCCGGCGCATCCTGGTCAGCGACGCGGTCAACCAGGCCGCTTCGGTCCGCGCGAGCCCGCTGGTCGATGATGCCGCTGCTGGGCCGGTCGCGGTGTCGCTGATTGAGCAGCCGCCGCAGCCCGGGCGGAAGATCGCGCTGCTGGCCTACCACATCGACGGCGACCCCTCGATCGTCAAACAACAGCTGTCGCTGCGGCATGTGCTGGTGCAGAAGGCCGGGCTCAAGCATCTCTGGAGCACCCGGCTGCGCGGCGACCGCTCGGCCGCCGGCTGGTCCGGCGCCGAAGACACGACGACGGTGTTCGAGCAACTGGTCGACACGCTGAACGCCCAGGGCGGCACGCTGGAGGCGAACTGCGTGCGAACCTGGCTCTACGTCAAAGGCGTGGATCTGTTCTACCAGGACGTGGTGACCGGCCGCACCCGCTTCTTCTCGCGCTACGGCCTGACCCGCGACACCCACTACATCGCCAGCACGGGCATCCACGGCGCCTGCGATCACCGCTTCTCGGTGGTGGCGATGGACGCCTACTCCGTGCTCGGCCTGGTGCCGGGCCAGGTCACCTACCTGAACGACTTCGACCTGCTGTGCGCCACCAAGGACTACAACGTGACATTCGAGCGCGGCACCCGCGTCGGCTACGCCGACCGCGCCCACCACTTCATTTCGGGCACCGCCAGCATCGATTCCCGCGGCGATGTCGTGCATCCCGGCGACGTCCTGAGCCAACTCGGCCGTGCCTTCGAAAACGTCGAGGGCCTGCTGCGTTCCGGCGGCGCCGTGCTGGCCGACATGATGCATCTGCTCGTCTATCTTCGCGACGCCAGCGACTTCAACCGCGTGCACGACTACCTGAACGAGCGCTGCCCCGGTCTGCCCATGGTGGTGGTGCAGGCGCCGGTCTGCCGACCCGAGTGGCTGATCGAGATCGAAGGCATCGCGATCGCCGCCAACGAGCAGCCGGGGTTGCCCGCGTTCTAGGCTGCCTCCGGCACCTGCATCTCGCCGAGGTACGCCTCGCGGATCGCCGGGTTCTCGCGCAATTCCTTCGCCGTGCCGGACAGCACCACCTGGCCGGTCTGCAACACATAGGCGCGATGGGCAATCGACAGCGCCATGCTGGCGTTCTGCTCCACCATGAATATCGTGGTGCCCTGCGCGTTGATCTGCTGGATGATGTCGAACACCTGCTCGACATAGAGCGGCGACAATCCCATCGAGGGTTCGTCCATGCAGATCAGCCGTGGCCGCGCCATCAGCGCGCGCCCGATCGCCACCATCTGCTGTTCGCCACCCGACAGCGTGCCGGCGATCTGGTGGCGCCGCTCCTTCACCCGCGGAAACAGCGCATAGACCCGTTCGAGGTCCTCGCCGAACTCCGGTCCCTTGGGCCGCGTGTAAGCCCCCATCTCCAGATTTTCGTAAATGGTCATGCGCGGAAAGAGCCGCCGCGCCTCCAGCACCGGGGCGATGCCGCGGCGCACCCGCTCGCTGGTCGGCATGTCCTGGATTTCGGCGCCATCGAACAGCACGCGTCCGCTGGTCGGGCGTACCACGCCCATGATGGTCTTCATGGTGGTCGACTTGCCGCACGCATTGCCGCCGAGCAGGCTGACGATTTCGCCGCGCCCGATCGTATAGTTGACATTCTTCAGCATGTGCAGGTCGCCATAGTACGTGTTGACGGCCTGGAACTCGAGGATCGTGTCGCTGGCCTCAGACATTCGCCGCCTCCCGCGCCGCGCGGCCGAGGTAGGCGCGCAACACCGCCTCGTCGCGCCGCACCTCGTCGGCCCTGCCTTCCGCGATCTTGTCGCCGTGATCCAGCACCACCACGGTGTCGGCCAGCCGCGTGACCACGTCCAGCTTGTGCTCGATGAGCAGGATGGTCAGGCCGAGCGCGTGCAGGCTCTTGATCTGTTCCGCCAGTTCCAGCGTCTCGGCCGGGTTCATGCCGGCGGTCGGCTCGTCCAGCAGCAGCAGGCGCGGCCGGGTCGCCAGCGCGCGCGCCACCTCCACCCGCCGGCGGTTGGCATAGGAAAGCCCCGAGACCGTCTGGTTGGCGCGCGGCGCCAGCCGGTTGCCGAACAGCGCGATGATGTCGAGCGCCCAGCGCCTCGCCGCGGTCTCCTCGGCGCGTGAGCGTCCCAGCCGCAGCACCGCGCCAAGCGGCCCGGTAGCCAGCCGCGAATGCTGGCCGATCAGCACGTTCTCCAGCACGGTCAGGTTCGGAAACAGCCGGATGTTCTGAAAGGTTCGCGCGATCCCGCGCTCGACGATCTGGTGTGGCCGCAGACCGAGGATGTCGGCGCCCTCGAATGTTATCTTCCCTTCCTGCGCCTCGATGAGGCCGGTAATCACGTTGAACAGCGTCGATTTTCCCGATCCGTTCGGCCCGATTACCGCCACCACGCCGCCGGCCGGCACCACCACATCGACCTTGTCGAGCGCGGTCAAGCCGCCAAAGCGCACGGTCAGGCCACGCACTTCCAGCGCGTTGCCGCGCCGCTGCTCCCACCGTCCGATCCGGTCCAGTCCGGTAAAGCCGCCGCGCTGCACGCCCGCCACGTGCTGCGCCGCAAAGCTGAGCGCCGGCGTCTTGCGGGTGGCCGGGATCAGGCCCTCGCGGCGGAACAGCATCATCACCACCAGGACGATGCCGAAGATCAACTCGATGGATTCGACGAAATCGACGCGCTGGAGCCAGTCGTTGCCGACCAGCGCGCCGAGGGCGTGGGTCCACTGCGTCAGGTCGGGCAGGAACCACGATTGCAGCAGTTGCAGCACCGCCGCACCCAGCACCACGCCCCACACGCTGCCCATGCCGCCCAGCACCACCATCACCAGGATCATGGTGGAGACCGGGAAGCCGAACATTTCCGGTGTCGCGGTCTGCAACTTCGCCACGTAGTAAACGCCGGTGAGGCCGGCGAAGGCGGCCCCCATGGCGAAGGCCAGCAGCTTCAGTTGCACCAGGTTCACGCCCATGGCGCTGGCCGCCACCTCGTCCTCGCGGATCGCCATCCAGGCCCGCCCGATGCGCGAGTCGCGCAACCGGATGGAGACGAAGATCAGGAAGGCAACCAGCGCCATGCCGACGTAGTAGTACGGCCAGGCGGCAATCCCGAAGCTCCAGCCGAACAGTCTCGGCGCCTGCACGCCGTTCAAACCGGCCGCGCCGTTGGTCACCGAATCGACGTTGCGCGCGACGATCGGCACGATTTCGCCGAAGCCCAGCGTGACGATGGCCAGATAGTCGCCGCGCAGCCGCAGCGTCGGCACGCCGAACAGCACGCCGAAGGTCGCCGCGAGCGCCGCCGCGCCGGGCAACGCCAGCCAGAAAGACAGGGTGAAATGGACCAGGTCCGGGCCGCCCTGGTTCATCTTTTCCACCAGCCCGAGGGTGGCGAGCGGCGTCCAGAAGTCGCTCCACAACGGCATCACCTGAAAGCTGGTGAAGACGCCATAGAAGTAGGCGCCGATGGCGAAGAACGCCGCGTAGCCCAGGTCGAGCAGCCCGGCGAAGCCGACCACGATGTTCAGCCCCAACGCCAGCGTGGCGTAGGCGGCGGCGTTCGCCATGCTGTCGATATCGGCGTCGTTGTTGTGCACGATCGGAAAGGCAAGGATGAACACGGTCAATGCGACCAGCCCGAGCTGACGGCGGCGCACCACGGGAATGGTGGCGAAGGGGCGCGCGAAAGCGGTGGCGATGGCGTTCATGCGCGCTCCATCACGACTTGTTCGGCGCCAGCCGGCCGAGCAGGCCAGCCGGGCGGAACACCAGCACCAGCACGAGGATGGCGAAGATGATGACGTCGGCCCAGGCGGAGCCGATGAGCTGGCCGCCGATCGCCTCGACCAGGCCGATGATGACGCCGCCCAGCATGGCGCCCGGCACGTTGCCAATGCCGCCCAGCACGGCGGCGGTGAACGCGCGCAGACCCGCGTTGAAGCCGATCAGGAAGCTGGTGAAGTTGTAGTAGAGGCCGAAGATCAGCCCGCCCGCCCCGGCCAGGGCGGAGCCGAGGAAAAACGCCGTCATAATGACGCGATCGACCTCGACGCCCATCATGCGGGCCGCCTCCGCGTCCTGCGCGGTGGCCCGCATGGCGCGGCCCATCTTCGTCCGCTGCACGAAAAAAGTCAGCGCCAGCATCAGCAGCGTAGCAATGATCCAGATCAGCACTTCGCGCAGGCGCAGCACGGCGCCGCCGACGGCCCACTGCACCGGCGGCAGCGGATTCGGGAAGTTCTTCGAATCCGCGCCGACAGTCAGCAGGATGATGTTGAACAGGATGTAGGAGACACCGATGGTGGTGATCATCGCCGCCGGCCCTTTCACGTTGCGCAGCCGGCGCAGCATGAAGCGCTCGATACCGACGCCGATCACGCCGGTGGCCAGCATGGTCACCGCGAAAGCCGCCAGCAGCACGCCGACCAGCGGCAGGCCATAGAGAAGAGTGTCCTGACCCGACAGGCCGAACTGCTGCAGCACCCACAGCGCGATGAACGAGCCGACCATGAAGACGTTGAAATGCGAGAAGTTGATCAGCTCGAGGATGCCGTAAACCAGCGTGAAGCCAAGCGCCAGCAGCGCGTACATGGCACCGAGGCTGAGGCCATTGATGGCCTGCTGCAAGAAAAGGTCGGTTGTCGTCATGTCCCCATCCCAAGGCCCGGCGCGCGCGCGCCGGGCCGGGTTGCAGTGCGGTCGCGACCGGCGGGGCTCAAGCCATCGGCGCCACGCCGACGTATTTGTACTGGTCGGATGGGCTGTCGAGCGGCTTGGCCGGATCCTTGGTGATCTGGAACACGCTGATGATCTTGTTCGTGAGGTCGCCGTTCTCGTCGAAGGCAATCGGGCCGAGCAGCGACTCCGGAATCTTCACGCCCTGGATGGCGTCGCGCACGGCATCGCGCGTCACCTCCTTCTTGGCCGCCACCAACCCCTTCACCGCCTCGATGATGACGCGCGCGCCGGTGTAGCAGGTGATCGTGTAGTCATCGGGCTGGATGCTGAACCGTGCGACATAGCGCTTGCTGAAATCGGCCACCTTGGCATCGCCGGTGACGTGCGGCGCGGCGATGGTGGCATACCAGCCCTCGACGGCGGGGAATCCGGCGCCGGCGAGCAGGTCGGCGCTCTCCATGCCGTCGCCGCCGGCCTTGATGACGGTGGGCAGGATTTCGTAGGCCTGCTTTGCCAACTTCACGCCGGCCTGGCCGACGCCGCCATAGTACAGCGCCTGCGGGTCGAGACTCTTGATCTTGGTGAGAACGGCGGCGTAGTCGGCCGCCTTCGGATCGAGCCGGTCGCGGCCGAGCACCTTGATGCCGATCTTCTCGGCCTGCTTCTGGAACGCATCCGCCAGGCCCACCCCGTAGGCGCCCGAATCATCGAGGACGTAGACGGATTTCACCTTCAGGGTCTGGGCCATGTAGTTGGCCATGTTCGGCCCCTGGTAGGCATCGGTGGCGACGGTGCGGAAGTAGATCGCCTTGCCGGCCGGGCGGTACTGGGCGGCGAACTTCGGATCGGTGATGTCGGGGTTGGTGGACGATGGCGTGATGATAGCCAGGTTGCCGGCGCTCAGGATCGGCGCCATCGCCTTGCCGGCGCCCGACATCTGTGGACCCAGGGCGGCGATCATGGCGCGGTCGGACACCATCTTGCGGGCATTGGTGGCGGCCTGCGCGGGGTCGTACTGGCCGGCGGTGGCGCTGCCGTCGTCGTATTTTTCCAGGTCGAAGGTGATGCCCGGCACTTCGTGGGACTTGTCGGCCTCCTCGAAGGCGATGACGGCGCCGTTGGCGATCCGGCTGGCCGTGGTGGCATCGGCGCCGGTGAAGGACAGGTTGATGCCTACCTTCACCACCATGTCGGCCGCGCGCGCGGGGCCGACCCCAACGGCGGACGCCGCGGCCATCCCGGCGGCGGCTTTGAATGCGGAACGGCGTGTCAGCATGCGGTCAATCTCCCCTGTTTTTTTCGTCGATAAGGCCGGCCTTCGGCCGTCCGAGCCGGAGAATGGGAACGTCATGCCGTCTTGGCAAGCCTGCCTCCCGCGGGACGCGGGGATATCGGAACGGTCGGACACCCATCGCCGGCGGAACTTCCTGTTTGTCAGCGTAGCAAGCGCCGTGCCGCGGGCGACGCCGCGGCGGGACGCGTGCTAGGAAGCCGCCATGGCTCCCCCTCTGCTCCTGCTCCAGGACGTGTCGCTGACCCTCGGCGCGGCACCGCTGCTCCATTCTGCCCAATTGTCGGTCAGCCCCGGCGAGCGGCTGTGCGTGGTCGGGCGCAACGGCTCCGGCAAATCCACCCTGCTGCGCATCGCCGCGGGAACCCAGGGCTTCGACTCCGGCACCCGCTTCCTGCAACCCGGCACCACCGTGCGCTATCTGCCGCAGGAGCCGGATTTGTCGGGTTTCGACAGCACGGAGGCCTATGTGGCGGCGGGGCTGGGGCCGGGCGATGACCCCCACCGCGGCCGCGCCCTGCTGGAAGCGCTGGGGCTGACCGGCCGGGAGGACCCCGCGCTGCTGTCCGGGGGCGAGGCGCGGCGGGCGGCGCTGGCGCGCGTGCTGGCGCCGGCGCCGGACATTCTCCTGCTCGACGAGCCCACCAACCATCTGGACCTGCCGGCGATCGCCTGGCTGGAAGCCGAGCTGGCGGCCTTGCGCGCCGCCCTGGTGCTGATCAGCCATGACCGCCGGCTGCTGGAGCGGCTGTCGCGGGCGGTGGTGTGGCTGGACCGCGGCACCACCCGGCGCATGGAGCGCGGCTTCGCCGGCTTCGAGGCCTGGCGTGACGAGGTGCTGGAGCAGGAGGAGCGCGACGCCCACAAGCTCGCCCGCAAGATCGCCGCCGAGGAGGACTGGCTGCGCTACGGTGTCACCGCCCGGCGCAAGCGCAACGTCCGCCGCCTGGGCAACCTGCACGCGTTGCGCGCCCAGCACCGGGCCGCGCAGGGCCCGCTCGGCATCGCCCGGCTGGAGGCGGCGGAGGGCGAGACCTCCGGGCGGATCGTCATCGAGGCCAGGAACCTGGCGAAGAGTTTCGGCGATCGCGTCATCGTGCGCGGGCTGACCGACAAAATCCTGCGCGGCGACCGGGTTGCCCTGGTCGGGCCGAACGGCGCCGGCAAGACCACGCTGCTGAACCTGCTGACCGGCCGGCTGGCCCCCGACGCGGGCACGGTGAAGCTGGGCGCCGCCCTGCAGATGGTGACGCTGGACCAGCGTCGCGAAAGCCTGGACCCGGCCGCGACCCTGGCCGACACGCTGACCGGCGGGCACGGCGAGACGGTTGTCGTCAACGGGCAGGCCCGCCACGTCATGGGCTACATGAAGGACTTCCTGTTCTCCCCCGCCCAGGCGCGCACGCCCGTGGGCACCCTGTCCGGCGGCGAGCGCGGCCGGGTGGCGCTGGCGGTGGCGCTGGCGCGGCCCTCCAACCTGCTGGTTCTCGACGAGCCGACCAACGACCTGGACCTCGAGACGCTGGATCTGTTGCAGGAGTTGCTGGCGGACTATCCCGGCACCGTGCTGCTGGTCAGCCACGACCGCGACTTCCTCGACCGCGTGGCGACGTCGGTGGTGAACGCCGAGGGCGACGGGGCCTGGGTGGACTATGCCGGCGGGTTCTCCGACATGCTGGCGCAGGGCGGGCGCATCATGGGCACCGCCGTCCCGCCGCCCGAGCCGCGCCCCAAATCCCCGCCGCCCCAGAAAGAACAAGCCGCTGCCGCGCGAACAAAACTGTCGTTCAAGGATAAACATGCGCTGGCCGGGTTGCCCGGCCGGATCGAATCGCTCCAGACAGAGATAGCGCGTTGCCAGGCCAAGTTGGCGGACCCCGACCTCTACGCCCGCGACGCGGCCGCCTTCGCCCGCGCCAGCGAGCGGCTGGCGAAAGCCACGGCAGAGCTTACGGCGGCCGAGGAGCGTTGGCTGGAACTGGAATTGCTGCGTGAGGAGATGGAAGGACGATGATACGGTTCGTCGCTATGGCCGGCGTGCTGCTGGTCCTGTCGGGTTGCGGGTTGGCGGCGGCGCCCTGCCGGGTGGTCTCGGCAGGGTTCAAGATCGTGCCGTGGGTTGGCCACACCGCGGCCGCTTCCTTCGACTCCTGCGCCGACCGCATCGACCCGGCGAGGGACTGAGGCTCCCCCCTTCCTGCTTGACTATTCCGCCCCGGCGCAGCCCGATAGCCCATCATGAGCGAACGCGCGGTGTTGGACTGATGGCACAGATCAGCGAAGATCGTTTCGCTTTCGGCGGCGCTCCGTTGCCGCTCGCCCAGGCGCAGGCCCGCCTCGTCGCCGCGCATGCGGTGAAATGCGGCATCGAGACAGTGGCGCTGGGCGAGGCGGCCGGCCGGATTCTGGCCGACGACGTCCTCGCCCCGTTCGACCTGCCGCCGACCGCCAATTCCGCCGTCGATGGGTTCGCCGTTTACCTCGACGACCTGTCGCCCACGGCGCCGACCACGCTTCCCATCCATGGCCGCAGCGCGGCCGGCGCGGTGCCGGCGGGGCTGCTGCCGCGCGGCCAGGCCCAGCGCATCTTCACCGGCGCGGTCCTGCCCGACGGCCCCGACACGGTGATGATGCAGGAGGACTGCACCGTCGCGGCCGATCGCGTCACCGTGCAGCCCGGCATCCGCCGCGGCGCCAACCGCCGTCCGGCCGGCGAGGACGTCACCCGCGGCACGGTGGCGCTCGCCGCCGGCAAGCGGCTGATGCCGCCCGACATCGGCCTGCTCGCGGCCCTCGGCTTCGTCGACGTCGCGGTGCGCGCCCGCCTGCGCGTCGTGGTTTTCTCGACCGGCGACGAGATCGCGACCGCCCCGGCGCCGCTGCGCCCGGGCCAGGTCTACGACGCCAACAAGCCGATGCTGGCCGCCCTGCTGGGCCGCCTCGGCGCCACCGTTGTCGATGGCGGCGTCCTGCCCGACACCCCGGCCCCGACGCGCGACGCGTTGCGTTCGGCCGCTGCCCGCGCCGATCTGGTGATCACCTCGGGCGGGGTGTCCACCGGCGAGGAGGACCATGTCCGCGCCGCCATCGAGGCGGTGGGCACGCTGGAGTTCTGGCGTGTCGCCATCAAGCCGGGCCGGCCGGTGGCGCTGGGCGTGCTGGACGGCACGCCGCTGCTGGGGCTGCCCGGCAATCCGGTGGCCGCGCTGATCACCTTCACCGCCATCGGCCGGCCGCTGCTGGACCGGCTGGCCGGCGCCACCTACGTCCCGCCGCGGCGGTTTCCCGTCCGCAGCGGTTTTCAGTACCGCAAGAAGGCCGGTCGGCGCGAATACGTGCGGGTGCAGTTCGACGCCGCCGGCGACGCCCAGCGTTACCCCAAGGAGGGCGCCGGCATCCTGACCTCGCTCACCGAGAGCGACGCGCTGATGGAGTTGCCGGAGGACCTGACCGAGCTGGCCCCGGGCGATCTGGCGCCCTGCATCCCGCTGGGGTTGCTGCTGGGCTAACCCTCCGCCAGCCGTGCCTCCGCCTCTGCCAGCTCCTCTGGGCTGTTGACGTTGAAGAACGGATCGCCGCCCACCGCCTCGAATTCCGCCGATGCGACGCCCTGCTCCGCCGCCCAGCGCTCGACCTTGCGGGTGCCCTCACGCAACGCCGCCTCCAGCGCGTCCGCCAGGGCGGCCGGCCAGAGCGCCACCACCGGATGCGTGCGGCCGAGGCTCGCCGCACAGGCGATCGGCACGCCCGCCGCCAGCCGCGCCGCCGCCAGCCCCGCCACCAGGTCCACCGGCAGGAACGGCGTGTCGGCCGGCACCGACAGCACATCCACCGCTCCCAGCGTGGCGGCCCAGCGCATCCCCGCCAGCACCCCGGCCAGCGGCCCCGGATAGCCGGGCAGCGCATCGGCCAGCACCGGCAGCCCCCAGGGCGCGAACCGGGCCGGGTCGCCATTCGCGCTCAGCGCCACCGCGCGCACCTGCGGGCGGACACGGTCGAGCACGTGTTCGAGCAAAGCCCGGCCCCCCAGCACACGCAGGGGCTTGTCCCCGCCGCCCATCCGCCGCGCCAGCCCTCCTGCCAGCACCACCGCGACCGGCCCGGTCGTCATGCTCCCTCAGCCCCTTGCAAACGCACGATCCGGAACCCGGGCTAAGTACTTTCCGATTCTCCCGCGGCCCCATCGTTGGTCGGTATTCTGCACCATAATCGTTGGCACGACAGCCAACCCAACCCAGGGGCCCGTGCGATGAATCTCCATTCGATCCTGCTCCAGCCGATCATCTCCCTGCTGGCCGGCATCCTCATCCTGGTCCAGCCGAGCCTGCTCAATTACATCGTCGCGATCTACCTGATCATCGTGGGCGTGCTCGGGCTGGCACCGCATTTCATGCAATGAGCCACCCCCTCGAGTCATAAAAAAACACGACTGGGCGGCGCCGGAGCCGTAAGACGCCGCACCCTGATCGCCACCGGCGCGGCGCTGCCGTTGGTCGCCATCGGCGGCCGACCCGCCGGCGCGGCCGAGTTCACCTACAAGTATGCCAACAACCTGCCCGTCACCCACCCGCCCAACGTGCGCGACGGCGCGGTGGAACTGTTCAACCTGTCCGGGCTCATCCTGGCCATGGGCATCGGCCTGTTCGCCCCGCCGCTCGGCGTCGGCTACTACGCGGCCTGCGCCATCGGCCGGGTGTCGCCGGACGTCGGCATGCGGCGGATCTGGCCCTACCTCGGCGCCCTGCTGATCGGCCTGCTGGCGGTCGCCGCGATCCCGTGGATCTCGACCGGGTTCCTGTGAACGGACAGGTTCAGGCGCCGGGGGCGAAGATTCCCTGCAGCCCGGTCAACGTATCGGCGCACAGCGCCGCCGTCCCGCGGTAGAAATCCGTGGCGGCCCGCTCGCGGATCTCCGCCACACAGTCGGTTGCCCAGTTCGCCAGATGATCGTTGAAGAACGCCGAGGCAACCTCGAAGTGCCGCCGGGCCTCCGCCTGATCGCCGGCCTCGAGAATTTGTACGGCACGCGCCAGCAGAACGGCCAGGAACGCCAGTTCGAACGCCAGATGGTCCGCCGGTTCGCGCCCGTCATTGGGCGCCTCCAGCCCGGCCAGAGCGAAGGCCTGCCGCACGTCATCGGTGCAGTCGGCGAACAGCAGCCGGTCCTTCGTCGTCCACACCGATTCCCACATCGGCACGGGATTCTCCGGACCGATGAAAAGAACCGTGTTGTCGTGCTCGATGAGGGTCAGCGCCTCATCGTTCAGATCGGCGAAAACCCCCCGTACGGTCTCCAGTGCGGCCCGGGCATCCTCGCCTGTGCCGCACAGCGGCCAGAACTCGGCGACGTGGTCCCGCGCGCACCGGCGCAGCAGCTCCGCATCAAGCCCGGGGCGGAAAATACTCGCGAAAAACCCGCACGCCGCGCTGTGGGCAAACAGGACGTCCGCGTTCATCGCGTTGCCGATCCCCTTTCAGGCTACAGGCCGATAAGCACGTGCATGTCGAAGAAGGCAAAGCGCCCGAGCACCTCGCCCGCCAGGGTGATGAGGAACGCACCAATTCCGACCATGGACAGCACGGCCTTGTTGCCCCGCATCGCGGCGTTGGCGACGTAAACGAACAGGGCGGTCCCCACGATCAGCAGCACGATCTGCAACACATAAGGGCCGAGGCCGTCCGTCAGAACAGCGGCGGTCGCCGATACGCCCCTGGCATTCGTCTCCAGACCCGCAAACAGGCTGATGGGAATCTCGATGAATTTAGCCAGCAGTCCCAGCCCGGCGAACAGCAGCGCCAGGCTCATGATGCAGGCGATCGGCGTCCGCGTCTCGGCGCCGTCCTCTCCGGGCCAGCGGAAATAGGCCAGCAGGCCGGCGGCCAGAGACCCGAGCAGAAGCGCCGCGCCGACGAAGTTCAGCAGCGTCGCCGGCGAATTCCAGGCGGGAACAGTGACGATCATGTACACTTGGCTCATCACGTAAACCGTCGCCAGGCCGACAACGAACGCCACGACAGCGACCGGCCGGGCAAAGGCCTTGAATGTGGCCGTGTAGCGGGTGATCGCCAGGGCCACCAGGCTGGCCAGGAAAATGCTGGTGCACAGGATCTCACGGCTCAGCCAGGAATGCGCCAGGTTGAACAGCGCGAACGGGCTGTGCATGGGCGAGCCCAGATGCCCGAAGGAAAACGCCAGCCCGACCGCACCCAGCACGAAGCTGAAAGACTCCCGGCCCCTGAGCAGGTCGCGTGCCGCGGCGCCGCCGGTCAGGCAGGCCACCTCGGAAACGATCAGCAGGCCCACCGACATCTGGACCAGGATCGTGAAGTAGACGAGGGGCCATTCGCTGCCAACCATCGCTAAACCTCCTCGGGATTGCTGATCGAACCATTCCCGGAACCCATCGGCTTCGCGGTCCGTCCGGGCGTCACAAAAAGATTCGGCTTCGTGATCGAAGGATCGGGAAGCGGCGCCATCAGCGCGGATTCCCCGAACCGCTTCTTGAGGTCGTCGTACTCACCGAACGTGAGCGAGCGCGTGGGGCAGGCGGCGACGCAGGCCGGCGGCTTGCCCTCCCGCTGGTAATCGATGCAGAAGTTGCACTTGCTCATCACGCCGGCCGCCGCGTTGTACTGCGGCGCGCGATACGGGCAGGCCCATTCGCAGTAGTGGCAGCCGATGCATTTGGTGGTGTCGACGAGGACGATGCCGGACTCGTCCTTGTGCATCGCCGTCGTCGGACAGACGCTCACGCAGATCGGGTCCTCGCAGTGGTTGCATGAAACCGAAATGTAGTAGGCGAACACATCCTGGGTGACCGTACCGTCGGTTCGCTTCACCCAGCCTCCGCCGGCATATTCCGACACGCGCCGCCACTTGACGCCATCGGCAAGGTCATTCTTGTCCTTGCAGGCGATCATGCAGGTCTTGCAGCCCGTGCACGTCCCCACATCGATATGAAACGCGGGATGTTTCAACATGGCGTTGGTCCTCTACGCCCTGGCAACTTCGACCAGGCTGGAATGCTGCGGGTTGCCCTTGGTCAACGGGCTGGGATGCTGCGATGTCAGCATGTTGGCACTGCCCGCATGGTCGTGGCCCGCGCCGTCAGGCGCGTACCACGCTCCCTCGGGCAGCAACACAACCCCCGGCATGACGCGAGGCGTGACCTTCGCCGCGATCACGGATGTCCCGCGATCATTGAAAACACGCACCGGGTCCCCGTGCCGAATACTCCGTGTATCCGCGTCGATGGGATTGATCCACAACTCCTGCGGCGCAACCTCCTTCAGCCAGGGAACGTTGCCGTAGGTCGAGTGTGTCCGTTGCTTGTAGTGGAAAGTCACGAGCTGCAGCGGGAATTTGCTACGCAGGGGACTCAGGTAGCCTTCCGGCTCCTCGGTGAACTCGGGCACCGCCGGAATGCGCTCACCCGCGGGCAGTTCCCAACTGTGCCCAATATCCCACAGCTTTTTCGAGAAGATCTCAATCTTTCCCGATGGCGTCGCCAACGGGTTGGCCACCGGGTCGTCCCGGAAGGTCTTGAACGCGACGTACGGTGGGCCCGGGTTCTTCACCTTGAGGACGCCCAGTTTCCAGGCTTCCTCGAGCGTCGCCGGCAGGTCCGGCAGACCAGGGCGGGACTGGTCCAGCAGGTACTGCAGCCACTGCTCGCGGGTGCGTCCTTCGGTGAACTGCTCGCCTACTCCGAGGCGCTTGGCGACATCGGCGCAGACCGTGTAGATGTCGCGGGATTCGAACAGGGGCTCGATGACTTTCTGCTCGAATATTGCGTAGGCCATTTCACTGGCGGCCTCGGAAACCGTGAAGTCGTTTTCCTCCAGGTTGATCGTTCCGGGCAGCAGGATGTCGGCGAAACGCGCGCTCGGGGTCATGAAGTTCTCATGCACCACGATCATCTCGCACTTGCTGTCGTCGCGCAGGATCTCGGCCGTGCGGTTGATGTCGGAGTGCTGGTTGATCAGCGCGTTGCCGGCGTAGTTCCAGATGAACTTGATGGGCGCCTTCAGCTGGTCCCGGCCGCGAACGCCATCGCGCAGCGCCGTCATGTCGGTGCCGCGGGTGATGGCGTCGGTCCACATGAACACCGAGATCGAGTCCTTGACCGGGTTGGTCAAGGTCGGGAACAGCGTGAAGGGAATCGTGAAGGCACCTTCGCGCGCACCTGTATTGCCGCCCGCGATGCCCACGTTTCCGGTCAGTGCCGCCAGTGTGGCGATCGCCCGGCAGGCGTCCTCGCCGTTGGCATGGCGCTGCACCCCCCAGCCCTGGCTGATGCAGCACGGCTTCGACTGACCGATCTGGCGGGCCAGCCGCACGATCGTTTCGACCGGTATTCCGCAGATGGGCGAGGCCCAGGCCGGCGTCTTGACCAGGCCGTCCGGCCCCTGGCCCAGGACATAGGCCTGGTACGACGAATTCGCCGGTATCCCGGCCGGCATGTGCGCCTCGTCGAAGCCCACGCAATAGGTGTCGAGGAATTTCTGGTCGACCATGCCCTCGGCGATCAGCACATGGGCGATGGCCGCGCAAAAAGCGGCGTCGGTGCCGGGCCGGATCGGAATCCACTCGTCCGCCACCGCGGCGGTGTCGGTGTAGGTGGGATCCACCACAACCAGACGGACACCGCTTTTCCCCCTCGCCACGAGCAGGTCGTGAATGATGCCGCCGCCGCTCATGCGCGTCGATGCGGGGTTGTTCCCGAACATGACGACGAGCTTGGAATTCACGATATCCGAAATCGCGTTGCCGAGATTGGCACCATAAACATACGGCATCGTGCCGGAGATCTGGGCGGTGCTGTAGGTGCCGTAATGGTTCAGGTAGCCGCCCCAGCAGTTCATCAACCGCGCCACCGGCGTCTGCGCCGGCGGCCAGGACTTGGACACCATCCCGCCCAGGTTGCCGGTGCAGTAGTTCAGGTAGAAGGCCTCGCTGCCAAAGCGCTGCTTGATGTCCTTCATCTTGGCGGCGATGGCATCGAGCGCCTCGTCCCAAGAGACGCGCTTGAAGTTCGCCTCGCCGCGCTTGCCCACGCGGATCATCGGGTACTTGAGGCGTTCCGGGGCATAGACGCGCTTGCGCATGGAGCGGCCGCGCAGGCAGGCGCGAACCTGATGCATACCGTATTCGTCAGTGCCTGAATCGTCGGTCTCGATGCGGGTGATGATGTCGTTGGCGACGTGGGCGCGCAGCACGCAGCGGCTGCCGCAGTTCACGTGGCAGCTCGTCGTGACAATTCTTTCCGCAGCGGAACCGGCTCCCGGACTGGCAGCGGCCGCACGCAATATTCCCGAGCCGCTGCCGAGGACCGCCAGTCCTCCAAGAGTGGCGCAAAGTTTAAGCGCGGTACGTCGGCTGACCTCGTTCAATTGCGAGATCTGCGAATTTTGCATCGCAATACCCTTTCAACCTGGAAGTCGCCCAGTCTGCAGCCGTCACAAACGGAACCAATATTCCCCGGACAGGTGCGCTGGTCGGTGATCCTGTGGTGGATATTACCCGCAAGTTTCGCAATTATGGACGTACGGCAATGGTTGGGCCGGTATGCTGGCGGCGCGGGGCGGCGCCTACGAAGCCACCCGGGTCCGGGTCCTGAGCGTGACGAACTCCTCGGCGGCAGTGGGATGGATGCCGACGGTGCGGTCGAAATCCTGTTTGGTGGCGCCGCAGTTGAGCGCGATCGACAGGCCCTGGATGATTTCCGGCGCGTCCTCGCCCAGCATATGGGCGCCGAGCACGCGCTGGGTTTTCTGACAGACCACCAGTTTCATCATCGTCTTGCGCGCCCGCCCGGACAGGGTGTGGCGCATCGGGGTGAACCGGGTGAGGTAGATGTCGGCCGGTCCGCGCGCCGCCGCCGCGGCTTCGGTCAATCCCACGGTGCCGATCGGCGGCGCGGAGAACACCGCGGTCGCCACCGCGTTCAGCGCCCAGTCGCGCGGGCCGGTCCCGAACAGCCGGTCCGCCAGGGAGTGCCCTTCGGCGATGGCCACCGGCGTCAGGTTCAGCCGGTTGGTGACGTCGCCGATGGCGAAGACATGCGCCGCCGAGGTCTCTGCCCGGTCGTTCACGCGCACGGCGCCGAGCCCATCGGTCGCCACCCCGGCGCGCTCCAGGCCAAGGCCGGCGGTACTGGGCCGCCGTCCGGTGGCGACGAACACCAGGTCGGCGTCGAGCACGGTGCCGTCGGTCAGGGTCACCCGCCTGGCCGCGCCCGCCGCCTCCACCGAGGCGATGTTGGTGGCGGGGTGCAGGCGGATGCCGCCGGCCGCCAGGGCTTCGGCCAGAGCCGTCCGCAAATCCTCGTCGAAGCCGCGCAGCGGCAGCGGCTGGCGATACACCAGGTCCACCTCGGCGCCGAGGCCGGCGAAGATGCCGGCGAACTCCACCGCGATATAGCCGCCGCCCAGCAGCACGATCCGGCGCGGCAGATCGCGGAGAAAAAACGCGTCGTCGGAAACGATGGTGTGCTCGGCGCCGGGAAAGTCCGGCCGCGCCGGGTGGCCGCCGTTAGCCAGCACGATGCGTTCGGCGGTGACGCGCTCACCGCCCACGTCCAGCGTGTGCGCATCGACAAAGACGGCGCGGGCGTCGAAAATGGTGCAGCCGGCGCCCTCCAGCAGGCGGCGGTAGATGCCGTTCAGCCGGCCGATTTCGCGGTCCTTGGCGGCGATCAGCGCGGCCCAGTCGAACCGTCCCGGCACGGTGTCCCAGCCGAAGCCGTGGCTGTCCTGCGCGGCCAGGCCGTATTCCGCGGCCATGACCATGAGTTTCTTCGGCACGCAGCCCACGTTGACGCAGGTGCCACCCCAGAAGCGCTCCTCGGCCACCGCCACGCGCGCGCCGTGGTTGGCGGCGACGCGGGCGCAGCGCACGCCGCCCGATCCCCCGCCGATAACGAAAAGATCGAAATCATAAGGCACCAGCAACCCCCTCCCCCTCCCTCAACGGGAGGGGGTTCTGTCGGGTGGGACGGTCAGGCGCCGATGCCGCCGAGACCGACGTACTTGATCTCGAGATAGTCCTCGATGCCGTATTTGGAGCCCTCGCGGCCAAGACCAGAAGCCTTCATGCCGCCGAACGGCGCCACTTCGGTGGAAATGATGCCCTCGTTGACGCCGACGATGCCGTATTCCAGCGCCTCGGCCACCCGGATGCAGCGGCCGATGTCGCGCGAATAGAAATACGACGCCAGGCCGAACTCGGTGTCGTTGGCCATGCGGACGGCCTCTTCTTCCGTATGGAAGCGGAACATCGGCGCCACCGGCCCGAAGGTTTCCTCCCGGAAGATCAGCGCGTCGGTCGGCACGTTGACGAGCAGGGTCGGCTCGAAGAAGTTGCCGCCCTTGGCATGCCGATGTCCGCCGGTGACGATGGTGGCGCCGCGGGCGAGCGCGTCGGCGATGTGCTCCTCGACCTTCAGCACCGAATCCATGTTGATCAGCGGGCCCTGGGTGACGCCCTCTTCCATGCCGTTGCCGACCTTGAGTTGCTCGACGACTTTCTTCAGCTTGGCGGCGAAGGCGTCGTAGACGCCGTCCTGCACCAGGATGCGGTTGGTGCACACGCAGGTCTGCCCGGTGTTGCGATACTTGCTGGCCAGCGCGCCCTGCACCGCGGCGTCGAGGTCGGCGTCGTCGAACACGATGAACGGCGCGTTGCCGCCCAGTTCCATGCTGGTCTTCTTGATGGTCGGCGCGCACTGCGCCAGCAGCTTCGCGCCGATTTCCGTGCTGCCGGTGAAGGTGAGCTTGCGCACCAGCGGGTTGGAAGTGAGTTCCGCGCCGATCGGTCCGGAGGGTCCGGTGACGATGTTGCACACCCCGGCCGGCATGCCGGCCCGTTCGGCCAGCACGGCGATGGCGAGGGCGGAGAACGGCGTCGCGCTGGCCGGGCGGAACACCCCGGTGCAGCCCGCCGCCCAGCCCGGCGCGCCCTTG
>Ga0181529_10001602_pt1 | contig 28568 bp, 27 predicted proteins | sample PEATcosm2014_Bin_36_FD_119763 | JGI IMG/M metagenome (GOLD analysis project Ga0181529, IMG submission 119763) | Peatland microbial communities from MTU Mesocosm Facility, Houghton, MI, USA - PEATcosm2014_Bin10_30_metaG | ecosystem: Environmental > Terrestrial > Soil > Wetlands > Peat | place... | reverse complement strand
ATCCTCCTGTTCCGGAAGAACGGGAGCTAATCTTTTTTCGGGGACATGTCTCATGCGAGGTGAGGCAACGGTACCCGCCGATTCTTACGCGAAAATTCCGGCGAAAAATTTTGTAAAAAAAAAGTGAATGTTTCTAGCCCTGCTTTTTTTCTTCCGGTATCCCGGGTGCCGCGGCTTTTTTGCCCCGGTGCCAGCGGTACACCCCGTACCCGATCCCGCCGAGGATGATGAGCGGCAGGAGCGTGAACAATCCGATGATCAGCACATCGATCATGCCGAGGAACCCGGCGATGCCTTCATTGATCGTGGCAACGAAGTCATGTCCCGCCTGCCCGCCGACCGGCTCGGGTTCCTGGAGGTAGACCGTGATCGTCGAGATATCGATACGGTTGTTGAGATAGTTCAGCCTCCCGTTCAGCTCGTCGAGCTGCGTCTGGACCGCATCGATCTGTTCCTGCACCGTGATGATGTCCTCCACCTTGGTGCTCTGCTTCATGATCACGTTATACTGGGCCAGCTGGTTTGTGTACGAGGTCTTCTGCGCCTGGAGGTCGACATACTGTTCCGTGACGTCCTCCCGGCTCGTGGAGATTGATTTGACCGTCCCGAGGGCCTTGACGCCCGCGATGGCGGTATCGAACCCGGCCTGCGGGACCCGGATGATGACCGTGCCGGAAAGGCCGCTGCCATAATTCTGTATATCTGTCGAAGAGAGGTACCCGCCCTGCGCAACCGCGAGGTCTTTGAGGGCATCGGCGGTACCGGTCACATCCCTGACTTCAAGGGTCACATCCGCGGTGCTGATGATCTTCGTGTCTATTCCTGTACCTCCCACATCCGATGATACCGATGTGGGCACGGGTGCAATTGCCACCCCGGCGTTGCCAGGCGATACGACATCTTCCGTCGCGAGACTGTACCCTTTTGAGACGGGCGAACCTCCTGCCACGCCCGGTAAAGACTGCGTATTTGCAAAAGTACCCGATGAAAGCACTATGTACCCGGCAGCACCGGCGAGCAGGATGCATACCACAATGATTGTGGGGATTTTATATTTCATACACAGTCCATCGCTGTAAAATGTATATATACACGTCGTAAACTGCGAATATTTTCGCAGTTATGGCGCCATGATACCGGCATTTCCGGTCCACCGGCTCACGGGATAAAAAAAAGTTATGCAGGGGTTTCGTTTCAGCGGATTTTGGTATTTTGCCCGGTCTTTGCAGAAGTATAAAGATCCAGCGCTGCAATCCCTCCAACCGTTGCCACCACAAACGCAACGATAAACAGTGCAAGATAATAGAGGAGGCCAAGAGCAATCCACGTGTCGGTGGGATGCGAGGTGATCATCCCGGGTGGCCAGGCCATCCACGGATCGTTATAGCCGTGCGCTGCCTGGACGAGCAGGTACGTAAGGAACACACCGGATACGATAACCCCAAGGAAGACGGCGCAGGCAGCTACCTCAATTAGGGTCTTTTTCATCATGGCAAACGATCCCACGACTGCCTCCCTGAGGGTCTTTTGCTCGAGAACGATCAAGGGCACGACAAACGGGGTCAGGATAAACAGGAGCAGATTGATCGCCGAATAGATCAGGGCCCACATGAACCCAAGGGGATATATCCATAACAGCAGCGATCGTCCTCCATAGCCCGGAACCTCGGTAAAGATGTTCGGATCCATAGTCAGGTTGAAGGGGAACTGGCCGAGAATGCTGGTAAGGAAAGAAAAAGGCCCGAACGTATAGAGGAACCCGAGTTCATGCGGGAACCAGACGAGGGTAAAATTAATGTAAAGCCTGTAGATCAGCATGCCTGCGAGTGCCAGGACAACAGACCACACAAAGATTGCTTTTGAGTATTTTTTTGCCCCTGCAAGCTCCACAAAAAACGAGGCAGAACTTTCTTTCTTTGACGGGATGCTTAAGGCAAGGCCCGCCAGTAAGAATACCAAGCAGAAGAGTGTTGCGAACTCGAGTAAAAAGTCCAGGATGTAACTCGCGATTATATCAGGTTGCATGATATGGCCGAGGGAGAAGAGTGCCCCCTGGCCGATGGTGTTTCCAGCCAGCACAAGCCCGGCAAGGAGCGTAAACCAGAGGAGCTGCCGGTTTTGCGCCAGCGTCTTCGTGCCTGACAGGGCGGCCCCGATTCCCCGATGGATTGTTCCCGGTCCGCCGGCACCGCCATCCGGGCTGCCCTCATGGGCTGGTTCAGGCAGGTTAACAATATCTGCCTGCGAGGCACGGACCACCGGCGGTTTCCGGCACAGGCCGAACCAGTGTTCAACAATTTCAGATACCCGGGTCATTCCTGATCCCCCCGGATCTTTTTAAGCAGTTCCTCTGCCATTTGTGTCGGGTCTGCAGTTTTCTCAATTTTGATCCCGAGTTCTGAAGCGAAATCCCAGATGAATTCGATACACTGGGTGAATTCATCGCAGGCCTTACAGTCGCCGTCATGCTCGTACCAGACCTGCATGCCATGCTTCTCCGAGACGAAGATATATGCATTGGTCTGGAACGGGATGGATCGCCCGGACAGGACGCCCCGTTCAACATCGATCTTTTCGATCTGGATCCGGTTTGCCTGCGCCATCTCGCGGAGCGATGATTCGATCTTCTCGTCCATGAACCGGATAGCCTGCGACACACCCTGTCGGGTGATCCCCTGCTGGTTCGCAATAGAGATATTGGACATCCCGCTGCGCCGCATCTTCCAGAACCCGAACTGCTTATCGTTCATTGGCAGGAACATGTGTAAACATATGGATGTTTACAATATAAAAGTTGCGTCCGTTTTTCGGCCGATGTATTATGCCAGTTTACTCCCGTCCTTTCAGCTCAAACGACTGGACCGGATCCGATCGAATGAACTGGCGGTTTCTCGTAGATAGATCCTATAGTTGGGTTAACCAATCTCACCAAAACAAAGTCCGGGTATTTGATTTTCATGCTTCGGGTGTGAACTGCGGTTCATGTGCGGTCCTCCAGAGCCGAAAACGGGGCCCTTTATAGGATTGTGCTTACCTCAGCCCCGTTCTGCGTAAGGTTTCCGCCGTACACCATGGTTTTGATTCTGAACAATAGTTGTTGTGGTTTCATACTGAATACTGGAGATGGAACAGAGGGAAATTGGCTCATCTCCGCAGTTATAGAAAAGATCGTTCGTCCCCCAAAGGTCGCCTGCGAAATCCTTATTGCCAGTAACGTGCACCATAAGGAAAATATATCGCATAGAAATGGTTTTTATGATCTCGGTTCTCTATGTAGATGATGAGCCTGACCTCCTTGAGATGGGCAAGGTGTTTCTTGAGCGGACAAATGAATTTACCGTGACCACTGCGCCATCCGCGTCTATCGCACTCGGCCTATTAAAATCCAAATGGTATCAAAGCTATTATTTCTGATTACCAGATGCCGGGTATAAATGGCATCGAGTTCTTAAAACAGGTAAGGGCGATGGATAAGACCATCCCATTCATTTTATTTACCGGCAAGGGCAGGGAAGAGATCGCTATCGAAGCCTTTGAAAATGGTGCTGACGGGTATATCCAGAAAGGCGGCGAGCCGAAATCGCAGTTTGCCGTGCTGATAAACAAGATGAATATGGTTGTTTCCCGTCGACAGTCTAAACAGCAGCTCATCATCTCCAACCAGCTTTATGCCGTGCTTTCTGCATCAAATAAAACTATCGTCCGTATTCATGATAAAAAGGAACTGTTAAAGGAGATTTGCCGGATTGTTGTCGATACCGGTGGCTTTACCATGGCATGGGCAGGAATCGCCAATCCCAAAACGCATTGTATAGAACCTGTTGCGACATCCGGTCATGTCGATAAATACCTCGATAATGTCATAATATCTACTGATAATGTACCCGAAGGAAGAGGTCCGACCGGAACTGCATTCCGCACGAAAACAATCTGTGTTTGTAATGATATTGAACACGATCCCATAATGGCACCATGGCGCAAAGATGCACTTGACCGGGGCTATTATTCAGTTGCCGCATTCCCTTTCGCACTTGATACCAGCAACGCCGGCGTTATTACCTTCTATTCTTCTGAACCGGGATTCTTTAATGACCGGATCATCCGGCTTCTTGAAGAACAGGCCGAGGACATCACATTTGGTCTCGTGAACCTTGATCATGAAGAGCTGCGAACAACTGCTAAACGGGATCTCGAAACCTCCGATCTCCAGTATCGTCGCCTCTTTGAGACTGCCCGGGATGCGATCCTGATCCTTGACGGAGATACCGGGGAAATTAGCGATGCAAATGCCTTTGTCCTCGATATGCTGGGATACCCGCTGGAGTATTGTATCGGCAAACATCTCTGGGAACTCGGGTTCATCGCGGACAAATCCCTTGCCAAAAACGCATTCGATGAGCTGAAAACAAAGGGCTATATCCGGTATGACAATCTGCCCCTGAAAACAAAGCAGGACAGGGAACTCAGTGTGGAATTCACCTGCAACGCCTTCCTTGTCGCCAATAAAAAAGTTTTCCAGTGCAACATCAGGAATATCACCCAAAGAAAAGCATTTCTGGATGCATTGCAGGCCTCTGAAACCCGGTACCGCCGACTTTTTGAAACAGCACAGGACGGCATTCTGATCCTTAATGCTGAAAGTGGTGAAATTATCGATGCGAATAAGTTCATCCTCGAGATGTTGGGATTCCCGTTTGAGTATTTTGTTGGCAAGCACCTTTGGGAGATCGGGTTTATCAAGGATAAATCATTCGCGCAGGAAGCATTTGCAGCCCTGAAAAAGAATTCCTATGTCCGGTATGAGGACATTCCGCTGGAAACAAAAGACGGACAAAGTATCGATGTCGAGTTCGTCAGCAATGTCTACCCGGTGAACCATCACCAGATCATCCAGTGTAATATCAGGAACATCACCGACAGAAAACGCGCTGAAGATGCACTCGCCCTTGCCAGTAAGAAACTGAACCTCCTCTCATCGATAACCCGGCACGATATCAATAATCAGCTCTTGTCCCTTAGTGCATACCAGGAACTCTCAAAAGAGGTACTGAATGACCCCACTGCGATATCCGGGTATATTGCAAAGGAGGAGTGTATAACCGCAACAATTGGACGCCAGATTGCTTTCACCAAGGAGTATGAGGATCTCGGGGTCAGGACTCCGGTTTGGCAGCGGTTATCTGAAATTATTCGTTTGGCGGAATCGGAGATTGCAGACAATACCATTGCCCTTGAAATCCCCGATGATCGTCTTGAAATTTATGCTGACTCCCTTCTGATAAAGGTCTTTTTTAATCTGTTCGATAATTCACGGCAGCACGGTGGGGGAGTAACCCGGATAACCATATCCCATCATATATGCGGCGCCGGACTCATTGTCGCGGTTGCTGATAACGGAAAAGGAATATCTGCGGAAGACAAACCGCACGTGTTCGAACGCGGTTTTGGGAAAGGTTCCGGGTTAGGTCTTTTTCTCACCCGGGAGATCCTGTCAATTACCGGTATTTCGATCAGTGAGACTGGTGTCCCAGGCACAGGTGCATGTTTTGAGATCGCGGTACCGGAAGGAGCGTTCAGGTTTACTGATTAATAGATAAAAACAGGGCTCTTTGCAGAAATGCGGTTTTTCGAATGGAAATGCGGATTTCTACAGAGCCAATAGAACAAAATTAAAAAATAATCCAGATACTGGTACAAAATAAGGAAGGGGTTCGGAAAACACTACCGTTTCACCCTGACTGGCCTGCAAATGACCTGATGAAAAAGTGCTTTTTTATTCTTCGCACTTGAACTCGATGTCGTCATTCATGTGTTCATACCCCCAGTCGCAGAGCTGGTCGAGAATCGGGATGAGGGATTGTGCGGTTTTGGTGAGCGAGTATTCCACTTTCGGCGGTACCTGCGCGTAAACTTTCCTCCTGACAAGGCCGTCTTTCTCCAGTTCACGGAGCTCTTTTGTCAGCATCCTCTGGGTGATCCTGGGCGTTACCTTGTCCACGATCTGGTTGAACCGTAATGTCCCGTCCTTGAGCTGGTAGATGACCAGCGGTTTCCATTTGCCCCCGATCACGTCCAGGGTGGCCTCGATCCCCCAGCTGTATTTGTATTTTTTCGGTGTGGTGCTCATAGTATCATTCCTGTAAGTATGAAACAAATATGTCTGTATGTTCTATTTATGTCATACATTCTTGATATATACTACAGTATCATGGGCGATACCAAAGAATCTGAACTATCAGGAGGTAGGGAATGAAGGTATTACTGGTAAACGGAAGTCCTCACAAGAAAGGGTGCACTCATACTGCTCTGGCAGAAATAGCAACAACTCTCAAAAAAGAATGTATCGAGGCCGAAATTTTCTGGATCGGAATCAAGCCGCTTGCCGGCTGTACTGCATGCAAGACATGTGCCAAGAAAGGGCGCTGCATGTTTGACGACACGGTCAACGAATTCCTCGATATCGCGAAGGATGCGGACGGATTCATCTTCGGATCGCCAGTACATTTCGCTGCGGCATCCGGTGCGATCACCTCTTTCATGGACCGCGTATTTTACACGGACCTTCAGTCCGGAAGGCAGACGTTTTACCTGAAACCGGCGGCCGCAGTGGTCTCCGCACGCCGGGCCGGGACAACAGCCACATTCGACCAGCTCAACAAGTATTTCACTATCTCGGAGATGCCTGTCATCTCATCCCGTTACTGGAATATGGTCCACGGGGCACAGCCGGACGATGTGAAAAAAGATCTCGAAGGACTGCAGACAATGCGCATCCTTGCACGGAACATGGCGTTCTTCTTAAAATGCAAAGAGGCGGGTATTAAGGCCGGGGTGCATCTGCCGGTGCGGGAAAAACCCGTTTTCACGAACTTTATCCGGGAGTGAAATGTCTGACGGAAGGATAGGGTCTGAGAGCAGAAAACCGGGTGAATGAAAATGCTGTACAGGAAAATGCCAAAGAACGGGGACAACCTTTCCATCATCGGGTTCGGATGCATGCGTCTTCCCGTGAAAGCGGATGGCTCGATTGATGAAGAGAGGGCGACAAAGCAGGTACGCTATGCCATCGACAACGGCGTAAACTATGTTGATACAGCCTGGCCATATCACATGGGACAGAGCGAGCCGTTCGTGGGCCGTGCCCTTGCGGACGGGTACCGCAAGAAAGTAAAACTCGCAACAAAACTCCCATCCTGGCTTATCCGGAACCGGGAGGATATGGATAAGTTCCTCGATGCCCAGCTCGCAAAACTCCAGACCGACCACATCGACTATTATCTCGTCCATGCTCTTGTTGGCGACCTGTGGGACACGGTCGGGAAACTGGGTGTGACCGATTTCCTTGACAAAGCAAAAGCAGACGGCCGCATCAGGAACGCCGGATTCTCCTTCCACGGCGCAGGAACGGATTTCAACCGGATCGTGGATGCCTATCCCTGGGACTTCTGCCAGATCCAGTACAACTTCCTGGATGAGAAGAACCAGGCCGGTACCGCCGGTCTGGAATATGCAGCCTCAAAAGGACTCGGCGTCATCGTCATGGAGCCCCTCCGGGGAGGGAACCTTACAAAAACCGTGCCTCCCGCGGTACAAAAGATCTGGGACGAGGCCCCGACAAAGAGGACCGCTGCGGAATGGGCTCTCCGCTGGATCTGGAACCATCCCGGGGTCACGGTTGTGCTCTCCGGAATGAACGACGAGACGCATATCCGGGAGAATCTTACCGTTGCAGGCCAGGCATACCCTGACTCATTGACGGAAGAGGAACTGCAACTGGTAAAGAGAGTGGAGAGCACGTACCGTGAACTCATGAAAGTCGGTTGCACCGGCTGCCGGTACTGCATGCCCTGTCCGTCCGGGGTAAACATCCCGTTGTGTTTCGAGGAATATAACAACCTGTTCCTGGCCGACAATCCCGACGGGGAAAAATTCATGTATGCCGCACGGCTGGGCGGCGCGGTCGCGCTTGGGACACCCGAGTTTGCATCCCTGTGCGTCAAGTGCGGGGAATGCCTTGAAAAATGCCCCCAGCATATCGACATACCGGTGATTCTCGAATCCGTTGTGGCGGAACTCGAAGGGCCCGGCTTTGAGGAGAGAGTTGCGATGGCACGGCAGGCATTCAAACAGATCTAAACGCAGGAATAATTCGTCGTGGCAAAAAGCAAAGGAGGAACCTTATGGACGCATCAAATGTTTCACGTGAAAGTGTAATCTTTCCGAAAGGTGAAAGGATTACCAATGATCATTTCATCGGGGCAGTATGGCTTGAAGTGCTGGTTCCGGCCGACAGCACGTTCAACTGCCCGATATTTAATGTGACGTTCGAGCCTGGTACACGGAACAACTGGCATAAACATCCCGGCGGCCAGATCCTGCTTGTTACCAGCGGCAAAGGATATTACCAGGAAGAGGGCAGGCCGGCACAGGTGCTTCATGCAGGGGATGTCGTAACGATCCGTCCGGATGTAAAACACTGGCATGGTGCTGCAAAGGACAGCTGGTTTACCCATATTGCGATCAGTACGAATCCACAAAAGGGCGAAGCCGAATGGCTGGAACCCGTAACTGATGAAGAATATCACAGAATAAAATAACCCGATTTTTTTATGCCGGACCGGGAGTGCCAGCGCCCGGTACCGGAACTGTACCATCTGTTCTACCGGCAACAAAAATCGGGACACGTAGTGATGATCTTACAATTTGTCTATCACATCATACAAATAGATCGCCGGTAAGATCTGAATAGGAATATGGTTGCATGAACGCAATTGAAGCAATAAACCTCAGGAAATCTTTTGGCCCGGTCGCCGCGGTCGATGATGTCAGCATCACCGTGCAGGAAGGTGAGATCTTCGGCTTTCTCGGGCAGAACGGGGCCGGGAAGACCACCACGATACGGATGATGACCGGTGTCCTGACACCGGATACCGGGTCGGTGCGGATCAGCGGGATCGATCTCCTGAAGTACCCGCTTGAGGCAAAACAGAAAATGGGGGTGATCCCCGAGAACGGGACCGTGTACAGCGATCTTACCGCCGAACAGAATATCCTGTGGACGGCCAAGTTTTACGGCATGGACAAGGCGAACCGTGAACGCCGGTGCGATGAGATCCTCGCTCGGCTCGGCCTTGAGTCCCGGCGGCACGACCTCGTCCGTTTCTTCTCGAAGGGGATGCGCCAGCGGATCAGCATCGCGTGTGCCATCGTCCATTCCCCGCCGGTCCTCTTCCTTGACGAACCGACGACCGGCCTCGATGTCTACAGCCGCCGGCTCGTCCTCGATACGGTGCGCTACATGAACAAAGAGGGCAGCACGGTCCTTATCACAACCCATAACATCGAAGAGGCAAACGAACTCTGCTCGTCAATAAGCATTATCGAGCGCGGGAAGATCATCGCGACTGGCAGCCCCGAGAAACTCAAAAAACAGTTCGACACCACGCGCTATGTCGAGATCTCCTTTGACCAGCCGGTAACAGAAGAACTGTTTGCAGCACTGGGGATCGCACGGGCAGAACCCCGGGGGGACAAGTGGCGGGTATATACCGGGAATACAGACCAGGCAGTAAAACAGCTGGTTGCCATGGCAGCAGCGGACCACCTGACCATCCTCTCGATTGCAACCTCGAGCCCCACGCTGGAAGAGGCGTTCGTGCAGATGACCGGGGGTGCCACATGAACCTGCGCTTGTTTGTCCACAGTGTCCTGATGGTCGCCGAGAAGGACATGCGGATTTACTACTACAAGGGCTCCGTCGTGATCTTCGGCCTGCTCTTCCCGTTCATCATGTTCCTGACCTTTTTTATCGGCAGGAACCTCGACATTGCGCTCTTCTTCCCCAGTTTCCTTGGCATGATGCTCTTTTTTTCCGCGTCCTCCACCGGTCCTCTGATCACCCCGTGGGAGAAACGGGAGAAGACCTATGAGCGTCTCGTCTCCCTCCCGGTCCAGATCGGGAGCATCGTCCTTGGGGATATCCTCGCCGGCGCAGTCTTCGGCATGGCCATTACCACGATTGTCTGGATCGGCGGGACACTCCTCCTGCACCTGCACCTCGTAAACCCGCTCGCCCTGATCCCTGCCCTCGTGCTTGGCTCGATCACCTTCGCATCGCTTGGCACCCTGCTCGCATCGCCGGCGACCGATACGCCATCGAATATCATGATGTACTCGAACCTGGTCCGGCTCCCCCTCATCTTTGTCTCGGGTATTTTCATACCCTTAAGCCAGCTTGGGAGCTGGGCATGGACAAACGAGCTCTCACCGCTCACGTACCTCGTCGACCTGTTCCACGCGGCCCTGAACGGGGATGCGGTCTTTTCGCCGGCGCTCGATGCCGGGGCGCTCCTTCTTATCAGCTGCGTCTTCATCCTTGCAGCAAAACTGATCCAGCAGCGCAATCTCATCAGCGGGAGATAATCCTTTTTTTAAGGAGTATACCCTGCCGGACGATACAGCCGCTGCCCCGGCAGCCGGTGAGGAGAGGGCATTTTCCTGTACGTTTCGTTCACGCTCCGGGACTGCGTCGCTGCAATTCCCAGCATTTATCAGCAATTCCTTCCTGATATACCTCTATGAAATGGCCGGCATGGCTGAACCGGACAGTCCTTGGTGCCGGGATCGCAAGTTTCTTTGGCGATCTCGGGTACGAGTCGGTGACGGTCCTTCTCCCCTCGTTTTTGATCATCCTTGGTGCGCCGGTCTTTGCCCTTGGCATCATCGAGGGCCTGAGCGACGGCGCATCGAGTTTTGTCAAGCTCTTCTCGGGATATTTCGCCGACAAGCTGGGCAAAAGGCGGGAATTTGCGCTGGGCGGCTCGGTCGCGACTGCCATCTTCCCTGCGATCATCGCTGTTGCCACATCGTGGTACGTCGTACTTGCCGGGAGACTTTTCGGCTGGATCGGGAAGGGGATCCGCAGCCCCTCCCGGGACGCGATTCTCTCGAAGTCGGTGGAGAAAAAGGATCTCGGCAAGGCGTTTGGGTTTCACCGGGCCAGTGACACCCTCGGGGCGGTTGCCGGCCCGGCCCTGGCCCTCATTCTCGTTGCCTCGCTGGGTATCCGGGAGATCCTTTTGTGGGCGGTCATCCCCGGGTTCATTGCGTTTGTTGCGATCTGGCTCTTCCTGCGCGAGCAGGATACGGCCCCGCACCCGCGGCCCCGGCCGCTCGTCGCCTCCCTTAAGGGGCTGCCATCCCGGTTCAAGGCGTTTCTCTCCGCAGTGCTCGTCTTTGGGATCGCGGACTTCTCCCAGACCCTGCTCATCGCGTTTGTCATTGTCGTCTTTACTCCCTCGCTCGGGTTTGCCATGGCCACAGCGGCAGGCGCCGGCCTTTACCTTGTCCGCAACATCGTCTATGCCGGGGCATCGTACCCGCTGGGACTGCTCGGCGACCGTATCGGGAGAAGGCCGGTGCTGGTCCTCGGGTATGCCCTTGCCGCTGCGACCTTTATCGGCTTTGTCATCGCCCCGGTGAACCTGGTTGTGTACGGTGTCCTCTTTGCGATGTGCGGTATCTTCATCGCGGCCGAGGACACGCTCGAAAGCGCGCTCGCCGGCGAGATGGTAGAAGAGGAGTCCCGTGCGCTCGGGTTCGGGGCCCTTGCCACCATGAACGGGGTCGGGGATCTTGTCTCCAGCGTGATGATCGGTTTCATCTGGGCGTTTGTCGGGTACAGTGCAGGCTTCATGGTCGCGGCCGTCATTGCCGCGGCCGGGACCATCCTCCTTATCTGGACCACCCGGGGCCCGCGCCACGCCCCGGCCCTGCCTCAGTAACTGCGGAAATAATACCACGTCCCGTCAGCAAGGAGCCCGGTAAACCCGATACCCCACGAGCCCGGACTTGAGAAACGCGATAAGGCCGATACAGCTTTAGCGCTCCCACGACCGGGACCCATGACGGATACCGGTGGTGTTCCCGGCTCCTGCTCTTGTGCCGGTACAAATCCCGGGTCTCCCGTATTGAATCACTTTTGCCGTGGTTGTGGCATCGTTCATCCCTCCCGATCTCTCACTGGAAGAGTGGATCCTAAAAAAAAAAATGAACGGCAGATCTTTGCAAACAACAGGAAAGTCTCTATATTCGCGAGCCATGTATTCACCTTGTCTGGTATGAACTAACAAACAACGGGTAATCAGGACTATTTTCCTAAAAAAACCTAGAAAAATAATCATCATATCAGCTTTTGAGTTATGAAAGGAGTTGAACAATTATGCAGAATACACCAACACACGATACAGCAATGACCGGTACAAAGATGCAGGAAAAAGCCTCCAAGGCCGCCGGGTCCGGCACGGGTGCGCAGGGGGCCTCAAAAGCGATCTCCACCCCGACAAAAGGCGTGAAGGCGTTAAAACACGGGTCGCACAAGGTCGAGTACCGGAAGGACCATCCAAAAGCAGGGGCCGGAATGAAAACCCCGTCCGCACCTGTCCTGAAATAATCAGTCATCCTCCCCCATACATTCGACCCATTCTTTTTTTCACGCCGGTAGACATGCATTACCGGTACTGATTTACCAGATCCCTGATCAATTCCTTCTGCGGGGGTATACGATCCGTCGCTGTCCGGTACAGCAACCATCCCGGCGAGTATGGTCGCCATCCCGACCTCCCCGGACCAGAAGTAATGCTTCTTTGCTGCGTAGTTCTCCTTCTCCACCGCGGTCAACGCAAGGAAAATCAAAAACGCAAAGAGCGTGTTAAGCATCCCGTACCAGGCCGCGTGCGTCTCTTCCGGGCCGGTAACGAGTCCGAGGAAGAGTACCGCGACCGGCACGACAAACAGGATCATGGGGAAATGCGCAAAGGAGAAAGATAGCACCGAGAAGAACCCCGGTGCCGCAGATGGCGCACCGGTTCTGGTGGATGAATGGATGCTGATGTAGTTTCTGTTAAAAAAGCAGAAGCACCAGCTGCTCTTAAAAGGGAGAAGATCTCCTGTATGTTACCTGATTTTTCCTTCGATCTGCTGGAGGCGGGTTTTCTGGACCCTGATCGTAGAATCTAATTCTTTCAGCGCCCGGGAGATGTCGTCATTGGCGGCGAAGTACGAGTTATTGAGATTATACCTGGTTTCGAAAATATTCAGGAATCGCTTGTTGATATCGATGCTTCTTAAGAGAAGGGCATATTCCCGGACAATGTCTTCACAAACCCCTTCCTTTGTGGCCCGGTCCACTTCGGACTGGATAGTTTTTCGGCGGTGGAACACGTGCCCGATCGCATTATTCAGCTCAAAGTCGGTGACAGGCTTAAGGATATAATCTTCGATATCGTTACCGTACTTCTCCATTTCGGCAGGGGTCAGTTGTTTTGAGGTAAGCATGAGTACCGGGATATATGCCGTGGCCACATTATTTTTGATCTTTTCGAGTGTCTCCCAGCCATCTGTCGGTTCCATCATAATATCGAGGAGGATAAGGTCCGGTGTAACCTTTGTTAAGACCTCCATGCCTTCTTCTCCGCTGTATGCAGCAAAGGTGCGGTACCCTCCCAGTTCAAGCATCTGTACAAATACATCAACGACATCAGGATGATCATCCACCACCAGAATTGTGTGCATTTGTGTCATCTTTTTTTGATGTTTGGGTACAGATCAGGATCAACCGTCAGGATACTTGAAACCTCGTGTTTTAATTTTCGCTCCTGCACCCGGCCATTCCGAAGAAAAAGGTGGAGATGGCCGCGAAGGAAGTGGATCTGACATTTTAATACCGATTGATCCGGATTGTTATTATGGCAAGTCTGCTCTCCCTTTTTGGCAGCACACTCTTCAATGTACTTCTCGGACTGGTGCTTGGCTACGGTGTCATGGATCTCATGCTCTCACGGACCGTGCCGGAAGCACTGAAAGATGAAAAATTTCTCAAATACCGCGAGATGTTCATGATCATCTTCATCGTCCTTGTCGCCGTCTGCATGTACCTGATGGTCTTTACATAACGTGAACCGGGTTTTTCGTATAAAAAAAAGAGCTGTTCCTGTGTTCCCCTCCTTCGCATAACACCTTCCGCACAGCATCACGCCTGCCTCCCGGTCAATCCACTCCACCTTTGCCACCCCGCATATATGCTCCACACCCGAAAGGATCCTGCGTGATCACGGACCGGACGATGGCGTTGAACCCTGCTACGTCCGCGATCGGGTTTGAACGTTTCCGGACCGCACGCCTGGTTTCGCTGCTTTAAAACGAAGTCAGTCATTCCTTTTACACCCCCCTCGGGCGTCTTTCGGGTGAAAAAGGATTGGGGATGGGGAGTACTGAGCCCTGACTGAACCAAAAGGATAATTATACAATCCGGTAGTAGGTATCAGAAAGGGATCCCGATGGAGGATATCGTTTTAGATGTGCTCTCTCTTGAGGAGAAGGGTGTGACATGAGGTACACAGGTTTTCTGTTCATTGCGCTTCTCATCATTCTTGCCGGCTGCGTTACGCAATCACCTGCAGGCTTAAATCCTGCCGGAACCCCACCATTGCCAACGGGTCAGGCACAACAAAATTCTTCCAGTCAGGTATCCCCTTCAAATCAACCATCAAACACCGGACAATTATCGCAGGTTTCAATCGTACAGGGTCCCACCTTTGAATGTAACCTGTTTGAAAATCCCCCAAAGACTCTTGGGATCGCCGGCGCAGATCTGGGAGTACCCGTAGTGGAGGGGTCTTCCCAATGGCTCATTTTCGGGGATACCATGTCGAAATCCTCAACATCAATGGCGGGTCCCGGTGGTGCTGCCGGTGGAAGCTCAGTGATAGAATCCAGCATCCCGTTCAACTGCTCCCATTTCTCCTGGGTAACCACGGGGGCATCGTACTTCCAGCCCCTGACTTCGAAGAGGATAGCGGGTGTGGACGAATCGACGGTCCCGGCCGGAGCACTTACGCTCGACGGCACCATCTACCTGTATGCAATGCGCGTGACGCACTGGGGGACCGCGAGCGACCCGTCGGTCTCCGGGTATGGTGTTCTTTTCCGGCAGGAACCTGACGGTTCGTTTACACAGACTGCAAACTGGGGAGTTGACCAGGTACATGTCAATACTGCACCCGTGCTGGGCGCTCTTTCGGACCGAACCCCTGCGGTGTTCATGGCCATGTCAGGAAAATACCGCAATTCCCCGGTGTACCTGGCGTATGTGCTCCCCTCCGGCATCGGGGACCCGGCACACTATCACTACCTGACCGGGTATGGCCCGGACGGTTCTCCGCACTGGACATCTGATATCTCCCAAGCCGAACCCATACCCGGTTTCGAAGATCTCATGGTGGGAGAATTATCCCTGATATATGATGCTCCGCTCAGCAAATACTTACTTTTCTTCAAGGATTACAAGCAGAACCTGTTCCTTCTCTATTCTGCGGACGCTCCCTACGGACCCTACACGAAAGTTGCAGGATTCGATCCGTGCGAGACCCCCACAGGCCGCCCTTCATGGATGCAGAGCGGGTGGGAAGCGTGTTATGGCGGCTACCTGATACCCGGGGATTTTGGCCCGGACGGTCATGAACTGCATTTCACGCTTTCCGTGTGGGTACCGTACACGACCACGATAATGAAAATAGAGATGAATACCGCACCCGGGGTTCCCGGTTAACATCCTGCATATGCAGGATGTAAACGGTCCTGGTGCGTTTACGGGAGGTGACCGGGTCACCCCGTTAAAATTATCCCGTCAACCGCCAGTGCACCATGAGGGCGGGGGTAGATCGCTGTGACTGGACCAAAGATGAGGGAATACCTCAGTTTTGTGGTCAATATCAGGCGTCAGAAAAGGTTCTGTCACGTTGTCGGCAGTTCTGAACTTTTTTGCTCCGAAAAAAAAGAGTAACCTGCCGTAGATTTGACAGAATTGCGGCGACGATCTCTTTTTCCGGGGTGACGACCGCGTTACAGGTTCCCGGCTGGAGCGTGATTCCCCTGTGGATCTCGATCTGCATAGCACCGGATCACTGTCCCACTTAAGGGGGATAAAGGGCCGGCCATGAGCGGGGTGAACGTGATCATGACGAGTGCGACTTCGTACTCCCTGCCCAAAAGATCCCTAAAATTTTTCAGAACCGCATACGGCACAATAGAGAAGGCGTATATCATCACCCGGACAAGAGACCACGTTAAGTCTGATGAATACAACACATAAGGAGAATCGTATATGAGCACATACCATTTTTGTACAGGTTGTGAATACATCAAAATCAGGGCGGTCCCGGGATCTAACACATCGACAGCAGGCGAATGGTCATGCCCGGCCCGGTTCAACCCGAGGGAAGGGAAATGGCCTTCAGCGGACGGGGTAAATCCGCACGAATGTCCACGGAATGAGCAATTTATGACTCTTCAGAAACAGAGTGGCGACCGCAGACTCCGGTAAAACCCCTGTCTTTTCTGATATTGAGGCTGTATGTTCATCTTCCTGGTGCGTTGTCGGGACTGAAACGAACATGAAGTCCTCGTGACCTGTTCAATGTTGACGAATTAAAATTCCAGAACAACGCACCAGCACCCATCAGCATCAGGTTTAACCCCTCTCTCGTTTCATGTGGGTATATGCTTGAGGAGTTCTGCGAGGAAAACCATTGCGATCAATACGCCCCTTCCAGGGACGGGTCTTTTGCAAAGTGTCTGATGATGCAGAGAGAATTGTCCCGGGTTTGTTATTGCCCTCTCGGGAATGAGAAAATTGTTTCCCCGAATGCAAACAAATGAGGGGTACCCAAGGTCTGCAAACAGGGTCCGCGGGTTTCCGGACCGGGTTCTGTGTACCTGTTCCACCCGTCCTCATCCCGCATGTCGGCGTCTTTTAGAGAGAAATCCATTCTCCCCTTCATGTGCGAATGTAACCCGCTTTTAAATAGTTACAAAAAAATGATGAGTCCCTGACCGCTGATACAGCAGAACCGGCACTTACGAACCGACCAGGATCGGGGCCTGTACCTCAGATGCTGTTTCCCGCAGGGGATGAGGTGCCGCGGGGGCGTGATGCGAAGATTCTTCTGGCGTTTCCCGTACGGCGTGTCCGGAATGTCCGGTTAAGATCTGGTTCTGCTGTGTAAGTGTCGCAAGGATCTGCCGGTTGACTTCGAGGCTCTCCCTCGCAAGTGCTGAGATCTCGCCCATGATCTTTGTCTGCTCTGCGATCAGGGTAGCAATCCCGTGCGCGGATTTTGTGCCGGCTTCTGCTGCAGGAAGGGTCAGCGGTCGTTTCTTTGCAAATTCGCTCCTGCGTTTCCAGATCTTTGAGATACTGTCGAGACCTTTTTTTGTATCGGGAAACGCCGTGAGATATCTCTCATAAAATTCGCGGCTGTCCCTGCACTGGAGGACGAGGTCGATCTCCGCTTCCTCGACTACCTGGTATTTGCGGACCGGGGTTTTTTGCATACAAGTGCCTTCCTGAATCTACCATATGCACAAAAGAGGGATAAAGGGCCGGCCATGCGGGGGGTGAAAGTGATCGTCCCAAGGTATCCTGCCACGATCCTACGTGAGGGATTTAGACCCGGATGGTTTCACTGATTCGAGACGGTATCTTGTTTCCGGCATTCTGCCAGATAGCCTGCCTGAACATACGTCCTCAGGATATCTGACCGGGTAAGAAAACCGGCCAGCATATCCGGTGTATCCTTACGGACGACCGGGAGGTGATCAAAGTTTTGCCCGACCATGACAGCGAGGGCGTCTTCAAGAGTATCGTCCGGATGGACGACAAATGGCCTGAAGGTCATGATCTCGCGTATGCTCGGGCACGTTTTGTCTGCGGCGCGGATGGCACTCACATCCCGGTTGGTGATAATCCCGACAAGGCGGCCGTCTTCGACAATGGGAAAACCGGTATGCCCGGTTTTTGCCATAAGATCGACAACTTTTGCCGGCTCATCTAAGGGTGACAGCGTAATGACTGACTCACGCGAGATCATTGCGTCCCGGACAAATATCCCTTCGAGGGTTTCGTGGTCATATTCCCCCCGGTGGGCACCGGACTGCGCTTTGGTCGGCACCTGGTCATGGAAGATGGTCTTTTCTCCGGTCAGCAGGTGCGAGACGGCGACCGCGGCCATGGCCGGTATCAGGATCGTGATGCTCCCGACCATCTCGACGACCATGATCAGCACCGCAATAGGTGCATTAGCCACCGCCCCGAACAGGGATATCATGCCGACAACAATAAACACGGGGATCGCTTCCAGAGGTACATACGCCGGGAAAAACAGGTGCAGAATAATACCAAGCGCCGCCCCAACGGATGCACCGATAGTTAGCCCCGGGCCAAACACACCCCCGCTTCCCCCTGAACCAAGGGTGAGGGACGTTGCGAGGATCTTGACAAACGGCAGCAGCAGGAGCACGGCAAGCGGGAGCAGTGAATACAACATGAGCTGGTCAAAACCATAACCGGAACCAAGAGCGGAAAGGCCGAGCATTTCTGCATCGGGGGATATGAGGGCAAGGAAGATGACCATGAGGCCGAGGATAAGCGCTCCCGAAACCGGCTTTAAGTATTGGGGAAGATTATATCGTTTGAATACGGATCTGAACCAGTCGCGGCTCCCGTAAAAAACAAAAATGTAAAGGAGCCCGAACGCCGCACACAGTACCCCGAGCAGGAGGAAGAAGGGGATCTGCACGACCGTCCACAAAATCGGACCGAGCGAAAAGATGGGTGCGTATCCTTCGAAGAACCCGAAGATGGCATAGCCGATCACGGATGCAAGAAATGCCGGAATAATCGCATCGGATTCGAAGTCCCGGGTGTAGAGGACTTCTGCTGCAAGCACTGCCCCGCCAAGCGGTGCCTTGAATATGGTCCCGATCCCGGCTCCTATGCCGGTCGTAAGCGCAATTCTTCTCTCTTTTGGGGAGAGTCCCAGCATATCTGCAACAACGGATCCAAAACCCGCCGAGATCTGGGCGGCAGGACCTTCCCTCCCTGCACTCCCCCCGGTGGAGATGGTGAGGATTGCCGTGACGGCTTTTAAGACCGGGACCCTTTTCCTTATCCTGCCATCGCCATGGAATGCCTTGATCGCCGCATCGGTGCCATGACCTTCTGCCTCAGGTGCGAACCGGGTGACGAGAATCCCGGTCAGGAGACTCCCGAACAGGAGGATGGGGATCAGGAGGATGAGTGAATGAGGTTCGGACCACTGGCTGATCGTGGCGACGTTCTGGCCCTCCTGAGGGTAGACATACTGGAGGAGATACCCCATGAAAAAGGCGATTCCCCATTTGAGACCCTCATAAAAGAGGAGAGAGCCAAAACCGGCAATGACACCAACCACTATCGCGATGATGACGGTCCGTTTTGTCGGTGTGAGGCCAGAGGGGAGAGAAAATTTCATGGATTCCGTGGTTTTTTACTTTTTCTTCCGATCCTATTTTAGGATTCTTATTAAGGGCCGGGGAATTTTTCTTATGATCGTATTCCTATGGCAGATTCGACGTTAACGATTCAGGTCATGCTACTTACAAAGATGCAGCCGCAAAAAACGTTCATGAATACAAGTGGGTCTTCCTGAATAACCATACCTTAATCTGGTCGTTTACGAGGAATGACACCAGTGCGTACCCCCAGACAATAAGCGCAAGCGGCCACCCAATGGGTGTCATGATGAAAACTCCATAGATCGCGATGAGAGTGGCGCCCACCTGCGTAAGTTCTGCGGTACCAAACAGAGCAAGCGAGGGGAACGGGCGCTCCCAGAAATGCTGCTGGCCGGTTTACGTTTTTCATTGTTTTCATCGGCATGTCGCATGTCCTCTGGATAAAACGCGGGTTATAAATCGTCGGAGCGGAGTCGTGACCATCCTGATATGAATCCGATCATGGCGTGTAATGGGTGGAGGGCATTTTTAATTTAATCACCGTCGGTAGTGTGATATTTTTACACAACGCCCGGCAAAACCTTGATGACCCCCTGCACCAGAATGACCATTTATCATGTGCGGCCGGTACTCGCTTGCCTGTATCGATGACCTCTGCGGGAGGTTCCGGGTGATCGACCCGGTGATCGGATTCCGGTCGCACTTCAACATCGCGCCGGGCAGCACGAACCCGGTGATCGTGGTGCACGAGCGGGCAGAAGCGGTCATGATGCAGTGGGGCCTTGTCCCGCACCGGGCAAAGGACGTTGTTATCTGGCCGCGTCTCTTCCGGCTGCCTGTTATGTGGGGACAGCTCGTACCGCACTCATCAAAGGACGTCCTGCCTGCCAACCGGCCCTTCAATGCCCGGGCAGAGAGCCTCGCGGAGAAGCCGATGTTCCGGGAGCTGCTGAGATTCCAGCGCTGCCTCGTTCCCGCGAGCGGTTTTTTTGAATGGAAACAGGAAGCCGGGCAGAAAGTCCCGTTCTACTTCCATGTAAAAGACGATCTGGTCTTTGGCTTTGCCGGGCTCTACGATATCTGGAGCAACCCGGCGGGAACGACACTGTGGACCTATACGATCATCACGACCACGCCAAACGAACTGGTGTCCCCGATCCACAACCGGATGCCGGTGATCCTCAGGCAGGACGATGAGATGCGCTGGTTATCCCGCGATGTGCTTCCTGAAGATGAAGTGCGGCGGATCCTTGCACCGTATCCTGCGGAGGGGATGGAGGCATACCCGGTGTCGGACCGGGTGAACAGTCCCGGGGCTGATGATGAGAAGGTGATTGAGCGGGTGAGGGGGTTGGGATAGACCCGGGATGCCGGGATTATCCCCCCGTTCCCGTAATCATCCCGATCACCTGCTGCGCCGTCACCGGGTCCAGGACACGGGCAAGCACGAGCCCGGCCATCGCCACAAACACTGCCCAGAACACTTTTTTTACATGCTCGTTCTTCCCGAACATCTCCATCGCTGCATCCACATCTGCCTTCATCGCCCGCTGGATTAGTTTGGGCAGGAACACAAACAGCGGCAGAAAAATCACGGCAGCACCGATGAATGCAAGCGTGATCTCCGCCCGCCCGGCAAGATAAAATCCGGCCGGTACAGCAAACATCCCGGCAAGCACCGCAGCCATCCCGACCTCGCCGAACCAGAAGTAGTGCTTCTTTGTTACAGAGGTTTCCTTCTCGGCATCGGTGAGCACGGAAAAATCAAAGATGCAGAGCGTGGAAAGCATCCCGTACCAGACTGCGTGCGTCTCCTCCGGGTCAGCAACGAGGCCGAGAAAGAGCACCGCGACCGGCACGACCAGCAGGATGACCGGGAAATGTGCGAAAAGAAAAACAGCGCCGAGAAGGATCCCGGTGCCGCAGATGGCGCACCGGGTCTGTATCTCATTCTCGAACATTCTCTTCACCTGCGATCATAATCTCAAAGACCGGGCTCGTGGAGCCGCCGTTTTCGGGCGAAAAATCCCGGGTCCTCCCTTCTTGTGCAAACTTCCGGCAGGCGGTGCGGATCTGCACCGTATGGATGCCCGGCGCACGCGGGTACACCCGGCGGCCGTCGAGGTCGTGCATCTCGTCATAGGGCGGGATGGAAAACCAGTCCGGCCAGAACCGTATCCCGTGGGGAATATCGGTGCCCCGGAAAAGGTCCTGCAATCTCCGGGGCGCGAGGTTGTCATAGATCAGGTCGATGATGAGGTTCTCATCGCACTGCTCATAATTGAGATCCAGTTCGTAGAAGATCGGGTTGCGGCGCACCTGATCCTGCGTGAGCGGGGTCTTTGCCGTGAGAGGGACAAGCCCGGCAAAGGTGCCCCGGTACAGGCCGGTCACGGTTGCGACCGGCAGTCTTGTTTTCTGTTCCTGCGTTCCGGTTTTTGTCCCATTTTCCTGTTCAGGTTCCATGATACGCATCCTTGTAATGCTGGTGCTCGTCCCGGAGTTTCTTGAACTCCTCAACGATCTCGTCGTATCTGCCGATCTTCTGGTAGATGGCAAACAGCAGGGGATAGAGCGGGAGCACTATCCCGACAACAATCCCGGAAAATTCGTAATCCATACTAAGGCCCTCCGCTTTAAAACGGTCAGGTGAAAAGAGAGGATTGCCTTAAAACAGGGTACTCCCTTTTGGATCCTGCCGTCATGGCGACAAGTTAGGCCAGTTCCGGGACGGAATCGGCCCAGGTCTCGATCTTGGTGCGGATGGCTTCATCCTCATAGGACGAGAGGGTAACCTGGTCCCGGGAAAACACCACATTGTAGACCTCGCCATTCGCATCGTGGCACTTGAGGGTCACGGAATACGTGTCGCTGTCGGTATCGTGGGCGGCCGTGCCCCCGTGTGCGGACGTGATGGCCGCAGCACCGAGCAGGGCGGTTGCACCTGAGGTAAAGCCGGCGAGGCTGTTGAACCGGTGCGTTCCCGTGCCGACAGTGAGAGCATCACTGTCCTGGTACACGATTCTCGCGGTGTACGCTTCCTTGGTCTTTTCAACGGCGGGATGGTTCTCGCCGGCGGTCATATACGCTACACACCCGAAGGGGTTTCCTTGAATCACGGACTGGACAATAGTGTTGAATGTCGTCACGTCCGCGATCGGGTTCGTCAGTTTCCGAACCGCACGCTTGGTTTCGCTGCTCTGAACAAAGTCAGTCATTTCTTTTTCTCCACCCTCGGGCGCCTTTCGGGTGAAAAAGGATTGGGAGTGGGAGGTACTTAGCCCTGACTGAACCAAAAGAGGGGGATGCGAGAAATGGTTTTTGTAGAACCAGATCTGAACCGGTTAAACTTGCGCCAGAACTTTGAAAATCAATACAAATGTGAGGGTTCCCGCCGCGAGCGCCTATCAGAGGCACGGCGGGGCGAGTGTGGTTTTACCCTTCCTGATCCGCTGCAGGGGCGTCCCTTTGGGGGCAGCGGCGTTCAATTGCATCTTTCCTGCATTACGGACTGCCGGCCTCGCACTCCTTTTTGTCCTGTTAAAAAAAGAGCAACCGCGGCTCCCCTCTGTGACCTTACGGTTGCCGTGTTTTCCGCCAGGCCCCCGGAGGAACGAGGATCTCGAAGCGTGCGCCTTTTCCCTCTTCGCCGGTCTCACGGATGGAAATGCCGGTGATGGACAGGATCTCGCGGGAAAGGAACAGGCCGATCCCATTCCTCCTGCCATATTCCCGTTCAAAGATCTTCTCTTTTAGGGATGCAGGGATACCCGGCCCATTGTCTTTGAAAACGAGGACGAGCTCTTGGAGGTTTTCCGTATACGTAAAGGAGTATTCCGTTGCGGTTGGTGCATGCTCGCGGGTATTATCGGCAAGAGCGAAAAAGACATGTTCAAGCATCGGGTCGGCATAAACCTCCACATCGTCGACATCGAGCCGCCGGGACAGGTTTGAAATATCCAGGTGTGATACCCCCAAAAGGAACGACTGGCCGACATTCTGCCAGACCGGTGACTTCAGGCCAAGGCTCTGGAACAGTTCTGCATATTTCAGGGAATCGGCCATGACCTGCATAAGCTCGATCTCCCGGTCATTGAACCGCTGGTGGTGTTCACCTGCCTGCATGGACTTTTCCAGCTGGAGATATCCCCTCAGGGAAAAGATCGTATTCTGGATATCGGAAAAGGTGAGGGCATTGAGCACGTTGAGTTTTTTCCTGGCCTGGGTGAGGGCTTCGTCTACCCGTTTCCTGTCGGTGATGTCCCGCACCAGCGTCAGGATCCTCACTCCGGCACCGGACTGGATCATCGTTGCATTGATCTCCACCGGCTGGATCGTGCCATCCGGTTTTATGTAATCGATCTCAAGATTTCTGACCTGTCCTGTTCGTGAGCAGTTTTCCACTTCCTGTGCGTTCCTTCCGCTATCATACGGTGCTGTCCAGTCGGTGACCGGTCTGCCCTGAATTTCCGCGAGTGTTGACCGGCCGGTAAGCCGGACGTATTCCGGGTTTGCCATGGTTACCCGCCCGTCCTTGTCAATGATGACATAGCCGGTTCCGGTGGTTTCAACCAGATTCCGGTACCGGTTCTCGCTCTCGTGCAGTGCTTCTTCTGCCCGTTTGCGTTCGGTGATATCCCGCGAAACACCGACAAACCCGGCAACGCTGCCGTCCGTATCCCGGATAACCGACCCGGAAAAACTGACCGGGATGGCCCCTCCATCCTCTGAACAAAATGTAGTTTCATAATCGGAGAGCGATCCCTGCGCGAGGATCATCGCGACAATCTTTGCCTTGTCAGATTCGTGATAGAAGATATCGCTGACCGATCTCCCGATGCACTGTTCTTCCAACGAGCCCACCATTCTGCAAAGGGCACGGTTCACCGCGACAATATTCCCGTCCGGGTCCAGGATGACTACCCCGTCGGTCATGGTGGAAAGGATATTGTCCGCCACCGTCGCAGGGTTCAGGATAAAGAGCCTGTACTTCCAGATGGCGTACCCGACACAACCGGTAAAGCACAGGAATGAAGCCGAGGTTACATCCGGGATCGGAAACTGGAGTCCCGGCAGTATCTGCTGGGTCAAAAGGCCGATGACAGCGGTAATGCCGATCCCTGCCATGATATATTTTGCCTGCTGTTTTTTCCGGGGATCGGTTGTGGTAAAATAAAATTGTACACAGAGCAGCATTGCCAGGATCGCGATGATAACTCCCCAGGAGATCTCCACGAGAGGTAAAAGGGACTGCTGGGAATACCCAAAGACGTATACGCCGAATTCCTGTAGGGGGGCTGTTGTGATCAGGCTGCTCGTAAGTTCAATCCAGCAGAATATCAGGGCCGGGGCATAAAGGGCCGGATAGATCCATCTTTCATTTTTCCAGAGGTCCGGCCGGGTAAAAACCACGATGAAGTTGAGCACGAGCGGGGGCACAAAGGTCCATAACGCAGTGGCCTTCATCCAGAAATAGGCGGTTGCAAAGCTCTCCGCCCCAAGCATCATAAACTCTGCAAATGCCCACCATGAGGCAAATCCACACAGGAGTAAAAAAATGATGTGCCGGGGGCTTTTCCGGTTCTGGTCGAAAACAAAGATCCCCAGCGATAGGATCAGGACACTGCTTACAAGGGAAAGAAGGGCAAATATGTTCACGGACAACTCCGGTGTTACAACCAGACTTATCATACAGCATTCCATGATAAATATTTCACGAACCGGTCCTGGTTTTTGTTTTTTTCCGGCCGGTATCCGCTGTATTTTCTCGTTAAATAACCCCGGATCAGCCGGGAAAGCACCTGTACCCGGCTACCGGGGCTTTGCATAACACCGCCCGCACAACATCACCCCCGCTTCCCGGTCAATCCACTCCACCTTTGCAACCCCGCAGACCGGACACTTCCCCAGATCCGCCGTCACCCGCTCCATCCTTGATACATCCACCGTCCCTGGCAGCGGAACCGCAGCATCCTGTCCCGCCTTTACCGCCGCCGCGTAACACGACCGGCACAACCGCCGGGCGTCCTGCTGATCCTTGGGCCGGGCCCGGCGTTCCTTTGTGAATTTCTCGACAAACCATGCACCCTTCTTCCCGCAGATAAAACACGGGGTCTTCGGTTCCGGGATATCGAGTTTCTTGTAGTCCTGTGCCCGGATGCTCCGGAGCGGGTGCTTCTTTTCAGCACTTTTCAGCACGTTTGCGGTATCTGCTGCAACCGGACCGGGTGCAGGGTATTTCTCTTTTGCTGAACCGGGGGATTTTTGCGGATTTGGATCGTTGTTTGCAGCATTTGCAGCAGAATACAGGGACTGTGCTGCACAATCGCCGGGTTCACAGACCGCTCCATAATTCCCGGATTGCTGCAAACATCCTGATCCCTGTACAACATTATTATCAATTAATTCTCCATTGCAGGAACCGGGTTCTGATTTTGCTTTATTTTCATTTGCAGCAGGTGCTGCAAATATGCTGGAAACCTGCTGCAATGCTGCAAACGACCCGGTGACCGTATCATCCCCATCATCCGGGCCGGGGTCAAGCCAGCACGCCCCGCCGCCGTTCCACTGACGGTAAAGCTCGCGGTCCCACGCGTACGCCTCGGTCCGGCGCCGGACCGTGTTCCCGTCCTCGCCGGTTGTGGTGATCGTCCGGTCGGTAAACGAGAGCGCCGGGCACTTTTCCAAAAGGCCGGTGTAATTTTTCCCCCTGCTGTCGTATCCCTTGAGCGACCGGTAAATACCGGAGTATGACCAGCCCGTGAGCTTTTGTAAGTCCTGGATGCTGTACTCGACCTGGTCCTCCTCCCGGATCGCATCGAGCAGGCCGGCCTCCCTCCGGGTCAGCTTCGTCTCCTGCCCGCCGGCCGTGCCGTTTAAGAGCGTGAAGACCTCGTTTGCTGCCGTAAAATCAGCCGTGTCCGCATACACGCACATCGTTCCGTCTCCCGTGACCTCCTGCCTGCGCTGCATGAAGAAAAGAGCCGCATGGCTTTTTACGAGGTCATACAGCATGTCGGGGTTGCGACGGTTGCTGATCGCGTGGAACCGGACCCGGGCCGAGAACGGGATCACCACCCAGAGCGTCTGGTCGTGAAGCTGCTCCCAGATCGCCCTGCAGGTCAGGAGTTCGTCGGTCTCATCCGGCACCTGCCCCGGCGCCATGCTCTCCTTTTCCTGCTTGGCACGAAGCACCCGTGCGTCCTGCTCCGGGGACTCATCGATCCAGCAGGTGAGCATCCGGTTTTGTACCTGGTCGTCGCCGGTCCCTTCTTTCTTTGCGATCCACCAGACGCACCGCTCGGGGATCGTGCAGACCCGGCAGGCAAGGTCCTTTGTCACCGTCGTGTGGGTGATCGGCTCGTGGAAACTGCTGGTCGCCGCTTTCAGGATCTCCTGTATGCCGTCCGAGAGCTCGGTATCGTCGCTTACCAGCACCGAGCGGGGCGCGAGTTCCTTCATGTAATAGAGTGCCTTGTTGCTCACCGTGCCCCTGACCTTGTACCGGGCCGGGACCTGCCTGAGCATCTTCCTGAACGCATGCGATTTCCCTTTACCTGAATCACCGGTGACCGAGACGTGGAGGCCGTCGGAATTTTTTACGGCCTGCGACGCCATCGAGAGGACCATGCAGCGTGCAAGGATCTCGTCCCCTACATGCTCCTGTGCAAAGGCGGCAGGCATGTATGCGACCGGGTCGCCGTGGGTGAGGACTTCGAGCGCCCGGGCCTGGTGATCCGGTTTCTCCGGTGGTTCCGGTCCGGGTGGTGGTACCGGTGGTTCCGGTCCGGGTGGTGGTACCGGTGGTTGCGGGGATGATACCGGGGGCACCGGCGATGCCGATCCTGTTGAACCATCGCGTACTGCTTTTGCCTGTGTCCGCTCCTTCCTCCACAGTTTTTGCTTTTCGCTCAATGCTTCCTTTCGTGCTGCCCGGCCCGGTTCGAACCGCTCGCGGAGCTCCTGCCACCGCTGCGTTCCCCCACCGCAGGAGGTGTGCTTGCACCCGGCAAAGACCGCACCGTTCGCAAACTGGATCGCAAACGCCCCGTCCTTGTGGGCCGACGAGAACGGGCACTGTTCAAGGGTGTACAAAAAACCGTTTGCATAGGGCTTTTCGGATTTCACCGCGATGCCGTGTTCACGCAGCCAATCCGGCAAAATAATAATATTTTTATACCCCTTGGTTTCTACTGGAACTCCCGCCTGTGTATGTGCCTCATCCGGCATCCGGGCCGCGAGATTCCGGAGCTGATCGGAACTCACGATTTCCGGGTTACCCGGGGCCGCGATGATCCGGCTCCTCCGGTGCGGCCGGTCCGGGGTGTCGTCGCCTTTCCTCGACACCGTGCCGTAGAGTTTCCAGATACGGGAGGCGTTGAAATTTGCCGTGTCCACGCTCACCCGGTCGTCCGAGAAGAATGCGTCGAGCGCCGCGAGGCAGCCTTTAACCAGTGCCGTTGCCGGTTCATCGTTCGCGAGATCGATCCGGTAGAGCAGGTGGGCGCCGTTCCCGGAGTCCCCGGTGATCGGCACCGGGAAACCAAGCGATGCGAGCCACGCGGCGATCTCACCGGCTTTTGCAAGCGCTAAGTCGTGTTCCTCATCGGTACTCGACACCCCGCTCGGGCGTTTCGGGTCGATGTCGATGGGAAGCCAGCGTCTTTTGCGGATATCCGCGTCGCCCGTGGTCGCGTCGTGGCGGGACAGGCGTATCTTGATCCGGTTTGCCCGCCGTGCGAGGAGCGCCGGGTTCACCTCGTTTAAGCTGACGTAGATGCCAAGGACAGACGTGTCGGTATCGAGCGGTTCGACAGCCCGGATGAGTGCTTCCGGGTTGGAAAAATACCCGGAATGGGTGTACTGGTCGGCGAGCGCCCGGACTTCCACGACTTTTCCGGGAGGAACCAAGAGAGAAACTGCATCACGGAGCAGGCCGTCCACGGTTCACCACCGCGAGCTGCTCCTTGTGAGCGGAGTCAGACATCCAGCACGTCCTGAATGGTCGGTTCCGGCGATTTTGCCTTTCCCTGCCGGGCTCTTTTGGAATGCTCGAAAAACGTCTCGACCCGGACCCGGTACTGGTGGTGGAGCCGGCGTTCCACGAAGATGGAAAATACTGATGTGCCTTTCTTTTTGATCTGTTCCTGGATCACTTTTGGGATCAGGAAGAGCGGGACCGACGGGACCCGGGCCGGTGCCTTTTTACGGTCAGGGCTGGCCGGCATGCTCCACCT
>Ga0181529_10001601_pt1 | contig 28586 bp, 28 predicted proteins | sample PEATcosm2014_Bin_36_FD_119763 | JGI IMG/M metagenome (GOLD analysis project Ga0181529, IMG submission 119763) | Peatland microbial communities from MTU Mesocosm Facility, Houghton, MI, USA - PEATcosm2014_Bin10_30_metaG | ecosystem: Environmental > Terrestrial > Soil > Wetlands > Peat | place... | reverse complement strand
CATGCTAAACTAGTCTTGTCGCGGAGAGGTGGCAGAGTTGGTCTATCGCGCACGCCTCGAAAGCGTGAGACCCTTTACGGGGTCCGGGAGTTCGAATCTCCCCCTCTCCGCCATCCGTTTCGCCCACACGTGGGCGACTATCGGCCTGAGAAAAAACACCGCCTCAGAGGCGGACAAGTTTCCCTTGATGACGCCGCAATCGAGCTCTTCCCGCCGTCCGCTTCATACCAGCCGCCGTCCGGTTTCGCGCGTGTCGTAGCCGCACAGGCCTTCCAACTCGCGGCGAAATGCGGCTTCGGCAAGCGTGTCCAGGAAACGCTCCACGGAGGCCAATTGCAGGTGCTCGCGCCGCATCACCAGCTCGTATCGCTCGGCTCTCAGCGGCACAAAATCAAGGCCGAAGGCTTGTGCGGCGCAGCGGGTGGCCACGCAGCAGTCGGCCAGGCCGGCGTAGACCCGCCAGGCGGCAGGAACGTGTCCGGCAGCCGGGGCGTCCGCGTATCCTGCGACGGAACTCGCCGCGATGCCCGCCTGCTGCAGCCTCTGGTCCAGCAACTGGCGGCTACCCGAGCCGCATTCCCGGTTCGCCAAGCGGACCGCCGGCCGCGCCAGGTCTTCCACCGCGCGAATCTGCAGCGGATTCCCGCGCGCCATCACCAGGCCTTCTTCCCATCCGGCGAACACAATCACCGCCATGGCGCCGCCCGCCGGCTTCGCGTTAGAGGCGTCGCCGCCCAAGTGGGTGCCGGCGACGTGCGCCAGCCTCCGGCGCAGCAGGTCGAGCGCCGTGGAACTGTTCACCGGCGCCGCCACCAGGCCCACCCCGGAGCGCGCCAGATGCTGCGCCAGTACCGATATGGATGGATCGCAGCCCGCCACCAGCAAGCGTGTCGCGGCCTTCTCGTCGCCCAGCAGATGGACCGTCGATCGCGCCGGATCCGCCAGCAGTCCATCGGCCGGCGGCAGCCACAGCGGGGCCGGCGACACGGGCACGGCCACCAGACGGTTTCCCACGCGGCACAGCGCCACCGGGCTTCCCGCGAATGCATCGCCCGAACCCACCACTTCGGCTTTTACCGGCCGAGGAACGTCCGGCGGGCCGGCGTCCAGGCGGAACAATTCTTCCACCGTGACATCGAGGGCGCGCGCCAGGCGCAGCGCGACCGCCGTATTGGGAACGTAATCGCCGGCTTCCATGGCGTAGATGGTCTGCCGGCTGACGCCCGCTTCGACGGCCAGCGCGGCAGCCGCCACCCCGCGCATCTGCCGAATTTCCGCCAGCCGGTTTCGGACCTTGGGGCCGCGGGTTGTATCATGGTCACTTGCGGAGGACATTGTCTCCTATAACAGACCATTCTAGTGTAGCGTCCGCGCTGCTGGCGGTTTTGCTCGCCTGCGCCGCCGCGGGCGGGTGCGCGCGCCACTCCCGCGAGCCGCGGCAGTTGACCATCGCCGCCGCCGCCGATCTGCAATTCGCCCTCGACGACCTGATCGGCGACTTCCGCCGCACGCACGCCTCCGCGACCGACGACATCCGCATCGTCTACGGCTCCTCCGGCAACTTCTGCACGCAAATCCGTAACCAGGCGCCGTTCGACCTCTTCCTGTCCGCGGATATCGAGTACCCGCGCAGCCTGGTCCACGAAGGGCTGGCCGTGCCGCAATCGCTGTTCACCTACGCCGTGGGCCGGATCGTGGTCTGGGTGCCCGCCGGTTCGCCGCTCGATGTCGCACGCCTGGGAATAGGCGCGCTCGAAGCGCCGTCGGTCCGCCACGTGGCCATCGCCAATCCGGAACACGCGCCGTATGGCCGGGCTGCGGCCGCAGCCATGAAGTCGCTAGGCGTCTACGACCGGGTGGCGGGCAAACTGGTGCTCGGCGAGAACATCGCGCAGACCCTGCAATTCGTGCAAAGTGGCGCGGCCGAGGTGGGCATCGTGGCGCTCTCCCTGGCGCTGGCGCCCTCGGTGCGAAAGCAGGGCCGCTATTGGGAGGTGCCGCTCGCCGCGTATCCCGCCATCGAGCAGGGCGGCGCGATTCTGGCGCACGCGCGCGGCTCGCGGCTGGCGCTCGACCTGCGCAACTACCTGGCCAGCCCCGCCGCCAGGGAGCGCCTGAAACAGTACGGCTTCTTTCTGCCACGGGACAAAAACTGATATGGACTGGCAAGCCATCTGGCTCAGCGTCCGCCTGGCCTTCTGCACCACCGCCGTGCTCCTGTTGCTGGGCGTGCCGCTGGCCTACTGGCTGGCATTTTCGCCGCGGCGCTGGCGGTTTCTGGTGGAGGCCGCGGTAGCGCTGCCGCTGGTGCTGCCACCTACCGTACTGGGCTTCTACGTGCTGCTGGCCATCGGCCCGCGCAGTCCTGTGGGCGCGCTCTACGCACACCTCACGGGCGGAATGCTGCCCTTCTCGTTCCAGGGATTGCTGGTGGCTTCCGCGCTCTACAGCCTGCCGTTCAGCGTGCAGCCCGTGGCCAGCGCATTTCAGGGAGTGGACCGCAAACTGGTGGAGGCGTCGTGGTGCCTGGGCGTCTCGCGCTTCGCCACGTTCCGCAGAGTGATCGTGCCGCTGGCGCGCCAAGGGATCGCCACCGGCGCCATCCTGAGCTTCGCGCACACCATGGGCGAATTCGGCGTGGTGCTGATGGTGGGCGGCAATATCGCCGGCGTCACGCGCACCGTCTCCATCTCCATCTACGACCAGGTGCAGGCGCTGCGCTACGACGCCGCGCTCGAAACCTCGCTGTTCCTGCTGGGATTTTCCTTCGTGGTGTTGGCGCTGACTTACTCGCTGCAGCGCCGGATATGGGCAGTATGGCCGATGAACTGATCTGCCGCTGCCGCAAGCGGCTGAGCTCGGGTTTCGAGTTGGCTGCCGAGGTTTCGATCCCGATCGAGCACTCGCGCGTCACCGTGCTGTTCGGCCCCTCCGGCTCCGGGAAGACCACCCTGCTGCGCCTTCTTGCCGGCCTGGACCGCCCGGACGAGGGCGTCATCTCGTTCCATGGCGACACCTGGTACGATTCGTCGCGGGCCCTGCATCTTCCGCCGCAACGACGCCGCGCCGGGTTTGTGTTTCAGGATTACGCGCTGTTCCCGCACCTCACCGTGGCCCAAAACGTCGGGTTTGCCGCCAGCCGCGCGAGAGCCGCCGAGTTGATGGAGACCTTCGGTCTGGTCGATATGGCAGCGCGCTACCCCCGTGGAATTTCGGGCGGCCAGCAGCAACGCGTGGCGCTGGCGCGCGCCCTGGCGGCAGGTTCGGCGCTGCTGCTGCTCGATGAGCCGCTGTCGGCCCTCGACGCGGCCAGCCGCGTCCGCGTGCGTACCGACCTGCGGCGGATGCTGCTATCGAGCGGAGTTCCCGCCATCGTGGTGACACACGACCGCGCCGAAGCCATCGCGCTGGGAGATTGGATGGCGGTGCTGGTGAGCGGACGCATCCGGCAGACCGGCCCCGTGCGGGAGGTTCTGCGGCATCCCGCCGATGTGTCCGTGGCGGAGTCGGTGGGCGTCGAAAATGTGCTGTCCGCGGAGATTGCCGCGCGCGATCCAGGACTGCTCACTCTGCAAGTGGGCCAACAGCATCTGCAGTGCGTCGATAGCGGCGAGACCGGCCCGTTGTTCGCGTGCATCCACGCCGACGATATCGCTCTGAGCCGCGACATCGCGCGTTCCTCCAGCGTCCGCAACCGGCTGACCGGCCGCGTGCTTTCGGTGTTGCGCGAAGGCCCGCTGGCGCGCGTGGAATTGGACTGCGGCTTCCCGCTGATCGCCGTGATCACTGCGCAATCGGCCGCGGAGATGGATCTGAAACCGGATGACACGGTGTGTGCCGTGGTCAAAACTACGGCGGTGCACACCGCGGCGGCAGTCATATGATGTTCTCAGTGTAGGGGCGCCTTATCAGAAGCCGGACCCACTCGCTGGCGCCGCCGGGGCCTAAGAAGTCAGCGCCGTTGGCTTGTTCAAGCGGTGCGCTTGCTATTCCGTACCTGGGCAGCGATCTCTGCCGAGCCCAGCGACCGCACTCGTTCCGGAAGTGCTGCAACCTCCCTCACTAAGAGGGCTGCGCAATACTTCCGATACGATTGATTCTCAGAATAATCCGTCGAATAACCCTCCGGGTAGACCCTTGTATAAATGAAAGACAATACCTCCTTCACCTCTTCGCGCTGGACGTCGCGGTTGAACGGGCCTTGACGATTTCGGGCCGATAACAGCAGCATTGGCCGTTCCACGCTGTTGATATCATCAATCGAGAGTCTGGGCTGCTTGTAGTCAATATCAAATGCTCGCAAAGAAAAGCCTTGCATCTCCGCAAGGGTGCAGAAACGTCGAATTCGCGCCAAGCATTCAGCTTGCTTGCGCTTGTTCTTTTCCTTCCGCGGATCTTCAACTTCAAGGACAAAGCCCTTGCATCCCCGGAGTTCCTTCCGCTTTTTCAAGAGGTGGCAGACCCCAGAACTCAGCGTGCCCGATACTGCGTCGAACGGAACCCCCGGGGTGTTCGCTACGACCATGTAGGCAAGCAGCGCCAATTGAGTTGAAGGGTAGTAGTGAAGAAGAATGAACCCGCAGACGCGGCGCCGAAGCCTCGCGATAAGGAACCAATCCGTCGGTGTGCCTGGGCTTGTGCGGCGCGTAATCTCGTCTTCCCTTAGCCATCGCACAATATCAGATGCCTCAAATCGTTGATCGTCTGGGATCCGCTTCACATACAACTTCAGCGCGGCATCGAGGTCAGGGTCGTCCGCGTGCCGAATAAGCTCTATCACAACCGGATTAAACACGGTTCTCTGCAGGTGATCGACGGCATCATCCACGGCGGGAATCTTTCGCAGCACTCCGAGCAGCCGACCGACTATCCGGAATGCAGTTTCCAGTCCTTTCCACCAGAGAGAGACGGCCATTGGCACTCCAAGCATTAAGTGTAGCTAAAGTAGGCTGCTCTGGACGGGACAACGCGTCTGCGTCAAGTGCTCCATGGGTCGGTTCTTAGGGTCTGTTGGGAAATGAAAGCTCCAATGCCGGCCGCCGATGAACGCCGATGAACGCGGATACAACCGGCACGTTCCTATCCGCGTTCATCGGCGTTCATCAGCGGCCAGTATCCATCTGTCAGTTTCCTTGATCGATACCTTGCCCACCCAAATGGTCTCGCGTGTCTTATGTTGTTGTATAAGAGCGGACTGGCTATTACCTGACCGGTCCTTCGTCAACGCCTTCGGCACCCGTGCCGCCCCACACCGATCCCACCGGACCCATCGGAAAGTCCGAGCAGTTGGCCGGAATCAGGTGCTGAATGGCGGCGCCATTGGAGGCCCATAGAGGCATGTGCCGGCTGATCGACGAGATTACGCCGGGCCGAAGCTGCGAGGCGGCCGGGCCGGGATTGCCGTACAGCGCCTTCCCCCACCCTCACCAGAAATAAGTCTCGACCATACGCGGCGGACCCGAGTGGCCGTTGATCACGTCCGTCGCGATCACCACCTGCAGATTGCGGCGGCTCCAGTTCGCCGGCGCGCCCTTCAGGCTCTCGCGCATGAACTCGGGGTTGGCGAGGAACTCGCCCGCGGCCACGGTGCCAAAGCCTGTCAGCCCGCCCGCAACTACTACCATCCGCTCGGTGGTCGGGTCGAGTACGCGCGAGATCAGCGCGTAGTCCTGAGTCAGTTGCAAGTACGAAGTGGTGTAATTGACGGAACGGTTCTTGCGCTCGGGGTGGTCGCGATCCTTGATCCAGAACGTGTCGTTTTCCCGTTCGAAGCTGAACCGCAACGGACCGGTAAGGCGCAGCGTCCAATCGTTGTTGAACGCGCCCACCAGCACCACCGGGCCATCCCGGAGTTCGGAAAAGTCGGCGACGCTTTCCCCGCGGATGCGCGCCGGCTTGCCTTTGGATTGCAGCAGCGCCACCAGCCGGCCTATCGTAACGACGTCGGTCAGCGCTACGTTCTGGCTGCCCATGTAGTACAGCTTGAAAAGATTAGGCGCCACGGCGACCCCGGCTTTGTTCACCGGCACGTCGCCGAACCGGCCGAAATCGGCGTCCTTCTGGCCGGCGGATTCCGGCTCCGTCGCCAGAAAACGGCGCTGGCCCACGCACAGCAGCACGTTGCTGGGTGAATCCACCACCGGCTTCCAGAATTGGTCGAGCGCCCCGGCGCTACCGGGCCGCAGCCACAGCACGAGGGCCGCCAGGCATACCGCCGTGGCCACGGCCGCCAAAAGGTACCGAACCTGCACGGCATGGTGCGGATGCGGGTCGGGAACCGGAGCCTCGTGGGCCGCACCCGGCGCGGCAGGGCGCTCGGGCGACGGCGGATGAAACTCCGGCACATAGGATCCGATAGGGAGATCGATGCGCAATTCCCCGGCATGCGCCGGTTCGTAATAGTACTGGGCGATGCGTTTGCGAATCTCGCCCGCGGTGGTCCGCACTACCGGGTCGAGATTGGTTTCATAGTACGGATCGCGGCCGAAGACTTCGATTCCCAAGGTGCGTTCCTTGAAATCGGCGGCCCGGCCCTGCAGGGTTTGCTCCACCACATACCGCAAGAGACTGGGGTAGCGTTTGCTGTTCTTGAAGAGCGGGTTCGAGAGCATCCGCTCCAGTTGTTCCCGAACCGCCTCCGGGTCCACATTCCCGGGCGGATTGAATGTATGTTCCATGGTTCTGGGGCGAGACGCAACCGGACTCCGTTGAGCAAGATTCTACCACTCCGCGCGTCGCGCAAGGCTCCGCGCGGCAGTATGATACGTCTTCGGTACGCCCGCCAGAACGATGATTCAAAAGCTTGCTACCGCATGAGACTTGCCGAACGCCCGTCCCGGGAGGCAACCTGGGAGAACTTATGAACCATCGACTAAGTCGTCGAGACCTGATGCGGATTGGGGCGGCTGCGGCTGCCGGTGTGGCGGCCGTGCCACAGGCGTTCGCGGCGCCCTCCGCCGCCATTCGAGTGCGCGTGACCGCCGGAGCGAAACGCCTGGCCGAGGCCCCGCCGCTCGCCTGGCGCGCACCGGGCGCATCCTCCGCGGAAGCCATCGTGCTGGACCCTTCCCGCGCCTACCAGGACATCCTGGGCTTCGGTGGCGCCTTCACCGACGCGGCCTGCGCCAACTTCCATCGCTTGGAACCCGGCGCCCGCGACGCCCTGCTGCGCGAACTCTTCGGTCCCGCCGGGCTGGCTCTGAGCGCCTGCCGAATCTGTGTGGGATCGAGCGACTACTCCTCGTCGGTCTATAGCTTCGACGAAGGCGAGCCAGATCCGGAAATGCGGCGCTTCTCGATCGATCACGACCGCGCCTACATCCTCCCCACACTCGCCGCCGCCCGCGCCGTCAATCGCGACCTCTACCTCTTAGCCTCGCCCTGGAGCCCGCCCGGCTGGATGAAGGCCAATGGCTCCATGTTGGGCGGTTCCATGCGCAAGAAGAATTTCGTGGCCTATGCCCGCTACCTGGCCGCATTTCTCGAAGCCTACGCTGCGGCCGGCGTGCCGGTGGACGCACTGACCGTGCAGAATGAAGTCGATACCGACCAGGATGGCAAAATGCCGGCGTGTCTCTGGGGGCAGGAGTACGAAATCGGGTTCATCGCCAACCATCTGGGGCCGGAGTTGGCCGCCCGCAAACTGGCCACCAAAATCTGGCTGCTGGACCACAACTACAACCTCTGGGGCCGCGCCGTGGCGGAGTTGGACGATCCCAAAGTGAACCGCTACGTCGATGGCGTAGCTTGGCACGGGTACGTGGGCGATGCCTCCGCCATGACGCGCGTCCACGAGGCCTATCCCGAGAAGCACGCTTATTGGACCGAAGGGGGCTCGGACTTCAGCGACCCGCGGTACCTGACAAACTGGACTCACTGGGGCGCCACTTTCGCCGGCATCCTGCGCAATTGGGCGCGCACCATCATGGTGTGGAACCTGGCACTGGACGAGCACGGGAAGCCCAACATCGGACCGTTTTCCTGCGGTGGATTGGTGACCGTCCATTCCGAGACGCGGGAAATCCAGCGTAGCGGTCTGTACTGGGCGCTGGCGCACTACAGCCGCGCCGCCGCGCGCGGGGCCCGGCGCATGGCTTCGGAAGGCCATGTGGACGGCATCTCCCACGTGGCGTTCCGTTCCCCGTCGAACGGTTACTCGGCGGTCCTCACTAACTCACGGGCCGAGGAGCGGCAATTGACGGTCCGCATGGGCTCGGCGGAAGTCGCCGTGGCGCTTCCTGCCGATTCCGTCACTACTCTGGAGTGGGATTCGTAGGCTGGCAGTCTCTCATTTCCACTTCCACTTCACACGGAACCGCGACCGTAAGAAGCCGTGAAAAAAAACTGAGCGAGGGCAAGAGGGTACTCGAGAGGCCTTCCAAAAACGATCTTTGGCCGCCGATGAACGCCGATTCACGCGGATAAGACAAAGAAAGTGGCTTATCCGCGTGAATCGGCGTTCATCGGCGGCCAATCATGTTTAGTCTTCTCTTAGGCAGCCCCGCCGCTTTAAGGGGGACTCTGTCACGGTGTCTAAGGAAGCAGCCCGCGCCGCGAGCAAGGAATACCCTGCGTCCGGGCGTTGCCGCGTGCGGGCAGACCCGCAACGTGCCGCGCAGGAAGGCCCCTGGGAGAGAGGTGGATTATCCCTCGCTCGGGCCGCTCCCTCAGAAGCCGTGAAAATAATGGGCCGAGGGCAAGACACCACAGAGCAACTTCGCCCAAAAAACATAAATGGCCGCTGATGAACGCCGATGAACGCGGATACCAAAAACAGTTCTTGGGGTTTGTCTTGTCCGCGTTCATCCGCGTTCATCAGCGGCCATTCCGGTTTTGGTTAATTTCACGGCTTCTCACGGTCGCGGTTCGGTGTGACCCTATGCGCGCAACTCGGCGACAATCTCCGCCGCGATCGTCCGCGCACGCTCCAGTTCACCTGGCGGCAGGCTGATGGCGCCCACGCGGGCATGGCCGCCGCCGCCATACCGCTCGCAGATGCTCGCCAGATTGTGTTCCGGCTCGGTGGGAGACCACGGGTTCGAGCCGACCGAAATCTTAGTGCGGAAACTCGAGGGGCTCACCGACACCGTGTACATCGACTGCGGGAACAAGTAGTACGGAATGAACTTGTTGTAGCCTTCCATATCGTGGCCCGCCAAGTCGAAGAACACCACGCCGTCGTCCAGGTGCGCCGTACGGCGGATGAGCTCGATGGAATCCACATGGCGCCGGTACAGCGGCTCGTAGAGCGCCTGGATCTCCGGCTCGGCGACGATCTCGGCCAATTGCCGCCGCTGCATCCAGCCGATGACCTTCTGCACAATGTCGGAGCCCTTGGCCGCCTCGATCACCAGCGTGAGTTTCATCGCCGGCGCTCCCAATTCCACCGCCGTGCGGGCGTCGGAGTACTGTGCGCCATCGATGATCAGGCTCCAGTGCAGCAGATCTTCCAAGTCCGGCGCGCTGAATCCCCAGCCTTCGCGCGCCACCTTGGCGATGAACGATGTACACGACTTGAAACTGGGGTCGTACAATTTGCGCCCGCTGGTATCCCGCCGGAAGTGCGCGGCATCTTCGGCGTTCAGAAACGCGCTCTGATGATGGTCGAACCACCAGGTGAGCCGCGGATCGCTCGAGTATTTGAAATCGACTATGGCATTTTCGTCGCCGTCGAACAGGCCGGCATCGAACAGTTGGGACGCTTTGTGGGCCATTCCCGTGTATCGGAATTCCGCATCCGGGTGAACCGCGCCCGCGATAAAGCGGCTGAAGTAAGCGGCCGAGGCCGCTCCATCGAAGCAGTGATCGTGATACAGCACCCGTTCCAGCATTTATTAATAGAGGAAAACCTATCAGCTTGCCTGAACGGCAGCGGAAATGCAACTATCTGCCGCGGAAAATTACGGAAATGTTTCGAAATGTCTCCGCCGACTCTGATACAGTTGTGGAAAACGTATGCGAACCATCCCCGGCTGGGACCAGTACTATTTGGACATTTGCAAAGCCGTTGCCTGCCGCAGCAAGGATCCCAACACCCAGATCGGCTGCGTAATCGTGGGACCGAACCACGAAATCCGCTCTACCGGCTACAACTCGTTTCCACGCGGAATCCGCGACGATGTGCCGGAGCGCCTGGTGCGGCCCGCCAAGTATCTGTGGATCGAGCATGCCGAGCGCAATGCCATCTGCAACGCCGCGCGCGCCGGAACCGCTACCGAGCACTGTACGGCTTACGTGGAGATCATGCCCTGCATGGACTGCGCGCGATCCATCGTGCAGGCGGGAATCACCTCCGTGCTCATCTCAGCCGGGCGAATGGCGCAGTATTCCAGCGAATACTATAACGACCATTTTAGTATGGTAGAAACTTTGTTTCAGGAAGCTGGAATCTCGGTCCGGCGCGTGTGACGCCCGCTATCGCACCACTGGACCATCGGTTCGATGGTTGGACGCCTCCCCGGACGCCGGTTCCGGCACGTGCCGATAAAACCGGTGGGAGCACCCCCGGCAGCGGAACGGGCGCTTCTGGAAGGCTCGCAAGAAGGAATCCAACAGACCTTTTGCCTGCGACGGGCGAACGTCCCGACCGCCGCAGGCCGGACATCGCGGAGTCTCAGACGGTTGGTTCACAGATCGCTCCCTAGGCCACGAGACTAGCAGGTTTCGGGGTGATTGTTAATAGGACCGAGATAGTTTTCGTGAGGTTGAAAAGCCCCGTGATTTCCGGTACCAAAGTGGGTATCCTTCACTGCACAAGCTTTGCCAGGTCGTCGGGGCCACCGAACGCTGTACCGCTGAGCCCCGCATCGATATTCCGCAGCAACCCCGTCAGTACGCTGCCCGCGCCGGCTTCCACGAAACGCGCAACTCCTTGCCCCGCCAGGTAGCGGATGGACTCCAACCAGCGCACCGGGTTGGGAACCTGCTGGTACAGACCCTCGCGCGCCTCCGCGCCGGTGCGGATCTCCCGCGCCTGCCAGTTGTTCACCAGGGGGCAGGAAAGATCCTGGAATTCCGTGGCGTCCAGGTCGGCGCGCAGGCGCTGCTGAGCGGGCTTCATCAACGCGCAATGGAATGGCGCACTCACCGGCAGCAGGACGGCGCGCCGCGCCCCCGCCGCTTTGGCCAGTTCGGCGGCGCGCTTGACGGCGGCGGCGGCGCCGGCGATCACCACCTGGTCGGGAGAGTTCAGATTGGCCGCGCTCACCACCTGTCCCTGCGCGGCTTCTTCGAGGATGGCTTCCAGCTTTCCTTCGGGCAGTTTGAGCAACGCCGCCATGGCGCCAACTCCCGGCGGGACGGCCTCCTGCATATAACGGCCGCGCTGTCGAACCAGGCGGACGGCGTCGGCGAACCGCAGGCTGCCGGCAGCCACCAGCGCCGAGTACTCGCCCAGGCTGTGGCCCGCCACAAAATCGGGCGTCCATCCTTTCTCACGGAGCACTTCGAACGCCGCGATGGACACCGTCAGCAGAGCCGGCTGGGTGTTTTCGGTGAGCTTGAGCTGGTCGTCGGGACCGTCGAAACAGAGTTGGGAGATGGGGAAGCCGAGCGCCCGGTCGGCCTCGTCGAAAACGCGGCGCGCCGCCGGAAAGCTCTCGGCGAGAGCCTTGCCCATGCCGGCCGCCTGGGATCCTTGTCCGGGAAATAGGAACGCTGTTTTGGGTGTCAAACCGAGATTATAGCGTTCGGCGGCGGGCCGGGGCGGACGCCTTCTCGCGCGCGGCCAGCACAATCCTGGCGCACGCCTCCGCGTCCGATTCGGCCTGGTGGTGAACCAGGGGAATCCCCAGCGCATCGCACACGCAGTCCAGCCGCGTGGGGTAGATGCTGAAGACGTCCCGCGCCATTCGGACGGTGCATTGGAACGGAATATCGGGGAGCGCCAGGCCGTTGTTTCGACAACAGGCCTCCAGCACGGCGCGGTCGAAGCTGGCGTTGTGGGCCGCCAGGAACTGAACGCCGCGCAGCCAGAGACTCAGTTGCGGCCAAAGCTGGGCGAAGGACGGAGCGTTGCGCACCATGTCCCACGTGATGCCGTGGATATAGGTAAACACAAACTCGCTGCGCGGCGGCCGGATCAGGCTGGAGACGCGGTCTACAATCCGGCCGTTCTCCACCTTGACCAGCGCGACGGCGCAGGCGCTATCGCGGCCATAGTCCGCCGTCTCGAAATCGATCGCGGCAAAGCAATCGCCGCCGTTGCGTCGCAAGATGCCCGGTGCCTCCTGCGGGCGATCATAGCAGCAGCGGGGAGAAGATCTCAAGGCTGTGCGGCCACAAAGGCGGCAAAAAGGGCGGGCTTGCCCGCGCTGCCAGGTTGACCGCGGAACAACGCAGCGCCAGTGCCAGAAAGGCGGTCCAGGCGCGTTGGGCGAAAACCAAACCTGGCGCCGCCGCGTCCAGGCCGATCTCTGCCGTTCCCACTGCCGACACTTCAAGGGCGGCCCTGCATGATTGTCTCGATCGCCTGAAGGCCGCTAAAGACGACTCCGAAATTCGGCGCTTGACCGAAGAGCTACAGCAGATCGTCTTTCACAAACAGTATCGGAATGCCGAGAATTAGGAAGCCGCCGCCTCGGCTGATCATGGAGCATCTTGCTCAGCGCTTCCGCGAGGGCCGGATTTCCGTTGCCGATTTCGACGAATTGCACGAGTGACTGAGATCCGATCCCGAAGTGCCGTCCGGGACGTGGTACAAGCGATTCGCAAAGTTCACGCTGGCTGGTGAAGGCGTAATGCCGAAGATGTTCCTCACGCCCGGAATGGCGCCGAGAGGCACCGAGGTTGAGTAGGGGCTGCGGACCGGCGCGAGGACGGGAACGCTGCGTTCCGCATGCCCGGCATGGGCGGTTGTCACCGGAACCACATCATCGGGTGAAGCGGCAGAAGTCCGTAATCGTCCGCTCAGGCTGCGTCTGAAGCCGCATCGGCCGGTGGCAAGCCACCCCAGATCAGAACATCGGGGCACAAGTCTGCACCCGTAGGCCAAACCAGAGTGCCGCCCTCAATACGCATCTCCCGAAACCGCGCCGGGTCGTTCCGGATCTCCGCGAAAACTGGACCGACCAGCATGGGTCCGAGATCTCTCTCGACCGCGCGACCGTCCGTCAGTGTCAGCCGTACGCGGTAACCGTCCAGCGGCGTCGCTTCCCGGATGCGAATCAGTTTCATGTCTGTTCCTCAGTCTAGTGGGGCGATGGCTTCCAAGGGCGTCCCACCACGGGCCCTTTCCCAGTCCGCTCTGAGCTCCTGGCGATGCAGGGCCGCCCATTCGAGCACTAACGCCAGAGCTCTTCTCGGGAGATCTCCTCCGAGGATCGAGAGGGTCTCAATCTCCACCGGGGCTTCGTATTCGCCATATGCGGCGTGGAAATGCGCCGGGCTGTGGTCTCTGAGGTACATTCGAATCGCAACCCCAAACAACCAGGTCACCTCGGGCATTTCTTCCTTCGATTTTACTTTCTCCGCACACCCTGTGCCCGAGGGTTGAGCGAGGTCCGACCCGGCGGCACTTCGCGCGCTGCCGGCCGCCACACCGGCGCGTGGACAGGAATGCTGCGTTCCGCGGTCCGGCCAAGTCTTCCGGCGGGGGCTGTGTCCGCCGGATGCCGAGCCCGAGCTGAAGCGGCTGAGGTCCGGATCGGCGACTTCGCGTCAACTTGGATCGCTTCCGCGCGGCGGACCAAAACGACGGGATTTCAAGCCCGGACCGATTCCATGTCTCGATCCGTCAGCTTCTGCCAGGGTGATCGCCTCAAGTCCGGCAAGACGCGATCTTGTCGCGGTTTGTGTTCGCGGAGACATGAGGAGATGCTCAGACGATCTCAAGCTTGTACTTGCCTGGTATACGCCGAGCGTGTTTGATTGGCAGCCCCGGCGCCACTTCGCGGACGAGTGACGTGATCTCATCTTTGGGCGCTTCACAGCCAAGGTGCCACTCCGGCCCGGCCTCATGCCTTAGCCGACACGCCCGAAACACCCGCCGCCCCGGCCCGCTTCGCGCGGCGAACGAAAGCCTGGTCGAACGACACGAAGGCGGCGCCGGGCCGTCTGCTGGCCAAGTGCATCGCGTCGGCGAGTTCGATTCCGTGAACCGTAAGCGCAAGGGCCGCCGCCACGGACGATTCGTCTTCGGCATGCACATTGCCGAGCCCTAACAGTTTCGTGAAGGCGTCGCGAATGGCGCTCTCCTCAAAACCGTAGAGGCTTCGCAGAACCCAACCGGTTTCGAGCAATACCGTCTTCGCAATCCAGATGGGCCCGGCCGCGAACACGGCGCGCGCGGCGGCCTCCCGCTTGGGGTCGTCGCCAGTCAGCAACCGGACCAGAATGTTAGCATCGACCGCGGTCATGACGCCGAATCACCTCGCGCTCAACGGCGCCGCGCATCTCGGTGGGTGTTTTCGACTTGCGGCGAGTCCGCAAACATCCGGCAACCTCGTCGAGCCCGGCGGCGGGGAAACGAACGGCGGGACGCAGCAGAACGCCCTCGCCAGCTTCCTCAACGGTGAACTCCGTGCCAGGTCCCCAGGCGCGCGAAGCTCGGATGTTCTTCGGAAGAACGATCTGGCCCTTGGTCGAAAGCCGCGTGGTCTCCATCGGTAAGACTCCAGTAAGATCATGGCACAGATGCCGATGGCGCGGTGCGGTTTCGCGCGCAGTCTGAAACGCGAAACGCCCGGCGCCGCCTTTCGAGGGGCGGCGCCGGGCGCTCGGTTGGTTGGACTGCCTTACTTGCTTTCGATGCGCATGCCGTAGAAGCTGCGGTACACGAAGAACAGCGCCACCAGGAAGAAGAGCGCCGACAGGATGTCGGTGAAAATGGCGCCTTGCTTGGCGGTGACCGAAACGGCCAGCGAAACGGCGAGCAACCCGAACAGGGTGGTGAACTTGATGATCGGGTTGAGCGCCACCGAGCTGGTGTCCTTGAAGGGATCGCCCACCGTATCGCCCACGACGCAGGCATCGTGCAGCGGGGTGCCCTTGGCGTGCAGTTCGGTCTCGACCACTTTCTTGGCGTTATCCCAAGCGCCGCCGGCATTGGCCATGAACAGGGCCTGGTACAGGCCGAACAGCGCGATGGAAATCAGGTAGCCGACGAAGAAAAACGGCTCCAGGAAGGAAAACGCGAGGGCGCAGAAAAAGACCACCAGGAAGATGTTCAACATGCCCTTTTGCGCGTACTGCGTGCAAATGGCCACCACCTTCTTGGAGTCCTCGATGGAGGCCTTCTCGGCGGTATCCAGCTTGATATTCCGCTTGATGAATTCCACCGCGCGGTAGGCGCCCGTGGTGACGGCCTGGGCGCTGGCGCCGGTGAACCAGTAAATCACCGCGCCCCCTGCGATGATGCCCAGCAGGAACGGCGGATGCATCAGCGACAGCTTGTCCACGTTGGTGGTGAGCTTGTTGGTGAGGGCCACGATGGTGGCGAAGATCATGGTGGTGGCGCCCACCACGGCGGTACCGATCAGCACCGGTTTGGACGTGGCTTTGAACGTGTTGCCGGCGCCATCGTTCTCTTCCAGATTTTCCTTGGCCTTCTCGAAATTCGGCTTGAACCCGAAGTTCTTCTCGATGTCGCCTTCGATTCCGGGCAGCGTTTCGATCATGGAAAGTTCGTAGACCGATTGGGCGTTGTCGGTGACCGGTCCGTAGCTATCCACGGCGATGGTCACCGGGCCCATGCCCAGGAAGCCGAAAGCCACCAGCCCGAAGGCGAACACCGCCTCGACGGCCAGCGGGGTGGGAATCATCACGGCGTGCAGCCCCATGGTGCTCATGCTGAAGCCGATGCTCATCAGGGCCAGCATCGCCATCCCCAGCCAGAATGCGCTGAAGTTGCCGGCCACGAAGCCCGAAAGGATGTTGAGCGACGGACCGCCCTCGCGGGAACTGGTGACAATCTCGCGCACGTGCCGCGAATTGGTGGACGTGAATGCCTTCACCAATTCGGGGATCAAAGCGCCTGCCAGGGTGCCGCAACTGATGATGGTGGCCAACTGCCACCACAGGTTGGGGTCGTTATTCAAGTTGGGAATCATCACCGAGCTGAGGACGTAGGTCAGGGCGATGGAAAGGATGGAGGTGAACCACACCAGCGTAGTCAGGGGTGTTTCGTAATTGAACTTCGCCAGGTTACCGAAGCGGGCCTTGGCGATCAGGCTGTTGACAAAGTACCCGATCCCCGAGCACAGCACCATCATGACGCGCATGGTGAAGATCCACACCAGCAATTGCACCTGCACCACCGGGAGCTTGACCGCCAGCAGGATGAAGGTGATCAGCGCCACGCCGGTGACGCCGTAGGTTTCGAAACCGTCGGCCGAGGGTCCAACCGAGTCGCCGGCGTTGTCGCCGGTGCAGTCGGCGATCACGCCCGGGTTGCGCGCGTCGTCTTCCTTAATCTTGAACACGATCTTCATCAGATCGCTGCCAATGTCGGCGATCTTGGTGAAGATGCCGCCGGCCACGCGCAGGGCCGCCGCGCCCAGCGACTCACCGATGGCGAAGCCGATGAAGCACGCGCCCGCCAGGTCGCCGGGAACGAACAGCAGAATGAAGAGCATGATTAGCAGTTCGACCGAAACCAGCAGCATGCCGATGCTCATGCCCGCCTGCAACGGAATGGAGTAGCAGGGGTAAGCCTTGCCGGTGAGCGAGGCAAACGCCGTCCGCGAGTTGGCGAAGGTGTTGACGCGCATGCCGAAAGCCGCTACCGCGAAGCTACCCGAGATGCCGATCACGCTGAACAGCAGGATGATCGCCACCTTGTAGGCCTCCATCGCCTGGAGAATCCCGAAGTAGAACACGATCACCACCGCGATGAAACACTCCAGGACGATCAGGAACTTTCCCTGCGTCGCCAGGTACGTCTTGCAGGTCTCGTAAATCAGTTCGGAGACTTCCAGCATGGAGGAGTGCACCGGCATCTTGCGCAGCCGCGTGTAGATGATCAGACCGAAGATCAGCCCTAGGGCGCTGACCACCAGGCCGGCCATTAACAGGGTTCGGCCCTCGACGAAGCCCATGAACAATGGGGCGTCGTTGAGCCAGGGGAGCTTCAAATTGGCTTCGCCTCCTCCGGCTTCCTGGGCCATCAGCGGCGTGCCTGCGGCCGCTAGAAGAAGCAGAGTGAAGAGAACGCGCAGAACGCCTGCGGTTCGGGTAATGCCGTGTGTGCTCGGAACGGAGCGCATCGAAAAGTATCCTCCAAGATCCTGGGAATTGACGGCCCCTCAACGAGACAAGCCTGCTCGCCAAGGGCCGAGATTGGGACGAGTGACTCGAAGACAACCGAAACCACAGTATAAGAGATATACACGTCGGAATTCAAACACCCCCAACGGGGTGGGTGCACTACCCTCATCGGCGCCGTCGAGTCTACTCGCGACAGATGCCGCGTTGGCTTCCGCGGATAAAGCTCACCAGGTGCAGCGTTTCCGGCGTGGGGATTTCGGTTTCGATCCGCGCCAGCGCATCTTGCAGCTTCAGGCCGCTGCGATAAAGAAGTTGGTACGCCTTCTTCAGGACGCTGACGTCCGACGCCTTGTAGCCCGCGCGTTTCAACCCCACCACATTGAGCCCCTTGGCCACCACGTCGTGCCCGGCATACAGGAAGAACGGCGGCACGTCGCTGTTGACGCGCGTGTTGCCTCCGATCATAGCCAGCCGCCCGATGCGGGAGAACTGATGTACCACTACGCCACCGGAAATGAAGGCCTGGTCCTCCAGTTCTACGTATCCCGCCAGCAGGGAGCAACTGGCGATCACCGTGCGATTGCCCACCCGGCAATTGTGCGCGATATGGCCCGAGGTCATGATGTAATTCTCGTCGCCAATCTCCGTTACCGATTCCGGAGCGGTGCCGCGCGAAATGGTGAAGTGCTCGCGGATCTTGTTGCCGTGGCCGATCCGCAGGTAGCTGCGCTCGCCGGTGAAGCCCTTATCCAGCGGATCGGTGCCCAGTACGGTTCCAGCGGAGATTTCGTTGCGCTCACCCAGGGTGGTCCAGCGCTTGATATATACATAAGGTTCGAACAGGCACCCGGCGCCGGCCACGACGTCGCTTTCGATCACGCAGAACTCTCCGATGCGGCATCCCGGCCCGATGATGGCGTCGGGATGGATGCGGGCGGTGGGCGCGACAACCGCGGTGGAATCGACAGACATGAACTTGTATCATAAGCGACGGCGCGGGGGAGTGGCTGGTTGGGCGCCTGGTTTTCCAATAGTGGAGATGCCGCGGGTTTTGTGGGGCAGGATGGTATCCTGCGGCCGAGTGGCACTCGGCCTGCCGACCTGCGTGCAAATGCCGCCCAGGCCGAGTGCCACTCGGCCGCAGGTTGCCAACCTGCCCCACATAAAGCTGCTTTCGGACCTCGATAGAGGCCGGTGCCGCCACCCCATTCGTTGCGCCGTGCTACAACTTTAAGCAGAAAGGAGAGCGGCATGCGATCTTTTTTCATGCGTTTGGGGGTGTTGGGTTCAGGCGCGCTGTGGCTGGCGGTTGCGCCGGCAGTTGCCGATACGGCTGCGGGGTTGGCGGCCTTCAAGAACAAGGATTATCAGTTGGCCTACCGGGAGTGGAAGGAGTCGGCTGAAGCTGGGAAGGCTGAGGCTCAGTTCGATTTGGGTGTACTGTACGCGCAAGGGAAGGGTGTTCGCCGCGACCTCACGCAAGCGGTCGCCTGGTACCGCAAGTCCGCCGAGCAGGGCAATGCCGCGGCCGAGTTCGCCTTGGGACAGTTATATTCGCGCGGCTGGGGCGTCCCCAGGGACGAGGCCGACGCCATCCGCTGGTTCCAACTGGCCAACTCGGTGGACTCCGACGGCCCGCCCACGGACTGGGCTCCCGTGGAAGGATACGGCATGGAAAAGGACCCGCAAAAGGCCGCATATTGGTACCGGCGGGCGGCCGACAAGGGTCATGCCGAGGCGCAGTTCAACTTGAGCCGGCTGTATTCGAGCGGTACCGGTGTGAAGCGCGATGAGGAACAGGCCGCGCGATGGGTGAGCGCGTCGGCCACCCAAGGCTACGCCCCCGCCCTGGCGGATCTGGGAGGACGCTACGCTTCCGGCTACGGCGTCGCCAAGGACGACAAGCGCGCGTATTTCTGGCTGACCCTGGCCTTCCTCCACGGCGACAAGAGCGTGGAGAAGTTGCGCAGCGCCGAGGCGGCCAAACTGAATCCTCCCGACATTGCCGACCAGGACCGCGCCGCGCAGAACTGGAAACCGAGATTGGCGCCGGTGAAACCCAAGCCGTAGCCCTGGCGCCCCATACCGGGGCTTGTTCGCGAGCGGCCATGAGATTCGCCCTCCTACTTGTCGCGGCCGCCATGGCCCATGCCCAGACGGCGCGCAATCCCGACGCCGTGCTGCAGCAGGCTCGCGCGCGTCTGCAGGCGGCGGCGCAAAACCTGGAGAGGTACGTCTGCATCGAAACTTTGGATCGCAGCTACTATGAGCGCGCGGTGGCCGGCGACCCGCGGCGGCTGGAATTCACGGATCGCGTCCGGCTCGAGGTGACCGTATCGCACGGACGCGAATTGCACGCCTGGCCCGGCGCCACGAGGTTCGACAGCCGCGACGTGGACGAGTTGATCCGCGATGGTCCGGTGTCCACCGGCGCGTTCGGCGCTTATCTTGCCAGCGTTTTCGATCGCGCGGGGGTGGAGACTCGCTACAACGGGGAGCGGTCCGCGGACGGCAAGACGGTATTCGAGTATGGATACCACGTGCCTCTGGCGGCCAGCCGTTTCGAGATCAAAGTAGCCGCGGAGTGGCGTCCGGCGGCCTACGAGGGCGAGTTCCGGCTCGATCCGCAATCGCTCGAGTTGCAGAGCCTGACCGTCCGTACCGTTCAATTGCCATCCGACGCCGCCTTCGCCGCGGCCGGCGCCACCCTGGACTACCAGCGCGTCCGCATCGGCGATAGCGACGTTCTGCTGCCGCGCCGGAGCCTTCTCGATATCGCGCTCAAGAGCGGACGCGAGACCCGCAACTCGATCGCGTTCTCGAATTGCCGCGAGTATCAGGCCGAATCCGAGGTGGTTTTCGATGCGCCGCCGGAGACCGGGAGCGCGACGGCGCCGCGAGCCGGCCGGGGCCGCGTGGCGCTGTCCATCGGACTGCCGGTCACGCTTGCGCTGGACGCTCCCATCGATACCGCTACCGCCGCCGCGGGCGATCCGGTGGCCGCCACCGTGCTCAAACCGGTGCGCCGCGCGGGTTCGGACGAGGAACTGATCCCGGCCGGAGCGATTGTTCGCGGCCGCATCCGCCGCGTGGAACATCACGTGTTGCCGGCCCCGTATTTTCTGGTGGCGTGGTCCTTCAACCGGGTGGAAGCGCATGGCGCCCTATCGCCATTCGTGGCCCGCAGCGAGCCGGATGCGGAACTGGCCAAAGAGCTGGGCGCCAACCTGGCGATACGCGACACCGGAATCTGGTTCTGGGGCGTTGGCGCCTTCCTGTTCCCCACCGGCAAGAGCCATACCGTGATACCGGCGGGATTCGAATCCAAGTGGTTCACCCTGGCGACCGGAGGACGCTGAGCGCGGGCACAGTCCCCCGGAGTCTTGTTACCCTGTTTATGAGTTTCGGGCGATGACCACTTTTCGAGACATTCGGCGCAGCGACAGGGCGCTTACCGAGGACCAGGCGCGGGAGATTCTGCAGCGCGCGGAGTACGGAGTTTTGGCCACGGTGGGCGCCGACGGATGGCCTTACGCCGTCCCCGTGAACCACGTGCTGTCCGGGGACGTGCTTTACATTCACTGCGCCCTGGAGGGGCACAAACTGGAGAACATCGCCCATGAAGAGCGCGTATCGTTCGCCGCGGTGGGGAATGTCAAGGTGTTGCCTGCCAAGCTGTCCACGCTCTATGAAAGCGCCATTGTCTTCGGCCGGGCGGCGCTGGTAACCGATCCGGCGGAGAGGCGTCGGGCCCTGGAGTTACTGGCCATCCGTTTCTGCGGGGCGATGTCGCCCGAGGCGGAACAGACGATCGCCACTTCCGGCCCCCGGACCGCCGTAGTGCGCGTCCGTCTGGAACGAATCGCCGGCAAGGCGCACACTCTCAAGCGCGATACCACTTAGTTTGCCGGCGACTGAACACCGTCATCTATTTAGGCACTCAGAGGCTTCTCCAGGCCCAACTCTACAACTTCTTCCATCGACTTCACGTAGTGGAACGTCAGGTCGCCAACTTGCTCGCTCTTCAGATCTTCCTTCACGTCCACTTCGTTCTCGTACGGCAGAATCACTTCCCGCACGCCGCTGCGCTTGGCGGCCAGCACCTTCTCCTTGATGCCGCCCACGGGCAGCACCTGGCCGGTCAGCGTGATCTCGCCGGTCATCGCCAGGTTGGGGCGCACGTGGCGGTCGGTGAGCATCGAGACCAGCGCGGCCGCCATCGTAATGCCCGCCGACGGGCCGTCCTTGGGGATCGCGCCGGCCGGCACGTGGATGTGGATATCGCTGGTCTTGAAGAGTTCCGGGTCGATGCCCAGCGCGGCCGCGTTGCCGCGTACCCAGGTCAGCGCCGCCTGTACGGATTCCTGCATCACGGGGCCGAGTTGGCCGGTCATGATGAGTCCCTTGCTGCCTCCCGGCATGCGGCCGGCTTCGATGAAGAGCACGTCTCCGCCCACCGGAGTCCAGGCCAGGCCGACCACCACGCCGGCGCGCTTGGTCCGCTCGGCCACTTCGGTGTCGGTGCGGTAGCGCGGCGCGCCCAGGTGCGATTCCACCACTTCGGGAGTCACTACGGACTTCTGGCGCGCGGAGCCGGGAAGGCTCTCGGCGATCTTACGCGCCTGCTTCCGGCAAATGGTGCCGATCTCGCGCTCCAGGTTGCGCACGCCGGCCTCGCGGGTGTAGCGCCTCACGATGAAACGTACGGCGCTGTCCTCGAAGTGAATATCGGTTTCCGCGACCAGCCCGTTTTCGACGATCTGGCGTGGGATCAGGTAGCGGAAGGCGATGATCACCTTCTCCTGCTCGGTGTAGCCTTCGAGCGGAATGATCTCCATGCGGTCGCGCAGCGCGTCGGGCACCGGGTCGAGCACATTGGCCGTGGTGATGAAGAGGACCCTCGACAAGTTGAACGGGACATCCAGGTAGTTGTCGCGGAAAGTGGAATTTTGCTCGGGATCGAGCACTTCGAGCAGCGCCGACGCCGGGTCGCCGCGAAAGTCGCGTCCCAGTTTGTCCACTTCGTCGAGCATGAACACCGGGTCGTTGGTTCCCACCCGCCGCAGCGCCTGAATGATCTGCCCCGGCAATGAGCCGATATAGGTTCGCCGGTGGCCGCGGATCTCGGCTTCGTCGTGCATGCCCCCCATCGAAACGCGCGCGAACTTGCGGCCCAGCGCCCGCGCGATCGATTTGCCGAGCGACGTCTTCCCCACTCCCGGAGGTCCCACAAAGCACAGGATGGGGCCCTTCAGAACCGGCCGGAGCTGCAGCACGGCCAGGTAGTCGAGAATGCGATCCTTCACCTTTTCGAGATCGTAGTGGTCCTCGTCGAGGATGTCCTTGGCCCGTTTTACGTCCACTTGCGACGCCGAGGAGACGTTCCACGGCAGGCTGGCCATCCATTCCAGATAGGTCCGCGTGACGCCGTATTCCGGGGATGCCGGCGACATGCGTCCCAGGCGGCCCAACTCGCGCAGGGCTTCGGCCTTCACCTCTTCGGTCATCCCGACGGCCTCGAGCTTGGCGCGCAGGTCGTCGAGCTCGCGCTGCGAATCGTCGCCTTCGCCCAATTCCTTCTGGATGGCCTTCAATTGCTCGCGCAGGTAGAACTCGCGCTGGCTCTGCGAAAGCTGCCCTTGCACCTGGGACTGAATCCGGTTGCGCAGGTCCAGCAATTCCAACTCGCGCGTGAGATGGCGGTGGATGGTGCTCAAACGAATCTGCGCGTCGGTCTGTTCGAGCAATTCCTGCCGCTCCGGATGGGAGAGCGAGGGCAGGTTTCCGGCCACGAAATCCGCCAGTTTCCCCGGCTCGGTGGTGTGAAACGCGCTTTCCGAAAGATCGTCGGACAGGTTCGGCGAGGCTGCCACAATCTGCTGGAACAGGCTGACCACGTTCTGCCGCAGCGCTTCGATTTCGCTGGTGACCTCGGGCTCCACGTCGGGCATGCGCTCCACGCGGGCGCGGAGGAACGGCTCGGTGGCGGTGAACTCGCGGGTATGAACGCGCGCGATTCCTTCGCAGAACAGCAGCAGGTTTTCCTTCGGAATGCGGATGGCTTTGTGCATCACGCAGATGGTGCCGGTCTGGTAGAGATCCTCGGGCCCGGGCGTGTCCAGGCGGGGATCGAGCTGCGAGATCACCACCATGGTCCGGTTCTCGCCCAGCGACTGGGCCAATGCCATGGAGCTCGGCCGGCCGACGGTGATGGGCTGCAGCGCGCCAGGAAAGATGACGGTGTCCCGGACCGTCAGAACGGGGAGTTCCTCGAGAACCGGTTGGCTCTCCGGAGTAAGTGTGAGTTGTTCGTCCGCGGCCATGATGACTCTCCCTCAGTGTAGCGTGTGAGACGGACCGTCGCTTCAGGCGGCCTCTCGATCCTCGCTAAACCCGGTGGCCTACACGGGGTCTGTCAGGCCCCCTTGGGATAACAACCCAGAACTCGCAGGAAGTCCGCCAGTTCCTCCATATGGCGGAGCGCGTTGCGCGCGTTGGGCGTGTCGGCGCGGCCCAGAAGGTCCACGTAGAAGAGATACTCCCACGGCTTGCCGCGCAGCGGACGGGATTCGATCTTGATGAGGTTCAGGTCGCGCAGGGCGAAGGCGCTCAGGGCGCGAAACAGCGAGCCGGGGGTGTTGCGGGTGCTGAAAACCAGGGACGTCTTCCAGGTGGTGCGGGCATCGGCGCGCACCGGGTGGCGGCGGGCATACTCGGGCGTGCGCAGCAGGAAGAAGCGGGTGAAATTCTGGCGGTCGCTTTCGATGGAACGCCGCAGCACCCGCGCCCCGTAGATCTCCGCGGCTACCGACGAAGCGATCCCCGCCGCGTCCGTGAGCCGCTCCTCGCTCAACATCTTAATGCTGCCGGCCGTATCGTAGAACGGGGTGCGCTCGATCTGCGGATTGCGCGCGAAGAAATCCAGGCACTGGTTCAGCGCCACGGGATGCGAAAACGCCCGCCGGACCTGGGAGAACTTCACGCCCTTGAGGGCGATCAGGTTGTGGACAATGCGTACGCTGGTCTCAGCGACAATCGGAAACTCATAGGTGACCAGGTGGTCGTAATTCTCGTGGACCGAGCCGGCCAGGGTGTTCTCGATGGGCACCACCGCCCCCGTGGCGCGCCCGTCTTTCAGGCACAGAAAGAGATCCTCGAAGCGGGTACAAGGCAGGACCTCCACGTTCGGACCGAGCAATTTGCGGGCGGCCTCTTCGCTGAACGCCCCGCGCTCTCCCTGAAAGGCGATGGGACCGGAAGCGGGCTTCATTTGGTTCTCCCTTCCCAGCGGCGCACGCCCGTGTCGGGGAGGCCGATGAGATCGAGTACGCGATCGACGCTATGATCGACCAGGTCCATTACAGTTTGTGGATTGTGATAAAAGCCGGGAATTGGCGGGGCGATTATTGCGCCCATTTCGGACAAAAGGGTCATGGTTTTCAAATGACCGAGGTGGAAGGGACTTTCCCTGACCATTAAGACCAGCTTGCGCTTTTCTTTGAGGACGACATCGGCGGCGCGCACCATCAGGTTGGAACTGATGCCGTAGGCGATGGCCGACATGGTGTGGATGGAGCAGGGAGCGACGACCATGGCGTCGGTCTGGAAAGATCCGCTGGCGAGGCGACATCCGATATCCGCATCCGAATACCAGAAATCGGCAAGCTTGCGGATCTCCGCTGCAGTCTTACCGGTCTCGAGGAACAGGGTCTTCTCGCCGGAGCTGGTCAGAATGAGGTGAATCTCAACAGTTTGCAGATTTCGCAGCCGTTCCAACAGCCGGCAACCATAGATTGCCCCGCTGGCGCCCGAGATCCCCACAATCGCTTTCACGCTATTTGCTCCCCCAAAATTGGCCTCTGTTCCGGAATCGGAACAAAATTGAGGTTTTTTCATTGCCGGGGAAGGGTGCCGCGGGCTATAATTCCCGTCGGGAACAGGCCTCCCGTTTCTGTCCCACTCTATCATGGAGCGCCCCGGTGAAAGGCTAAAACGAGCTCGCGAAAAGCTGTCGCTGACCTTTCGCCAGGTGGAAGAAGCCAGCCAGCAAATTGCCCGGCGCCGCGGCAGCGACGAGTTCGCCATCGCGCTCAGCCGGCTCGCCGATATCGAGAACAAGGGCACGGTCCCCAGTATCTACCGCATCTACACACTGTGCGCCATCTATCGTCTGGAGTTCGACGAAGTGCTGCTGTGGTACGGCGTTCCGCGCGATCTGCTGGCCTCCGAATCGGCTCAAACCGGAGTGCCGGCAACGCATCCGATACACCTTCCGGCCGATGGGCGAGCCACGGTTCCACTGCCGGCGGATGTCCCGATCGACCTCAGCCAGACCACGTTTCTGAGCCAGGTGGTCCGCCGTTGGGGCAAACTGCCGCTCACTTTGCTGAACGGCATCGATCCGCGCCAGTTCCGCTATGCCGTCATCGGCGCGGAGGACTGGTCGATGCACCCCATTCTTCCCCCCGGTACGTTCGTGGCGATCGACGAAGGCCGCCGCCGCATTGTGAACGAGGGGTGGACCAGCGAATTCGAGCGGCCGATTTACTTTCTGGAGCGGCGCGACGGATATATGTGCGGTTGGTGTTCGCTAATGGCGGGAAAACTGGTGGTTCAACCGCATCCGTCGTCCGGCCAGCCGGCCGCCATATTCGAATTTCCACGGGAAATCGACGTAATTGGACAGGTGGTGGGCGTCGCCATGCCGCTCGATGCTAAGTTGCGCCGCCGGGTTCATAGCGGAGCAACTCCATAATCGTTTCCAGATCGGTGAGATACAATTGCCGCTCCACATCGCGCGCGGTGGGGGGAATCAGGTTGTGGTAGTGGCGGAAGTGCCGGGGCCCGCCAGCCGTACTCAGGTATTCGTCCAGATCGCTCTTCTGCTCGGCGAGGCTGTACGCCAGCCATTCCGAGAATAACTGGTGATGGCTGCGGCAGAGGGTGCGGTCGCTGTCTTCCGCGCCCATCAGCGTGTCCAGGATCTCATGCCGGTACCGCCCGGTAGCGGTATCGCGGAGCGACGCCAGATACACCAATCGCCCGAAGAGTGTGGGGATCTGCGAAAGGGTCTTTCGCCAGACCTCGACAGTGGGCATCCGGAACGACGGCGATTTGGTTATGGTCTCAGCCAGCGACTGATCTCCAGGGCGAACATCACAGTACTAGTGAGAGGCTGTTCCGGGGAGCAGTACCGGCACTCCTCCGCGGAAAAACCGTCCCAGTCTGATTCTATACCACCAAACGGACAACAGTTGCGGTGGTTTTCGCACAATCGCTAGAACGTTCGTTCTAGAACGTTCCAGTTTCAGAAATTTTTTCAGTGAAACACCCTATATCGGTACAGTCACGTCTAGTATAGTACTCAGCTTACTAACGTAAGTTAAGAGAAAGGAACTAGTACCCATGAAAAAACTCGTGCTCCTCGCGTTGGTGGCATTCGCGTGCTTGGCGGTAGCCAAGCCGGTGAAATCGGAACTTCCGTTCCCGCAGTGCAACCCCTGCCCGTTCGTGCGGTAGAGAAGCCAATAAATCAGGATTAGCCAGGCATTGCGGTATTCGGTGTTAGAATCGGTCTGAGACCGCTTCCATGCCGGATACCGTTTTGTTTCTGCAGATTGTGGTGTTGTTGGGGTCTGGCCTGGCAGCGGCGAGGCTCTTTCAGAACGGGCTTTACCGGCGATATTCCGCGCTTTGTTCATTTCTGGTTTTCCGGCTGGTAAGCGGTACCATTCCGCTGATCTTCGAAAATTCCCAACGCGGCCGACTATATTTCGTCATTTACGTTGGCATTCAGCCCTTCATTTGGACGCTTTACGTGCTCATGGTACGAGAGGTCTATGGGCTGGCCCTGGCATCTCACCGCGGGTTGCACACACTGGGCCGATGGGCGATGTACGTGGCCGTCGTCATCTCGGTTGCGGTCTCGTTGCTGAGCATCCTGACGAAAATCACGCCTAAGACTCCCCAGATATCCCGAATCATCGGCTATGTCTTCGCTATCGATCGCGGGGTGAATTTCGCACTGGTCCTGTTTATCCTGATGATTCTCTTCTTTTTGAGCCGATATCCGGTTCCTCTCAGCCGCAACGTGGTGCGCGATAGCTCGATCCTGTTCGTTTATTTTCTGAGCAACACGGCCGGTATTCTGCTGCGGAGCATGTACGGCCCCGGAATCATGAGCGCTACCATTAGCAATGTGCTTTTAGGTATTGCCACACTGGCGACTCTCGCCTGGCTGTTCCTGATCACGCCGGCCGGTGAAGGAATCCGGAAAGTGATGGGAATCGCGCCCCAGCACGAGCAGCGGATTCTGCAGCAACTCGACTCCCTGAACGCCACACTGTTGAAAATCTCCCGAAATTAAGGTTGATATCTAAAGTTAATTCAGTACCGATATTACTGGAACCGGATTGCCTTTTGGCCAAAATCCGGTTAACCTTTTTGTGGGGAAGAAAGTAGACCGCGAATGGGTTTTCTGATTGTTATATCAATCATCGGGTGCCTGGCAATGCTGCTTGCACTCTGTCTGGTCGTCCGCAAAATCGGTTTTGCGGGCAGTAATTTGCCTGTGACCGCCGAGTGGATCGACGAACTCTCAATCGAACGTTATCGCCCCATGGCGCGCCTTCTGGATGGCGACGACATGGAGTTCTTGCGTTCTCAACCCGGATTTACGCCCGACGTCCTGAACAAACTCCGCTCGCAGCGATGCCAGATCTTTCGCGGCTATCTGCGTTGTTTGCAAAGCGATTTCGGGCGGGTGTGCTCCGCCATCAAGCTGGTGATGTTGCAGTCCAGACACGACCGGCCCGACTTGGCGGCAGCTTTGGTCCGGCATCAACTGATGTTCGCGACCGGCATGGTAATGGTCAACTGCCGTCTGGCCCTGTACCGTTGGGGTCTCGGTGGGGTGGACGTTGCCGGGCTGGTGAAGAGCTTCGACAGGATGCGGTTGGAATTACGAACTTTGATTCCCGCCGCGGCCCCCATAGGAGCTTAGCGTCCATTGGAGTTGGAGTGCGCCCCGGCACTTCTGGAGTATCGATGGTATATAGCAGCGGCTGTCGGCGATTACTCGCTTACAGCCGCTTTATTATTTCTTTTGCCTCCAGCCTGTGCGGAAACTTCTTTTCGGCCTCCCGAAACTCCCGCGTATGCACGCGGCGGCGCGCCCGCGAATGGTCCACAGGATGCTGTAAGTGCAGCATTTCATGGAACATAACGTAGTTCAAAGCGAGTTCCGGAACGTCCGCCCGGTCGAAGACCCGGCTAATAATGATGGCATTGTGCGCCGGGTCGAAGTGTCCTAACATACCCCGCGACGGCCGCCGGCTCCATCCCAATTGCGGACAACCTAACAATCCATCGAAAAATTCCCGATT
>Ga0181529_10001600_pt1 | contig 28610 bp, 19 predicted proteins | sample PEATcosm2014_Bin_36_FD_119763 | JGI IMG/M metagenome (GOLD analysis project Ga0181529, IMG submission 119763) | Peatland microbial communities from MTU Mesocosm Facility, Houghton, MI, USA - PEATcosm2014_Bin10_30_metaG | ecosystem: Environmental > Terrestrial > Soil > Wetlands > Peat | place... | reverse complement strand
TGGGCGACGGGCCTCGCACGTACGACGGAATTCGCGGGCCGATGAAGAAGTATCTGAACCTCTCGATGCAGAAGAACATCTTTCCGTTCGGAGATACCAAGAAGCGCTTTCAGTTCCGCATCGATGCTATCAACGTGTTGAACCACCCGAATTTTGTGTTCAATAACGACGTCAGCGGCGCGTCGTACCGCGGGTCGAAGCTGGCCAGCCAATCCAGCCTGGCGACGTTGACCACTTCGGAATACAATACCTGGGCGCAGGTCAACAGCCAGCCGCTGTATGGGACCACCGGGGCACGGCGCTTTACAACCAGATCGAGAATATGATCGTTGCCAACCGGATTGCCGGGGCGACCGCCATGCCGGCGAGCTTCTTCTCCATCCGGGTTCCCGAAGGGTTCACGCAGATGAATGCCAACAGTTTCGATATCACCACGTTGAACGGTTACAAGGAATATCGCCTGGAGCAGACCTGGGACCAGCGTTTCGGCACGCTCAGCACGACGGGCGAGCAGCCGCGCCTGATCCAGTTCTCGGCGCGGTTCACGTTCTGAGCGCGGCTCACTTTCCAGTGTCCTGGAGATTGAAGCCATCGATCACGATCGCCGGGCGCTCGCCGCGCGTGTCGGGGTTCTCCAGTTCCGTGCGAATCACACGCGTCTCGCCGGGCATCAGGGCGACATAATTATCGCTATAAATCGCGGGAAGGATACGGTCCCCGCTCTTCTCGCGCACGGCCTTCACCCGAACCATCAAGGCGGGCTGCGCCGATGGGTTGCGCAACTCGGTCTCGAGCAGCCAGCGGTCGCCACGTTTCTCCACTTTGGTCGCCGACTCGAGTTTGACTTTCGGAAGCCCGCGCAGCGCGCGATAGTTGCCGTTCTCCAGGCCGCGCCAGTAGAAGTTCTCGGACACTAGGTCGTCTTGGCCGCGGCTGAGCTTCAGGCGGATGAAATGAACGGGCGTCAGACCCGCGGGATACTCGATGGCGATGGGCGTCGCGGTGCTATCTTCAGGGCTATCCAGTGTGGCGGACTTTTGCCATTGGACGCTGCCGTCCAGGTTGAGAATTTCGGCCTTGGCGATAAGACCCGCTGCATTGCCCCCGTTGTAGTCCACAACCTCGACCGCGTCGGTCACGGGATTCCACTGGATGTGCAGAGGCTCGGAGCCTTTCTTCGAGCCGAAATATCCGGCGGTCGGTTCCAGGTAGTAATCGTAAGTCTGCCACACCATCGACGGCCAGGCCGGGTGGCTCATCCACAGCAGTACGCCCATGCGGTGTTGGCTCTGCGCCTCAAACATCGCACGATATCCTTCGTAGTTGACGAACTGCGCCAGCCGCAGCCAATCGTCGAGATTGTCGGCGCCGCCGTAACTCTTCTCGATGCGCTGGCGGAAGGATGCGCCGCCCTGCGCGCCGTGCAGCGAGAAATCGTGCATCCCCCAAACCGCGCCCTGCGGCCACATGGCGTCTTCCGGCATCATCGCCCGCAAGCTGTCCAGGGTCACGATATTCGGCATGCCGATCTCGCTGTGAAGTTTGGTGGTGGCGCGCTGAGCGAAGTAGTACTCGGGGCTCATCGCCTGGTATGGGCCGTGCCCGCTCACGACATCGTCCGCCGAACTGGGAATGTACTGGACGGCGGGATGCATCTCGTGCAAAGTCGCCCGGATGGCGTCGTCCAGAGGCTTCAGCGGATAGCCTTCATTGCGCCCGCAGTACAACCCGATGGACGGATGATTGCGGACTCGCAGCACGGTATCCCGCACGTTGCGCAGAAACATGGCGTTGTCGTCGGGGTCGGGACCGTCCCATGGATTCGCCAGCCAAAAATCCTGCATGATGACGATCCCATTGCGGTCGGCCGCCTCGTAGAAGGCATCTTCGCCGATTTGTCCCACCCAGTTGCGCACCATATTGAAGTGCATGTCGCGGTGATACCGCATAGCGGCTTCGTACTCGCGCCCACGGTAGCGCAGCATGGATTCGCTGAATCCCCAGTTGCCGCCGCGGGGCACGAAGCGGCGGCCGTTCACCCAGATGCGCAGGACGTCGCCCTCCTCGGAGTAGGTGAACTGGCGGACGCCGGCCTGAAACTTCCGGGTGTCGGAATCCTCGAACTTGAGCTCGACATCGTACAGGTTCGCCGGGCCGTAGCCGTTGGGCCACCACAACCGTGGATTCTCGATGGCAACGGTTTGCTTCACCGTCTGCGAGCCTGAAGCGGCCAGACTGACCGGGATGGCGAACGTCTTCTCTCCGAAGCGGCCGTGCAGAGTGCCCGTGACCGGTCGCGCCTCATGGTTGACGAGCGTGGCCTCGACGCGCACCTCGGCGCGCGAAGTGTCTGGAAGCGGCAGAACGGTATCGACCGAAGGGTCCTCGATGGTGACGCCGCCGGTGACTCGAAGGAAGACATCGTTCCAGATTCCGGAGTCGCGTCCGCGGATGGTGGGAATCCAGTCCCAGCCCACCGTGGCATGGAATGTCGGGTTGTCGGCGCCCAGCGCGCCGCCGTTCTTACCGGGGCTATCGAACGTCTTTTCCGTGATGGCGCCGGGCGTGGCGTTCTTCAGAATGCGCACCGCCAGCGCGCTCTCGCGGCCGGCGGGAAGCTTACCGGTTACGTCGAAACGGGCGCGGGTGAAGGCGCCCTCGATGCGGCCGAGTTTCTGGCCGTTGAGGAAGACCTCGGCTTTCCAATTAATGCCCGCGAAATTCAGCCAGACCTTCTGGCCGGGCGCCCCGGCCGGGGGCAGGAACTCGTCGCGATACCAGAAATCGGCATAGAAGAACGAGTCGGAAATCATGCGCTGGTTGTCGCCAAAGTCGGGATTGGGAACCGCGCCGGCATTGAAATAACTCGCCAGCACGGTGCCCGGAACGGTGGCCGCCAGCCAGTCGCGGTCGTCGAAACCCGCCTGCGACAGCGCCTCTCCAGACGCTTTCACCTGGGAATCGCGCTGCACCTTCCATGCCCCGCCGGAGAGCGCCGTGCCGGACGCGGCGGGTTTGGGCTGGACGGCGATTCCACCGCGGCCCCAGACCTCCAACTCGCTCAGCACGTATCCCTCGGGCGTGGCTGCCCGGTTCAGCAAGAGTCGCACGTATCGCGCATCCGCAGGGGGGCTCAGCCGGATGTCGTCGGCATCCAACGCGTGAACGGTCTGCCAGCTTTTGGCGTCGCCCGAGATCTGCAACGCACCCTCGGCGGGCCGCCGGAGCCAGCTCATCGACACGCGGTCGAAGCGGCTTCTGGCGCCCAAGTCCACATAAACCCATTCGTCGGACGCGCCCGCGCTCATCCACGCACTCGAGAAGGCGTAGGGCCCGCCGAGGCGCACGGGCTGGTTCTTGTCGAGGAATTTCAACTCGCCGATGTGCCACTGCAGCAGCCGGCCGCTATCCAGTTGCACGCGGTAGAAGCGGCTGCGCGAGGGAGCTTGGAAAACGATAGTGGGGTGTAACTCGCCGGCGGGGCGAACCATCTGCGCGGCGTGCCCGAGCTCGCGCCAGGACTTGCCGTCGTCGGAACCGGATACCGTACACGTCACCTCCTGGTTGTCCACTTCCTGCGCAATCACCGAGGCGTCCATTTGCAGGCTGTCGATGATCGGGGCGCCCGCTCCGCCCGCGATCTCGATTTGCAGCCACACGCTCTTGCCCTGCAGATCGACGGCGGTCACCCAGTTGCCGTCGAACAGGCGCTCGCGCTCGTTCTTGTCCAGAGGTCCCCGGTTGCTCGAAATCGCGATGCGCCGGGGCATCAGGGTCTCCTTGATGCCATCGGTGATGAGCTGGGCAGTCAGGTTGTAATCGTAGCTGCTGGAGTGGTAGGCCGGCCGATGGAGCGCCAGGTTGCGATACTCCGTCGAGCCGGATTGCAGGGTGGGGGACCAATCCTGTTTCGGATCGCCGGGATAAACGCCGACACCGCGGGTGAATTCCTGCGCTTGCAGTGCGGCCAGCGACAGGATGGTGGTCAGGATTACTCGATGCATGGTTATCCTATTTTGATACGCATTCGGGCGCCGTGCGGTGGGAAGCGTGATATATTCGGAGCCGGATTGGCAAAACGTCGGCAGCCCGGCCCTGCATGAGACAAGTGGTCCTCTTAATGTCTCCACTCCTGTGCGTGCTCGAAGCGCAGCAGTATACCCGCGGCGTCGGCGTGTATCCGGGAGATCCCAGCCAGGATTTCGCGCCGGCGCTGGTTGCGGACGCGCAGACGTACCGGAACCTGGCGCTCCATCGCGCGGCCTACCAGTCGAGCAGTTATGACTTCTACCACACCGCCCAGTTGGTCACCGATGGCATCAAGGACAACAAGCTCCCGCGCTGGATTTCCGTTTCGACGAGCGATCGGGGCACGCTCCCGCGCCAGGAGCGCGAGCACGCGCTGGATCGCAACGTCACGACGCATGTGACGATCGGCGGCGCGCACCCCTGGATTCAGGTGGAACTCAAGGGCGGCGAGACGCCCTTCGAAATCGACCGCATCGATGTCACCGCGGGGCGCGGCGGCGTTGTTGTGGTCACCGGTTCCGACGACGGACAATCGTGGAAAGATCTCGGCCGCGCCGCCGCTGGTTCGGCTACCGTGGCGGTGAAGTTCTCCGCGCCCGCGCACCATCGCATGTACCGCGTGGCTCGCGAAGGTGGCCCTGGTGCGTCATGGGCCGTCGGCGAGTTGGGGTTCTACAACAACATCCAACGGGTGGAAGTCGGCGGACCGTTCCACTTCACCTCCGCCTGGAAACCCGCGAGCGACGGCCAGGAGTGGGTCTACGTCGATCTCGGCGCCGCCTGCACATTCGATCGCGTCGTACTCGACTGGATTCGCCGGGCTGCAGAAGGCTCGATTCAGGTTTCCGACGACGCCCAGACGTGGCACACGCTGCAGACGCTTCCGGCATCCGGCGGTCCGAGGGACGACCTCAAGCTGGCGCGGCCGGCGCGCGGGCGATACGTCCGCGTTCTGCTCGCGAAGCCGGCCACGCCCGACGGTTACATCCTCAGCGAGTTTGAAGTTTACGGACGCGGCGGTCCGGTACCGCGGCCTCACGCGGCGGCTGCCGTGGACGCCAACGGGAGGCTTCAACTGTCGGGAGGCGACTGGCGTTTGCAGCGCGATTCGCTGGTTACCGCCGACGGCCCGGCGCTCTCGCAACCGGGCTTTGTGGACAACGACTGGCTGGTGGCCACCGTGCCTGCGACAGTGCTTTCGAGCTACTGGAACGCGGGGGCGATTCCCGACCCCAATTATGGCGACAATCTCAACGCCATATCCGATTCCTTCTTCTACGCCGATTTCTGGTACCGCGATGAGTTCGTCGCGCCTCCGCTGCCGGCTGGCCGCCGCGCGTGGCTGCACTTCCGCGGCATCGACTGGAAGGCCGATGTCTACCTCAACGGCGAACTGTTGGGCCACATCGACGGAGGATTCATCCGAGGCCTGTTCGACGTCACGAAGCAGATCAAACCGGGCGTCAGGAATGGCATCGCGGTGCGGATCAAGAAGAACGCCACTCCCGGCAGCGTCAAGGAGAAGACCTGGGAGAGCCCCGACGCCAACGGCGGCGCGATCGGCGCCGACAATCCCACGTATCATGCCACCGCGGGTTGGGACTGGATTCCCTCCGTTCGCGGCCGCGATATCGGCATCCGGAGCGACATCTATCTCGATTCGAGCGGCCCCGTGACCATCGAGAATCCTTACGTTTCGACCACCTTGCCGCTGCCCGAAACCACGCGCGCCGATGTCACCGTGGAAGCCACGCTGCGCAGCAACGACGCCAGCGCGGTCAGCGGGATTCTTCGCGGCCGTTTCGGAGATGTAGGATTTGAAACGCCGGTGACCCTTGAGGCGGGGGAACAGAGAGTCGTCAGGTTCGATCCCTCCACCGACCCTGCGCTGCGTCTGCGGAATCCGCGACTGTGGTGGCCGGCGGGATACGGCGCGCAGTCCTTATATAAGGTCGAATTGATGTTTGAGACGGCCGGCAACGAGGTTTCCGACACCAGGAGCTTTCAGACCGGCGTGCGCCAGTTCACCTATATCGAAGACAACTCCGCGCTTAAAATCTTCATCAACGGCCGCCGATTTATTGCGCGAGGCGGCAACTGGGGATTCCCCGAAGTCAACCTGCGGTACCGGGCGCGCGAGTACGACGTGGCCGTGCGCCTTCACCAGGACATGAACTTTACCATGATCCGCAACTGGGTGGGGCAGACAGGCGACGACGAATTCTTCGATGCCTGCGACAAGTACGGCATGGTCGTGTGGCAGGATTTCTGGCTGGCGAATCCCGCCGACGGCCCGGTTCCCAACGACGATCACCTGTTCCTGACGAACTCCCAGGACTTGATCCTGCGCATTCGCAACCATCCCTCGATCGGGCTGTACTGTGGGCGCAATGAGGGCAACCCGCCGCAGTTTATCAACGACGAGCTGAAGTCCCAGGTCGATATTTTGCACCCTGGGATGCACTACATCCCCAGTTCCTCGCAGGGCGCCGTCAGTGGTGGCGGCCCGTACCGGTCCATTCCGCCCAGGCAATATTTCCAGACGCGCGCCACCACCAAATTGCATAGCGAACTCGGCATGCCCAACGTGGTCACGCTCGACAGCCTCAAACAGATGATGCCGGAGGCGGCGATGTGGCCGCAGGGCGACGTCTGGGGCATTCACGATTTCACGCGCACGGGCGCGCAGGGAGGCGCCGCGTGGTTGGACACCATCGAGAAAAACTACGGAGGGGCCACCAACGCCGCCGATTGGGTGGAGCTTTCGCAGTTCATCAACTACGATGGCTACCGCGCCATTTTCGAAGCGCAGAGCAAGAATCGCATGGGAGTGCTGTTGTGGATGAGCCATCCATGCTGGCCATCGTTCGTGTGGCAGACGTACGATTATTACTTCGATACCAGCGCCGGTTACTTCGGCAGCAAGAAAGGGTCGGAGCCGCTGCACATCCAATGGAATCCTCTCGGCGACACCGTCGAAGTGGTGAACTACAACGCCGGCGAAGTGCGGGGATTGAGAGCGCACGCCGAGATCCTGAACATGAACGGCGCGCTCCAGTGGGAGAGATCCGCCACGCTCGATAGCCAGGAAGACAGCGTCGCGGCGCCCATCAAGCTGGAGTTCCCTGGCGGCCTGACTGCGGTGCATTTCATCCGGTTGAGACTCATGCGCGGCGATGGAACGGTGTCCGACAATTTCTACCTGCGCGGATTGGAAGATGCGCCCGGCACGAGCGGCTCCAACTTCAAGGCTATCCGCACCCTGCCCAAGGTCAAAGTGGAAGTCTCCACGCAAATCGCGCGGCAAGGCAGCCTGTGGGTGATTTCGACCGAACTGCACAACGCCGGTGGCCAACCGGCGCTTATGGTGCGCGTCAAGCCGGTGCGCGAGAAGAGCGGCGACCGAATTCTACCCGCAATTTCGAGCGACAACTACATCGCCCTGATGCCTGGGGAGCGCCGCACCATCCGCACGGAAGTGGAGAACGCCGACACGCGAGGCGAACGCCCGCGCATTGTGGTCGAAGGATTCAACGTTCAGTAGGCTACAGTACAACTATGCGATTTCGCACACTGCCGGTATTTCTGGCATTTCTAGCGATGGGATTTGGCGATGCCGTTGGGCCCTTCGTCAGTCTCGCCAAGAACGAGTTCCAATTGAGCAACACCGTTGCCACGCTGATTCCGTTCGTGGGACTCATCATGTTCGGGTTGCTGTCCGTTCCGGTCGGCGTCTTCCAGGACAAACGCGGCAAGAAACTTGTACTGGTGACGGGGCTGTTCGTCATCCTTGTAGGCTTGCTCAACGCGGCATTCGGGCTGGATTCGTTCGGCCGCTTTCTGTTGACGGTCCTCCTGGTAGGTGCGGGCGCGGCTATTCTTCAGGTGGCCGGAAACCCAATCATGCGCGACGTATCGAGCGAGGGCAAGTTCGCCCGCAATCTTTCGCTGGGACAATTCGTGAAGGCCATCGGATCGCTCTCCGGGCCGGTCATCCCCGTGGTGGCTGCGCGGTTTTTCGGCGTCAGTTGGAAGATCATCTTCCCGATTTATGCGGCCGCAATCCTCATCACGCTGCTGGCGGTAGCCACGCTGCGCATCGCCCGCAAGGAACCGGAGCACAAGGCCGCCACTCTGGGGTCCTGCCTGGCGCTGCTGAAAAACGGCTACGTTTTCGCCATGGTGAGCGCCATTTTTCTTTACGTGGGAGCCGAAGTGTGCGTGAGCGCCGGCATTCCGCTTCACCTGAAAGAGCGATTCGGTCTCGACATTAATAAAGTCGGCCTGCTCGGCACCGGCCTATTCTTCATGGCTCTCACGATTGGGCGGCTGTCCGGCGGAGTGATTCTCAATTGGATGGCGCCGCGGAAGTTCTTCCTGCTGACGTGCGGGGTCTCTTTGGCGGGCTTGCTGGGTTTGTGGGCACCCGACCGCACGCTCGCCGTGGCCAGTTTCTTCCTGGTCGGCCTGGGATTCGCTAACATCTTCCCGCTGGTTTTCTCGCTGGCCGTGGAAAGCATGCCGGAGCGAACCAACGAACTGTCGGGGCTGATGGTGACGGCCATCGTAGGAGGAGCGTTCCTGCCGCCACTGATGGGATTTGTGGCCGACCACAGCAGCGTGCAGACCAGTTTTCTTGTCCCGCTGGCGGCGGTTCTCTACATCACGGGGACGGCGATCGCCAACCGCAACGCAACGGCCTAAGTCGGTACTGCGGTGCGGGCGGGGTTTGCGACGCGCGCTCGTCTACTTCACCCAATTCCACAAGTGGGTCGATGGGGCCAGCTTTTGATGGGGACACCATGGCCAGTCGCCCACCTTGATTGCGGCGCCGCACTTGGGGCATATGGGTACGTCGGTCTTCTTGGACTTCGCTGGTTTTTTCGTTGGTACGCACGCCATAGGATCTCCTTATTTAGCTCACTCGTTCGAATCGGTCCGTCGAGACCGCGCACACCGGGCAGCGCGGACCATCGGCCTTGGCCGAGATAAAACCGCAGACCGGGCACACGTAGGAGACGATCGCTCCGCCCCGCAATCTTTCCAGGTCACGCAGCGCCTGGGTGAAGAGAGCGGCGTGTTCGGTTTCCGCTTTTTGGGCCAGGTGGAAGGTTCGGGTCGCCGGCTGGATCCGTTCCAGACGCGCGTTGTGAAGAAACGCGGGGTACATCTCGTCGCGCACGTAAATCTCACCGCGGATCGCGGTTTCGAGGTTGTCGTGCGCCGACCGGACGACTGTCGCCTCGAGGTTCGCCTTCGGTTCCACGCCCAAACTGCGGATGGCTTCAGCGTGATTCCGGGCATGAATTTCTTCGGCGCGGGCGGCGGCGCGAAACTTGGATGCGACCGGCGCGTACCCTTCCTCGTCGGCCTCCTGGGCGAATGCCCGGTAGCGGGCATGGGCGTTGGTTTCGCCGTCGAAGGCTGTTTGGAGATTGGCGAGGGTGACGGCTTCCAGAACGGGAGGCGTTACGCTCACGACCGGGGCCGCTCCGTTTTCCGCCGGCTCCGAGGTGCTTGCGGGTTTCGTACGCTTCTTCATGATTGCGGCTCTCCTTGTCAGCCGCGGTTTCTTTGTAAGGCGAGCGTGCCGAAGCCACCACGCCGCACGACTTGACCGTTGCGCGCCAGTTCGCGCCGGACGAGGTTGTCATTCTCCGTCCATGGCACGGGATAGGTGCGCAGACAGCGGGGGCAGTGGTAATGCCCATGAATTGGCCAGGAAGGGCGCCGATGAAACGTCCGGCACCATCCAATAGAAACGCGATTCCAAAGGGCTCGCATGGGGTACTCCTTTGTGTCGATCGGATCGATCACACCCTCAAAAGGGCAAGGCGGTTGCCAATCCAGCCTTTCAAAATCAACGGCGCGGGATGGCCTTCCAGTGAGATTGACTGCCGGCTGAACACCGGTGTTCACAATTCGAGCACGCCGGCAAACGCCGCGGGGCATGGCCTAAATGCTGATCACAGGGCACGGAGACTCGCGGATCAACGCATAGGAGTGCGTCCGCAAGCGGCCCAACATGCCGCCGGCCGAGGATCGGCCGATGACCAGAAGGTCGGCGCGGTTGTCCTCGACCACCGAACGAACCACCGTTGCCACGCTTCCGCCTTCCACGCGGACCTCGGCGCCCGGAATTCGCGAGGCCTGCAGCACTTTGGAGATTTTGGCATGCGCGTCGCCGATTAAGGCCTTTCGCATGTCGGCTTCCAGGAAATAGGTTTCGGGATGAAATTCCAGGGAGGGGATCGCATGCGCGACAATCAGGCGCGCCTGAAGATCGGAAGCCAGGCAGGTGGCCCACTGCAAGATTCCATCGCCTGCGGGGGTCGAATCGATGGCACACACGATTACCTTGGGCAACACGGAGGCGGTGGCGTGGCCGTCGGCGAGATGCGAGCTTGTCCACACCGGGCAACACACATCGTGAAGCACCTTGGCGGTAACGGAGCCGAGAAGGTATCGCCGAAACGCAGTGTAACCTCGAGTCGGCATCATGACCAACTCGACGTGGTTCGAGGCGCAGTAGGTGGTGATGACTTCGGCCGGGTCGCCCTCCAGGACGACGCGTTCCACGGGCACGTCCCAGAGTTCCTCGGTGAGGAATAGATTCAGGCGGTTGGCGGTCTCTTCCTTCTGGTGGCCCAACACCTCCTGGACCAGTACGCCATTTTCCATCGCAGCCCACGCGGGGTTGATCGGGGGCAGTACATGGAGCAGCGTGATTTTGGAATTGAAGCGGCGGGCCGCGCCGGCGGCATAACGCGCCAGGTCGGTACTTCGCGGCGAGAAATCGGTGGGTAAGAGGATCTCGTTCAGAGAGTACATCTGGTTCCTCGCGAATCACAATGAGCAACTCGACAACCATGTATGAGGGGCATGGCATTTCGGCTGCAAGTGTTCCGGCATGTGGGCGATCCGGAGAGCCGGCCTGACTGGGGTTCAGACAGAGATGATCGGAATTCAGACACCGGGTGCGGAGTCCTAAGATGAAGTGGGGGCTTGTCATGACCGAATCCGAGGACGCCGCGGAACGGAAACGGGTGGCTGAGGAGCGCGAGCGGCTGCTGGCGGCGGTGGATGCCCAGCGGCAGTTGTTCCAAGCCGTGGTGGAGCACGCGCCGGCGGGTATCGCCGTTTACGATGGAGAGACGTTTCGGATCAAGTGGGCCAATCACACGTATCGGGAAAGGCTCGACGAACCATACCGCAACATGGACATCATCGGCCGGCGGCTGTCGGACATTTTTCCGGGCGCCGAAAGGTCCGGTATCGCGGAGATCTTCCGGACGGTCGCCGCGACCGGAGTCGCCCACTTCGAGCCGGAACAGGAATTCGTCGGGCTCACCAAGGGAACCACGTACTGGCGCTGGTCCCTGTTGCCCCTCGATAGTTCCGAGCGGGCCACGCGCGATTTGATGATTCTGGTGGTGGACGTGAGCGACCAGGTTACCGCCCGCCGGCAGATCGAGGAACTCGCCGAGCAATTGGCGGAAGAGCGCCGGTCGCTTTCGGCGACCAACCGGGAACTGGATCTGCGGAATCGCGAAGTGGAGCGCGCCAACCGGCTCAAGAGCGAGTTTCTCGCCACCATGAGTCACGAATTGAGAACGCCCCTGCATTCCATCATCGGGTTTTCGGAATTGCTGGCGGAACAGGAATCCGGCGACCTGAACGCGAAACAGAAGCGGCAACTGGACCACATTCTGCGGGGGGCGCGGCACCTGCTCTCCCTGATCAACGACATCCTGGACCTCTCGAAGATCGAAGCCGGCCGCCTGGAACTTCATCCCGAGAACTTTCTGGCGCAGCCGGCAATCGGCGAGGTGTTGACTACCATCGAGCCGATGGCTTCGCCGAAGCGCATTGCGATCGTCAACCGGGTGGATCCCGACCTGGTGGTGTGGGCCGACCGCCTGCGCTTCAAGCAGATTCTCTTCAACCTGCTCAGCAACGCCGTGAAATTCACGCCGGAGGGCGGCACCGTGTCGTTCTCATCCACGGGCCGCGAGGAGTCCATCGAAATCGCCGTACAAGATACCGGGATTGGGATTCCGATAGAGGAACAGCAGGCCATCTTCAACGAATTCCACCAGGCCGCCATGACCACGAAGGGCGTCAAGGAGGGCACCGGACTGGGCCTGGCGATCACGCGGCGCCTGGTGGAGAAGCACGGGGGCGAAATCGGCGTGGAGAGCCAGCCGGGAGCGGGCAGCCGCTTTGCGTTCCGGCTTCCCTTGGCGCCCAGCGCGCGGACGGCGCAGCGGGCTGAGGCGTCCACTGCCAACGGCCCGGTTGAACGAGCGCCGGTACTGGTGGTGGACGATGAGCGATCCGCCAGGGAATTGCTGGTCACCTATCTCCATTCGGAAGGGTTCCGCACGGCGACGGCGCGCTCCGCGGACGAAGCCCTGAGAAAGGCGCGGGAGTTGCGGCCGGCGGCGATTACGCTGGACATCGTGATGCGCGGCAGGTCCGGGTGGGAGACCTTGAACCAGCTCAAGCGCGACCCCATCACGGCATCGATTCCGGTGGTGGTGGTTTCGGTGCTCGACGAAAAGCAGACGGGGATTTCATTGGGCGCCGCCGAGTACCTGATCAAGCCGGTTTCGAAATCGAGCTTCCTGGAGGCTCTCGCCAGGCACGTGGAGTGGCCGGAAAAGGGCATTCGCACGGCCGTGCGGAAACGACAAGAGTTCCCGCGCACGAAGTTGCTGGTGGCCGACGACAGCCCGGAGAGCCGCGAGTTCATTCGCGATACACTGGCATCGCACAATTTCGAGATCACCGAAGCCGTCGATGGGAAAGATGCGCTGGCGAAGATTCCGGAGGTCAACCCGGACCTGGTTTTCCTGGACATTCAAATGCCGCAAATGGACGGCTACGCGGTACTGGGCGAGATTCGCCGGGATCCGCGGTTTCGAAAGCTCCCGGTGATTGCGCTCACTGCCTTTGCCATGCACGGAGATCGCGATAAAGCGCTAGCGGCGGGGTTTGACGCGTACATCTCCAAGCCGGTCGATCCGCAGGCGTTGCGCTCGCAGGTGGAGCGGCTGTTGGAATCGCGGGTCCGATAAGGACGGGCGCACCGTGGAAGTCCGCCGGCACGGAACCGTGAGCGTGAGGGAGCCGTGAAATAATTGGAGATACTGCACAATCATCTTCAGTATGCCGCACCGTGGGCGCCGGGGTGTTCATTCCTACAAGGCGCCGTCGAAAGGCGACCGTGACTTAACTTAAGTCACTGACAAATTGCAAGCCGCTTAGTTTCAGATGCTTACGAATTGTCTGTGACTTAAGTTAAGTCACGCGACGCTATCTCCCCTATGTCACGGTTGGGAATGCCGGAAGTTGTGGCGCACGCACTCTTGCGTGCCGCGTCGCGACTCATCGGGATGCGGCGCGCACGAGTGCGTGCGCCACGGGCTGCCGTCTCACTCTTGTGCGGGGGGACTCTTTCACGGCTTCTGAGCGAGCGGCCCGTAAGCGCCTCTCGGGATCGGGCCGCTCGCCAACGCTCACGGTTCTGTGACGAGACTCTGGCACCCCTGATAAGATGGAATTTCTCGAAAGAACGACATGCCACAGGCGCCCGGTTCTCCGATCAAGTTGCTGGCGATCGACGATGAACCGGAGAGCCTGGAGATCATCCAGGATTCGCTTACGCAGGCCGACCTGGAAGTTCTGACCGCGTCCGATCCCGAAGAGGGGTGGCGAACCGTGCGCCGCGTCCATCCCGAAATCGTGCTGCTCGATCTGCGTATGCCGAAGGTGAGCGGGATGGAACTGCTCGAAAGGATTGTCGAGTTCGACCCGGGCATCGACGTCCTCCTGGTGACCGGCGACTACTCCACCGAATCGGCGGTCGCGGCCATCCAGAAGGGCGCTTGCGATTATCTGACGAAGCCGTTCTCGCCCAAAGTTCTGCGCCAGCGCATCGATGGTCTGTTGGTGGATGCGCGCAAGCGGCATCGCGCGTTAGAGTTGGAAGGCGAGTTATTGGAGGCGTCCCGGTTCGAGGGCATGGTGGGGCGCAGTCCTCAAATGCTGGAGGTTTTCGCCCGCATCCGGCGGGTGGCGCCGCACTACCGCGTGGCGCTGGTGACTGGGGCCACGGGCACCGGCAAGGAGCTGGTGGCCGGCGCCCTGCACAAGCTCAGCCCGGTCGCATCCAACCGGCTGGTGGTCTGCAATTGCTCCGCGGTGGCGGAAACGCTGTTCGAGAGCGAACTGTTCGGCTCAGTCAAAGGCGCGTTCACGGGCGCGACGCAAGACCGGATTGGGCTGGTGGAGTACGCCAATGGCGGCACGCTCTTCCTGGACGAAATCGGCGATATGCCGCTGCCCATGCAGAGTAAACTGCTGCGCGTGCTGCAAAACCACGAGGTGCAGCGGGTTGGTTCTCCGGAAGTCCGCAGGGTGGATATCCGCGTGGTGGCGGCGACTAACCGCGACCTGCAGTCCATGATCGCCGAGAAGCAATTTCGGGAAGATCTGTATTTCCGCCTGGCCATGGTGGAGATCAAGCTCCCCCCGCTTGCCGACCGCAAGGAAGACCTGCCTTTGCTCTGTCAGCATTTCCTGGCGCAATTCGCCGCGGAGTACCACAAGCCGCTGCGCGGTCTCACACGGCGGGCGCAGGCGCTGCTTTCCCGCCATTCCTGGCCGGGCAATGTCCGCGAGCTGGAAAACGTGCTGGGCAACGCCTGCATGATGGCGGAGGACGATGCCATCGATGTGCGCGATCTCCCCGAGGCGTTGCGCCAGGAAATGCCGGGGAAGAGTCCGGAGGAAGAAACGCCGTTGACCCTGGCGGAGGTGGAATATCGCCATGCCTGCCGCGTACTGGAATGGATGGGAGGCAACAAAGTCCAGACGGCCCGTGCCTTAGGTATCAGCCGGGCTACGCTTTACAGCATCCTGCGCGATAAATCCACTGGCCCGAACGAAGGCGCTCCGGAAATCGAAGCGAGCCGAGAGAGACAGACTTGATTCCTCCCGCCGTGGCTACCAGCGCAGTCCAGGCGTAGCTCCAGTTTCGCGCGAGCAGGCGTGAAGGGATGGTCTTCGCCATGCGGACACAAGGAAGCGCCACGCCATTGTCCAGCAAGGGGGCGGACGGCCCCACAATCCGATAGCCCGAGGATATGTAAAACGGCACCGCGTTCAAGGCGGCGTCCAGGCACAGCGTCTTGACGCGGCGGACGGATGCCGACCGCTCCAGAGCGGCCAGAAGAAACTCTCCGATCTGGTGACCGGCTTGAGCCGGATGGACGTAAAGAGCTTCCACCTCTCTCCCGCTCAGCCGCGAGAATCCCACCACTTGCCGGTCCATCTCAGCCACGAATGCCGTGCGGCCGAGTTGGAAATCGCCAGGGCGATGCGCTGGGTCCTCATCCGCGATCCAAGCCTGAACCTGGGCCGGCGAATACCATCGGCCGCTCAGCGTCTTGACCGCCTCCCTGAGGACATTCCAGGCCGCGGGGGCATCTTGCGAGATGGCTCGGCGAATGGAGACAGTTGGCCGGCAGCGAACTGGCAGGCGTGTGCTCAACGACACGGAGGGAGGTTCAAGATCGGTAGGTAAGACAATTGAATCGCTGGTTTGCTCGGGCATTTGTGCGAGGATCCAACCTCATTCAATGCACGTTCATGACCGCCGATCGCCTGCCGATACAACTGGATCGGACGGTGGCCTGTATGAATTCCGCACACTGCTGGCCGGAAAGCATCCAATCGGGGACGGCCTTCGGCCGCGGCACTACTCGCTGCGCACCGTCAGGGGCACCGCCGGGCTGGCCACGCCGCCTACCGTTACCACTAGAGACTGCGAGCCGAGAGGGGCCGTCGAGGGAACCGTGAAGTTGATCTGCAATACTCCCACCGACCAGCTCGGAATGCCGACATAGCTGGCGGACGCCTGTACGCCGCCAACCGTAACCACCGTCGCTCCCACCGGTATAGGCGTGGTACCGGTCACAGGAACCGCGCCCGTCGCGGCGGACGGCGTGACCGCGCCGGCGCCGGACACATAAACCGTCACGTTCTGGCCGCGTGCAGCAGTCGCGGTAGGAACGGGTGCGCCGTTGCTATCGGTAAAAATCCCGGGAGCTGCCGCCGCCATCTGGAGGGTGGTGGAGGCGGTCTGCCCATTGTTGCTAACCGTCAGTGTCACTTTCCCGCTGGTGGGGGTCGCGTAAGGAATCTGAACGTTCAACTGCGAAGGCGAAATGTAATAGAACGGCGCTGCGACCCCATTTACAGTTACCGATACGTTGTCGGCCACGGTGGGCAGCGGCAAGCTGCCGGTGGTGGTTCTGGTGCTCAATGCCAGGTTCGTTCCGAAGATGGAAAGCAGCATTCCGGGAGCGTAGGACTGGTTGTACGAAGCGGCATTGGTGGCGCCGGCGATGGAGGGAGCTACCGACGATGGACTGACCACCGTCAGGGACGTAGCTGCCGTGGCCGGATTAAACGAACTGTCGCCGCCGTACGAAGCGGTAATCGTGTCGGAGCCGGTAATCAGTCCGGCTGCGCCTCCGCTGATCGTCAACACCGCGGTGGCTGTTCCCGACGAACCGTAGAGGGTCGCGGTCCCGAGGATGACGCTGCCCACCGAGAAAGTTACCGTTCCAGTGGGGGTGAAGCCATTGGTACTCGTGACAGTTGCCGTCAGAGTGGTGCTGCCGGCGGTGGAGAGGATTGCGGGACCGGCGGTCACCGTAACGGCCGGAGTGCTGGTAAGCAGCAGAGCGCCAGTGTGCCAGGCGGAGACGAAATTGAAGGCATCGACCGAACCAAGGCCGGTTGCCTGATCGTAACCGACTCCGGCGGAGTATCCGCCCGAGGTCGTAGTTACCGGAGTGCATCGGGGGCCGGAGCAACTGCTCGCACTAACGATGTTGTCCCCGGTAGTAACGTCGTGGAAAGCGTTGGGCGTCGATGTAGCGTAACTGTACAAGTGGCTGTTGACATTGCCCAGTCCACTGTTCGACTGGTACCCGTTCGAGACCAGGTATTGATCGAGGAGCGTCAGTATCCCCGAAAACGTCGGGGCGGCGCAGGATGTGCCACCGAAAATGTACCACCCCGTAGTTCTCCCCGAGGTGGTGTAGACCATGTAACCGTCATGATCCGCGGAGGCCGAGAGAGCTACGTCGGGGACGTCTCTGGCGTTGTCATTGGGAACACCCGTGCCGGTCTGCCAGGAGGGTTTTGAGAAGAATATGCTGGCGCCGCCACCGCTCGCCGAGGGACTGCCGTCGGTTGCCGTATCGTTCCATGTGGTTTCGGGGATATAGGACTTGGCGGATTCTTTGGTGGTGGTGTTGGTGGTGTTCCAGTAACTACCGCTTCCTTCTGTGAATTCAGTGCCGCCTACCGAAGTAACCTCCGGGATGCTCCCCGGAAGGTCCACGGCGAGGGCGAGACTGCTGTTAGAACTGCCAAAAGATCCGGTGGACGATTCGTAACAATCCGCGGCGCCGGAGTCGCCCGAGGACGCCACCCAGGTGATCCCCTGGGCGTTTCCCTGTTGAGCCCAACTCTGCATGGTCGTCGCGTCCGACAGGGTTCCGTTCCGTCCCGCGACCTCGCATTCTCCGTAGCTCATGCTGATCACGGGCGCCAGGTTCTGGTCGATGGCATACTGAACCGCTTCGGTAACATCGTAGGCGTACACAAAAAGCAAGCTGGCGTTGCGGGCCACGGCGGAGGCCCATTGCAAATCGAGGTCGGATTCTTCCGCGTCACTGGCACTGGACCCCGGGTTTGTCGAAGTCGGTACCAATAGTGTTGTGAGGTTGGGCGTGGAGAGGCCGAAATAACTGCGGAAGCTCGTCAGGTGAGAAGTGACGATGGTGGTTTGCCCCACGATCACCATCTTCTGCCCGGTTCCGTCGATGCCCGCCTTGTAGAGCGGCGAGATGTCATAGATGGTGGCGAAATCGTCCGGAGCGAGGGAGTGGCTTCCGGTTGAGGTGTAGGCCGGGCTGATTCCGTCGGCCGCGAGCCCGAGCGGTGTCAGCTTGTGAGTCCGCGCCTTCATCCGGAAATTGTGAAGCCCATGGATCGCCTGGACTACGCCCTGCAATGCCGCGGGCAGGGAAGGTTCGGTGGCATTGGCATAGTGCGTCTCGCCGTTCACCAGGTACATGTGGATTTCCGTCCCGAAAGCGCTCCCGGCCTGCGCGGCGGTCCCCTTCAGAATAACGGCATTGCGGCCGCGGGCGACACTGGTGACCGTCAACTGTTGGCTCTTCACCCACGCGACAATCTTGTCGATATCGGCCTGGCTGGCGCCGAAGCGATCTGCGAATTGTTCCGGCGTCAACCAGACGTGATAATTCTTCGACGACGGGTCCTGTTGTTGCGCGAGCAGGCTGTTCAGATCGGCCTGCTGGGTATCGGACGGTTTCAATACCAAGGTTACGGAATTCAGCTCGAGAGCCGGGTCGGCCTTGCCCTGGTCGAACTGGCTGGTGGCATTAGGGTGTATGTGGCCGCTCAGCGTGAACCGCTGGCTATCGACGATAGTTCCCGCAATCCTGCTGCGCTGTGCCAGCAGGAGCCCTGGAAGGGAAATCAGGGCGGCCAAGGCTAAAAGGCGTCGAATCCGACTCGGTTGCGGGCAACGGGGGAATTGCATGACGTATGCGCTCAGCTTTACTAACGTCCCAAACCGCGGCTGCGTTTCAGATCCGTTGCCGTGCCAGGGCGGAATTGTGCGGAAATACCATTAGACATGGCTGGACTGCCGGATTCTCACAAGAATTCTTAATCTTCTTAACGCTACCTTGACATTACTTGACATTCTACCTTGCTATGTGTATCGCGCCGCGGTGTTGGGTGGACAAGGTGGGACGCTACTCCAGCACCACCGTGCGGCTCTTTCTCGGCGAGGCGGTCAGAGCCCCGCGGAACTTGGGAGTTCCATTCACCAGGATGTCCACGGTTTCATCGAACGCCGTTCCCAGAGTGAAGATATCGCCGGCGGAAAGGTTCAATAGATCGCGCATGCCGATGCTGGCATGTTGAAATTCGCACTCCAGCGTAACCTGCAGCTCGCGCGCCAGTTTTCGCTTGATCCCGGATTCGATCGCCGGATTCTCCAGCCGGTGGGTGGTCCACTGCTGGTCGAATCTCTGCCCCATGGTCTTTAGGGTGATCGAGGGAATCGCCATGTTCACGATGCCGACGGCTTCTCCCACGCGGAGCTCCATGGCGATGGCGACCACCGCTTCGGTGGGCACGAACCGGCCCGAGAGCTGGGGACTGGTTTCGACGGCGCTGGTAAAGAAGCTGATTTCGACGATAGGTCTCCAGGTTTCGCGCAGATCGTGGGTGACGATTTGAAAGAACCCCTCCAGAAGCGTCTTCTCCACCTCGGTGATCTCGCGGTCCATTTCGGTTTTGATCTTGCCGCTGCCCCCCAGCACGAGATCCAGAATCGGCCCGATGAGGGCGGGGTTTATCTCGATCAGCGCGTGGCCCTCGTAGGGTTCCATGTTGAGGTAGACCAGGCAGGTGGGGGTGGGCAAGGCTTCCGCGAAGTCGGAGTACGGCAATTGTTCGACGCTGATGAGGCTGCCTGAAACGAAGGAGCGGAGATAAACGGTGAGGCTCGAGCTGAGACTGCGCACGAAGGCCTCGTGCAGGAAGTGGATGGCGCTGACTTGCGATTTGGGGATGCGGTCGAGGCGCCGGAAATCGAAAGCGATCGCGCCGGCTTCGGCGGAAGGATGCGAGCCCGTGGCGGCATCGAAGAAACTGTCGATTTCCTGTTGGCTCAACTGATGTTTCTGTCGCATGATGGCAGTCCCGTTCTCATTGCTGGTGCGGCACAATCTTCAATCCGTAATTGCCGTTCACGATGACCACTTGGCCGCGGGCCAGCAAACGGCCGTGGATCATCACATCGGCAGGGTCGGTGGCCAGCCGGTCCAACTCGATCACGGAACCGACGTTCAGTTTGAATACCTCCCGCAGAGGCAGGGTGGTTCGTCCCAGGATGAACTTAGCACGCAAGTCGAGTCTGGGGATGGAGTCCACCGTGCGGCCGCCAAACTGTTGCGATTCGCCGATCGAGGGCTCGGAAGGCTCCTCGACGGCGGCTTGGGCGACAGGCGGCGGAGGGGTGAAGCGGGAGCAATGCTGGAGGAACGTATCGGCCCAGACCGCCGCTCCCTCGACGGACATGATTCCGGCGTCCAGCGACCACGTGAAGACCAAGGCCCCCGCGGCATTGGGCTGGCTGGCCGGGACGGAGTCTCCGCTGGTGATGGTTTCCCCGAATTGGCTGGCGAGCTGGCTTGCCACGGTGGCGCTGGTCTGAGCCATCAGGTCGCGGCAGGTAGCGGCGATGTCGGTATCGCTGGCGTCTTCCACGCCCAGAGAGGAGAGAATCAATCGTCCGAGTTGGGGCCAGGATTCCGCCGGGGCGCCTATCCAGAAGGAAGGTTCTTCCACAATGCTCAACGACTGGCCCCACCAGGTATAGCCGTCGTTCGGGGAATTGGAAGCGGAGACCCGCGATTCGATTTTGGGACGACTCGCGGTCATGGACTCGATGACGGAAACCAGCGCCTCCGTCCAGTGTCCCATCGCCGACGCAGCCAGGGCGGTGCGGTCCGCGGAGTGCTCATTGCCGTCGCCGGACGTCATGGATCGAGCCTTTCGAATTCGGTGATACGAAGAGCCAGGCGATCTTCGATGACGACGACCTCCGCGGAGGCGAGGCATACATTGTCCACGCAGAGGCTGAGTGTTTCGCCGGCCGCCCGGGTCAGAGGAATGATTGCGCCAGCCCGGATGGCGAGCACATCGCGGACATCCATCATCCGCTCTTCGAAGCGGGCTTCGATGGAGACCGGAATATCGGCGACGCTATCGGTATTCTCCGGTGCGCCTTGCTGAATAGGGTTCATTTCCACTCGCCGTCCCCGAACGAGAGCACTTTGTGTGCCAGAAGCCGTTCATCCAAAAAGTGTCAAATCCGAGGTGCCCATGCCACGCCGAGTCCGTCGGGAGCTTGACGTGTCAAAGAGTTGACTCTTCGGCGGTCGAAGAAATTTCAAAGGTTAAGCCATTCCGAATTATTCAAGTTCAAACCGGAGCCTTACGATTCCTACGCTGGATTTCTCCGGTACGGTTTGGCGGGAAACATGCTGTTGCGACCAGTCGCATGGCTACTATGGCACCAACCATTACGGCGTCGGCGAAGGGTGAGACTCAGACTTCTCAAATGAAGGGAGTGCGCCGCGCCGCAATCCTGATGACCATCGTCGGCGACGAGGCGTGCGCAGCGGTACTTCGCCATTTGACGGAAGACCAAGTCCACGAGGTGACGCGGGAAATCAGCCGCCTGTCGAACGTGACGGACGAAGAACGGACTGAAATCCTGGAGACCTTTATGGTGGCGGCGGAGCGGGGACGCGTCTTCGGCCCCGGTGGTATCGAGTACGCCACGAACGTTCTCATCGCGGCCTTCGGGCCGGAGACCGGAAAGAGGATGGCGGAGCGGGTATTGAAGTCCCTGGGCACCGAGATGGCGAGCATCGACTCGCTGCAGAAGGCCGACCCGCAGCAACTCGCCAAGGTTGTGCACCGGGAGCATCCTCAAACCATCGCCCTGGTGCTATCGCATGTGGGGCCGTCGCACGCCGCGAAGTTGTTGGCGGCATTGCCCAAGAAGGTGAGAGCCGACGTTGCCCGCCGCATGGCCGTGCTGGACCAGATCTCACCGGAAGTGGTGAACAAAATTGCCAAGACATTAGGCGCAAAGTTGAGGCTGCTGGGGGAATCGAGTCTGGAATCCTATGGCGGCGTTCGCGCCGTAGCGGAGGTCCTGAACCGGGTCGATTCGTCCACCAGCGACGGCATTCTCGGCGAAATCAGCGAGGCGGACCCCAGCCTGGGGCAGACCATCCGGAATCTGATGTTCGTATTCGAGGATCTGCTGCATCTGGATACGAACGCGATGCGGACGCTGATCAGCAGGGTCGAGCGCAAGGTGCTGGTAATCGCGCTGAAGGGATGCAGCGCCCAGGTCAAGAGCCACTTCACGGCGTCCATGTCGGTCAGCGCGTCCGACATGTTGATGGAAGACATGCAGGCGCTGGGACCGATGCGAATCCGCGAAGTGGAAGAGTCGCAGCAGGCCATCATCGCGACGGCGCGGAGACTCGAGTCGGAAGGGCTGCTCAGTCTCAAACCGAGTACTGGGGACGAGTTTGTAGTCTAGGTGATCGATCATCCGGTATGGTGCCGAGTTAACGGCCGCCGGCGCAACGGGGTAACAAGGAGATATGAGAACGGAACCACCAAATCTGCTGATCGTCGATGACTCTACGGCGATCCGGAAGATCCTGCTCAGGGTGCTAAGCCAAACAGGTCTTCAATTGGGTCGCGTGCTGGAAGCCGGCGACGGCCAGGAGGCGCTGAAACAGATGGAGGGCAATGACATCTCCCTGATCCTTTCGGACATCAATATGCCCAACATGGATGGGCTTGAACTGTTGCGCGCGTTACGCGGATCGCCGGATTGGCGCGATGTGCCGGTAGTTATGATTACCACCGAGGGCGGGCAGGCGAGGGTAGAAGAAGCAGTCCAGTTGGGTGCAACATCGTACGTCCGCAAACCGTTCAATGCAGACTTACTGCGCGACAAACTGGCCTCCCTATTAACCAAATGACAACCGACATTGCCCTAAAAGGCATTCCCATATCGACCGAAGAAATGGCGAATATGTTGTTCGCCGCAACGCAGGAGGTGTTTACCTCCATGCTGGGCTCGGAGCTTCGGCAGTTACCCGAGCCGCCGGCCGAGCAGTCCGGTTCATTCGACGGTGTGCTTTCGCTGGTTGGCCTGGCGGGTTCGCTCATAGGCAATGGTTCGCTGGCATGTACGGCCGAGGCCGCGTGCGAGATGTCGTCGCGGTTGTTAATGACGGAGTTCAAGAACGTTGACGACGAAGTGCTGGACGCGCTTGGGGAGATCGCCAATATGGTTGTCGGCGGATTCAAGAACCTCCTCGAACCTACAGTCGGCCGCCTCCAGATAAGTATACCCTCAGTGATTTACGGCAAGAATATCGCCACGCGGGACGCCAAGGCCGGTGTTGCGCTGGGGGTCTGCTGCGGCTTTGCCGGGGGCGAATTCGCGGTCAAGGTCCGTCTGGCTCCTGCCCGCGAATAACGAACCGATAACCAAAGTTGGGTAGAAAATCGGATTCTCCACCCGATATTTAGAGAGTGTACTAGTGTATTTACCTGAGTTGCGCGAACTTTGGAGGCAGCAATGGATGACCAAGAAGTTATCAATGAATTCCTGATTGAAAGCAACGAAAACCTGGCCCGCCTGGATCAGGAGATGGTCGAACTGGAACAGCGCCCCAAAGACAGGCAGTTGCTGGCAAGCGTCTTTCGGACTATTCATACGATCAAAGGCACGTGCGGCTTTTTGGGCTTTTCCAAGCTGGAAGCGATCGCCCATGTGGGAGAGAGCCTGCTCAGCCGGTTGCGGGACGGCGAATTGGAATTGACGCCGAACCTGGTCACGCTGGTTCTGGAGGTTGTGGACGCTACCAAGCGGTTCCTGCTCACGATTGAGGCTACCGGCGCGGAAGGCGACGAGAACCACGACGATCTGATCCGGCGCCTGCAAGCCGTCATTGGCACGAAGGCTCCCGCAGCGGCGCCGCCACCGGTTGCACCGCCGGCTGCAAAACCGGCCGAAACGGCGCTACCGGCTCCAGTGGCTGCCCCGGTACCCGCTGCGTCCAACCCGGAGACCGTGGAGTTGCCACGGGAAGCCGAGACTGCCGCATCGCAGGCCGAGGCCGAAAGCCTGACTCCGCAAAAGGCATCGGCGGTGTCCGATTCCACCATTCGCGTGGATGTGGGGCTTCTGGACAAGTTAATGAACCTGGTGGGCGAACTGGTTCTGACGCGGAACCAGATCCTACAGTTCAATGCACGTCAGGAAGACACCACCCTGAATACAACGTCCCAGCGGCTGAACCTGATCACAACGGAACTGCAGGAAGGCGTCATGAAGACCCGCATGCAGCCCATCGGAGTGGTCTGGAACAAGCTTCCGCGAGTGGTGAGAGACTTGGCCACCTCGTCCGGGAAGCAGATTCAGTTGGAGATGGACGGGGCCGACACGGAGTTGGACAAGACCATTATCGAGGCGATCAAAGATCCTCTCACGCACATCGTGCGCAACTGTTGCGACCACGGGATCGAAAGGCCCGAGGTTCGGCAGCGAAATGGAAAGCCGATGGCCGGCAAACTGTCGCTCCGCGCTTTCCACGAAGGCGGTCAGGTCAATATCGAAATCAGCGACGACGGCGCCGGGGTGAATCCGGACCTGGTGAAAAGGAAAGCGGTCGAAAAAGGGCTGGTGCGGTTGGACCAGGTCGAGCGCATGACCGAACGCGAAGTCCTCGCGCTGATTTTCCTCCCCGGTTTTTCGACGGCGCAGAAGGTCACCAACGTCAGCGGGCGCGGCGTAGGCATGGACGTCGTGAAAACCAACATCGAGAAGATCGGTGGAACGGCCGACATGGTCAGCCGCCCCGGCGAAGGCACCACGGTCAAACTCAAGATCCCTCTGACCCTCGCCATCATTCCGGGGCTGGTAGTGAAGAGCGGCTGCGAGCGGTTTGTGATCCCGCAGGTAAGCCTGCTCGAACTCATTCGCCTGGAATCGGACTCCGGCAAGAGCCCTATCGAGTGGATTCACGGCACGCCGGTCTACCGCCATCGCAACCGCCTTCTTCCCATCACTTATCTGAGCCAGGTACTGGGCCAGCCGGAGACGGAGAATTCCGAGGCCGTCAACATCGTAGTCCTGCAAGCGGAGGACAAGCAGTTCGGGTTGGTGGTAGACGGCATTCAGGACACGCAGGAAATTGTAGTCAAGCCACTCGGCAAGCAACTGAAAGGTCTGAGCTGCTACGCCGGTGCAACCATCATGGGAGACGGACGCGTGGCGCTCATCCTGGACGTGCTGGGGATCGGCCAACTCTCGGGCGTGGTGCAGGAATCGCGCGAGCAGACGAAAGCCGATAGCCAGCAGAAGGACCGGTCGGACAGCGACCGGCAGACATTCCTGCTGTTCCGCGCCGGCCCATATGAAAGATTGTGCGTCCCCCTGTCCCTGGTAGCGCGGTTGGAGGAGTTTTCCAGGTCCAAAGTGGAGCGCGCCGGCGGACAGCACGTGGTGCAATACCGCGGAAAGATCCTGTTACTGGCGCCCCTCACGCCGATTCTGCAAGGGAACCCGGACGAGGCTTGCGAATTTCCGGATCCGGTGCAGGTGGTGGTTTTCAGCAACGGCGAACGCAGCATAGGTATCGTGGTCGATCAGATTCTGGACATCGTCCAGGAGACCATTTCGGTACGCGAACCTTCGCAGCGCAAGGGAATGCTCGGCTCGGCCGTAATTGGCGGCAAGGTGACCGACATTGTAGACCTGCAGGCGATCCTGGAGGTGGCCGACGACCGTTGGTTCGGCAGGCCGGAGGCTCACGCTTCGGAGAAGCCGATCGTAATGGTGGCGGAGCCCTCCTCGTTCACGCGCTCCATCGTACGCAGTTCGCTGGAGATGGCCGGTTACCGGGTAGTAGAAGCCGCGGATTCCCGGCAGGCGATGAACGAACTGGAACGGCGGGACGTCGATGTGGTAGCCGCATCGCTCGATCTGCCGTCGGCGGGCGGATTCCGTTTCCTGGAAGAGATGCGGCGAGTGCCCAACTTAGCGGGCATCCCGGTGATTGCCATGGGCAATCGAGGGGACGAACGGCCGGCGCGCGGGAAGCACGCAGTGGATTTCGCGGACTTCCAGATGAAATTCGACCGCGACGCGATGCTAGAGGCGGTGGCCAAGTTATCCGCCGATAGCGGCGAAGGCGACATGGAGCCGGCACTGGCCGGGGAAAGGGAGTAACGCAAATGGCCACCCAACCAGATCGGGCTGTGCAGGCCAAGCAGTACGCGACATTCTTCGTGGACGGCCTCTTCTTCGGCATCGACGTTCTCGAGGTCCAGGAGGTGCTCCGGTATCAGGAGATGACGCGTGTCCCGCTGGCGCCGGAGGTGATCGAGGGCCTCATCAACCTGCGCGGACAAATCGTGACCGCCATCGATATGCGGCGGCGCCTGAAATTGAGACCGAGGACCGACGGCCAGACCCCCATGAATACGGTGGTGCGTACCGAAGAAGGCGCCGTAAGCCTGCTGGTAGACGAAATCGGCGACGTGATTTCGGTAGACGAGGCAACCTTTGAGCGCCCGCCGGACAACGTCAACCCGGAAGCGCGGGAATTACTGCAGGGCGTGTACAAGCAAAAGGACCGCCTGCTGTTGATTCTCGATACGAAAAGAACCATTGGATTTGCTAGCGGGACCTAGCCGCCCGCCAGGTAGAGGAACCCGGCCGAAAGGCCATTGAGATAGATACGATCGCCGCAACCGCGGCTCATCTTAGGAGAATTTCGAATGTCGAGAAAGATCAATACCGGTAAACAGGCCCCCTCCGGCCGGAGCGGCGTGAGCGGGGTTGGCGTCCTGGAGATTCCAGCGGAACCTTCCGAAGAGATGTCTCTGGTCATATCGTACCTGCAGAGATTTGCCCACGGAGAGATCCCTCCCAAAGTCACAGACGAGTTGGGCGACGATCACGACCTGCTCAAGACGAGCATGAACAAGTTGATCGACATCATTTCGATGCGCAGTTCCGACTTCAAGGACTTACTGGAGGCCATGGAGGCGGGCAACCTGAGCTTTCGGCCCGATCCCGGCAAGTATAGCGGCTACAACGGCAAAATGATCGCCGGTTTGAACCGTGCGCTGGACCAGGTCATCGGGCCGGTGAACTTCTGCGCCCAGTACCTGGACCGGATCGCCAAGGGCGACATCCCGCCCAAGATCACCGACACCTTTCAGGGCGACTTCAATGGGGTTAAGAACAACTTCAATACCTGCATCGACGTCCTCAATGGACTACTACGCGCCGCAGAGGAAATGCGCAAAGCACAGACGGCCGGCGACATCGAAGCGTTTATAGACCTCGAGAAATTCCAGGGCGCCTACAAGGAAATTGCGAAGGACGTTAATGAAGCAGCCAGTCTTCATATTGGTTGCATTCTCAAGTTCCTGGACATCGTCGGCTCCTACGCGGAAGGCGACTTCTCGAAGGTGCTTGAGCGGCTGCCAGGCAAGCAGATTCTCGCCAATCAGAAGATGGATCTTTTGCGGAACAATCTGACCGGTTTGATCGCGGAGACCACCGCGTTGACGAGCGCCGGTGTGGAAGGCCGTCTGGCAACGCGCGCCGATGGATCGAAATTCGCCGGCGACTACCGCAAGATCGTGGAGGGCGTGAACCAAACGCTGGACGCGGTGACGGGGCCGCTGAACCTGGCTGCCGACTGCGTAGACCAAATCGGCAAGGGCGTCATCCCCGCCAAGATTACCGACAACCTGAAAGGCGACTTCAATGCCTTCAAGGACCACCTGAACTCGTGCATCGACGGGTTGGCCTCTCTCAAGGAAGCCGATCGTGTGCTGCAGATGATGGCAGTCAATGACTATAGCCAGCGGATCGAAGGAAGCGCTTTGGGGATCTTCGGAGAAGTGGCGAAATCCGTGAACGAAGTCCAGGCGCGAGTCATCCACGTTACAGGCGCCCTCACCAACATCGCCCAGGGCGACCTGAGCGAGTTGCCGGTGGCCAAGAAGAGGGGACCGCGTTCGGAGCGCGACAGTCTGACGCCGGCCATGGTCGCCTTGATGGAGAGCGTGAACGCTCTGGTAGAGGACGTGACGATGCTTGCCAAAGCAGCCGTCGATGGCAACCTGGGAGTGCGAGCCGACACCACCAAGCACCACGGCGACTTCCGCAAAATTGTCGAAGGCGTCAACCAGACCCTGGATTCCGTACTGGAGCCGATCCAGGAATCGGCCGGTGTGATCGCGCAGATTGCGGACCAGGATCTCACGGCTCGGGTGGAAGGCAAATATCGCGGCGACCATGCCGCCATCAAGGACAATGTCAACCGCATGGGCACCGACCTGCGCAGCAGCATGCAGCAGATCGCGCAGAGCGCGTCGGTGTTAGCCTCCGCCTCCGAAGAACTCACGGCTTCCAGCCAGCAAATGGCCGGAAATGCCGAAGAGACGGCCACCCAAGCCAACGTTGTATCGGCCGCGGCCGAACAGGTATCGAAGAACGTGTCGGTAGTGGCAACTGGCGCGGAGCAGATGCAGACCTCCATCCGGGAGATCGCCAAGAGCGCCAACGAGGCGGCCAAGATCGCCAAGACCGCCGTCAGGGCCGCTGAAACCACCAACAATACCATCGGCAAACTGGGCGAGAGCAGCCTGGAAATCGGCAAAGTGATCAAGGTCATCACCTCCATCGCGCAACAGACCAACCTTCTTGCGTTGAATGCGACCATCGAGGCCGCCCGCGCCGGCGAGGCCGGCAAGGGATTCGCGGTGGTAGCCAACGAGGTGAAGGAACTGGCGAAGGAAACCGCCAAAGCCACCGAAGACATCGGGCAGAAGATCGA
>Ga0181529_10001597_pt1 | contig 28640 bp, 30 predicted proteins | sample PEATcosm2014_Bin_36_FD_119763 | JGI IMG/M metagenome (GOLD analysis project Ga0181529, IMG submission 119763) | Peatland microbial communities from MTU Mesocosm Facility, Houghton, MI, USA - PEATcosm2014_Bin10_30_metaG | ecosystem: Environmental > Terrestrial > Soil > Wetlands > Peat | place... | reverse complement strand
TTCAGCCCCGTTCCGGCGGTGAAAACGCCGTTTTGCTTGGTTTTTGACGCAAGACCTGCCATCCGGCAAATGTGCCAGGTGACTTTTCCGTCGGAAAAACGACTTCTCCCATGAGCAAAACGATTTCTCCGCCGGAAAAACGACTTCTCCCATGAGCAAAACGATTTCTCCCATGAGCAAAACGATTTCTCCCATGAGCAAAACGATTTCTCCCATGAGCAAACGACTTCTCCCACGAGCAAAGTGATTTCTCTCACGAGCAAAGTGATTTCTCTCACGAGCAAAACGATTTCTCCCATGAGCAAAGCGACTTCTCCGCCGGAAAAACGACTGCTCCCATTTGCAAAATGGCTGCTCCCATGTGTAAAACGATTTCTCCGCCGGAAAAACGACTTCTCCCATTTGCAAAATGACTTCTCCCGTTTGCAAAGTGACTTCTCCCGTTTGCAAAGTGACTTCTCCCGTTTGCAAAATGACTTTTCCAACGGCGCGGTTGCTGGTCACACCGGAAAATAAACCCGGTTTATGGCTTAAATTTCTCTTCAGTGCCGGCAGAAACATCCGATTAATCAATCATCCACCGCTCCCGGCGGCATGGTTCCGCCTGTTTTTATTTCGCGCGGCTGCTGGACTATGACGGCAACACGGCACGCAATCTCGCACATTGCCGGAGGTTTTCCGGAGTTTTGATGTTGATGAATTTCCGATGTGCGTGTAAAAGAAGGCGATGAACCATTTCTCCACCATTGTTTTGGCCTGCGCTCTTACGCTCCCCGTCATGGCCCAGGATGAAATCAAGTCTGTCACCTTCGACAAACCGGTTTCCACATACGAATGGCCGCTCAAGGAGATCAACCCCGCCCTGCCCTCGGACTGGACCGGCTGCAATTTCCTCGTGGTCGAATTTCGCGCGTCCTCGAACCAGCGGTTTGAACTCGGCTTGCAGATGTCGCCGAAACCGGTTTCCAAGCGCATTCATCCGTATCCCGGCGTCTGGGTGCGCGCCTCCATTCCGCTGCGATTTTACCGGCAGGGGCTGGGCAACGGTTCCGATCTGGCCGCGACGGTGAACCAGCCGCGCAATTCATATTGGATCAACATCGAGGCCGGCGGCTATGGCGCGACGACCAATGTCCAGGGGATCAGCGTGACGATGCGTTATCCCGCAGGCTCGCCCACGCTGGAAATCCGCTCGGTCACGCTGGCCACGAATGATCCGGGCGACGCCGTGCTGGAAGGCAAGCCGTTGATTGATGAGTTCGGCCAATATGTTCACGCCGACTGGCCGGGAAAGGCGCAATCGGAGGCCGGCTTGAAAACCGCGTGGGCGGCTGAAGACAATTCGCTCAAACAGAGCGGCGCCTTTCCCGGTCGCGACGCCTACGGCGGCTTTGCCGGAACGAAGGCGAAGGCCACGGGATTTTTCCGCGTCGAGCAGATTGACGGGCGCTGGTGGTTTGTGGATCCCGACGGACATTTGTTTTATTCCACCGGCGTCAATGGCGTGGGGCTGGGCGCGAGCACGCGAGTCACGGGCCGCGAAGACCTGTTCGCGACGCTCCCGGAACCATTGCCGGGAAGCACAAATGCGTTCGGGCTGAACGCCGCGCGCGGCAAGGATGGTGACCGGCTGGTCAACTTTTACGGGGCGAATTTGCACCGTCGTTTTGGCGACGACTGGAAACTGCCATGGGCGCAATTGACCGCGCGGCGTCTTGATGCCTGGGGGCTTAACACCACCTACGGCACCGGATTGAGCGAATCGCTCGACAAGACTCCGCTGAACAAGCCCTATGTCATCTTCCTGCGCTGGCTGCAAAACAGCAATTCCCTTCCGGCCACCAATTTGATCATGGGATTGCCGGATGTGTATGCGGAAACATTTCCCCGGCAAATCCAGGCCGAGGCGGAACGCCAGCTTGCACCGCGCAAGGATGATTCCTATCTGCTCGGCTATTTCATCGGCAACGAACCGCCCTGGCCGGGACGTGAAAGCCAGTTCGTTGATTTGGTGCTGCAAGGCGCGCCTTCGGAAATGCAAAGGCATTTCAAGGCCGCACTGGCGAAAGGTGACACTCCCGAAGCCCGGCGGCAGCTTGTGCTCGACGCGTTTGCCCGCTACCTCGCGGTGATTGATGCCGCAGTCAAGCAGGCAGACCCGAACCATCTCAATCTCGGCATCCGCTTCGGCGGGACGCCGCCAGATTACGTCATCGCGCTGGCAAAGGATTTTGATGTCTACAGCCTGAACAAATACCGCTGGGAACCGCCCGCCGATTATCTTGCGAAAATCTATTCACTGGTCCACAAGCCCATGCTGCTGGGAGAATTTCACATCGGAGTGCCGGGTCGCGGCATGGCGCCCGGCCTTGTGCAGGCGATGAATCAGGAAGAGCGCGGCATTGCCTACAGTTATTATGTCGAACATGCCGCCGCGCATCCCGAAGTCGTCGGCACTCACTGGTTTCAATGGATTGACCAGCCCGCCACAGGCCGGCCAGACGGCGAGAATTACAACATCGGCTGGCTGGATGTCACCGACCGTCCTTATGAAGAACTGGTCGAGGCCGCAAAGCTCACGCACGCGCGGTTGTTTGACATCCATTCTGGAAAAATTCCGCCCACCAATCGCATGGCGAAAACTTCCGAGGCCGGCTCGCCTGCGGACGCCCAGCAACTCGGCGTCCCCGCCATCCAATGAAAATCGCTTGAAGACAAAACATCATCATCTGAATCATCCACGAACAATCGTGCTCGCCTTGATCGCAATCCTGGCCGCAAAAATGTCTCCGTCGGCTTCCGCGCAGACTGCGGCGACAAATTCCGACGCTGTTGCGGCGGCGGCACCGGCGCAGACCAACCGCGTGACCGATCCGACGTTGCGCCCGCGCCGCGCCGAGTCCAGGGCGTTGATTGACGCCGCCGTCGCCAAGCTGCCGCCGATTCCGCCCGGCCCGGTGCAGCCGACGTGGGAATCCATCCGCGCGAATTTCAAGGACCCGGACTGGTTCCGGGACGGGAAATTCGGCATCATGATGCACTGGGGCGTTTATTCCGTCCCGGCGCACGGCAGCGAATGGTATGAGCGTTACATGTATGGCGGCAACGCGGGCATCGTGCAGTGGCATACCGAGCATTTCGGGCCGCCGACCAAGTTCGGCTACAAGGATTTTTTCCCGATGTTCACCGCCGACAAGTGGGATCCGGATGCGTGGGCGGAATTGTTCAAGGATGCCGGCGCGAAATATGTCATTTGCAGCGGCGAGCATCATGACGGATTTTCCAACTGGGCGAGCGACATCAACCGGTTCAATGCGAAAAATTTCGGGCCGAAACGCGACCTCGTCGGCGACCTCATGGCGGCGGTCCGCAAGAAAGGTTTGAAGGCGGGCGTCGCCAACCATAGCAACAATCACTTCGACTGGGTCACGCCGATGCCCGGCAGCGACCAGTTCGATCCGCAATGGTCGGATTTTTACAGCGTGGCCGACCGCAGCGACGCGGCGCATATCAGGTTCTTTGAAACGTGGGTCACGAAGAACCTTGAGCTGATAGACAAATATCATCCCGACATGCTGTGGTTCGACATGAACGGCGGCGACCGCAGTTGGGACCCGCTGAAGGTGCGGCTCGCGGCGTATTATTACAACCGCGCCGCGACATGGGGCAAGCAAGTCGCCATCAGCGCCAAGGGCGAATCGTTTCTTGCCGGCATGGTGATGGATTATGAGCGGGAAGGCCGCGCGCCGAAGCAGTTGACGGATTTCATCTGGCAGCCGGACGATCCCATCACCGACAAGTTCGGCTACGTCGAGGTCACCAACGCCGCCGGCCAGCTTGTGGGCTTGCCGGTAAAGTCCGCCGGAGGCCTCGTGAACGAACTTGTCAGCAACGTAAGCCGCAACGGAAACCTGCTGCTGAACATTTCGCCACGCGCCGACGGCACGATTCCTGACAGCCAGCAGCAGGTGCTGCTGGCAATCGGCAAATGGCTCGGTGTGAACGGCGGGGCGATTTACGGCTCGCGCCCGTGGAAAATGTCCGAGGAAGGCCGTGTCCATTTCACGACGAAAGGCCAGGAACTTTACGCCATCAGCCTCGCCTGGCCTACGAACGACCTCGTGATTCCCGCGCTCGGATCTGACAAAAACCTCGAAGGCAAGATCACAAAGGTGGAATTGCTCGGCCACGCCGGTGTGCTGGACTTCACCCAGGACACCGGGGGCTTGAAGGTCAAATTTCCCGCCGAAAAACCGTGCGACTACTGTTACACGCTGAAGATCACCGGCCTGAAACTCCCCCCGCCCGCCGACTCCATTCCTTCCCACCCGGCGGATTCCTCGTCCGCGCCGATGGGGGAAATTCCTCAATAGAATTGGCGCGCGAACAAAGCGGAAAAGTCGCCGCAACGACGGGTGCCGGCTATTTTGCCAGCAGCTTGCGGAGCGACTGCAATTCCTTCATCCGTTTCGCGTCGGATTTGGGGTAGCTCATCTTCAGTTCCTTGAGCGTTTCGAGGACGATGCTTGAAATGATGAGCCGCGCGTTCAATTTGTCATCGGCGGGAACCACGAACCAGGGCGCGTGACTGGTGCTGGTCGCCCCCAGGCACTCCTCGTAGGCCTTCATGTATTGTTTCCAATAGCCGCGCTCCTCGATGTCGGGGCGGCTGAACTTCCAGTTGCGCTTCGGGTCTTCGATGCGCTTGAGGAATCGGCGTCGCTGCTCCTCCTTGGACAGGTGCAGAAAAAACTTGATGATGCGCGTGCCGTTGCGATGCAGGTGCCGTTCCAGGTTTTTGATGGAAGCGTGGCGCTTGTCCCAAAATTGCCTGCCGCCAAGCAGTTCAGCGGGGATGGCCTGCGCCTGCAAAATCTCCGGATGCACTTTCACGATGAGCACCTCCTCGTAATAGGAGCGGTTGAAGATGCCGATGCGCCCGCGTTCCGGCAGCACGCGCGTCGAGCGCCAGAGAAAGTCATGCTCCAGCTCCTCGGCGCTCGGATGCTTGAAGCTGTAGACCTGGCAGCCCTGCGGATTGACGCCGGACATGACGTGCTTGATCGCGCCGTCCTTGCCGGCGGCGTCCATCGCCTGGAAAATCAGCAGCACCGCATAACGGTTGTCCGCATACAACAGCGCCTGGCGTTCGCTCAACTCATGGATGTGCTCGGCAAGGATGTTTTTGTAATCCTCCGGCGACTTGTAGCACGGCTTCACCTTTGTGGGCCATTTCTTGAGGTTGACGGCCTCGCCTTCCCGGACGCGGAAATCTTTGGGTGAGATTTTCATGTCAGCAGTTTGCTCCTTCCGGGCGATGGAAGAAAAGGAAATTTAAGCGCGAACCTGCCAGTCGGTCTTGGCGAAGACTTCGCTAAAAGCGGCCACGAACCGTTTGCGGTCAACCTCGTCGTGGAAATCGCCTCGCGCCGGTCGCCGCGATTCATCACATGATAAATCGCTCCGGGATATTCAATCATCAATTGCCGCACCATGGCGCCGGCTTAACTTCATCACAGATGACTGTCAAGACCAGGGCTTGACACCTTTTCATCCGGCATCAAGCCATCGGAAAACCAAGCGATGGAAAAAAGTGCAGAATCAGAATGAAAAGTATTTGGATTGGTTCAGGCCAAAAATACAAGATCATGGCTGCGCCAAGCATTAATTCGGCAATCACAATGCCGGTAAACCATCCGGCACCAGCATCACGTTTGCGGAAACCATTCCAGATTGCCAGCCAGCTCAAAATCAATGGCGAGGCGGCAAACAGCAGCCACAACCAAAATTTCAGTGACGGAGATTCGTCAATTATTTCAAGCGAAGGGATCAGCAAGATTAGAGACAAAAGCATCACAGGAATTCCGTAAAGCAATCCAATGATTTTGCTTCCAGACTCGCGCGAGTGCATAACGCCAATCAGCCCCACGACATAAGCAATCAAAAGCAAGATTGCGATGATGATGAATATCATGCGAGCACGAATGGAAGGTGGCGTTTCATTTATACATATCCAACTTTCTCGCCTTTTCGTTGCCGCACAAAACTTAAAATTAGTGACAGCGGCAACAAGGCAAATAAAGACATGAGGGGGATCATCCACAACAAATCTGACCATTCCGTTAGCGAACCAAATATCCGATAAAATGGAATCAATACAATCAGTAACGATATGGCAAAAGTCACTGGCGAGAAAACCAGCCAGCGGTTCGGAAGAACGGCCAAAACAACCAGCGCAATCAGCGTGGCGATTTCCAGATAAGTTCGATGCTCAAAAGTTGGCGTGCCCCAATCTTCTCCAGACCAATGACTCGGATCGCGCAAATTAGAAATGTCGAAGCCGATTTTGACCACTGCCTCAATGAGCCAAATCACAATGGCCGCGATTTTGCAAAGCCAGGCAAGTGTTAATAAAAAAATGCGCATAAAGAGACGTTAATACGGACGCATAAAAATTGGACAATACCAAAATGTATAAATCCGAAACTCGGAATCAATCGGTGGTCGGGATGTCGGGCCTGTGAAAAACAAATCCAGTTTCCAATGACCATTCTTCCATTTGATGTCATCACCTTTGCCCGCTGGCTGTGATGGATCAATCAGAGAAAGATTGCCTTCAATCCATGGAGTAGGATTGGTTTTAGCCCATTCTTCTGAATATTCATTTTTTGTGACTTGGAGGTTTAAACGCTTGCCCGAAGGAGAAACTGCAAACGAGCGATTCGTGTCAATGCTTGGCTGTTTAACGGGATTAGCGGTTTGTGTGAGAACATCAACCAAGACGCAGTATTTTTCGGGATTGATTGTTATCTCATCTTGTGAAGTTGAAATCTCGCTTCGCTGGATTGGCACGCAGCCTGAAAGTAAAACCAACGCAAATGCGAACACTGGCAATAGTTTCAAATTTATGAGCGCGAATGGAAGGTGGCGTTTCATTTATTTCGGCGGATGGTCGTAAAAATATTGAACCTCGGCTGGCGTCGCGGGCTGCGGCCAGACCCAATCGAGCACGTGCAAATTTGGCCAGTAAGCTGATGAATTATCCGTGTTGTCTTCCAGCGAGGGATTGCCGCCGTCATCCACGCCATTTTCGCCGATGGAATAGAGCAAATAAGTGCCGTCGGAATTTCTGCGATAGCGCAGCGGCTGGCCGTCCACCGGATCGAGCGGAACCGATGCGAGAAATTCGGGCGTTAATTCGGAAAGTTTTTCGGGATAATTTCCGTGCTGCAATTGAAACCGTTTCAAGGCGATGGCGGTGATGACGATGCGCTTCGTGGCTTCGGCCCTCATTGTCGCGCGAATGATGGTGGCATAAAGGTCAATGTCGCCATTTCTGTTGAAATTCATTTCGGCAAAACACCAGCGAGCATTGGGAATGTCCAGTTTCCACAACCACCGGTCCTCCGAATCGTCGGTGACGCCGATGGCATGGAGCCTGTTTTCCATGTTGGCATAAGCCGGATAAAAAACCTGATTGGTCTCCACCGCGCGCAGGGTTTCCAGAAAGATTTGGTATTGTTTGAGGGCTTGCAATTCATCCGAATAAGACCACGAAGAGCGCCACATGGACATGGCGTAGGTTGTCTTGGCATCTTTCCAAATATGGCCGAGTTTGCCCGTTGCTTCGCCAGATGATTCGTTAACGTAATCAGCATAAAATCCGCCGGGACCATTAAACATACGATAGAACTCCGCAGCGGAAGCGCGCATCTTGGGAATTTCTGATTCCATGAACGCCCGCTTCATCAAATACGCATTTTCCATCTCCTTGATGAATTCCAGCCGCCCCCAATTGGTTTGCAGCACGGCCAGTTCCGCGTCCGTCGCGTTGGTGGCCTGCAACAATTCCCAAGTCGCGGTCGCGGCGATTTCAGCAAATGCCCTTCGCATGACTTGAGAAAACTCGGTTCGCTCGTCACTGATGGCTTGATCGAGCGCCAGCATCGCGCAGATGTTTGTGGCTGCGGACGCCGTGTTTCCATCATGCAAATCGCACATGGCTGCCGCCGCCAACCCCTGCATGGAAAGTTTGAGTCCTCGATAATGCGGCAACCGCAGATCATACGCTTTTGTGTAATCCAATTGAAAATCAATCGCCGGATAAGCCGCCGCTTGAATCAACAAATCTCTTGCGGCCTGATTGGCCGCCGCCGCCATGACATTGCTCCATGAATTGGTGAAGTCCGGGCCGCGCACGTCCGGCTGCTGCCACGCAATCATCGCCCTGCCCGGCGCAACCATCTGCATCATGGGAGGCAGGTTTGATTCTGCAAAGCTGCCCGGCGTGAGCAGGGAAAAGGCAGCGCGCGCGGTTTCCACGCCGTTGCTTCCCGGCGGCACCGGCGCTGGAAGCGCTTCGCTGATTTCCATCGGCTCGCCCTTGGCTTTGAGTCCGGCAATATAAGATGCGACGGCGAAACGCAACTGGTAATGGCGGATGACAGGAATGAGAATTGCCACGCCGAGAACAATGCCAGCGAAGATTAAAATTTTTCTGCGACGGCTCATAGGCAGAATTGATTTCAGGGCGAATGGAAGGCGGCGTTTCATTTATGAGTGAATCACTTTTCTTCCGGCAATTTGAATTGCTGCAAATAATCGGAGACTTTTTGTTCCCCGTAGATTCGAATCAACTGCTCAATCCTGTCACGCGCAGCCCAATAACCATCACTTCCGCCGGCCTGTTCTTCAACCCACCCGCCAAAAATGAACGGTGACGGATCGTCAAAATTTATATTCTTGGCAAAACGCTGCACACATTCTGCCCAACCATGTTCGTAAGCCATAACATAGCGCTCCACAGTGCTGTCGCCCTCCATGTAAAAAGGATGGTCTTTTGAGAAACTTCCTGCCCGAAAATCTTTGGGCACTTCAACGTCGTGAGCAAGCGTCAACTGCTGCCGCGAACTTGCGCACCCGCAAACGGCAAGAACCAAAATGATAAGCGCGAATGGAAGGTGGCGTTTCATTTAGGCCGCACAACTACCGGTGTAAAAGTTTCCTCGTAAGCGATTACCGGAATAACTTTGGTGACAGTAAGGCAAACCGACCGCTCAGTATTGGAGTAATCACAGATGCATAAAACAGAACCAGAACCATCTGGGAGATTTGTGAGAACCAAGCAACCGAATCCGTGCAGCTCCATAATGCGTTCAACGTCTGCAACCGAACTGTTCGTTGGAATCCAAGCCTGAATCTGGCTCAAATTTGCCCGCAAGTCATTGTCCGATTGCAAGTGCCTAGCGCGCTCTTGAGTGATACAGCCAGCAACGACAAACAAAATTATGAGCGCGAATGGAAGGTGGCGTTTCATTTACTTGGCGTAGATTTCTGTGGACGCACTACGGCGACAATTGTGTTTGTGGGGTCGCAATAAAACAAAATTCCAATGCCAATTTTTCTTGCTTGATACCAATCCATCTTCCCGCCATCGCTTCTATCAACCGGCTCCTGCTCCGGCGAGCCAAAAGACTGCCGTAAAAATAGTTGAACCTCTGAAAACTGATCGCGCGGCAACTGGATGACCGCTCCGTCCATGTCCACTTCATAACGCCATTGCCCATCAATCGAAGGAAGGTCATTTGTGGCGGCGGGATGTGCGCCACAAACGAGCGCCTGCTGCAAAATAAACTGACCGGCATCACCGTGCCCGGCCTTGAAATGGTCGCTCGCACAGCCGCAGAAAATAATTGCTGCAAAGGTGAGCGCGAATGGAAGGTGGCGTTTCATCTTTTATCTGCTGCTGCAAAATAATCCGACAACTCTCGCAAACGCCGAACGTCTTCCGGGTCTTTCAGAGTCTTTTGCAATCCAAGGACAGCCCCTCGCGTTAGATTAGGCCTCGATTTCAATTCGTCTTTATGCCGTTCCATATAATCTAAAATCTGTCGCGCCCTCAAAATCATCTCTTCGTTCAGGCCAAATCTCAAATGACTGTTAGTAGCATAATACGGCAAAGTCCCGGCATCAATCAACATTGGCAGCTCTGCATATTTGCGTGCTTTGTCAATGTCTCCTGAATCCATCGCGGTCAATATATTCAGGCAGATTCTCTCATCTAGCACTTCATCTTCTCCTATCTGGGCATAATCCTCTTTTGGCGTCGTGCTACATCCGGCCAGCAAAAATACAGCGAAGCAAATGAGCAGGATTGATTTCAGCGCGAATGGAAGGTGGCGTTTCATCTGCAACATTTCATTTTTTCCAGTCGTCACAGAAATAGCCGTCGCTGTAAATGGCCGTGACATTTCCACGAGGGTTGAAAACGACGGCTACACAGGAGAATTGTTCGCCTGGGTTGAAGTTCTCGAATTCCCGGCTGTCTCCGTATATTCGGGCAGTTTGTCTGTTCTTCATGGGCAGGACACGCAACGGTTTTCCATAAAGCGCGTCAACTTTTTCCAAGCTCATGCCGAGGCTGGCCCGGCAACCATCATACAATTTCAGAAACATTTCGTTGGTTTCGTAGTCGTTCTTAAGTTCCTTTTCGTCTTTGTGCATATTTGACCAGCCGACCGGACCGGCAAGCGCCACAACGCCGGCAAACATAATATCTTCTGCAATGTTCGGCTGTTCCATTCCCTTGCCGTCATACGGTTTCAAATAATCAACCATTTCAGATTGAGTCAACGCGGGGGCATTGATTGTCTTCCTGACCAGTCTTGGTGTTTCTCCAATATCCCACGGCTTGGCTCGTGTCGCGGCTGTCAGTGAATATTTATACGTCTCCCGCAATTCAGGAAACGACACCGGGCGCATCATTTTGACCAGAATATTGTCACGAAACAAAAGGTAGATGTCATTGTCATCGTCAACATTGCCATTCGGACATTCCCGGCAGTCAATCAGCGTGTAATTGGTTTTCTTTTCCGAAACCGTGAATTCGTGACGAGCCGCAAATCCCAAAATGTTTGTCACGGCATCAAGCGATGATCCATTTGTAATCGTCAAAAAAGTTTTTTTAGAGACGGTCAGCTTCTTGACCAACGATTCAATTTCTCTGCTTTGACCGTAAGTGGAGATGCAGCCGCAGAAAATAATTGCTGCGAAAATGAGCGCGAATGGAAGGTGGCGTTTCATTTATTATATGGAAAAGAATAAATTCTAAATAGCATAAATAAAACGGTCACTTCCACAATTAACGCGACGGTTCCCAAAGGAACAAGAAAAGATGCAGCCTCGTCCTCGCGCCTTAATTGTGGCAGTGAATAGCCAAACGTCGGAAATAAACCGTTATACCTGATACTCTCCGCAAACCATTGCCGATCAAACTTCAAGCTCGGAACATACGCCTCCCATTTTTGGCCGTTCCCCGCCACTTCTTCGCCCGCGAAATGTGTTTCAGGACGAAGCGGCCATTCTCCCGCGTTGCAAACGGCAAGATTTCGTTGTTCCGCATCACCGCCCCAGAATAATGCGTAACAACCTTTTCCAAACTCGGACGACAGGGCCGAGCCGTAATATTTAATATCTACGCACAAACTCGCAACGTGAAGAATAATTGCGGCGAATAAAACACCGCAGAGTATCAATTGTCGTCCGGTAAATGGAAGATGGCGTTTCAATTTCGATTTCCGTTCCATAAATCAATCACATCAAGCGGTTGAACAACAAAACTCGCTGCCTTCGATTTTTCAGTGACTGGCTCTTCGTAAACCGGCTCGAATTTCGGATCGTGTCCGGCTCGATAAACTGAAACAACCACTGGTTGCTCGCGAAATTTCACTTGGTCAAGGACTTCTTGAAGCGTCATGTCTTTGTGATAGCGCACGATTGCTGATTCTTTCTGCATATCGTCAACGAAGATGCGCTCGTCTGCCGGAGTCTTGTCTTTTGGATTTTGATCTTCAATCCATTTTTGCAATTCCGAGGGTATGGGACTTGAGGCAAATACAGTGGTGTATGTTGAGATGTAGCCGCAGAAAATAATTGCTGCGAAGATGAGCGCTAATGGAAGGTGGCGTTTCATTTACTGGATTCAACAGGTTTAGACGTTTTTGTGTCCATGAATCTTATCAGCCAGCCAGTGGCATCATTTCTTGTCAACATAGCTCACATCCATTGTCACGCTATTTGTCATGCCTGGACCAGATGCATGAATCTGCAGGCTGCCGTCTGGCATATTTGTGAAATCAACGTGGTCATACGATATGGGCTTTAATTTGCCATCCGACTCCTTAACGAAAGTTGCAAGTTCGGCATAGTCTTTTGGCCATCGCTTCTTTGCCCGGCGAAATGCGGTGACGGAAACATCCAAATCTAAAGGCTGCGTAACGGCTTTGGCAAGAATCGCCCCGACAATTTGATCGCCAATACCATTTGGCTCGGACATGGCATGAAGCATAATCCCAAAATAAACAGCCTGTATTGGCAAAGTTACAACATCGGCTGGAACTGACAGCGGCAACAGGGCATAATATGCAGGATGTGACTTCTGATCCACAATCATACGGCCATTATCATCTTTATGCGTCTCTGCTTTGGCACCGTCAAGCACCGCGCACGTCATGCAGCCATTCGAGCCAGCAAGCAGCGCAATCAACAAAAGGCTGACGATAGGAGGCGGGATAATTGTTTTGTTCATTTTGTATTCAGCGCGTTGTTAAAAGTGCGCTTGATCAGCGAAATCCATTGCACCCATGCAATCAGGATGCTGATCACCAGCGAAATCCCGAAGAATGAAAACCACAAACACCATAACTTGGCAATGCTCCAGCCTTCTATGATGTCATCTGGATCGCCCATTTGACGGACGGCGGGAATCTGATGAACAACTGCGATGGGATGTTGACCATCCCAATTGCTGACCCAGTTTCCTGGACTCAAATAGCCAAAGTTTTCATCAGTGCAATAAATCTTGCCATCAACAAATGTTTCCCATGCCATCCAGCAAATACATGTCATCACAAACATTGAGATGACGAATTTCATGATCTTCCAAGCACGGTCAGGTCGAAGCCTTTGCCAGACAAATGTGAGGCAGATAAAGTGCAACTTGGCGGCAATCGGGAATAAAACAATGGCTGCGCCGAAATTTTTGAGAATTGATTCCCAATCAAAGAACAACGCCAATACCGGGAAGAGGTATGCAAGGAAGACTCCCAAATTGACCAGTCTATATGGCCAGTTTTGCTTCACGAACAAAATCAAACAAAGATTTGGCAGAAGGAAGATGTAACCAAGGCAAAATAAGACCATAAAAATCGCCAAAATCGTTACAAAGCCAAAAATCAATGTGGCAGACACAAAACATAGCGCCGTAACAAGAAGCCCAATGGACACAGGAATCCGCCACGCTGGTGACAACGAGAGTATGCAGAAGTCGGAACGTTTGTCGCAGACGCGAATCGTCTCAAAAAACTTCCTCACCATCTTCTGCCGCGCCAGCTTGTCTAAAAGTGGTTCCATGAGTTGCTTTTCATGTCTTGAAGGATTTAACCAAATCCACGACAAATCCAATCATTGCGCCGAACAACGCATAACAAACAGTGCCGACAATGGCAAAAATAACGCCCAGCAGCAACGGCGACGAATCCGGCATTCCAATCATTTGATCCTGCCCAAACATTTCCACCAGCCAGAGTATCGGGGAATTGAAATCGGCATTTTCAAATACGCATCCTCCAAGGCTTCTTGCGATTGTCAGCAACCAAATGGCATACAGAAGATAAATGCAGCCGAACGTCACCGCGCCAAGAAGCGCGAATTTGAGTTTTGAAAAAAACTGCCGAAATCTGGGCGGTGGAAGTGCGCGGAAATATCGAATCAACGAGACCAGCGCGAACGCCACACCACCAGGAAGCATAATGTAATACCAGAAATAACCGTCTCCATATAAAAGGACGAACAATATAAAACCAATGCCGGAAAGTGCTGCGTCTTTAGTCGTGTGAACTGCATGAGACTGACGCATTCCTTCAATCGCCGCGTCTGCAAAGAAAAACAAAAGCGATACAGCAACGAGTCCCGTCAAAATAGAAGCCATGCGAAATTTGCGCAGGCCGAACAGCAAGCCGAGAAAAATTCCGATGCTGGCTCCAAGAATTGTCATTTCATTATTTCGCGTTCGTAACGGTGTCGCTGGATTGTGCCGGCTCGTCTGGAGCATTAACCAGATTGCTCAAATCAAATGCCGGCTGAAAAAGTTGTTCGAGCGTTTGCGGTGATTTGGGAATTTTATTCTCCGCAACGCCGAGTCCGCGATAAAGTTCAAGCACGTTTGGTGCGAAATGATGCACCAATTCGGCTTCGCGCTGGCGCAACGCCGCCTGCGCGATGGAATTTATATTTTGATGCAGCCAGACGGCGTAGCCCAATGAAGCCACGCTTACCAGAAGCGCGATGAGGCTGATGAATCGGTCAGGTTTCATTACAGGAATCCTGCGCATCCAAAATGTTCCTGTCAAACGGGATTTCCCGATATTTGCCAAGAACCATTATTGACTTCCTATTTCCGATTTTTCAGTTGGAGCCTCCTCACGTCGGCTGCCACGGCGGCATTTCTCAACCACCAAGACACCAAGACAATCCGTTGTAGCGTCGAGCCTGCGGCTCGACCCGAATCCGGCCACAGGCCGGACGCTACACGCGCTGATCCAAACTTGGTGTCTTTGTGTCTTGGTGGTTGATTGTCCGGCGGGTTTTAACCACCAAGGCACCAAGGCACAAAGGGGAGATTTCTGTTTAATCCGCAGATGACGCGGATTACGCAGATAAAAAATAAAATCTGCGTTCATCTGTGAAATCTGCGGATTCCAAACGCAAAAGAATGTCAGAGCCTCCTCACGTCGGCTGCTACGGCGGCATTTCTCAACCACCAAGACACCAAGACAATCCGTTGTAGCGTCGAGCCTGCGGCTCGACCGAATCCGGCCACAGGCCGGACGCTGCACGCGCTGATCCAAACTTGGTGTCTTTGTGTCTTGGTGGTTGATTGTCCGGCGGGTTTTAACCACCAAGGCACCAAGGCACAAAGGGGAGATTTCTGTTTATCCGCAGATGACGCGGATTATCGGTTCAGATTGCAGGCGGCCTGCCCATCTTTGCGAGACTGGCAATCACTTCTCCAATTTTCTCACCCAAAAACGTTTTGTTTTGATTCAAAGACGTTGTGTTTTGAACCATAACAACAGTGTTTTGCTCCAAAGACGTTTTGTTTTGGTTCAGAACAACAGTGTTTTGATTCAAAAACGTTTTGTTTTGGTCCAAAGACGTTCTGTTTTGATCCAAACACGTTTTGTTTTGTCCATAACAACAGTGTTTTGGTTCAAAGACGTTCTGTTTTGCATCAGAACAACAGTGTTTTGGTCCATAACAACAGTGTTTTGTTCCAAAAACGTTTTGTTTTGGTTCAAACACGTTCTGTTTTGCCAGTTTTACGAAGTGTTTTGCGGGCGACACCCTTGTAAATCCACAGGTTTCGCAGACGAACGCAGATTTTCGAATCAACGCCTGTTCCGCTGCTTGCGTGGGGTCAACATTGCCGGTAGTTTGTCGCATTCTTTGACCCAGATGCGATTGTCCCGACGCCATTTATTCCTGCTCATGATCACCGGACTTTATTGCGCCCTGCCCCAGCCTGTCCCGGGGTCGGAAGCTGTCAATCTGCCATGGGACTGGTCTGGGGTGATCGGCACGGGCCAAAGCCTTGCCGTGGGCGAGCAGGGACGGCCGGTGAAATCCATCACCCAGCCTTACGGCAATCTCAAGCTCTCGACGGCGAACCTCCGCTGGCCGGTGGACCCGGACGACACGAACCTTTCGCTGGTGCCGCTGGTGGAGCCGGTGGGCAGGTTGTCGCGGGCTTATCCGAGTGCCTGGCCGGAGAACATCGCGGGCGAGACGCCGCATTCGGCCATGGCCAACGAGATCAGTTTTCTGGTGAAGGCCGGGACGGGACGTGATTTCATCGGCGTGCATGGGGAGGTCGGCGAGAACGGCCAGTGCATGAAATTTCTGAAAAAAGACGCCGTGGCGGAGGGAGTGAACGGCCGTTCGTATGAGGCCGCGCTGATCGAGACGAAGGTCGTCTCCCGATTGGCGAAGGCCGCCGGCAAAACCTACGGCGTGGGCGCCATCATCGTGACCCATGGCGAATGCGACGCGGGCAATGCGGATTATGAGGAGGAACTTTACCGGTTGTGGTCGGACTACAATTCAGATCTGGCGGCGATCACGGGACAGAAGCAGAAGGTGCAAATGATTTTGTCGCAGCAGAATTCGTGCAACGACCGTTCGGCGTCAACCCTGGCGCAGTGGAAAGCGGGCGTTGACCATCCCGCAGACATCGTGTGTTCCGGTCCGAAGTATCAATACCCTTCCGCCGAGGGCATCCACCTCACGTCCGACGGATACCAGCAACTGGGCGAGAAATACGGGCAGGTTTATTATGAGCGTGTGGTGCTTGGAAAGAACTGGCAGCCGTTGCAGCCGGCCGGCATCGAACGGAAAGGCGCGGTCATCACGATCCATTTTCATGTGCCCGTGCCGCCGCTGGTCTGGGAGAATGATTTTGAGCCGCCGCATCAATCCATCGAGGAATGGAAGGATGGAAAAGGATTTGAGGTGAACACCGCCGCCGGCGGCAGGGTGGCAATCGCCTCGGTGGTCATTGCCGGCGACGATGTCATCATCACCTGCGCGACCGATCCCGGCCCCGGCGCGCGCGCGGGCTATGCGATGGTCGGCCAGAAGCGGCGGATGACCGGGCCGTTCAACGGAACGTATCGCTGGGGGTTGCTGCGGGATTCCGACCCGTTTGTTGGCGCCGTCACGCAGAAGGCCCAGCCGAATTATGCGGTGGCCTTTGAGATGACGGTTCCGTGAGCGGGCCGAAAGCCGCCCAACTATCTATTCGCCGTAGACCTTGTTGATCAATTTCCTTAATTTGTTTTCTGGAACCGGCTCCTTGCTGCCGGGCGGCTTTCCCTCGGATTCCAACGCGTCCGCCAGCCAGTTCAAATGCTCGGAGCGGTATTGGAGTTTTTTGACAAGGGCGCTGAGTTCGTTCGCCTCGGTTCGGACTCGTTGCGCGATTTCTTTCCTGTTCATGCCCGAAAGCTGGTCGCGCCCGGCATTTGATGCAAGCATAAATTATAGCCGTAAGCGGTATGGTTTGGAGCGCCGAACATTGCCCGGCGTGGAAATGTTAAGGCGGATCGAACCGGGCAATGCCCGGTGTTCCGTCTCAGCGGCAAACCATCCGCCACCGATTTTGGCAAAGGTGTAGCCGAGGCACAGCCTCGACGCTACAGCTTTTGCAGATGTCCCATCAAGGTTGAGCCACGGTGAGATAGGCGGTCACGCCATTTTCCATCACTGGCAGATAATATATTCCGCCGGACTGATAATAGGCGACCCCATTGATGACGACCTGGACTGCGTCGGGCGGAAGCTCGGACACGGTCACGCCGATGGGCGCGGCCACTACGTCATAGCTGCCATCCGATTCCTGAACGTAGAAAGTGCCGTCAACATAATAATAAACCGTGCCGTTTGCCACCACCGTTTCAGCCCCCGGCGGCAAATCAGGCACATCCGCATCCAACGGCGGAGCGATGACGACATAACCCGACGGTTCGTCGTCGTAAAAAACACCTTCGAAATAATAATAGTCATGATCACGGAAATGAAACCGGCGATAGCCGTCCGGCAGGCGGCCAACCCTCATTCCGCTGTGATAATCGGACCAGAAAAAAGATTGCCGGCGTTCTCCGTCAATGTCCATCCGGCGGCGGTCTGTTTCACTGGCGCGTGCGTTGTCAATCCTCTGAGGTTGTTCGCGGCCACGGTCAACCGCCACGGCTGGCTGCCTGTAAGGCGCCCCGATTTGCGGTTGCACACGCGGTGCAGGCTGGACTTCCTGACGCGGTGGTTCAGCAGTGCGAATTTGCGGCTGCGGTTGCGGATGAAATGCAGGTGGCGGTTCAGAACGTATTTCTGGCTGCGGTTGCTGGTGAAAGGCGGGCTGCGGCGCGCGATTGACCTGTGGTTGCTGACGGGGCGCGGACTGCGCCGGGGCGCTGCGGTTGTTTCCCTGAAGGCTGCCCCAGTCGGCGTGAAGGTTCGGGCAAAATGCACCGACAGCCAGCAGCGCGGCCGGCAAGGCAATGCGGTTGAAAATGGAAGGTTTCATAGGCGCGATTATTTCTCGTTTGAAGCGGGAGCGTTGGTGCCACCGTCTTGTTCCGTCCGCATTTCAATCTTTGCGGCCCCGGCAGGACGCTCAAAGACAAAATCCGAATCGGCGATGCGGTCGGTCATGTTCCAGCGCGTGATGATGGCCGTGAACTCCGGCGCGCCGGGGTCGTTCTTGTGCGTGATGACAAATTTGCGGATGAGCGGCTGCGGGCCGTCTTCAATCCAGATTTGCCAGTCCACATTTTCCTGCGTGAACGCCAGATGATGACACGGCACGCCCAACACCGGCGCGATTCCAAAATACCTGCCGGTCTGAACCTTGGCCGTGGCATTTGCATAAGGATCGGCCAGCGCCATGTCAATCAGCGGCAGGTCAATGCCCTCGTCGTGTGCCGCGTCGGCCATTTCATCCAGCGTGGCGGGCATGTTGGTGGTGCTATACCAGTTATGCTTGCGGTCCAGGATCGTCAGCGTCTGGCCGTCATACCAGAAGCCGCGCGCAGACAACGGCGAGCTGATTTCCAGCCGCAGGCCGTCCGGCCGCTTGACATCCATCTCCATCGTGCGGCTGAACTGGATTTTCTGCCCCTCGTCATCCACATGTTCCCGCCAGATCTCCGCGCTGAAGGTGAACGCGGGCGTCTGCGCGAGAAAATCACACGCCGAGCGCAGCACCTTTTCCGCGCGCGGCGAAATGGCGTCCGGCTGGTTGGTTTGTTCCTGCGCCGTGGCGCACCCCGCCACACCCATCAGCAGCCCGCATCCGATAAATAATAGACGTTTCATGAAATCACCTTGAAAAAATCGTGTCGTGTTGTTGTTGAAATCAAAATAGCAGTTCCTGCCGCATTTTCAATTCTATCGTTATTGGTTGAGACAATCTGCAAATCAAATCCATTCAATCTAATTGCCGGAACAAGATTTTAATTTACCCAAAGAACCCGCGCAAACGTAATGGGGTGTTCTACCCATGCCGGCTCCGTGCCGATTGCGCTTTCGCGGCGCGTCCGGTTGATTTAATTTTCCCGCCCGGATTTATGAATGCACATGCAGCCCTTGATTAAAAAATTGGCGGACTCGGCTTTCCTGCGGAACTTCCCAAGATATGCGGGCGCGGTGGCGGCGCTGGCGGGCTTGCTGGCCGTCGTCGCCTGGCAACTACATTGGTGGCCCGTCCTCCAGATGCTTCCCAATACCGCGCCGATGCAATACAACACCGCGCTGTGCTTCATCCTGTCGGGCGCGGGATTGTTTCTGCTCACCACATCGCGCGCGAAAATTGCGCCGTGGCCCGGCGGCGCGGCGGCGGTCATCGGGCTGCTGACGCTCCTGGAATACGCCACCGGGCGCGACTTGAGCATTGACCAGATTTTTTCCAGGCCTTACTTCGAGGCGGACACCGTCTATCCGGGCCGGATGTCGCCGCTCGCGGCAACCTGCTTTGTTTTCATCGGCACGGGAATCATCCTGGCCGTTGCCGGCAGACGCTGGCCGCATCGCCTGACTGCGACGGGGATGATGGCGTGCATGACCGGCATCATCGCGGCGGTCGCGCTGTTCGGGTTCGCCTTCGGCATCGAATCCGCCTACGGATGGGGTTCGTATTCGCGCATGGCCGCGAACAGCGCCTCCGCGTTTCTTCTGCTCGGCGGCGGACTGCTGGTTTGGTCATGGCAGGCGGCCCGTGCGGAAAAATTTGATTTCCTCCGCTGGCTCCCCGTCACCGGCGCGGTGACGCTGATGGTGATGATCGCCTTCGTTTCGGCCGTCAACATGGCCGAGTTGAAAAACGCCACCTTCTGGCGCCAGCACACCTTCCAGGTGATCCTCAACGCGCAGGCTTTTGAGGACAACCTCATTGACCTCCAGCGCGGCGCGCGCGGCTATGTGACGCTGGGCGACACCAACGCCCTCGCGTCCTATCAAAACAGCTCGAAGCTTGAACCCGCACAGTTCGACCAGCTCATCTGGCTCACCCGCGACAACCCCGCGCAGCAGCAGCGCCTGAAAAAACTTTCCGCCGCCATGAACGACGTCTTCGACTACGACCGGCGCGTGATTGCCATTTACAACCGGCAGGGCTTTGCGGGCGTTTCAAAAACCGACGCCAACGGCGAAAGCCGCAGGGTCTTCGGAAACGCGCGCGACATCGTGAAGGCGTTCTCGCTGGAGGAACAACGGCTGCTGGACCTGCGCGACGCCACCGAGCAGGCCGATTCCAACAACGCCCAGCGCCTCCTCATTTCCAGCAGCGTGCTCGCCGCGCTGCTGCTCGTGATGGCCAATTACATGGCCGGCCGCGAACTCCGCCAGCGCCACCGCACCGAGGCGAAACTGAACCAGGTTCTCCTGCTGCAAAACTCCATCCTAAGCTCCACGGATTACGGCATCGTCAGCACCGATTCAAAAGGCATCGTGCAGACATTCAACCCCGCCGCAGAACAGTTGCTCGGCTACACCGCGAAGGAAGTCATCGGCAAAACCACACCGATGCTCTGGCGCGACGCCAGCGAAGTCGCCGAGCGCGCGGAATTCCTGTTCAAGAAACTGGGGCTGGTCGTCCGACCCAACTTTGAAACCGTCGCCGTCAAGATCCAGTTCGACCAGATTGACGAAGGCGAATGGACATTCATCCGCAAGGACGGCAGCCGTTTCACCAGCCTGCTCGTCGTCACGGCCCTGACCGATGAGACCGGCGGCTCCACCGGCTTTCTCGGCATCTTCCGCGACATCAGCAAGAACCGGCAGCACGAAATCGAAAGGGAACGGCTCATCGCCGAATTGAAGGAGGCCATGGCGCAGGTCAAGACACTTTCCGGCATGATCCCCATCTGCGGCTGGTGCAAAAGCGTCCGCAACGACAAAGGCTACTGGTCCAGCGTCGAGCAATACGTCCGCACCCACACCGGCGCCACCTTCTCGCACGGCATGTGTCCCGCCTGCGCCGAGAAATTCAAGGCCGAAATCCTAAACTCCAACCCCGGTCAAACCGGTTGAGAACAGTCCGGCGTTTTAGCGCCCCTTTTTGACGACGACCATTAACTCCCTCACGGATGTCTTTCAGCAGGATGACCCCTTTACTTGCGGGATTTTCCGACCTTCACTCCTTTGCCTTTTGGTGTAGTTGGAATCGGCCTGATGCAGACACATTCGTAATTAAAACCATCGTCATAATCTTTTTTTTCACCTTGTTTTGCTTCCCACTCAAACGGAGGTTCGGGATCCCCTGGCTTAAATACACGTTGTTTGAAGAGATTACAGCTACAGCCGTTCAATCCCGAACAGTCTGGATCGGCTACACACCAAATCTTCACTTCATTACCTTCATTTTGCTTTTTCGGAGCTTTGCAATGAGGATCTTTACCACACTGCATGTGGCCCTTTGGCATATTGTATACGCTCATTATTTTCCTTTCACTTTTATGTTGTAACTTGTCAATTGAGATTTCTCACTTGGTTTCTTGCCCACGTGCCAACGCAGGCTCTTTTGCGATTTTATTTCCTCTACACCGGCTTGCAAGTCCATTTTTCCAGTCCGCCTTCGGTTATTCTCGTTCCGAACCGGCCACCGGCGCGCTGTCCCTACCTCAGACCTATGTTCAGGCGGCCGGCAGGGCGTCCGTGAACGACGGCTCAAACTGGACCACCATCTCGTCGTGAAACTGACGGGAATGGAACTGCAGGCGGCAGGCCGATGACAGCGCGCGGCAAAACGCCAGATGTTCCGTCTGGATGCCGTAAAGTTCAAACGGCATCCGGGCCTTGGCCCAGTTCCAGCAGTCCGCCTGCCAGCCCTGTGTCCGTGTCGTCGTCGAATTGATGATGTGACGCATAGAAAAATTCCCCTGCGTTGTTCATCAGTCAAACTTCAGACTGATGATTTGATTTCAATCCGCGACAACCGTTCAAAATAATTCCTTCTCCGCAAGATTCCTCGCTCGCGGGAGCGGGAGAGGATGTCCGCAGGACAGGTGAGGGTTAAACGGGAAAAACAATTCAGCCGCAGGTCGGATGAGCTGAACCGCGAAATTGGCTTCCCAAGCCCGCCAAAAGATAGAGTCCCAAAATCTTGCTGTTCGCTGACGCGAATCATGGTCGCGAACCAAGCGAACGGAATTATTTTCAAAACCAAGGACCGACCACTTTATGACCCCTTTCCTTTAGAGACCAAAGGCCTCGGCCAGCAGACGATAGCCTTCGATTTTGTCAGCAAGCTTATGGGTGACCATCGTGAGCATGACTTCATCGGCATCGTATTTTTTGGCACGCTCCAGGATTTGTTTCTTTGCCTCACCCGGAAGCCCGACGACTTGCCGGTTTGCAATGCGCTCCAAGTGAGCCATTTCGTTGGCACCAAAACGAACATCCTTCATCGCCTCCGGTGCAGGAACGGAAGTCGGGTATCTGCCTGAATCACGCATCAAGCGAAGCCAGTCCGATGTTTTCTTGTTCTCCTGAAGTTTTTCGGGAGTCGCGGCCACAACCGCATTGACGGCGATCATCACCCTTGGCTCCGGGAACTCCTTGGACGGCCTGAAATTCTGCTTATAGTATCGGACCGCTTCGGCACTCGCGTCTGGATTAATAAAGAGCGCAACCGCAAGCCCCATTCCCTTTTCAGCCGCCAGCCTGCCACTGTCGGCGTTACTGCCGGCGGAAAGCAGCCAGATGGGCGGAGCGCTCGCGATCAAGGGCATGGCAAAAGCACGCTTGCAGGTGTCGTGAAAAAAGCCCGCCAGTTGATCCGCCTGATCGCCAAAGTCTCCCCAGGCATCGGGCGTGGGCATCAGCAACGACCGTGAGTAACTGTCGCCGCCACTGGCGCGGCCGATGCCACAGTCCACGCGCCCCGGATAAAGCGCCTCGAGCGTGCGAAAATTCTCGGCGATGTGATAGGCGCTATGATTGGGCAGCATGACGCCACCGGAGCCGAGGCGGATACGGATGGTCTGGGCGCCAATCGCCGCCAGCAAGACTTCGGGAGTTGAACCCTGAAGGATGTTCAGGTTGTGATGTTCAGAAACCCAGATGCGGCTGTAACCCAACCGATCAAGCTCTTTGGATAAAGCGACCGTATTGGAAATGGCCTCTGCGGCGGAACTGCCTTCTGAAAGCGATGATTGTTCCAAAACTGAAAGTTTCATAAAAAACCTATTTTATGATAGTGAATTTTTTGATCGCAGCCAAGCCCGATAGCCGAGACTTCAAAATTACTTTCTCTAGCTTGCGCTTTTGCATAATTAAATGGGCGTAGCTGCTAACCGTTCAACAAGTCGCTTAAACATCGGTTGCTCCTGAAACTCAATAATTTCTGAACTACAAGTAAGAATATGAATAAGCACATGGGGTGCAGTTCTGTCCTTATCCTTTGTTTTTTTATAGAAGCTCTTCAGAAAGTGGCTTAATAAGCAAATTGCATCATGCCCATTCGCTACTAAACGAAAATCGCCGGGAAGTTTCGAGCGAAGCGTCTCAATTTCAGTTTCAAATTCGGTGCGTTTATCCCAAACACCTCCATTTTGTAGATAGTGTCTTCGGAAATTGTCCGATTGAAATTGTATGATTCCATTTTTTTGAGAAATGAATCCATCAAATGCAATCCACTTCGCGGCCAAGGCTAAACTTTGATTCGCTGCACGCGTTAAGAATAGTTCTCGAAGCACAGGTGCTAATTGAGCAACAATTTCTTCTGCGGAATATTTTATGTTTGAGAATGCTAGTTTAAGCATCTTTCCAAAACTCTTTTCTGAAAATAAATACATCTCAATACAGCTATAATCTGACTTTAGTAATAAGCTGCATTCATATGCTTGTCCAAAAACACCATCGGTATCTTTATCGATGACACCTGTTGCGCGAGTAAAATCTTGGCCAAGTTGCGCTTCCAGTTCAAGGCATAGAGCAATAACTTCTGATCTATTCCCAGACGTTAAGCCATATTTATTTAACACCTCAATTGGAACATCAATTTCATCAATCGGATAAATTCCAACACTTTTGCCTTGCGAACAGCTCGCATCGATAAACCACCTCAAGATTGTCTTGTCACTATGCCCTTCCGAATATACATCTCTTATACATGGTTCAAATTCATATAAGGCAATAAGCTCATCGATGTTTCGGCGTGGAAGATCAGGAAGCGCGTTCAATTTTAGCCTCCATTTTGAGCGGTATTACATGACTACGGTGACGAGCTAGTAATTCCAACGAGTGACTTGCCATGACAAACTGAACTGACGCTCCAGCGGTGCAATCCAAAAGGCTTTGCACTAGCCTCCGTTGCCATTTTACATTTAATGAAAGCTCTGGCTCGTCAATTATAAATACGGCCGTCCTCCCTCTTACACATATAATGTGACAGAACATTGATAATAACTGCCTTTCACCAGATGAAAGCGCTGTGGGACTTAAGACATCCTTGTCATAGCCAAGAATTCGCAGGCCATCACGAAGATCAAAAACTATAGATTTTCCATTTCCAATAAATGAGTTTAGTGAATCTGTAAACTTGAAAATCAGATTCCTTAGTCCATCAAGTGCATCAAGTCTCGCTTGGACGCTATCAATATACGGCGTCAAAACATTTAGCAAAGGATAACGGGCTGCCCCTTTTGCTTTTTTCAGGCTCTTGATCATATCCGCAGCAAGCAGAGGCGACGCAAGGCCAACTTTAACGAATGATTTATTTCGTTCAGCAAGAGATTCAAGCCTTTCCATTGAACTTTCAAAACGTTCGGACGATTCCGTCTCTAATTGTTTTCGCGGGGCAACAAGTTGTCTGATTAAATCATCGTAAATTTTATTAGTATCCACTTCACCGCGACTCGATGCGGCAAGTGCTTGCTTGCGAAAAAAAGTTGTCACGTTTTCAACTGCCGCAAAAAGTGGAGTATCCTTTTGTGCGCGCTTTGGCTGTATTATGCGCTCTGGGGTCATTTCAAACATCATCTCCATCTGCATCGTTAAGTCCGAATCCCCAGCGTGTTGGTTCTCGTCAAGACTGCTTGCAAGACGTCTATTATCCCTCATGAATAAAATTTCAACATTTAAGCTTTTGAGTTCATGGAGAAACTTTCTAAGTTTTGGCATATCTGGTGTGCCACCTAACGAAACCGAACCATCAGCTTCTGCTTGAAGTTTCATGCTATGCTGAACATTGCCCTCTCTTTCAATTCGTAATTCGAGACCGCCAGAAATTTTATTTTTAGGGCGTTCAGCAATAACACGAGTTCCATTCGCAAGAGTTACCTGAAATAAAGAAAACTTTGTCTGAACTAGAACCGTCTTGTGACCTCGACTTTCGACTGGTGAAAGCAGATGGAAAAGCAATTTCAAAATTGTTGTCTTTCCAGATCCATTGTCGCCATAGAGAATGGAAAGTCGATTTGTGCCAGGTTCGCTTGGACAGGCAAAATCAAGATCGTAATTGAAATGCCCAAATAATTTTTCGACTTTAATTGAGCTTACGAAGAAATCCGTAATTATGGGTAATGTGTCTGGCATATGTGTTCGCTGAAATACGCTCATTTTAGAACTTAGTCGAGAAATTTCAGACACGAATTGCATGAATTAACACGAATTCGGATTCAATCGGTGAAAATCCGTGGAATCCGTGTCAGACTGCGTTCGTGTCTTTCGCGTGCTTCGCGGTTCAATGCCCGCCATGTCCGCCACCGCCGCCACCATCAAAACCGCCGCCGTGATGCCCGCCACCGTCAAAACCACCGCCGTGATGCCCGCCTGAACCGGAATCGTGATGATGGTGATGAGGCTGTTCTGCGTTGGAATCGTTGCCGCCCGGAAACCAGAACCCGCCATCCGCATCGCGTCGGTGCCGCCGGAGTCCGTTCCGTTGCCGGCGCGAGAGCAGCAGAGCCGGCACGACAAGCGCCGCGACACACACCAGAGTTATCCCGATGGCTTCCATGATTTGCGGCAGAATCCGCCCATTTCCGAACCGTGTCGAGAAGTTTCAGACACGAATTGCACGAATCAACACGAATTGAATTGGCGTAAATTCGTGAAATTCGTGTCAAAGGTCTTTGCGGACGGCCATCACTTGCGGACGGCCACCTAATTACCGGCAGGGCTGCGTTGCCGCGCAGCCCAAATTTCACGGCGGCGCAGCAGCGACCGCCCTACCTTGTGCGTGCTCGGCGTCTCTGTGTCTCGGTGGCTAATTTTGCGTCTTAAAAAAATTGAATCCGTGTTTATCGGTGTTTATCCGTGGTTAAAAATCAAACTTGAACGGTGGTTTTCCCTGTTTGGAACGGAGCATTCCAGGTAGGAAATGGCCCATTTCCTGTTTGCAACGGAACATTCCATGTTGGATATGGAGCATTTCCAGTTTTATATGGAGCATTTCTTGTAAGAAACGGGGCATTTCTTGTTGGAAATGGAGCATTTCTTGTAAGACATGGAGCATTTCTTGTAAGACATGGAGCATTTCCTGTAAGACATGGAGCATTTCCTGTAAGACATGGAGCATTTCCTGTAAGACATGGAGCATTTCCTGTAAGACATGGAGCATTTCTTGTAAGGAATGGAGCATTTCTTGTTGGAAATGGAACATTCCAGGTTAGAAATGGGGCATTTCGTGTTTGGAATGGAGCTTTTCCAGTCGCAAAAATATTAGAGGGGTCATTCCCAGCTATTGACACAATGATTTGCCAGATGGCGAAGCAGCGTCAATCCGCGTTCGCGTGGTTCGCGTGGTTCGCGGTTCAATGTCCGCCATGTCCGCCACCACCATCAAAACCGCCGCCGTGATGCCCGCCTGAACCGGAATCGTGATGGTGTCCGTGATCGTGTTGATGCGGCTGTTCCGCGCTGGAATCGTTGCCGCCCAAAAACCAAAATCCGCCACCATTGGATGACGAATCCTTTTTGCGCGAACACCGCCGGCAACCGGCAGCCCAAAAAACAACCAGCACCGCCCCCGCGATAATCAAGATTTCAAGGATTGGATTCATGTGTTTTCATTCAGGTGAATACGCCCATTTCCATACCGAGTCGAGAAGTTTCAGACACGAATTGCACGAATCAACACGAATTGGCGTAAATTCGTGAAATTCGCGTCAAAAAACATTTCCCGGCAGGGCTGCGTTGCCGCTCAGCCCAAATATCATGGAGGCGCAGCAGCGACCGCCCTACCAACATTTGTAGGAGTCGAGGTGACTAGACTCAAATCAAATTCCCGGTTTCAGATTTTTAGTCAGAGACTCCTCACGTCGTCTCCTACGCGGCATATTTTTTGTTCCAGCTCAATGTTGTTTAGGAGCATCTCACGATGCTTTTGCACCAAAACAAAGTGATTCTGTAAGCATCATTGTGATGGTGCAAAACAACATCGAGTTGTCATAAAACCCTTTTGAGTTGGAACAAAGCAAAGTCTTTTTGGTCCTTGCGGACGGCCTTTTTTTCCGCAGATGACGCGGATTGCGCAGATGCAGATACGGAAATTCTGCGTTCTTCTGTGAAATCTGCGGATTCAAAGCGCAAAAGTTTGTCATCCACCCGGTCCCGGAGGCAATTTGCAGCCTGCCGGCGTTGGCATGGAGGCTGCTTTCACATTTCAAGACAACCCGCTGCCAGTAGAAACAGCTGATCTTCTCTCATCCGGTAGGGTTTCACCCCATTGCAGCGAACAGGCTCATGCAATAATTTCAACGACATATGACCGCGCGAGTTTCAAAGGCAAAACCGCGTAAGAAATCTCTGCAAAATCCGCGCGCAGCGCGGTGCAGTGTCCGGCCTCTGGCCGGAATCGCAGGTTTCAAGGCAAATAGATCGAGGCAGAGCCTCGACGCTGCGCCTTTTGCAGAGATTTCCGCAACCGTTTTGCCTCCGGCCTATCTCATGAAGACGTGGGTTGCCACGATGTCATTGCTTGCGCCGGCCGGGCCGGAAGCATAGCCTCTCCATCATGATTTCCGACACGCTTGAACACTGCCGCCGATACGCCGGTTTATCCACGAGGTTTGCCGCCGCCTTCGAGTTTCTGGAAAAACTGCCGGCCAGCCAGCCTGCCGGACGTTACGACCTTGACGGCGACAACTGTTTCGCCCTGGTGCAGGGCTACACCACCAAGCCGGTCGGCCAGGCCAAGTTCGAGACCCACCGCCAATACATTGACATCCAGTTCATCCGGGCCGGACGCGAGACCATGCTTTGGGCGCCGCTGACCGCGCTCACGCAGGTGACCCAGCCCTACGACGCGGAAAAGGACGTCATCTTCTACGCCTCCCCGCCGCACATGACACCCAACAACCTCGGCCCCGGTCAATTCGTCATATTCTTTCCCACCGACGGACACGCCGGCGGCCTTGAATGTGACGGTCCTTCCGAAGTCCGCAAGGTCGTGATCAAGGTTCGCGTTGCTCTGTTGAAAACATCCGTGACTGCATCGGTTCGCCTAACGGCGGAGGGTGTAAGCCAACACCTTGAAAGCGGCTTCAGCCAGCAGTTGACTCGGCTTGCGTGAAGTCAACGTCGAACCC
>Ga0181529_10001595_pt1 | contig 28650 bp, 21 predicted proteins | sample PEATcosm2014_Bin_36_FD_119763 | JGI IMG/M metagenome (GOLD analysis project Ga0181529, IMG submission 119763) | Peatland microbial communities from MTU Mesocosm Facility, Houghton, MI, USA - PEATcosm2014_Bin10_30_metaG | ecosystem: Environmental > Terrestrial > Soil > Wetlands > Peat | place... | reverse complement strand
GCCATCCACCGCCGGGCGGCTGTAGCGCGGCAGGTCCAGCGCGATGCCGGCCAGCGTGGTGACGGTGCCGGAGGTGCCCAGGAAACGCACCCCGCCCTGGCGGATCTCGTGGCCGATGCAATGCACTTGCTCGAACGGCCGCAGGCGCGCGATGACGTCGTCGCGCATGGCGCCAAAGCCGGCCGCGTCGTCGCCATCGCTGGCGAAGCGCTCGGACAGGGTCACCACACCGACCGGCAGCGACACGTAGCCGATCAGTTCCGGCCGCCCGTGCGGGGGCAGACGAACCCAGGCGAGTTCGGTGGAGCCGCCGCCGATGTCGAACAGCAGCGCCCGCCGGCCGCCCTTGCGCAGCAGCGGGGCGCAGCTTTCCAGCGCCAGTTCGACTTCCTCGCGGCTGGAGATGACGTCGATGGGCAACCCGGTTTCGGAGCGCACCCGGGCGAGGAACTCGTCGCCGTTGACGGCGCGCCGGCACGCCTCGGTGGCGATCGCCCGGACGGCGCGGACCGGCCGCCGCGCCAGGCGAGCGGCACAGCCATGCAGGGCGGCCATGGCCCGTTCCATGGCGTCCTGGCTCAACCGGCCGGTGTGATGCAATCCCTCGCCCAAGCGGACGATACGGCTGAAGCTGTCGACCACACGAAAGCCGTTGCCGGCCGGGGTCCCGACCAGCAGCCTGCAGTTGTTGGTTCCCAGATCCAGCGCCGCGAACGTCGGCGCAGGCACCCGGGGGGCTCCGCTCAGCACCTGTGCGGAGATATCGACCATGACGGCAGAGGCCTTCCGCAACCTTGAGCGTGCATTGTTCTCGGCTGGGGCCGCCGCTTCAAGCAGAATTCGCGCCGACGCTGGCCCGCGCCGGGGCGGCGGTAAGGGAGGGTAACAATTTGACAACCCCGGGAGCGGACCCTAGATAGCCGCGCGATCCTGTTGGGGGATCGTTCAATGGTAGGACAAACGACTCTGACTCGTTTTATCTAGGTTCGAATCCTAGTCCCCCAGCCAGTTTCCGCCCGCCCCCTTTTCCTTCAGTGCGTTGCCGGCGCCCGGCCGTCCATGTGGACTGATTGTCCACACGGCCGGTCCGCGTGACACCATGCTGGACGCCCCGCGCATGGCCCAGGCCGCCCCTGCCCTGCCCCGCGCCGTCGGGGATGGCGCTCGCCCTGTTCTGGCCTGACTGCATCGAGCTGCCGATCATGCGGGCAAAGCAGTTCCGCTACGGCTGGGATGGCCACCGGATGGACCGCTCGTTGTGCATGGGTAGCCGCGCCTGGGTGCCGTTCCCATAGGCCAAGCCGACAGCACAACAACACGGCCCCGCATGTCGAAGAACTGTTCCTGCGGGGCAAGCCCCGCGGCCTTGCCGCGCTTGGTGTGACGATGCCCGACGAGGCGGTGCGCGATGCCGGCAAGTGTTGGGTGACGCTGTCCGAGCTATATTCCATTTCGGAATCCGGCCCACCCGCGTATAGGGACGCCGGCACGCCGCGTTGGCGTATCCTGGTGAAAATTCCTGCCCTGCTCTATGGGTTTTGAGGAGAGAAGAATGTTGCGGGTCGCACTGATCGGCGCCGGCATGGTAAGCCAGCACCACCTTATCGCCTGGCAGCACTGTGCCGATGCCGAGGTCGTCGCGATCGCCGATCCCGCCCTCGAACACGCAGAGACCCGCGCCGCGCAGTTCGGCATCCCCGCGGTGTTCTCCGATGCCGCCGCCCTGCTGAGCGCCGGCGGCATCGATGCGGTGGACATCGCCGCACCGCGGGACGCGCATGTCGGCCTGGTCCGGCTCGCCGCCGGGCACGGGCTGCCCGTGCTGTGCCAGAAGCCGCTCGCGCCGAGCCTCGCCGAGGCGGAGGCGCTGGTCGCCGAGATGCACGGGCGGATCCGGCTCATGGTGCACGAGAACTGGCGGCACCGGGCGTATTACCGTCAGGCCGCCGCCTGGCTCGCCGCCGGGGTGATCGGCACGCCGCTGTTGCTGAACCTGCGGGTACTGACGTCCGGGTTACTGGCGGATGCGACCGGACGCCGACCCTCGCTGGAACGGCAACCCTTCATGCAGACCGAGCCGCGAATGCTGGTGGCGGAGGTGCTGATCCATCATCTCGACACGCTGCGCATGTTGCTCGGCGGGTTGCGCGTGACGGCCGCCGCGCTGGTGCGGTGCGTTCCCGACATGGCCGGCGAAGACGGCGCCGCGATCCAGCTTGCCGCCGACAACGGCGCGGCGGTGTCGGTGTTCGCCAGCATGGCGGCGTACGGTGCGCCTGCCCCGACGGTGGATGACATGGACCTGCTGGGCAGCAGGGGGCGCATCCGGCTGTCCGCCGGCGTGCTGACCTGCGAGGGCAACCAGCCCGCGCGCATCGCCTACGATCTCGGGGAGACCTACCAGGCCGCCTATGATGCCGTGATCGCTCATTTCGTCGATGCGTTGCGGCACAACCGGCCGTTCGAGACCGATGCCGAGGAAAACCTGGCCACGTTGCGGCTGGTGGAGGACGTCTATCGGCACGCGGAAGGGCAAGCACCCAACATCGCTTAGTCTTGCCATGCCATAAAGTTCTTGTACGATTCGACATCCTGTGTGCACGGATGAAGATTCTCACTCGTAGAGGCGGGGTGTGGATTTCTCATCCGATGCGCGCGGCAGCGAATCACGGTTAGCGGCCTATGGCTTCCTTATCGCCGAGCGGGCGACGATTCCCCCCTCAGGACAATGGCACTCGCAGCCCCTCGCGGCACCTACCCTATCCGAAAGCTACCGACCCCGCGGCGCCGCCAATCCGGCCTGAACGCCACGTCGCTACCTCGATGACCACATTGCGTACCGCCATCGCCCGAGCTCTCGCCCAAACCCTGACACGCTGGCCGTGTCGCCAACGGTTGCATAATAGTCATCAGTTTATGACACAGTAAGATTAAGACACACCGAAGTGGCTACGATATTCGCGGCGGAGCGTTCCGCTTCAATTGGAAACGGCCTCGAACGATGCTGCGCCCTGGTCAAAAAACGCTACTACCGCAGCCATTTCTTCGCGACGCGACATGCCATCGTGTAAGCGGGATCGAAGACGTTTCCCACGTCGTAACGCACAACCTGACCTAACAAGTGGCTCGCCCCCATTATCGAGTAGCCGTACTCGGTGGTCAGCCAGTTCAGCATCTCAGTCGTGGCATGTTGGAGTGCCTGGTCAAGTGGACGGGCATTGCCGACCGTGAAAATATCGGTCGCGGTCTCGCCCCGCGGCCAGATGATGCGACGGGACTTCTCGACACTCAGGCGAACCTCGACTTCGAATGTCGTTTCGATGCCCGTCCCGACGATCTCGCCATCTCCCTGGACCGCATGACAGTCTCCGAGCGCGAACAAAGCACCCGCAACCGCCACGGGGAACCAGACCGTAGTTCCGACGCCGAACCGGCGGTAATCCATGTTACCGCCGTTCTCCGCACTCGTGGCATTGGAAAGAGCCTGACCGGATGCAGGCGCAACGCCAAAACAGCCGATCATGGGCTCAAGGTCGAGCACGAAGCTTGCCAGTTCTTTCGGCGCGTTCTCCAGGCGTGCAGTCCGCATTTGCCTGTCGATCAGCCACGTGACGCGCTCTCGGGTCGGCAGCGACCGCACAGCGCCAGGGTCGATCACGTTCGGGGCCAGAGGCCCATAGGTCCACCCCGTGTCTCGTGTCGGCGTCATCCGCAGGATTTCGACCCGAAGCGCGTCGCCAGGTTCGGCTCCCTCGACGAAGATCGGCGCGTTAACCGGATTGGGGCGCTGTCCCCTCACGATGCCATCCCGATCGGCGCCGGCGGCGTCGAGCGTCTCGGTCACGACGGTGTCGCCGCTGTCGCAGCGCAGGGCGGGCTCGACCGTTCCCAGGGTGTTGTACCAGGTCGCAGGTTTGAGAATGCGCGTCGTCACGACATCTTCCAGGGGTTGCGGCGGGGTTTCGCCGTGGACTCACGATAGCAGGACAGCAGAGGATAGACACCGCGCCACGTAACCACAACGCCACACGATTACGCGTGCCGATGTCCAACCATGAAGCATAACCGACGCGAACCGCGAGTACGCCGAGCGCTATTTGAGCTGGCTGTCTTTGTTACCCCTGCGGTTGATCCCGGTGTTCATCGGACGGCGATCACGCGCCGACTGACACGTAATGCATGTCTGGACTCCGGGCATCGCACGGCGCCGCGCTTCCGGGATTTCGTCACCGCATTCCAGGCAATGGGTCGCGGCCTCACCCGCCGGCATGCGCGCCCGCGCTCTCATCACCCCGTCCGTGATGGTATCGTCGATCTGATCCTGCACCGCCCCGTCCGGGGCCCAACCGGTCGCCATCGCCGCTATCCGACGTCCCTATCTTCTCGACCAGCCCAGATTAGGAAATCGCAGCCCCCGTTCCAAGTATTGCGATGTGAACCGGCATCCTCCGGGACCCCTGATCGGCGCGGGGGTTGCCGTCGAACGCCCGGCAACCCCGGCGCTTTTTCAAGGGGATTGGTGCCGGCGAGGGGTTCCAGAGAACGCCGTTCCCAGTCCTGGTCCCCCAGCCAGCTCCCACCCTGCATCCGGTGCCTTACCAGGCGCGGTAGTAAGCCGGCGGCGCATAGACCACCGGCGGGGGCGCGTAATAGACCGGCGGCGGCGCGTAATAGACCGGCGGCGGCGCATAGACGACCGGCGGCGCCAGCACGCTGGCAGCCACCGCGCCAAGAACCAGCGCGCCGGCGACGACCGGCCCGACAACGCCGCCATGATAGTAGGCGCCGCCATGGTAGGCATAGTGCGGCGCGTAGCGAGGGCCGCCCCAACCGCCGTGGCGATACCAGTCCGCATGGGCCGCCGGCGCCGCCAGCAGGGCGAGCGCGGCGGGGACAGCGAGCAGGACGGTGCGCATACGCATGACTTTTGTCCTTCTCCGTGCGGCCGGGATGACCCCGTCCGTTGAGAGGAAATAAAGGGTCGATCTGTGGCAAATTCCGGGCAAAGTCCCTTTGGCGCGGTTAATCTTTGGTCATCTGCCCGCCCGGCGCTAGGTCCGCTCCCCGAACGCCTTGCGTTGCAGCATCTCCAGCCGGTCCTGGCCGTCCGGCGTGCGGGGATCGAGTTCCAGCACCTTCTGCCAGGCCGCCAGCGCCCCCTTCCAGTCCTCCTGCGCCTCGGCGATCCGCGACAACGTCTGCAAGGCGCCGAAATGCCTGGGCTCGCGCTGCAACGTCGCCTCGATGTCGCCGATTGCGCCGGGATAATCGCCGGCGTGGAATTTCGCCAGCGCCCGGGCGAGCCAGGCCTCGGCATAGTCCGGCGCCAGCACCAGGGCCGCGTCCATGTCGTCGAGCGCGGCGTTGGTATCGCCCGCCGCCAGGTCGCTGGTGCCGCGGTTGAGCAGCAACAGCACCGCCGGCGAGCCGGCCTGTAGCCAGTCCTGGCGGATTTTCGTCTCGACCTGCGCCGCCGCCGCCTCGGTGGGCGCCGTTTTCAGCGCGACGAAGAACTGGTCGAGCTCAGCCCGGCGCGCTTCCGCCCGCCCCTGCGCGAACGCAGGCCCGGCCGCGAACAGCAACAGAACCAACAATAAACGCATGGCAGGATGGTGATGCCTCCCACCCGCCGGCGCAAGAAGGAAGGCCGGGCGCTGCCTGCCGTCAGCCCGGTCGCGGCCCGCCGGCCATCCAGTCCAGCAGCTCGACGGTATGCACCACCGGCAACCCGTGCCCCGAGAGTTGGGTCATGCAGCCGATATTGCCGGTGGCCACCAGGTCCGGCCGTGTCGCGCGCAGGTGTTCCAGTTTGCGGTCGCGCAGTCGCGCCGCGAGGTCGGGTTGCAGCAGGTTGTAAGTGCCGGCCGAGCCGCAGCAGAGGTGCCCCTCGGCCGGTTCCACCACCCGGAACCCGGCCTTGCGCAGCAGCGTCCTGGGCGCCTCGGTCACCTGCTGGCCGTGCTGCAGGCTGCACGCGGCGTGGTAGGCGACGGTCAGCCCGGGAGCGGGCCGCGACGGCGCGTAGCCGAATTTCACCAGCGCCTCGGTGATATCCATGGCCAGCGAGGACACCAGCGCCGCCGCCTCGGCCTGGGGTTCGCCGCGCAGCAAGAAGCCGTAGTCCTTCAGCATGGTGCCGCAGCCCGAGGCGTTGACGACGATGCCGTCCAGCCCCCCGCCGGCGGCCTCCCGGCGCCAGGCGGCGACGTTGGCGCGGGCCGATGCCATGGCCTGATCGTGGCGGCCCATGTGATGGGTCAGCCCGCCGCAGCAGCCCACCTCCGCGGGTACCACCACCTCCCCGCCCAGGCGCGTCAACAGGCGGATGGTGGCGTCGTTGATCGCCGGATTCAGCACCCGTTGGGCGCAGCCGGCCAGCAACGCCACGCGGAACCGGCGCGGACCCTCGGCGCCGTGGACGCGCACGCCGTCCAGCGGGCTGGTGGGCGGGCGGCTGGCCGGCGCCACCGCAATCATGGCCCGCAACCGCCGGAACAGCACGCCGCGGCGCGGCAACAGCCCGGCGAAGGGACGCGCCAGCCCGGTCGCGGCCAGGGCCAGGCGGAACCGCCCGGGATGCGGCAGCGCCCAGGCCAGCAGCGCCCGCAGCGCCCGGTCGTGCCAAGGCCGGCGGTAGGTCCGGTCGATGTAGGTCCGGGCGTGATCGACCAGGTGCATGTAGTGCACCCCCGACGGGCAGGTCGTCATGCAGGACAGGCAGGACAGGCAGCGGTCGATATGCAGCACCACCTCGGCCGGGGCGGGCCGGCCGGCCTCCAGCATCTCCTTGATCAGGTAGATGCGCCCGCGCGGGCTGTCGACTTCGTCACCGAGAAGCACGAACGTCGGGCAGGTCGCGGTGCAGAAGCCGCAATGCACGCAGGTCCGCAGCACCTGGTTGGCGACGGCGGTGGCCGGATCGCGAAGCTGCCCGGCGGTGAAACTGGTCTGCATCGGCGCCGCCTCACGCGCCCGCGCGCAGGCGGCCGGGATTGAGGATGCCCTTCGGATCGAAGGCCGCCTTGACCCGGCGCGCGATCGCCGCCAGCGGCTCCGGCTCGGGCGGGATGACGGCCACCGCTGCCCGCAGCGCCTCGGGCGCGCGCAGCAGCATCCAGGTGCCGCCCGCCGCGCGCGCCGCCGAGCAGACCGAGTCGTGGGCGGCCTCGGTGGCGGGTCCGGCAATCCACACCAGGCCGCCGCCCCAGTCCAGGAACCAGCGCGCGCCGAATGCCTGCTCGAGCCCCGCCGCCACGCGCGGGCCGGCCGAGGGGCGCACCGAGACCCGCCAGATCGCGCCGGGCTCGCCGGCCAGCGGCACCGCGTCGCGCACCGCCGCCCAGGCGGCCAGGGTGGCAGCCTCGTCCAGCACCTCCACCGGCCCGAACGCGGCCAGCTCGGCGCGCAAGCGCTCGCTGCGATAGGCGACGGACGCGGAAAAATCCTCCAGGCGGACGAGGGCGGAGGCGCCGTACAGCCCCGGCACGCGATGGGCAACGGCCGCCGGCACGTAGGCGGCGGCGGAAACGCCGTAGGGCGAGCCCAGCGCCGCCGACAGCGCCGCCACGCCGTGCCCCGCGTCGAGCCCGCGCACCACCAGGCTCGCGCGCCGTTCGGGCGCCGGCAGCACTTTCAGCGTGATCTCGGTGAGCACCGCCAGCGTGCCGTGGCTGCCGGTCAGCAGCTTGCAGAGGTCGAGCCCGGTGACGTTCTTCAGCACCCGCCCGCCCGAACGGATCACCTCGCCGGTGCCGTTCACCGCGCGCAGGCCGAGCACGTGGTCGCGCATGGCGCCCCAGGCGACGCGGCGCGGACCGGACAGGTTGGCGGCCACCGCGCCACCCAGGGTCGGCGACGCAAGGCTTCCGAACAATGCTGAAAAATCCGGTATTTCCGCCGTTATCTGCTGGCCTTTCGCGGCCACCGCCGCCGCCAGATCGGCAACCGTGGTGCCGGCCCGCGCCGACAGGATGAGCTCCTGCGGCGAATACAGCGTGATGCCGGTGAGCGCGCCCGCCGACAACGTCCGCGCCGCCTGCACCGGCCGCAGCATCGCGCGCTTCGAGCCGTTGCCCAGCACCAGCAACGGCTCGCCGGCCGTCCAGGCCGCCCGCACCGCCGCCGCCACCCCGGCCTCGTCGGGCGGCGCGTCCAACAGCGTCGCGTTCACGCGGCGGGCGCCGGCAGCGGGAACACCTTCGACGGGTTCAGCAGCCAGCCCGGATCGAAGGCGGACTTGACGCGGCGCTGCTGGTCCAGCTCGGCCGCGTTGAACTGCACCCCCATCAGGTCGCGCTTCTCCACCCCCACCCCGTGTTCGCCGGTGAGGCAGCCGCCCACTTCGACGCAGAACGTCAGGATCTCGGCGCCGAACGCCTCGGCGCGGCGGAAGCTGTCGGCGTCGTTGGCGTCGAACATGATGAGCGGGTGCAGGTTGCCGTCGCCGGCGTGGAAGATGTTGGCCACCTGCAACCCGTAGCGCGCGCTCATTTCGCCGATGCGGCGCAGCACCTCGGCCAGGCGGCTGGTGGGGATGACACCGTCCATGCAGAGATAATCCGGGCTGATCCGCCCGACCGCCCCGAACGCCCCCTTGCGGCCCTTCCAGATCGCCGCGCTCTCCTCGGCGGAGGCGGAAACCCGCAGGCTGATCGGGTCGTGCCGGCGGCAGATTTCGCGGATCCGCCCGAACATCTCGTCCTGCTCGGCGGCGCTGCCTTCCACTTCGATGATCAGCAACGCCTCGGCGTCGAGCGGATAGCCGGCGTGGGCGAAGGCTTCGCAGGCATGGATGGCCGGGCGGTCCATGAACTCCAGCGCCACCGGGATGATGCCGGAGGCGATGATGGCGGCGACGCAGGCGCCGGCCACGTCGTTGGCGCGGAATGCGGCCAGCATGGCGCGCGCCCCCTCGGCCGAGCGCAGGATGCGCACGGTGACCTCGGTGACGATGGCAAGCTGCCCCTCGCTGCCCGTCAGCAGGCCGAGCCAGTCATAGCCGGCGGCATCGAGGTGGCCGCCGCCGATGTCCACCACGTCGCCCTCGACGGTGACCAGCTTCAGCCCGAGCAGGTTGTTGGTGGTGACGCCGTAGCGCAGGCAGTGGGCGCCGCCCGAGTTCATGGCGACGTTGCCGCCGATCATGCAGGCAAGCTGGCTGGACGGGTCGGGGGCGTAGAAGAACCCTTCCGCCGCCATGGCCTGGGTGATGCCGAGATTGGTCACGCCGGCCTGCACCACCGCCAGCCGGTCGGCATAGTCGATTTCCAGGATGCGGTTCATCCGCATCAGTCCGATCACGACGGCGTCCTGCATCGGCAGCGCGCCGCCGGACAGCGAGGTGCCGGCGCCGCGCGGCACCACGCAGACGCCCTCGCGGTGCAGGAAGCCCATCACCGCGGCGACCTCGGCCGTGGTCGCCGGCAGCGCCACCGCCAGCGGGACCTGACGGTGGCAGGACATGCCGTCGGTCTCGTAGGGTTTGAGCAGCTGCGGCTCCGCGATCACCGCGTCCGGCGGCAGCAGGCCGCGCAGCCCGGCCACGATCGCCTCACGGCGGGCCAGCACGTCCGGTCGGGGCGGCAATTGGGCGATCATGGCGGTCCTCCTGGACGCCGAATGTGGGTAATCCGAGGAAGGATGCCAGGGGACCCGCCACGGTGAGTCCCGCGGCACGATGGGAAACCAAACAGCCAGAAGGTCGTTACGACTTCCGGCAACAACTCCTTGACACTGATCAGAAACGGCCATATCGTTTGTTGTAGTCTAGATGAAGTGGACATAAGACGTGATTCGGCGTGATGGCGCGTTGAATTCCCATACGGCCAAGCAACGTGATAGAAACGCGTAGCAGGAAAAGGAAACGTCATCGTGCAGTGGATGCATAATTATTCCGCCCTCGGCGGCAATCTTGGGCTCACTGCCCTAGCGGTATTCATTCCGATCTTATATCTGTTCTGGGCTTTGGCAATAATGCGAATGAAAGGGCACGTGGCCGGAAGCTCGGCGCTGCTTGTCACCATCGTTGTCACCGTCCTCGTCTATGGGATGCCGGTCGGTACGGCTGTTTCGGCGGCGGCGCTGGGGGTGGTCAACGGGCTGTTCCCGATCGGATGGATTATCCTGACAGCGGTTTTCATGTACAACCTGATGGTCGAGTCAGGGCAGTTTGAAATCGTCAAGAGTTCCATTTCGACCATTTCCAATGACAGGCGTCTGCAGGCATTGCTCGTTGCGTTTTGTTTCTCTGCATTCATGGAAGGGTCCGCCGGGCAAGGCGCGCCGGTCGTGGTCGCCGCGGCCATGCTCATGGGGCTGGGTTTCCCCGCCCTGCCGGCTGCCCTGATCTGTCTGGTCGGCAACACCCCGCCGGTTCCCTATGGGCCAGTGGGCGTGCCGACCATCATGATGGCGACGGTAACTGGCGTAAGCCCTCTGAACGTATCGGGCGCGGTCGGTCTCGACATGACCATTCTGGCGCTCGTCATTCCTTTTTTCATGGTCATCGTCCTGGCAGGCCGGCGCAATCTGGTGGGCGTATTACCGGCGGCTCTGGTGGCCGGTATCAGTTACGCAATTCCCAGCTTCTTCATCAGCCGGCACATGGGGCCGGAACTCCCGGCGATCTTGTCTTCCGCCGTGTCGATGCTCTGCCTGGTCGTGTTCCTGAAATTCTGGCGGCCGAAAGAGATCTGGCGGTTCGAAAACGACAGTCCGGTCGCCGCCGGTACGGGCATCGCGTATACACCCGGTCAGGTTCTGAAAGCGTGGAGCCCCTTCATCATCCTGATCATCATGATGGTCATCTGGGGCCTTGCCGCCTTCAAGTCCTGGGTCGCCCAGGACCTCAAGTGGTTCTTCCTCCTCCCCTCGTGGCCCTGGCTGGATGGCATCGTCTACCAGGTGGCCCCGGTCGTGGCCGCGCCCACCAAATATGCCGCTGCCTATCGCATGGATCTGTTCTCGACCCCGGGCACGGCCATGTTCCTGTCCTCGATCCTTTCCATGGTTGTGCTGGGTATCAGCCCGGCCCGGGGGGCACGGGTATTCGGCAAGACATTCAAGCAGCTCTATCGGGCGCTGATCACGCTGGCATCGGTCATCGGCATCGGCTTCCTGGCCAACTATTCCGGCATGTCGTTCACCCTTGGCCTGGCGTTCGCGTTCTATACCGGCCTGCTGTTCCCGATCTTCTCGCCCGTCATCGGCTACCTGGGGGTGTTCCTGACCGGTTCGGTCACGTCCTCGGCCGCCCTGTTCGGCAAACTCCAGCAGGTCACGGCCTTGCAGCTCGGCTTGAACCCGATGCTGACCATCTCGGCCAGCATGTTCGGCTCGGTGATCGGCAAGCTGATTTCCCCGCAATCCATCGCCGTTGCCTGCGCCGGCACCGGCATGGTCGGACGCGAGTCGGATATCTTCCGCCGGACCGTGCGCTACTCGCTTGTTCTGCTGGCCTTCGTTGTCGTGGTGGTGCTGATCGAGGCGTGGGTCGTCCCGGGAATCTGGGGCTGAAGACTTTACGTCTCGTACGACGCAACGCGCCCCGGAGGGAACACCCCCGGGGCGCGTTATGGCATCGGGAAGAACGGCCGGGCGGACCCGGCCGGCTCAATCAGCCCTGGCGGCACTTCATCCGCGGGTTCTTCTTGTTGATCACGTAGACGCGGCCATGCCTGCGCACGAGGCGGCAGTTCTTGTCGCGGGTTTTGGCCGACCTGAGGCTGTTGCGTATGCGCATGGGAAAAGACGCCTTGTAAGCAAAGCAATGAGCGGCGGGGCATACGGGGGCGGCCCGGCGCTGTCAAGGCCGACCTCACCGGCCGATGGCATCCCAGCGCACCAGCCGGACCTGACCGGCGTGCATCAGCTTGAGCCGGCGCATCCACACCTCGGCCTCGGCGACCACCGCCGCCGCGCGCGGCCGGTCCGGATGGGCCGCCGACAGGTCCCGCACCAGGCGTTTCCAGCCCTGCACGGCCAGGCGCATATGCCGCGCCGAGATGTCCTCGGTCACCCGCACGTCGAAACGCAGTTCCGTCAGCGCCGCGGTCAGGGCCGCCTCGGTCGGCAGGTTGGGCGCCCTCCCCTCGACCTCGGCCCAAGACCTGACCATCGGGTCGGCGGGGTCGAGGCGCCCCGTTGCGACCACATCGACCAGCACCAGGTGCCCCCCCGGCCGCAGCGCCCCGGCCAGGGCCAGCAGCAGCTCGGCCACCGGCACCGGACGCCCGGGGGCGCCGCGCAGCGCCTCCAGCGCCAGGGCGTGATCGAAGCCGCGGCGGCGGAACACCGGCGCCTGCGGGTTCCACGGGACGACAGAGGCCCGCTTGGCGACCAGTTTGCCGGCGCGCGGCAGCCGCCAGGCGGCGACCGCCACCAGCGCCGGGTCCGCCTCATGCCCCGAGATCCAGGCCCCGAGGCCGGCCACCACCGCCCGCGCCGCCCCGCCGGCGGCGGCGCCGAGCAGCAACAACGTCGAGGCCTCCGACATGCCGAGCGGCACCGTCAGGCGCAGCACTTCCTCGTCCCCGCCCGGGAAGACGAAGCCATCGCCCCAGAGCTCGTCGGCGACGGCGATGCGTGCCGGCGTCCAGCGCACGGCCGGCGCGGCAACGGGCGCGGCCGGCGCGATCGCCGGACGAGACAGCGCCGGCTCCGGCGGCGGTACCTCCGGCACGGGCGGCCTGGACCGCATGAATGGATTGCGCAGATTGGCGAGGCGCATGGGTGGGACCGGAGCGTTCGCGGGCGAGCGCAGATCGTTCGCCGCCAGACCAGAGTCGCTCCGAGCGGTTGCGAAACCGCTAATCGGCCCCCTCGAATTCGGTCAGCACGTAGCGCACCGGCGCCTCGCCCACCACGGCGGGCTTGTGGCGATGGGCGCGGCCCGGGGGAATGTGCAGCATGTCGCCCGGTCCCGCCTCCACCGTGTGGCTATCGAAGCGGTAGCGGATGCGGCCCTCCAGAATGAAAATCGAGTGGCCGGTCTCGCACCACTCGCCTTCCGGCGTGCCGGGCGGGTCGGGCTGGCGCTCCTGGTAGCGCAGCGCGATGCCGAAGCCGCTGACCGCCTCGCGCACGCGCAGGCGCGGGCCGGCCTGAACGATCGGGTGCTCGGCGGCGAGGAACAGGTAGGGTGAGGTGCTCATGCCGGCGAGCCTGCCACGACCGGCCGGTTGACGAAAGCCCGCGGCCGGCCGATGAGGCAACGCCGCCTGCAACTGGGGAGCGCCGCCGTGACCAGGCCAACCGGAACCCTCGCCGCCTTCCTGGCCATGGCTTTTTTCATCGTCGGCCTGACCGGCCTGTTTGCCTCCTTCGCCGCCCCGCTGCCGCTGGAGCGGGCGCTGGCGCGGGAGGCGGCGCTGGACGACGCGGCGGCGGCGGCGCGCAGTGCCGACATCGCGGCCGCGCTGGCGCCGCTCCAGGCACGGCTTGGCGAATCGGCTGCCGCGCTGGCGCCCGGGCCGGATCTGCCGGCGCGCATCGCCGCCGAGCGCCTGGCCATGCGGGCACGCTTCGCCACCGAAAGCGACGTCACGCTGACCCGGCTGCGTTGGCTGATCTGCGTCGTCACCGGCACCGGGGCGCTGTTCGGCGTCGCCATGCTGCACCTGGCCGCCCGGGCGCGGAACGGCGGCGGCACCTGACCAGGGAACCGCGCGCAGAAACCGGACCGGCCCCGATCAGAACCGCCAGCCCAGACCCAGGCTGACCACGCTGACGCGGGTGCTGTAGGAGCCGATCAGGGTGCCGGCGGTCGGTCCGCTGGAATAGTCGATCTTCGATGCTCCGAAGCCGATCTCCTGCAGATAGGCCGCCTCAAGCTTGAGGCTGTCGGTCAGCGCGTAGGTCACGCCGAAACCGAGAATCACCTGGGCCGGATTGGGCAGGCGCGGCTCCCGGTAGGTGTTGCTCACCGGGGTCTGGTCGAGCCCGACGCCGCCTTGCAGCAGCAGCTTCGGCAGGACCTCGGGACGCCAGTTCACGCCGAGCGACCCCATCCAGGACGAGCTGAAATGCAGCGGCAGAACGGTGGTGATGCCGTTGGCGCCATTGACGTTCAGCGCCTGCAGCACCGACCAGTCGGTCCATTGCAGGGTCGCCAGACCGGCGATGGACGGGGTGATCTGCCACACCGCGCTCATCGTCAGCACGTCGGGCAGCGTGATCGCCGCTTTCACGGGCGTGCGGAGCGCACTGAGCTGGGCGGCGGCCGGCGGGCTTAGTTCGGCCAGCAGCGGCGGGATGGATACGTCCTGGACGCCGTTGAGGGTCCGGCTGATGCGGGAGCGGTAGTCCACGCCGAAGCGCCAGTCCTCCGTGGGGGTCCAGAAGACGCCCAGATGGTAGCCCGCGGACCAGTCGTTGCCGTGGATATCGGCCACCGGATCGCCGGTCAGCGCCGCCGTCGGGCCGGTGTTGATCGCACTGGTCAGGCGCGCCGCGAGATAGTCGAAGATCGGGCCGCCGCCGATCGACAACGTCGGCGTCAGCCGGTAGGCCGCCGACAGCCCGATCTCGACATCGCTGATCGAGGAGACCAGCGCCTGGTAGCGGCCCACGAAGTCGCCGGGATAGACGGTGCGCTGGCCGAACGGCACCTCCATGGACAGGCCGAGCTTGAGGTCGTGTGAAAGGCTCCAGACATTCTCCAGCGACGGAATCAGGGTCGCTGGGCCGGCATTGCCGCCCGAGGAACCGGAGAGCGGGCGGCCGCCAAGGTCATCCTGTCCGCTGAAGTCGATGGTCGGGAACAGGCCGTTGATGCCAAGGTCGATTTCGTTGCCATCCACATTGACCATGGCCGCCGGGTTGGTCCAGGCGGTGCTGGCATCGTAGCCCTTCGCGGCCGTGCCGGCGAAGGCGTTGGCGGACCAGTCGGGGCTGCCGGGCCGGATCTGAAACCCGTTGGCATGGGCCGCGCCGTGCCAGCCCCCCACCACGATTGCCACGACAGCCACCCATCCGGCCACTCTGCCCGGGGTGGTGCCGGGGCACGCGGCGGGTCCGGCGCAGACGGAGGTCGGATTGGACGCGGACACAACCAGCCCCAGAAGTTGAACTCGACTATTAGCACATGTTGGTCGTTTTGCCAGGACCGCCGGACGATGCGCCATGTATGTTGTCTCGACTGTTCGCATTTTTTTGGAAAGCCGTGCGCGATCAACAGCTTAGTCCACCGGCCTCGATCATGTTAACTTACTGAGTCTATTGATTTTTCTGGCAAAACATGGGAAAGCGGACTAAGATACAGGGCGCGTCACAGGCGGCGGCGTGATCCGCCGGCATTGTGGCCGGATTCGGAAAACAAGTGCAACGTCAGGGACTTTCGGCAAGAAATGGCCACCACACACCGGCAGGTTGAGGTCCACCAGGCCGTGCATATTGTCATCGTCGATGACTCGACGGCCAACCTCAAGCTCTATGCCAAGCTTGCGGCCGGTGTGGAGCCGAATGTCAGCGTCCATTCGTTCAACGACCCACGCACCGCGCTGGAGTGGCTGGGCGACAATGCCGCCGATCTGGTGGTCACCGACTACAAGATGCCGGCGATGAATGGCGCCGAGTTCACCCGCCACATCCGGCGGGTGCCGACCTGCCCCGAGGTTCCGGTGGTGGTGATGACCGCGTATGCCGACCAGGACTTCCGGATCGAGGCGTTGCAGGCCGGCGCCAGCGATTTCCTGCGCAACCCGGTGGACTATCTGGAGTTCCAGACCCGGGCACGGAACCTGCTGCGGCTGGGTCGTCACCAGCGGCTGATGCGCGACCGCGCCTTCACCCTCGAGCGCGATCTGATCGAGAGCGAGAAATCGCGCGACCAGTTGCTGCGCGACAGCCGGGAATGGCTCGCACAGGTGATCGATACGGTGCCCGCCATGATCAGCGCCACCGATACCCAGGGCAACTGCATCTTCGTCAACGCCTATCAGAGCTCGGTGCTCGGCGCCGCCGCCCGCCAGCGGGATGGCAGCCCCGACGTGGAACGGCTGGACCGGCAGGTGCGGGAGTCGGGCAAGGCGCTGGACGGGTTCGAGGAAATGTTCACCGACGGGGCCGGCGGATGCCGCGATTTCGTGACCGTCAAGTCGCCGCTGCACGACGCCGACGGCAAGACGGTCGGCGTGCTGACCACCTCGCTCGACATCACCGAGCGCAAGCGGGCGGAGGCCCGGTTGGTGCATCAGGCGCAGCACGATCATCTCACCATGCTGCCGAACCGCGCCTACCTCCATGACCGGCTGCAGCATGCGATGGCGGAGCGGCGCGCCAGCGGGCGGGTCTTCGCGCTGCACTACCTGGACCTGGACCGGTTCAAATACGTCAACGACGGGCTGGGCCACCAATTCGGCAACCGGCTGCTGCAAGCGGTGGGGCAGCGGCTGCAAGCGGCGATCGGCGCCGACGACATCGTCGCCCGCCTCGGCGGCGACGAGTTCGCCGTCATGCAGGCCGCGGTGGAAAGCCCCGCCGACGCGGCGCGGTTCGCTGGCCGCATCAACCAGATCCTGCTCGATCCCTTCATGATCGACGGCCGCAAGGTGGCGACCAGCGCCAGCATCGGCGTCACGCTCTATCCGAAGGATGGCCGGAGTCTGGAGGAACTGCTGCAGAACGCCGACCTGGCGATGTACCGCGTCAAGGCTGGCCGGCGGAACGGCTTTGCCTTCTTCGCCGACGAGATGCTGTCGCAGGCGCACGAGGTGATCCGGCTACAAAGCTCGCTGCGCACCGCGCTGGAAGCCGGAGAGTTCGTGCTGCATTACCAACCCCAGGTCGACCTGCGCAGCGGCATGGTGGTGGGCGCCGAGGCGTTGATCCGCTGGCAGAGCCCGCACGAGGGCCTGGTGTTGCCCGCCGGCTTCCTGCCGGTCGCGGAAGAGACCGGGTTGATCCAGGAGATCGACCAGTGGGTGCTGCGCGAGGCCTGCCAGCAGGCCAAGACCTGGATGAAGACACTGGCCAACCCGATCCGCGTGTCGGTCAATCTCTCGCCGCTGCGGTTCTCCACCTCCACCATCTTCGACACCGTGATGCGCGAACTGGACAACACCGGCCTGCCGCCGACGTTGCTGGGAATCGAGCTGACCGAGGAGGGCCTGCTGCAGCACACCCGTTCCGCCATGGGGGACCTCGCGGATCTGCACAAGCGCGGCGTGCAGATCTCGATCGACGATTTCGGCACCGGCTATTCCTCGCTGGCGCGGCTGACCAGCCTGCACGTGGACCAACTGAAGATCGACCGGTCGTTCGTGGCCAGCCTCGAAACGCCGAACGCCGCGATCGTCCACGCGGTCGTCAGCCTCGGCCGCGCACTCAACATCGAGGTGGTCGCCGAAGGGGTGGAGACGGCCTACCAGCTTGAGCAGGTGCGGCAGGCCGGCTGTCATTTCGTGCAGGGTTACTACACCGGCTACCCGATGGACGTTCGCCAGTTCGAGGCGTTCCTGCGAGGCGGAGCCGCGGTCGATCTGACCAGGCCGGCCGAACCGCCTTCCCACCAGCAGCCCGCTTACCGGCAGCCGACGGTGGCGGACGCGCCGGCCACCGTGCAGCCATGATGAACCGCGACATGCCGCCATACGTGCCGCTGTTGGACCATGCGCGCAGGCTGTGGGCAGCCGTCAGGATCAGCGACGAATACCAGATGGTGTTCAACCGGCTGGCCGCCGCCCTGTTGGGGCTCGGCTACAACCTGTGGGCCGGGTCGCGCGGGCTGCTGACCGGCTGGCCGGTGCTGGCGGCGAGCGTGAATCTTCTGCTGTGCACAGTTGTTCTCGTCCATCTTTACGCGTGCCCCACCCCGGCGCGGGTACGCCGGTTCCTCGCGCTGCTGCTCGATGTATGGGCGACCTCCTATGAGCTCCATGTCGGCGGTGGCAGCACCGCCTGGCTGTTCCCGGCCTATATCTGGGTGGTCTTCGGCAACGGGTTCCGCTTCGGCCCCCGCTTCCTGCTGGCGGCGATGGGACTCTCGATCTGGGGCTTCGCGGCCGTCGCGGCGACGACGCCGTTCTGGAGCGGGCAGCCGGTGCTGGCCGCCGGCGTGGTGCTCGGGCTGGTCGTACTGCCGCTCTACGCGCTCGCGCTCATCAACTCGTTGTCGAAGGCGCGGCTCCAGGCGGAGCGGGCCAACCAGGCGAAATCGCTGTTCCTCGCCAGCGTCAGCCATGAGCTGCGGACGCCGTTGAACGCGATCATCGGCATGGGCGCCATGCTGGAGAGCAGCAAGCTCGACGCCGATCAGGTCGAGATGAGCCAGACGATCATGACCTCGGCGCGTTGCCTGCTGATGCTGATCAACGACATCCTCGATCTGTCGCGCATCGAGGCCGGGCGGATGCCTGTCAACCGGGAGCCATTCGACCTCGCCCGGCTGCTGAGCGAAATCCGGACCATCTTCCTGTCGCAGGCGCGGACCAAGGGTGTGCGGCTGAACGTGCACGCCGCAGCACGCGTGCCGCTGCGGCTAGTGGGGGACAGCGGGTGGCTGCGCGAGGTGCTGTTGAACCTGGTCGGCAATGCGATCAAGTTTACCGCCAGCGGCAGCGTCACCGTGGCGGTGGACGTCGTGCAGCAGGACGAGGAGCGCTCCCGGCTGCGCTTCGAGGTGGTCGATACCGGCATCGGGATCATGCCCGAGGCGCAGGAACGGATCTTCGAGACCTTCACCCAGGCCGACGAGACGATCGCGCGGCGTTACGGCGGAACCGGTCTCGGCCTTGCCATCACCCGCAAGTTCGTCCGCCTGCTCGGTGGCGAGATCAGCGTGCGCAGCGCCCCGGGCGCGGGCAGCAACTTCTGGTTCGATCTCGATTTCGGCCGCCAGCAGCCGCTGCCGGCCGATCCGGCGCGCTTTGCCGACCTGCGCGCCTTCGTGCTGGCCGCGCGGCCGGGGACCGTCGCCCCGCTGCTGGGGCAGCTGGCGCAATGGGGCGTGCGGGTCGAGTACGTCGACGACACGGTACCCGACAGGCCAGAATTCGCCGACCCCGAACTCCAGCTGGACGGCTGTTGCATCCTGGGGTTCGCCAATCCGGGTCCGGGAGCACCCGTGCGGCCGTTCCATCAACTCTGTGAGTCCGGCGCGCTGTCGTTTGTCGCGGTTCGCGACACGCCGTTCGACGGCCTGCCGGCGGGGCCGTGGCGCACTGCCTTCGCCAGCATCCTGAACCTGCCGGTCGATGAGCGCGAACTTGCCAACGTGCTGCATTTCGTTGCCGGCGAACACGGCGTGGCCGCGGCGACGGACAAGGCGCCGGCTCTGGCACTGGAACGGGCGCGCTACCGCGTCCTGATCGCCGACGACAACACCACGAACCAGCGGGTGCTGGAGCGGATCCTGCGTTCCGCGGGGCACGAGGTGACGGTGGTGAGCGACGGCGAGCAGGCCCTCGACGCGCTGGCGGAGGGTGAGTTCGACGCAGCGATTCTGGATGTGAACATGCCGGGCGTGAGCGGGATCGAGGCGGCGAAGATCTACCGGTTCACCGCCCTCGGCCAGCAGCGCGTACCGCTGATCGCGCTGACCGCCGACGCCACGCCGGAAACGCGCGAGCGATGCCTGCAGGCGGGGATGGACGCCTGCGTGGTCAAGCCGGTCGAGCCGGCGATGGTGCTGGCGTTCATCGATGACATCGTCCGCAAGACGCGGGCGGATCCGTTGGTGCCGGACGCCGTCGATCCGCGGGTGACGGAGATCGCGACCCATCCGCGGTTCCGCCCCGCCGTACCGGCGCTGGACGCCGACGTGCTGCTGCGGCTGAGCACACTTGGGGGCGAGGAATTCGTCGCCGAGATCGCCGAGAGCTTCCAGTCGGAGGCGCGTGCCAGACTGGCGGAGCTGCGTGTCGCGACGGCGCAGGGCGATGTGGGCGCGTTCCGCGACCGGTCGCATGCGATCCGCAGCATCGCCACGAACATGGGCGCCCAGCCACTCGCCAAGCTCTGTCTTCCGTTCGAGACCATCTCCGGCGATGCGCTACGCAGCCACGCGAAGGCGTATTTGGAGCAGATCGCGGCAGAACTCGACCGGGTGGCTGCAGCCCTCGCCGAGCGCGCCGCCAGACCGGCGGCGCAAAACCGGGGTGACGCCTGACCACCCCTCTTTGGCTACCAGCGGCCCGACCGGCTGACAACGCGTCATCCGGTCGGGCTGCTGCGGTTCGTCATCAGGCCATGGCCAGCTGCTGCTTCGCCGTGCGAGCGCGGAAGCGATCCTGGGCCGCGGCAATCCGGCACATCTTGCTCAGGTCCTGCTCGGACAGGCGCAGCGCGGTGTCCACCCAGAGGTCGGTGACGTCGCGCAATTCGTCGAGCGAGACCGGGTTCACCCGCCGCCGCACCTTGTAGATGGCCGACTGCCCCAGGCGCCGCGACCGGTTGCGGGCAATGTGCTCACGGACCGCGCGCTCGCCTTCGCCCTCATCGACCAGCATGTCCACGACGCCGAGCCCATGCATCTCCTCGGCGGTGTAGACGCGGCCGCTCAAGATGATCTGTTCCGCCTTCAGCATGCCCACGCGCCGCGACAGGTAGCTGTAGGCGCCCATGCCGGGGAACAGGTTGAACACGATCTCCGGCAGGCCGAATTTCGCCTGGCGTTCGGCAACCAGCATGTCGCACGACAGCGCCGCTTCCATTCCGCCGCCCAGCGCGTCACCCTGGATCAGCGCGATCGTCATCACGCCCTGGCCGTAGCCGGTGTAGTTGGCGTAGCCGACAGCGACGCAGGCCCAAGCGTAGCGGCGCAGTTCCTCGCGCTCACCACGACGGATCTTCTCGGCGAACAGTTCCAGATCGCCGCCCAGGTTGAACACGCCCGGCGCGTGTGATCCCAGGATGACATAGTCGAATGGCGCCGGTGCACCGCGGGGGGCGTCGGCGAACAGGCTGCCGATCAGCCGCTGCACTCGCGTCAGGTCGGCCAGCAGTTCAAGGGTGAAGCTCGGGCGTCGCTCGGGCTTCATGAAGCACCAGAAGGCACGGTCCTCTTCCGTCAACGCCACATCCAGGCTGGCGAACTGCTGGCTGGCCACTACGTCGCGCGGCGCGGCGTGGCTGATCGGATCTTCGTCGGCAACGGAGGTGAGAATCGGATCGGGACGGTCCGCGACGCCGAGTTCGGGCGGCGGCGCGGCGGGCAAGTTTCGGGCAAATTGCTGCTGGTCATGGATAAAGGTCATTGTCATCTCCCATTGGGTTGCAGTTGCTTCAGCGACTCTCGGAGGTGCCCCCCGTGCCAACGAAGGCGAGACATCGACTGGCCCGGAGTTTAGCCTAAGTTTTGCCGATTTCCGAATGAAACCGCTTGATATGGTTTAATCCCCGTCGATGCCCTGTCATTACGGAAGCCGGTTTGTCTTGCGGTGTGGAAAAAGAGCCACGGCCCAATTTTAGCGCAGATCGAAGACATCGGCGACGCGAATGAAATCGCTTTCATAACGATTTTACGGCCGCCGGGCGATCTCCTTTACCGACCGCCCCTCGGACAGTTCCGCATGACCTCGAACTGCCGGGGAGACAGTTGCACGGCATCGTCGCCGATCTCCGCTGGCGCCGGCGCCGCTTCCCGCTCACCGGGCCTGTGGCCATCGTGTGATGGACCGGAGACCTTCCTCCGGCGTTCCCTGGCCGCTGTGCAGCCAGATCGCCAGCCAGGCGGGAACCGCCGCGACCGGCATCGGACGGCGATGAGATAGCCCTGCGCGCCCGGCGCGATCCGCCCCAGGATTGGATGCTCCCAGCGGACTAGCGGTTCCAGTTTTCTCAACTCTTTCGGATTATGGTGCACGGTCGGCTGAAAATAGAGACTCGGCTCGTCGTTGGCGATGGCTTCCAGCAGCCGGCCGGCCGAGATCGGCTCGGCAGCGGACTGCAGTTGCTCAAACAGCCTTTGGAGTTCCCCCACCTGCAGCGGCGCTTTTCCAACGCCCCCGCGAGCTTCAGGCCGAGGGTCTGCCCAGCAGGCGTGCCGTCTCACGCACCCGTGCGTGGAAGCCGCTCATCAGAACCAGCGCGTCGGTGTCGCCAAGTTACCGGTCCAGCACGATGACCTGCGGCGAATCGCTGCGCAGTTGCTCGCCCAAGGCATCGGCTGGCCGCTCGCTCCCCGGGATCACTCTTCCGGCCCTCCCACCGGCTCGGTCGCAAGGCCGGGGGGCGTCAATTCCACCCCGTTGCCGGCGTTGTCCAACACCATGCGGACGGTCTGCGCCAGTTGCATGAAGGAATACGGTTTGCCGAGCAGGCGGAACGGACTGTCCGCCACGCGCTGATCGGTGCCTTGTCCGCCCGGGAAACCGGATGTGAGCAGCACCTTCAGGCCAGGCCGCAACCGTTGGGCCCGGTATGCCAGGTCCAGCCCGTCCATGGCCCCCGGCAGCACGATATCAGTGAACAGCAAGTCCACCTTTTTCCCACCCGACAGCATCGCCAGCCCCGGCAAGGCGCTGTCCGCTTCATGCACCTTGTAGCCGAGTTCCGTCAGTTGCCGCTCCGCGGTCCGGCGCAGTTGCGTATTGTCCTCGACCACCAGGATGGTCTCAGCGCCGCCCACAACCACGTCCGAGCTGGGCGCGCTGGCCGCCGAGGTCTCACCGCTGTCGCTGCGCGGCAAGTAAAGCCGGAACGTGGTGCCCACACCGGGTTCGCTGTGAACCGTCAAGTGACCGCCGGATTGCTTGACGAAGCCGAAAGCCATCGCCAGGCCGAGACCAGTCCCCTTGCCGGGCGCCTTGGTGGTGAAGAATGGATCGAAAATGCGCGTGATGATCTCGGGCGGAATCCCGGCTCCGGTGTCGCAGACCTCGATGAGGACATAGTCTCCGGCACTCGCGTCGGGATGGCGCGCCGTATAGGCGGCGTCGAGCGTGATATTGCGCGTGGCGAAGGAGAGCTGTCCGCCCTTCGGCATCGCATCGCGGGCATTGGTCGCCAGGTTGACCATGGCGGCCTCCAGCTGGGAAACGTCCACCTTCACCGGCCACAACGTGACATCGAGGTCCAGCGTCAGAGCGATGCGCTCGCCGAGCGTACGGCCAAGCATGCGGGAGACGTCGCTGACCAGGACGTTCACGTCCGTCTGCTCTGGCCGCAACGACTGGCGGCGGGCAAAGGCGAGCAGGCGGCGGATCAAATCGGCGCAGCGGACCGCCCCATCGCGTGCCTCCAAGCACAGTTCGCCCGCCAAGGCATTGGCGCCGAGCAACGGCTTCACCAGGTCGAGGTTGCCGATGATGACGCCGAGCATGTTGTTGAAATCGTGCGCCATGCCGCCGGTGAGCTGGCCGAGGGCGTCCATCTTCTGCGATTGCGCGAGGGTGCGTTCGATCAGCCGGCGCTCGGTGATATCCTGAGCGATTCCCGCGACACGCCGGATGACGCCATCGGGATCGACGATCGGGCGCCCTTCGATGAGATTCACGCGCTCTTCGCCGTCCGGGCGCCTGATCCTGACCTCGATCGGGTCACGTTGCCGTCCGGCCACCAGATCCGTGAACCAGTTCACTATTGGCTGGATGTCGGCGGGATGAAAATGGGTTGTCAGATTGCTGAGGGTCGGCCTGAAGTCGAGCGGGAGCCCGCGCATGCGGTAGAGCTGCTTGGACCAGACCGCCTCGCCAGTTGCGAGGTCGCTCTCCCAACTGCCGATTTGGGCGATTTCCTGCGCCCGCTCGAGGCGGGCCTCGCTGTCGCGTAGCAACTGTTCGCGCGATTTCTCGCTCTCGATCAGATCGCGCTCGAGGGTGAAGGCGTGGTCGCGCATCAGCCGCTGTTGACGACCCAGCCGCAGCAGGTTCCGTGCCCGGGTCTGGAACTCCAGATAGTCCACCGGGTTGCGCAGGAAATCGCTGGCGCCGGCCTCCAGCGCCTCGATCCGGAAGTCCTGGTCGGCATACGCGGTCATCACCACTACCGGCACATCGGGGCAGGTCGACACCCGCCGGATGTGGCGGGTGAACTCCGCGCCGTGCATCGACGGCATCTTGTAGTCGGTGATCACCAGATCGGCGTCGTTGTCGCCCAGCCACTCCAGCGCGGTGCGCGGGTCGTTGAACGAATGGACGCTGACATTCGGCTCCACACCGGCCGCAAGCTTGGCATAGAGCTTGAGGTTGGCGGTCGAGTCATCGACGATGACGATATGCACGGCCTGGTGGGCCTCAGCCTGCGGGTGTACGGTGGTCATTTCTCGCCGGAAGCCCCTGACATTGCACTTGTTTCCCGAATCGGCCCGCTATGCTGGCGTTTCACCCCACCGCGCATGATACGCATTGCATCCTAGTCCGGCTTTTGGCGCTTCGCCAGAAAAATCAATAGACTCAGTCGGTTAACAAGGGCGAGCCCGCATACGGCAATCCATTGATCGAGCAGGATTTTCTGGAAACTGCGGAAAGTCGGGCAAACAGACACGGCGCATCATGCGGCAGTTCTGGCAAATTGACCAGCATGCGCTAGAGCGTGATGACCGGAGGCGGAATTGCCGGAGGTCTGAATCACGCGATCAAACAAAGAGTTAGAGCGGGATCGGCGCGCCCTTCAGCGCTCATCCCGCGCTAATAGTCGAGTTCAACGACGATACCGAAGCTGGTTGTGTTCGCTTCCAATCCGGCGGCAAATCCTGGCTTGGTGTCCACCGGACCGGCAGCAGGCCTCAGCGCACGCTTCCGCTCTGATGGATGACGCAGTTGCGCAGGCTCAGGCGCCGATTGCCGTCAACCCAGCGGCTTGACCGTGGCCGCCGCGCGAGATCCCAGCAGCTTCATAAAACTTAGACTCGCCGGAACACCAACGACGTATTGATCCCGCCAAAGGCAAAATTGTTGCTCAGGAACCGCCTCAAAAGCCCTTGCACGCGGGGGCCGTTTCACACACGCCCTACCGCGCTTTGGCATTCCGGGCTACGCTCTCAATCAGGTCAGCAGCCAGTTTTGCCGCACGTTCGGTGAAGATCGCGCAGCGCTGGTGCAACTTGGCCTCCCGGAACATCCGCTGACCCTCTGGCGTGCCCAGGTCGCAGCCCAGAAGATCGACGCAATCCGTCGCACCGAATGCCTCGGTGAACTGCCGCACCAGGGTCGTGACCGCCTGGTAGACCCGCTCGGTGGAATCCTGGGGGCCAGTTCTGCCGAAGGCGAGTCCCAGGCCCATGACGGCGCCCGTCACCGCACCGCAAGGACCGGCGGTATGGCCCATGCCGCCGCAGAATCCGCTGGCCATGGCTGGCAGAAGGGGGGTCTCGATGCCCTGCCGCCGCGCCAGCGTCAGCGCCACGCTTTCGGCGCAAAACAGTCCCCCCTTCCAACACGCAAGGGCTTCGGTCCCGGCATCGTTGTTTTCGGTGTCGCTCGTCATGGCAACGGCCTTTCCGGTTTACGGCGACTTTCGCGGCAGCCCCTCAGAACGCCGATACAATCCCGCCGTCCTGCACCTGGTAGAAATCGGGGTTCCGCTCCGCCACCAGCGTTACCAGCGCATCGAACATTGCCGCCAGCGGCATCGGCGTGTCGGGATAGCCCACTTCGGTGGCGCGCACCTCCACCCGCCCGGACGTGGTGTCCAGCAGCAGCACATACATGCGCTCGAACTGTTCGTCGCGGCCGGCCGGGTCGTCGCGGCCGGTGAACAGCTTCATCCTGGTGTGCGCGTTGAGAAAGGTGGAGCGCCGCCGCGCGCTGCCGTCGCGGTTCTGGGTGGCGTCGGACTCCGCCCCGATGTCGAGAAAAAAGAATCCGGCCAGCACCGCATACGGAAAACGCCGGTGCAGCGTCACCGCCTCCATCAGCATGTCGCCGCGCCGGTTGGTCAGGTTCTTCTGGAAATTGCCGGTGTGCGGGTCGCGGAAGTTGATCGACTTGATGGACAGGCCCAGCAGCAGACCCGATTCCTCGGTGGCCCAGGTGACGTCCACCTTCTTGGCGCCGATGCCGCCGGCCATGCGCCGTTCCGCACCGCTGCCCTCCTCGGTGCCGTCGCGCAGCGGCCGCGTGCCGCGCAGCCCGCGCTCGCGCAGTTCCTGGGCGAACACCAGCGCCACCGCTTCCGACACCCCCTCGCTGTAGCGTTTCTTCACGGCCTGGCTGGCTTCGTCCGCCGGCTTCGGGCCGAGCTTCGCCAGCCGGGCGGCCAGCATCTCGTCAACTCCCAACATGGCGCCTCCCACGGGCACGGCGGCGCTGGCTGAGCAACGCGCGCGCCAGCCGCAGCGCGGCCACTTCTTCTTCGTTCAGGCCGAGATGTTCCGTCAGCAGCACCCGGTCCACCAGCACCGTCGCGCCGGCAACGTCGCCGGCCCGCAACGCCGCCTCCACCGCCGGGCGCACGGCCGTGAGCGCGGGCGCCGCGTCCCGCAGGCCTGGGGGCGCGGGCACCGGCAGGATGTCGGCCTCCCTGGGCTCCAGCTTGAGCAGCCCGCCGCCGTAGGAGCGCCCGACCATCTCCGCACCCAGCAGGGAAAGACTGTTGAGAAAGGCGAGCGGCAGCAACTCGCGGCCGAGCCGGCGCAGGCCGGGCCGCAGGCTCACGCCATAGACCGAGTTCAGCACGGACACGCGGGCCTCGTTGGCGAGCAGGCGCGGGCGGTCCTGGTTCATGTAGGTCAGCAGCAGGTCGGGTACTGGACCCACCGGCACGTGCCACCAGGGCGAGCGCACGCGGCACTTGTAGGCGGTGTGTACGCGCTGCTCCCGCCCGGCCTCGATGCGGCGGCGCACCGCGGCGGCGGTGTCGTCGGCCGGATCGAACAGGAAGCAGGCGGCGCCGTCGGCGGCCAGCCCCTCCCAGCCCAGGCGGTCGAACGTCAGGCCGCGCAGGTGGCGCGAGCCCGGCGGCGAGATCGGCCGCAGATCGTCCTGGCCCAGCCCGAGCCGCGCAGCCTGCTCGCGGCCCAGCGCGAAGAAGGCGTTGTTGCCGGTGACCGCGCCCAGCCAGGTCTCCCCCCAGTCCAGCATCGGCGCAAAACCGGGCCCGTCGGCGAGGTGGCGATAGAGCGCGAAGGCGTCGGCGGCAATCAGCGCCGGGGTCCATTTCTTGCCGTCCTCGGGGCGGTGCTCGGTCCAGGCCGCGGCGTCCTGCGCGGGCAGCGCTTCGGGACTGCCGGCCTGGAAAAGCTCGAAACACGGCGCCCCGCCCTGCCCTTCCGCCAGCAGCAACACGACTTCCTCGAGCACGCCCGGAAAAACCCGCGTGTCAAACAAAACCAACCGCACCCGGGCGAAGCGTTGCAGCAGGAACCGCCGCACCTCGGCGGCGTAGTTCACCGTCAGCAACTCGCCGGGCAGCACGATGGCGAGCCGCCCCTCCGGGCGGAGGAACCGGCTGGCGTGGATGGTGAACGCGGCCCAGGAGCTGGACAGGCCGGTGAGCCGCACGCCGGCCGCCAGCGCCGCATGCTGGGCGCGGGCGCGCGCCTCGCCGGCAAAGCTCTGGTAGCGGACATAAGGCGGGTTGCCGATGACGGCGTCGAATTCCGCCGCCGGCACGCGGTCGAAAAAGTCGGCCACCGCGATGCAGGCGCGCAACCCGCGCTCGGCGAGCAGCCGGGCAGCCTGGCGGGCGGAGGCGGGGTGGATCTCGACGCCATGCAACTGCCGGGCGAGGCGGTCCGGCGGCGCCCCCAGGGCGCGCAGACGCTCACCGGCGGCAAGCAGAAAGGACGCCTCGCCGCAGGATGGTTCGAACACCTGGTCGGTCGGCGCGCGGATGGCCCAGGCGGCGAGATAGGCGGTGATGGCGGGCGGGGTGAAGAAGGCCCCACGGGCTTTGCGCAGACTGGCGGGATCGGTCATGCGGTCCCTCCCTGCGGCCTACCCGAGTCGGGTGCAGGATAGATGAAGGATCGAAGACAAGGAAGGCCGGGGCTTTGCCCTGGCCGTCAGTGCCGTACGTCCTTCCACTTTTCGGTGAAGGGGCGGTGCATGTAGGTCGCCCAGACGTAGTTCATCGAATAGCGCAGGCCGATCTTCACCACCCCCTCCTCCGCCAGCCGCCGCCCCGAGGACAGCGCCGGCAGCCCGAAGGTGAACTTCACCGCCCCGACCCGGTTCAGCCGCCGCGCCAGGTCGGTGTCCTCGCCATAGAACGAGAACTTCGAATTGAAGCCGCCGATCTTTTCGAGGGCGGTGCGGCGAACCACGAAGTTGCCGCCTTGCAGCATCGACCCGGACCGCAGCACGAAGCGGTTCAGCATGTAGAACCCGAAGCCCAGGCAATAGAACGCCCGCACCGCGGCACGCGTGCGCCGGGGCAGGTCGTAGTAAATGTAAGGACCGCTCAGCGCGACCAGGCCGGGACGGCGCTCGAACTCCCGCAGCACGCGGTTAAGCCAGCCCTCGGGGAGGATCGTGTCGGCGTCGACATTGGCGATCAGCTTACCGGTGGCGCGCACGAAACCGGCCCGCCGCGCCTGCACCAGTCCCTTTTCCGGCTCGTCGACGACGATCACCTCGGCAAAGGCGGCGGCCACTTCGTCGGTAGCGTCGGTGCTGGCGTTGTTGACGACGATGACCTCCGCCGGACAATCGCTGCGCCGCACTTCGGCAAGGATCGCGGTCAGCGTCCGGGCCAGGACTTTCTCCTCGTTGTAGGCCGGCACGACAAAGCTGACCGTTACCTGCTCACTCAACCCGTTGAACTCCCCGGGCG
>Ga0181529_10001593_pt1 | contig 28667 bp, 20 predicted proteins | sample PEATcosm2014_Bin_36_FD_119763 | JGI IMG/M metagenome (GOLD analysis project Ga0181529, IMG submission 119763) | Peatland microbial communities from MTU Mesocosm Facility, Houghton, MI, USA - PEATcosm2014_Bin10_30_metaG | ecosystem: Environmental > Terrestrial > Soil > Wetlands > Peat | place... | reverse complement strand
CTGTCGCGGTAGAATCGATCAAGCGAAAGCCTCTCTCTGTGCCGTAAACACTGTCTAGTCAACATGTTTGTAGCACAGAATGGCTTTCGCTGCCTCAGTGTTCGCGAATAATGCAGGCTAGGGGTTAAAGGAGAAGGGATGAAATCGAATCTGCGCCAGGCCGCGGGGAGCCTGCTGGTCGTCGGTCTTGGCAGCACGGAATTGACGGGGCTCGAACAAGCGTGGCTCAAACTGGTGCGCCCCGGCGGCATCATTCTCTTTCGCCGCAACGTCGCCGACGCCGCGCAGACCCGCGCCTTGCTCGACAACGCCACCGCGCTCTGCGCCCCTGCTTCCTTCCGCATGGTCGATGTGGAAGGAGGCACCGTAGACCGCCTGCGCGATGCGCTCGCGCCGGTGCCTTCCGCGCAAGCCGTAGCCAGCACTGGCAAATCGAGCCTGATGCGCGAACACGGCGAGTTGGTAGCCCGCGCGGTGCGCGCCTTCGGCTTCAACACATCCCTGGCGCCGGTGCTCGACCTTGCACTGCCCGATTCGGCCCAGGTCATGGGCACGCGCGCGGCTGCCGCAACGGCCGCCGGAGTGACCGAATATGCGCGCGCATTTCTAGCGGGCCTTACGGAGCACGGCGTTGTCGGCTGCGGCAAGCATTATCCCGGCCTCGCCGGCGGCACGCTCGATTCGCATCTGGAGACGCCCACAATTTATCGCAGCACACGCGCTCTCTGGCAGGAGGATCTTGCTCCCTACCACGCGCTGCGCGACGAACTGCCGATGATCATGATGAATCACGCCGCCTATCCCGATACGCCGGGCAAGGACCGGCCGGCGAGCGTTTCGCGCTACTGGATTGCGAACGTGCTCAAGAAGCGCATCGGCTATCGCGGCATCGTCTTCTCCGACGATTTGCAGATGGGCGGCATTCTCAAATACATGCCCATCGAAGAGGCCGCCGTCGCCGCCCTCCGCGCGGGCACCGATCTGCTGGAGATTTGTCACAGCCCTGAACTAAGTCTGCGCGCATACGAATCCCTGCTTGCCGAGGGAGAGCGTTCCGCTGCGTTTCGCGAGCTGCTCTTCGACCGGGCGAAGTATATCGCGCGTCAACGGGCAAGGCTCTTCGCGAGCGGGACCGCCAAGGCGCTCACGGCGAAACAGTTCGAGACGTTGCGAACACGGATTCTGCGCCTTCGAGAAGAGACCGATGAGGCTCGACCCGCATGACAGCAAAGGCCATGACTGTTGCCGGCATTATGAGCGGAACTTCCGCCGATGGAATCGATGTGGCTGTCGTCCGCATCGCGCCCGGCAAGTTGCGCCCTAAACTTACGCTTCTCGCGCACGAAGGATTCTCCTTTCCCGCCACGCTCCGCCGCTCTGTATTGGCGGCGATGAATGCAGCATCGACTTCGACGGCGGAATTGGCGCGGCTCAACTGGCGGCTGGGCATCGCTTACGCCGAGGCAGTTGCTGAAACCGTCAAGCGTCACAAGATCGAGATCGACTTGATCGGCTGCCACGGCCAGACGCTCTATCATCAGCCGCGCGCGCAGGCTTACGCGGGCCGGCACTTTGCCTGCACCTGGCAACTCGGCGAAGCTGCGGCGATCGCATCGAATCTCGCCGTACCTGTTGTCTCCAACTTCCGCCCCGCCGACATGCTCGCCGGCGGCCAAGGCGCGCCGCTGGTGCCTCTACTCGACTACGTGATGTTCGCCAGCTCCAAGCGCGGACGGGTGTTGCAAAACATCGGCGGCATTGCCAACTTGACTGCTATTCCTGCCGCTTCCGCGCCCGATGCGGTGATAGCCTTCGACACCGGCCCTGGCAACATGGTGATCGACGCACTGGCGCAGCAACTTTTCGGAAAACCCTTCGACCGCAGCGGCGCTTTCGCCGCGCAGGGCACAGTTCTGCCATCCGTGCTCAAGGCCGCGCTGCGCAATCCCTATTTCACCCTCAAGCCACCGCGCACCGCCGGGCGCGAACAATTTGGCCGCGAGTACGCGGCGAAGTTTCTTGCGGCCTGTCAGCGGCAGAGCAAGAAACCCGAAGATGCATTGGCGACGGCAACCGCGCTGACCGCGGAGACCATTGCGCAAGGCTACAGGCAATTCGCCCGCGCCCGGATGAAGGGCCATGCGGTCGACTACATCGTCTCCGGCGGCGGCGCGCGCAACCACACGCTGATGGCCATGCTGGCGCAGCGGTTGGAACCGCTGGGATGCGAACTGGCAGCGAGCAGAGAATTCGGTCTGCCCGTTGAAGCCAAGGAGGCCGCGGCCTTTGCCCTGCTGGCATGGCAAACCTGGCATCGCTTGCCGGGCAATGTGCCAGCGGCCACCGGCGCTTCGCGGCCCGTCCTTCTCGGCCAGGTGACGTATGCGTAGTGGAGTGAGCGACGGCTTGTCGATCTCCGGGGGCTCCCACCCATTCCGCGAAAAGATGCGGAATGGATGGGGCACGGAGATTTTGTGGTCCTTCGGTTTCCCACGTCACAAAAGAGAACCATGGGGCTCCCATCGTCTGTCGCTTGTGTTGATTGCGCTGCTGGCGGTCATCGGCTGCCGCTCCACGCCGCGCGACCCGCACACGGTTGTCTTCCTCATCGAAAGCAGCCCCGCCAATCTCGATCCGCGGGTTGGAACCGATGCTCAATCGGAACATATCGACGAGCTGCTCTTTGACGGACTGGTAGCCCGAGACGCCAGTTTCCATTTCACGCCCGCATTGGCCGAAAGCTGGGATCGGCCCAACCCGCTCACGCTCGTCTTTCATTTGCGCGGCGGCGTGCGCTTCCACGATGGCCGCCCACTCACCGCACGCGATGTGGTTTGGACGATCGATTCGATGCGAACGGGGAAAGTCATCTCGCCCAAGGCAGCCTCCTATGCGTCGATCGACAAGATCGAGGCTCCCGATGAGCGAACCGTCGTCTTTCACTTGAGGACCGCGGACAACTTTCTGCTGATCAATCTTTCCACCGGCGCCATCGGCATTGTTCCAGAAGGCAGCGGGCGCGACTTCTGGCAACACCCCGTGGGCACCGGCTCTTTTCGCTTCGTGAGCCAGCAAATCGACCAGGACGTGGTGGTCGAGCGCAATCCGCTGAGTTGGGCGGCGGTTCCCAAGCTCGAGCGGGTGCGCTTTGCCGTGGTCCCGGATGCGATCACGGAATCGCTCGAACTGGAAAAGGGCTCTGGCGACGTGGCCATCAATTCCCTGCCCATGGATTCGCTCGCGGTCCTGGCCAGGCGCCCCAGCCTCGCGGTGGAGGAGACCGGCGGAACACAGATTCAATATCTGGCTTTCAACGCCGTCGATCCGCTCTTGAAAGATGTGCGCGTGCGTCAGGCCATTGCCTGCGCTATTGACCGCAACCAGATCATACAGACGCTGCTGCTGGGTCATGCGCAGCCGGCGCTGAGCATGTTACCCGTCAGCCACTGGGCCTGGACCGGCGATGTTGCGCGCTACGACTACGATCCGGCGCGCGCAACGCGGCTGCTTGAGGAAGCCGGCCATGCCGCCGGCCCCGGCGGCGTGCGCTTTCACCTGACCATGAAGACCAGCAACGTGGAAGATGTGCGCCTGCTGGCCGCGGTACTGCAACAGCAACTGGCGAAGGTGGGCATCGCGCTCGACCTGCGCAGCTACGAGTTCGCCACATTTTATTCGGATGTGACACGCGGAGCGTTTCAGATGTATTCGCTGCGCTGGATCGGCGGCAACGAGCAGCCGGATATCTTCAGCTACGCGTTTTCGACTTCGCACTTCTCTCCAAAAGGCGCAAACCGGGGGCACTACTCGAATCGGCGGCTCGATGCCCTGCTCGACGATGCCGCCCAAAGCGCAGACACCGCCAGGCGGCGCACGGACTATGTTGAAGCGCAGCAGATTCTGGCGCGCGATCTGCCAGCTATCAATCTCTGGTACCGCGACACCATTGTGGTGCATAACAAGCGGCTGACTCATGTGGCTCCCACGCCCTCGGGGAGTTTCACCTTTCTTGAGAGCGCGGAACTCGATCCATAGCGGTTCTCTCTCCGCGAACTCCGCCAAATGGCGCAGCTCTCCTGGGTTCCGCCGGCAAGTGTCTCTTCGGCAAAGGCCCCATTCAGGGCCGCTGCGGTGGGTATCTTAAGGCCCTCTTAAGGTTTCTCGCCGCTGGCCACCGCTCTTTCTCCGGCATTCATGGTTTCTTCAGCAAGCCAGGCATACTGTGGAACGGTGAGATCAACCTTTTGGCGTGTTCTTTCGTCTACCGGAACAGACGAAACTCAAAGCCCCGAACCCAGGCAAAGCAAGGCCGTGGAGAATTGGTTCATGAATAGCAAGATTGCAACTCGCATCTTTCGCACAATGGCGCAAGCGGCGCTGACGACAGCCTTTCTGCTTGCGGCGCTCCAGGCGGGCGCACAGGCGCCAGCCCGTTTTATGGGCACCATCACCGCCATCAACGGCAACACTCTCACCGTAAAGGTGGATGCCAACGGCGACCGCCAGGTTCAGGTTTCAGGCGACGTTCCGATCAAGCGCGTCGCACCCGGCCAAAAGGATCTCAGCACCGCGGAGAGCATCCAGTTCGGCGATCTGGCCAGCGGCGACCGCGTGCTGGTAAAACTCGATCCGGATGCCACTGGGACGACGCCTCAAGCGCTGCAGATTATTGCCATCAAGCAAACAGATGTGGCTCAGAAGCAGCAGAAGGATCGGGAAGACTGGCAACGGCGCGGCGTTGGCGGGCTGGTAAAGAGCGTGGACGCGGCCGGCGGCGTAATTCAGATTCGCAGCGGGGCAGGCCCGACGGCCAAGACCGTTACCGTTCATATCGGCAAGACGACGATGCTTAAACGGTATGCCCCGGCATCGATCAGCTACGAATCTGCTCTGCCCGCGCCCATCGACGCAATCCAGCCCGGCGACCAGTTGCAGGCGCGCGGCGCCAAAAACGCCGACGGCACCGAGATCGCGGCAGAAGAGGTCGTTTCGGGCAGCTTCCGCAATATCTCCGGAACCATCGCGTCGCTGGATGCGTCCGGTTCCACGTTGGTCGTAAAGGATCTATCCACCAAGAAGCAAGTGACCATCCACATCACCCCGGATGCGCAGATGCGCCGGTTACCCGACATGATGGCGCGCGGCCTCGCGGCAAGGCTCAAGGGAACGACGGCGGCGGGCGGCCCAGGTGCGGCATCGAGTGCGGGCGCTCCCCCGCAGAATGGCTCGGGCGGAGCGCCGCAACGCGCCTGGAACGGCGGCCAATGGGGCAGCCAGGGCAGCGGGCAAGGCGGGGGACGGAGCGGCCCAGGGGGCGGCGACCCGCAACAGATGCTGAACCGCGCGCCGCTCATCACCCTGGCCGACTTGAAGAAAGGTGACGCCGTGTTGCTGGTGTCAACCAACGCGACAGACAACGTTACCGCGATCAAGCTCCTGGCAGGTGTTGAGCCGTTGCTCGAAGCACCCGCAGCTCAGAACCTGCTCGCCAACTGGAGCATGAACTCCAGCGCGCCCGAAGTAGCCCAATAGGCGGGCCACAAAGTCATTGGAAACAATCGAGGGAAACGTGTACTCAAAACTGCATAGCTTCGTTCACTTCACGATTGCCTTGCTGTTCGCGGTGGCCGCTGTGGCCAGCGCGCACGGGCAAGACGCCGCCCCGGATCCTCCTGCGCCAGCGGCGCAAGTGCGCGCGCAAGCGCCTGCCACTACAGCTACGTTACGCGGCCACGTAGCCGACCCCACGGGCGCGCTGATCCCCGGCGCTACCATCTCGATCACCACGTCTGCCGGTACCGCGGTAAAAGACACCAAAGCGGACGCTGCGGGAGCCTATGCGATCACCGGCCTCACACCGGGTAGTTACATCGTGAACGCCACTTTCGATGGCTTCGCTCCGTTTGCCTCGCCGGCCATTCCCTTGGCTGCCGGTCAGGTGAAACGCGTGGACATCTCCATGGCCATCGAAGTGGCCGAGCAAAGCGTCACCGTGACCGAAGAGACGCCCTCGATGGTGAGCGTGGAAGCGGGCGACAACGCTAGCGCCATCGTGCTGAAAGGCAAGGACCTGGACGCGCTTTCAGATGATCCGGATGAACTGTCGAATGAACTGACTGCGCTGGCTGGGCCTTCGGCTGGACCCAACGGAGGGCAAATCTACATCGACGGCTTTACCGGCGGGCAACTACCGCCCAAATCGGCCATCCGTGAGATTCGCATCAATCAGAATCCGTTTTCAGCAGAATTCGACCGCCTGGGCTACGGGCGCATCGAGATTCTGACCAAGCCGGGGACCGACAAGTTGCACGGGCGTTTCTTCAGCCAGGGCAACGACGATGCCTTCAATACCGGAAACCCATTCACCACGGTGATTCCCGCCTATCACAGTTACCAGATCAACGGCACGCTGAATGGCTCGCTGTCGAAGTGGGCATCGTTCTTCGTGAGCGTCGAGCAGCGCAACAACCAGAACGCCAGCATCTACAGCGCCGATACGGCTGCTCAGGACGCGGCCACAAAGATCTATTTCATCCCCACGAACCAAACGACGAACACCGTCATCCCCACTGCGGGCGGCCTCTTCAGTCCGCAAACCCATACCAACGTCTCGCCGCGGATCGATTTGCAATTGGGACAGAAGAATACCTTGACCGTGCGCTACCAGTTCTATCGCAACAGCCAGAGCGGGCAAATCGGGTCCACTTCGTTGCCTTCGCAATCCAGCACCTCTAGCTCGACTGAGAACACGGTTCAGCTAAGCGACTCCCAGATCGTCAACGAACACATCGTGAATGAAACCCGCTTCCAATACCTCCGCGACGTTTCCTCAAACACGCCTGCGAGCGCTTCCCCGCTGGTCACAGTTCCTGGATCGTTCACCGGCGGCGGTTCCAACGGCCAGCTATCCCACGATCACACTGATCACCTGGAACTGCAGAACATAACCACCATGTCCGTAGGAGCCCAGGCGATCAAGTTCGGCACGCGCGTGCGCGACAACCGCGACGCCAACTTGACGGATGCAAACTTCAACGGGACATTCAATTTCAACGATCTTGCGGATTATTCCGGGGCGCTCAACCAGTTCTACAACGGAACCGCTTGCCCGGCGAGTTCGGCCATCGGCGGTCCGGCCTGTGGCACGATCAACGCCCCCTCCAAGCTAACGTTCACCACTGGCGCCGAAGGCGCCACGGCGAACGTCTTCGATGCGGCGATTTTCTTTCAGGACGATTGGAAAGCCAACCGCAACCTGACCCTTTCCGGGGGCGTGCGCTGGGAAACGCAGAACCATATTGCGGACCACGACGACTGGGCGCCGCGTGTTGCTTTTGCCTATGCTCTTGACGGCCACAAGGACAAGAAGCAGGCAAAGACTGTGTTGCGCGGCGGCTACGGCTTCTTTTACGACCGCTTCTCGCTGGGGAACGAGTTGTCGGCTACACGCTTCAGCGGCTCACCCAACAGCCAAAAACAGACCACCATCACCAATCCAACCTGCTTCAACCCAACCAGTATAAGCGCCATCGTGGCCAACCCCTCGATCTGCACTGCCAGCGCCAGCGCGACCACCTCCAGCGCCAGCACGATCGTTCAGATCGCTCCCGGCTATCGCTCGCCCTATACGGAGCAGCTTGGCACCAGCCTCGAACGCCAGTTGCTCAAGGGAACCAGCCTCACGCTGACCTACCTGCACTCCTTCGGCGTGCACCAGTTGGCAACCCGCGATTCCAACGCTTACGAGCCTGGGACCTTCGTATTTGGGAGCTCCACGGCAACCGGGGTGCGACCGAATCCCAATCTGGGCATCGTCAACGAATACTATCCCGAAGCGGTCTTCAAGCAGAATCAGTTGATTGCGAACATCAACGCCCATTTCACGCCCAACTTCAGCCTGATGGGGTTCTATAACTTCACCGTCGCCAATGCGGATACAGGTACCGCCTCGAACGCCTACAATCTGAGCCAGGATTACGGCCGCGCCAGCTTTGCCGCGCGCAACATGCTCTTCTTGATGGGCAGCTACACCGGCCCCTGGGGCATCACTTTCAACCCCTTCTTGATTGCCCAGGCCGGCAGGCCGTTCAACATCGTCACCGCCAACGACCTCACCGGCGACAACTTCTTCAACGACCGTCCGGCATTCGCCACCGCAGCGTCCAACCCAGCCAATGTGGTGACAACCAGCTACGGGAGCTTTGACACCGTTCCGCAGGCTGGAGAATCCATCATTCCCGTCAACATGGGCAATGGACCGGCGGCGGTGGCCGTGAACCTCCGTGTGAGCCGCTCCTTCGGCATCGGACCCAAACTGGAGGTGGCCGGCCAAAACAACGCCGGCGGACCGCCTCCTGGTGGTCCTCCTCCGGGCGGACCGGGCGGAGGCGGTGGCCGCGGGGGGGGCGGATTTGGTCCCGGCGGATTTGGTGGCGGAGGGGGAGGGCGCGGCGGACCCGGCGGAATGTTCGGCGGCGCCAGCACCGGGCGCAAATACTCGCTGAATTTCAGCGCCCAGGCGCTGAACCTCTTCAACGACATAGACTATGGGACTCCGCGCGGGACGGTGATCCCTGGGGCAACGAACTTCGGCCAATCTACCAGCCTCGCAGGCGGAATCTTCTCCTCCGGCGCGGCGGCAAGGCGCATCTTCTTCCAGGCGGCTTTTTCTTTCTGAGGAGGATCGAGGTCAGTGCTCTCGCGCCCTTGCGACAAGAGCAAGAATGTCGCCAGGAGTGGGCATCCATTTTCTGAGGAGATAGCAGGCAATCGGCGCGGGCCGGGGCGCAAAGCTCCGGCCCACGTTTTGTTTCTACCGCGCCGCGCCGATGGTGGCGCCTTGCACACCGGTTGCGAAGGCATCGACCAACGAAACCACCTTCAGTTGCGCCCTGATAGCCTCGGCTGTTGCAGCGGATTCCGCGGCGATCTCCACCGTCTCCCCCGGCATCAGGTCGAAGTAGTTGTCTGAGACCTTCACGTCGAGATTGCCAAACGAGAGATACACACTGCGCGCCAGTACGGGTGAAGTAACGCGAATCTTGTAGCTTCCGCCGGCCCCGGTTGTCTCCACTTTGAGCGGCGCCGGCATAAGGTGGACCTCCTTCACCGGCGCAATGTAGGCCAGGTTGCGCGAGACCTGCGCTCCGCCGACGCTCAACTCGGCGACCACAAAAACCCGCGACGTGTCTGCCGCGCCCGCGTCCGTCAGCTTCTTCAGCGGCCAATCCAGATAGACCTTGCTGGCCAGCGGCGCGACCTCCCCAGTCTGCGATTCGTCCAGCAATACCTTGCCGTCGAAGTCCATCAGCCGAACCCGCAGCGTGGCTGCCTTGGCCGTGGTCTTGTCGGAGACGATGTAGACTTTCACCGCGCCATCCTCGACGTGCGGCGAGACCAGAATGGGCGCGTAGAAGCGCCGCGCATAGTATTGCAGCGCCTTCCAACGGCCGTAGTAATCAATCGACGACCACGAGGCCACCGGCCAGCAGTCGTTCAATTGCCAAAAAATCGAACCCATGGTCTCGGGCCGCGAGCGGCGGAAGTGCTCCGCGCCGATCTTGATGCCCTCGGCCTGCACTACCTGGCTCACGTAAAGGAAGCTGGCGAAGTCCTTGGGCTCGGGATAATCCTTGGCAATGTAATCGTGGATGATCGAGTTGCCTTCGTTGTTCTTCTGATGAGCCAGCATCACCGGCGTGAAGATATTGGCGCGATCCTCGGGCTGAGTAAAACTCTCCACCGTGCGCATCTCCGGGAAGGACTGGAAGCCGTACTCCGTGACGAAGCGCCAGTGATGCTTCTCGTACTCGGTGAAGGGCACGCGTCCATGCCAAACGCTCCAGTCGTGCTGATCGCCGGATTGGAAATGATCGTTCAGCGACTCGTAGTCTGCGCTGGGCGAGCTGGGCCAGTAGGGGATCTCCGGCTCCAGCCGGGCCACGACCCTGGGCAGAATGCCGCTGAATTCGGTGAGGTAGTCCTGCCAAATCAGCAGCCTGATCTCCGGCGGCAAGGCAGGCCGAGGAGCCCAGTTGAAGGCACTCTCGGTCTCGTTGTTGCCGCACCACAGCACAATGCTCGGATGGTTGCGCAGGCGGCGCACCTGATCCTCGGCTTCGGCTTCGATATTCAGCTTGAAGGCATAGGTTCCCGGCTGCCAGTCGTTGCCGAACATGAAGTCCTGCCAGACCATGATGCCTAGCTCGTCGCAGATCGAGTAGAACTCCTCGGTCTCGTAGTAGCCGCCGCCCCAGTGGCGGATCATGTTCATGTTGGCGTCGCGGGCCGACTCCAGAATGCGGCGATAGTCGGCCGTGGTGACGCGATTGGGAAAGCTGTCGAAGGGGATCACGTCCGCGCCCTTGGCGAAGACGGGGATGCCGTTCACAAGAAGTTGAAAGCTGCGGCCCCATTTATCGAGATGGCGGTCGAGCACGATGGAGCGCAGACCTGCCTTCGTCTTTCGCTCTTCGCTTACCCCATCGCCAGTCCCCACCTGCGCCGTGAACTCGTAAAGGGGCTGTTCGCCGTAACCGGCCGGATACCACAACTTGGGCTGGCGAATCTCGACGGGCAGATCGATCGTGTTGCGCCCGGCGTGCAGATTCACCTTGCTGGCGAGCGTTGCGGACTTGCCATCCACGGTGTACTGCACGCTCACCTTCGCCGCGCCGGCGCTGGCCGCCTCAACCTCGACTTCTGCGTCCAGGTGGGCTACTTCCCTGCTCACGTCGCGCTGGCGGATGGCGAAGTCGGCGATGCGCACCTTATCCCAGGCCTCCAGCCGCACCGGACGCCAGATGCCGCTGGTCACAAACCGAGGTCCCCAATCCCAGCCATATTCGTAGGCGGCCTTGCGAACATAGGTCTTGTCCGCGGTCTTCGAGTGCACCCGGAACAGGTCATGCGCGGCAGCCTCTTCGGCGGCCTTGATGGGCGATGGAAAAACGACGCGCAGCACATTCCTTCCCTCGTGCAGGTGGCCTTTCACCGGCACGCGCCATACGCGAAACATATTGTCCGCGGTTAGCACCAGGGCGCCGTTCACATAAACCTGCGAGGCTGCGTCCAGCCCATCGAAGACCAGGTCCACGTTGCTCCTGGCCAGCAATCCCGGCGTTACATCGACATTGAGCCTGTACTCCCAGCTCGCATTCTCGATCCACTGCAGCTTGGCCTCATTGTCGCGAAAGAATGGATCGGCGATCTTCTTGTTGGCCAGCAAATCCAGGTGAACATCGCCCGGCACGGTCGCCGGCAGCCAGCCATTCTCCTCTTGCTGCCCGACAGCCGCGACCTGCCTGAACTGCCAGCCGTGGTCCAGCGTCAGAACCTCATTCTGCGCGGGCTGTGCCGGCTGTTTCATCGGATGCAAAATCGAACCTCCGCTCTCTTCAGACATCCCTTGCAAAGCCGCCCCCAAAAGAACGAAGCATACCGCTCCCAAGCAAATTGCCTTCCGCATTCAAAAACCCCCGCGCCCTCCAAAGAACCGATTCAGCGGCCCTGAAAAGCATCTTCCTGATTTCGCTGATAAGGGTATCATGCTGGAATTTGCCGATCCGCCTTCCGGGTCGCGCCCAGCTCGCCCCAGCGGCCGTCAACAGGGTTGATCGGCCACGCCTGCAAAAAGGGGCGCCGTACCCTCCCAGGGGATCTTCAATCCTTTTGCGGCAGAGCGGCTATGCACTCAGCTCTCTTTCGTCAAAGTCCGGTACAACGCTTCCCATTCATCGGCCTTGGCATCCATGCTGAAACTCGATTGGATTCGCTCCCGCGCCGCGCGTCCCATGCTGTTCCGGTCTTCCTTGGGCATTTTCATGATGTCGAGCATGGCCATCGCCAGGGCACCCGGTGTTCTTGGAAGCACCACTGTACCCGCATCGCCGACCAGTTCGCGCACCCCGCCAACATCGGTGGCCACCACTGGCTTCTCCATGCACATGGCCTCGCCCACGGCCAGCGGCATTCCTTCCCATTCCGAGCCCAGAACAAATCCGTCGGCGGCGTCGAGCAGAGCGGGTAGGTCGTGGCGCAGCCCCAGCCAGCAGACAACATCGCCCAGACCGAGTTCATTGGCCAAGCTGCTGACGGTGGCCAATTCTGCTTCGGTTCCCTCCCCGGCTATCCATAGGCGCGCCTCGGGGCGGCTTGCCCATACCTCCGCAAAGGCCCGCAGCAGGTTTGGATAGTCCTTGGCCGGGACGATGCGCCCCGCGGCCAGCCAGATGAACTCTCCCAGTGCATCCATCTCGGCTCTCATGTGGGCGCGCCGCTCCACACTGGGAGCGAATTCCTCCGTGTCCAGCCCATTGCGCACCACCATGCATTTTCGCTCCGGCACTGCGCCCATATCGATGTAGCGACGCGCAACTGCCCCGCTCACCACGGTGGTGCGGTCGCTTAAGCCGTCGGTAAGGCGATAGGCCAGCATCCGCTTCCAGCCGCCTTCGTAAATGTTGTGAACGGTAGATAGGACCACGGGCGCCGGGGCGATCACCCTGAACAGTCTGGCAGCAAGGTTGGCGTGAAAGGTGTGGCTATGCACCAAATCCGGCCGGAACGCTCGTAAAAACCGCCGCCCCTCGGCCAGCCCAGCTAACACTCTGGCGGCCGATTTCTCCATGCCCAGATGGACCACGGGCAAAGCAGTAGGCCACTCCTCGGCAACACGGGAACGCAGGACGAGCAGAGCGACGGCATGACCGCGCTCTTGCATTCGCTGGGCCAGAGTTACCGCCTGCCGTTCCGCTCCCCCGATGCCGAGGACAGTGAGCACGTAAACAATCCGCATTGCCGACTCCACCCGAGGTTGCACCTGGAATGATACAGCGGGCGCTCAGGATTCGCTTTTCTTGGTGTGTTGGGCGCACCCAGTTGGGGAAAAGGAGCAAGAAATGGGTTAGAGGGTACGGCCTCGCCAATTCAATTCCCGCACAACTTCATTAAATTGAAAGAATCCTTGTACGCAAATGGCACATTGGGCTGTACAATCTCCACGAGGAGACCCATGGCCGGAGATATTCAACTTACGTGCAGCGATTGCGGGCAGGACTTTACCTTCACCGCTGCTGATCAGGCGTTCTTTCAGGAACGCGGTTATTCGACCCCAAAACGTTGCAAGAATTGCCGTCAGGCAAAGAAGAACGATCAGGGGGGGTCCGGCTACCGTTCGGCTCCGGCACAGGGTACACCTGTGATTTGTTCGGGTTGCGGCCAGCCTACAACAGTGCCCTTTGAACCGCGTGGCGATCGGCCGGTCTTCTGCCGCGATTGCTACCAGGCGCGCAAGGGCAGCGGCGGTGGCGGCGGCAGTTCGCGCGGCCGCGGTCGTTAAGAGCATTTGACAGGTCCGATGTTTACAAGAAACATCGGACCTCGATTTTTTCACAGCACCTTCTACCAAGACTCCGAATAGACCCTCGATTTGGCGGAGAAAGTGTCTGGAGTCTTCAGGGTGCTAGGTCCCTGTTCTCTCTTCGCTCGACAACATATGGATTGGTTGGTTCCCACAAAGGGCAGGCCGTGTAAGAGGCAGCCTTTGTGCTTTGCGGCGCATATCAAGGGGCGGGATCGCACGAACCAATCGATTTTCCAGCATTCCAGGGCCTCGGTTGGACATTGCGCAGGCCTCCCGACAAACTGGCGCTCACTGGTTTCTGCCCTAAGACCGGCAACCAAGAAGTCCACGTGATCCTCATGTCCTCTCAATTGTCCTTCACCGGCTTTGCATGGAGAAACCTATGGCGCAGACGTCTCAGAACGCTGTTGACACTGTGCGGCATCGGAATGGCGATCGGCGCTTTTGTCGGATTGGTCGGTTTCTCCCGTTCGTTTGAGCACGAATGGCTACGCATGTACTTGAGCAGCGGCACCGACATTGCCGTGGTCCAGCAGACCTTTCTCAACACCTCAATGGATGAGTCGGCGGGAGTTACCCTCAGGGCGCTTCCCTGCGTGGCGCAAGCCACGCCTATGATCCTGAACCTGATGGATCTCACCCAGGATGTCAACGCCTTGGCCTACGGCTGGAAGGCCGATTCCTACGAGTTTGAATCGCTCGCCCTGAAATCCGGACGGCGCTTCCAGGACGGCCAGCCCGAAGTGATGCTCGGCGACCTGCTGGCTTCGAATCTAAAGAAGAATGCCGGCGACACCCTGGAAATTCAAGGCTCTCTGTTTACCGTGGCCGGCATTTATCACGGTGGCTCCGCGCTGGAGGCCGGCGCGGTGATCCTGCCGCTCGACCAGATGCAGAAACTGGGCAGCCTGCAAGGCAAGGTGACGGCATTTCACGTGCGGCTTCGTCCTGCGCCGCCGGGCGAAACTGCGGATCGCTATCTGGCGCGCGCCCAGGGCCAGATCGAGGCCGCTCTCCCCGGTCTCCGCGCCGTTCCCGCAGCCGAGCGGGCCAGCAACAACCAGATCGTCCTGCTGGCCCACGCCGCTGCATGGGGCACATCCTCCATCGCGATGCTCATCGGCATTCTGGGCATCGCCAACACCATGGCCATGTCGGTTTTCGAGCGCACCAGGGAGATCGGCATCTTGCGCGCCCTGGGCTGGCAGCGCTGGCGCATCCTCCTGCTCATCCAGACTGAGGCCGCCGCGCTGGGCCTGGCTGGCGGCATTTTCGGCATTGCCGCCGGTTGGAGCGCCCTGCGCCTGCTGGCCGCCTTGCCACAGACTTCCAGCATCGTCTCCGCATCCTTTCCGGTGCTGCTCCTGGCCGAGGCGCTGGCCATCGCCGTCCTCGCCGGGCTGGCTGCCGGAGCCGTTCCCGCGTGGCGGGGCGCGCGCCTTTCACCGGTGGAGGCTCTGCGCCATGACTAGCCCGTTGCTCGAAGCGCGCAACCTGCGCAAGAGCTATGACGACGGCCGAATCGAAGCCCTGCGCGGCATCGATCTCTCCATCTCGGCCGGGGATTACCTAGCCATCAGCGGACCCAGCGGGAGTGGCAAATCCACCTTGCTGCAACTGCTGGGCGGGCTCGACACCCCCACCAGCGGCCAGGTGCTCTTTGAGAACGCGGCGCTCGGTTCGACAATCTGCCTCGACACCTACCGCTCCTGCCAGGTGGGATTCATCTTTCAGGCTTTTTACCTGCTGCCTACGCTGCGGGCCATCGAAAACGTGCAGGTTCCCATGCTCGCCGAGCGCCGCAATTGCAACAATCGCGCGCAGAGGGCGAAAGCCCTGCTTTGCGAGATGGGCCTTGAAAACCGCTTGTACCAGTACCCCAACGAGCTCTCCGCCGGAGAGCGCCAGCGCGTGGCCATTGCCCGCGCCCTGGCCAACGACCCGGCGATTCTGCTGGCCGATGAGCCCACGGGCAACCTCGACACCATGAACTCCGCCCGCATCATGGAGATTCTCACCGGCATTCAGAAACAGCGCGGCATGACGCTGATCGTCGTGACGCACGAAAGTGAGATTGCCCACGCTGCGCCCCGCCACATTCGCATTCGCGATGGCCAGATCGAAGCGAGGCCAGCATCATGAAGCGCTCCGTCGTTCTGCTGGCATTCGCAATTCTGTTCGCCATCCCCGCTGGCGCGGCGGATGTTCATGCCGTGCTCGCGGCTCCACGGCAGCGCGTTCAAGCAGCCGACTTCCGGGCCACCGGCCACCTTGTCCAAGTGCAGGCAAATGGCATCCGCATCAGCCTCCCCATCGTCATCAAGGCGCACTGGTTTCCCGGCGTGCTGCGTGTTCTGGTCGAGGTTGGCAACGCTTCAAAGCCGGGGGCTGATCGGCCGGCCATTGCCTCCTCGCCCACCCATATCCTGTTCGAAATGCGCCCCAACGGCCAGAATGCGATCTTGATTGCGCATCCAGGCGACAGAACGCCGTCGGCTTTGCCCTTCGAGAAGTGGAGCGATGGCCCCCTGGGTCCCGGATTCAGCTACGAGGATTTTCTTGAACCACAGTATTTCTGGCCGGGCCAGGCTTTGCTTGAAGCGACAAGATACGGGGCGCGCGACTGCGACCTTGTGAAGAGCACACCCGGCGCCGGAGATCGAACCCATTACGCCGAGGTGCGCACCTGGCTGGACCGCTCCATTGGCTTTCCGGTCCACGCGGAGAAGACGCTCAAGAGCACAGGTGCCGTGAAAGAATTCACCTATTTCGGCTTGCGTCAAAACGGCGGACTCTGGTCGGCAAGCCAGATTGAAGCCAAACTGCGCGGCCACGCCGGTTCCACGCTGCTGATCGTCGATCGCGGCAGCCCAAAAGCAAATCTTGGCCTCGTGGATTTCAGCACCGAACAGCTCATCCATTTCTAGGAGCAATCGTGAATGCCCTTGTCTCGATTCTCTCTTTTGTGGCGGCACTTTTCCTGGCTGGATTTCTCTATCAGTGGATTGGCGGCCATCGCGACCGGCGGCGCTTTGCCGGCTCTGGACGCTGGGTGACGATTGGGCAAAGATGCAAGCTCTTCCTGCTTGAAAAAGGATCGGGCGGCCCGACCGTGCTCTTCGAAGCAGGCATCGCCGCCACAAATCTGAACTGGTTTCACATCCAGGAAACGGTCTCCCGCTTCACCGGCACGGCTTCCTACGACCGCTGCGGTCTCGGCTGGAGCAGCCCCTGCCTCACCCCACGCACCCCCGGCAACATCGCGGCAGAGCTTCACGCGATGCTGCGAAGCGCGGGCATCGAGCCACCCTACATCCTGGTAGGCCATTCCTTCGGCGGGCTGGTGATGCGCCGCTATGCCGCCCTGTACCCCGAAGAGGTCGCCAGTGCGGTGCTCATCGATCCCATGCGCTGCGAGGAATGGCCGCCGCTCGATCCCAGCAAGCAATCCCAGATCGACCTGGGCAGAAGACTCATCCGTTGCGTCATTCCTTTTGCGCTCTTCGGAGTGCTGCGCCTGGCGATCACCTCGCTGCTCCACCGATCAAGCCGGCTTTCAAGCCAGCTCGCGGGCGCAGCAGGCGGCAATGGCCGCCACGTGCTGGGCCGGGTCACCGGCGAGGTCGGCAAGATGCCCAAGGAAGTGTGGCCCATTGTCGCTGCCCACTGGTCGCGCCCCGGATACTATGCCGGAATGCGCCGCCACATCGAGGCAGTGCCCGATACCGTCAGGGAAATGCAACACGGCGAGCCCATCCACGGCATCCCGGTACTGGTACTGACTCCAGGAAAGTCCATTCCCCTCCCGGAGGAGGAGCTCCTCCGCATCGGCGACAACGTACAACAAATCATCGCCCCCACCAGCGCCCATTGGATTCATCTCGACCAGCCCGACCTGGTCGTCGATTCCATTCGCGCGATGGTCACGGAAGCAGCCCTCAAAAGCGTGGCAGTCACCATGTGAAGCTTCGAGAGCGTTGGACACCCAATTCTGGAAGAGGTCATTTTCGGCTCTCCAACGCCAAAGGCCATCCACGGCCCCGATTCCATGTCCTTGAGAATGGGTTTGAGATAGGAGTGCTCAGGGTGAGCCGCCAAGAGAGGCGCCGCGGCAAGCTCTTCCCCAGCAGGAAGGGCCGGCAGGGCGATGAACGACAATTTTGCCGCCTGATCCGAATCGGACACGTGCCGGCGACCGCACCGCCGGGATAAGAGCAGGGCGCCCGATCCGCCTCCTGCACCCGCACTTCAACCGTGCGACAAGCTAGCAAAACGTGCGCTCATCCGTTTCGCCGCTTGCCGCTGAAGCCGTCCTCGTGGTCGCCCATACACTGTTCGGCCATCTCGATGTCATTGCGGCCGAAGCGCGGCAGTCAAGGCGGCCGCCGTTGCCGAAGTGCCCACGGCAAGCCGGAAAAACTGAGAAGAGACACAAACAGCGGGCGAGGCGCATCGTACCCGCCGTCGAGAACCCTTTGGTTTCCCTGAAGATACCACCGGGAACTAAACTCAGCCCAGCCTCTAGCGCTTTTTTCCTGCTTTGGCGGCGGGCTTCTTTCCCGCAGCCTTGGCGGGCTTGGAAGGCACAGCCTTGGTTGCTTTCGGGGCCTTCGAAATGGCCGTGGGCGCTGGCTTTCCCTTTGCAGGCGCGGACTTCGCCGCTGCTGCCTTGACGGTCGCCTTGACAGGCGGCTTGACCGAGCCCTTGACCGGAGCTTTGACCGCAACCTTTCCTGTGACAGGCTTTGCAGGAGCTGCTACAGATTTAACCGCCTTGACTCCTTGGGCCGACCCTGGGGCAGCTTTCAAAACAGCCGGAACAGAAGCCGGCTTGGCAGAAGGCGCGGTGGCCTTCGCAGCTGTTGCCGCAGGCTTCGAATGTGCCTTTGGCTTGGGCGGCGCTGTGCTGGCCGGTTTCACTGGCTTTGCAGCTGCGGGCGCCGCCACTGGGGCCTCGATTGCCGCCTTTGGCTGCGGCGCAGGTTTGGCGGCGCGCTTCACCGGAACGGGTTCCGGCTCGCCGGGCTCTGCCTCCTCATCCTCTATGTCGGCTTCGTCCGCCAGATCCGCACCCAGACCGATCTTGGGAATGCTCATCTCCAGATCGATCTCGTCGTCATCCCCGCCGATGTCGTCCAGGTCCTCGTCGTCGAGGAGATCGTCGGAATCCTCGTCCTCGTCGTCGTACGAGTGCTCCTTCAGCTTGGCATCAGCGCCTCGTTTGGCCCGTGGCTTCTTGATGGTCACCTGCGGCGGAGGCGCGGGAGGCGAATGGGGCTCGAGGAAGGCGCGAATCTCATCCGTCGCCGTCAGGCGCCCATCGATCAATTCCAAGAAGACGGATCGCACAATCTCACTGTAGGCAGCCAATTCCGGAGTAATGCGCATCTCCTGCATCAACGCATGCGGGATGCGCTGACGGGCTTCAGGCCAAGTCTTCAGAAACAGGTTGAAGCGCTCCTGAACGTTCTTCTCCTTGCTGGTAAACCCAAGCCAAAGAATCGCTTCCGGATCATAGCTCGTGAACAGCTTGTAGCTTGCCGAGGGAATCAAGTTCTCCTTGGCAAGGAGCACCTTGGCAAATCCCGCAGCCATCGCGTCGAGGTTGTTCCACTCTTCCACAAACCCTGGTCGCAGCATGAGCTTCTTCAGAGCCGCCAGATCCTTTGCGGCCATCTTGACGGTCAGCAACTGCATCTGTGCTGCCGACATGTCCGCATGAACTCCCTGCAACAACAACTGGACCGCCAGGGCGTGCAACGCACCCAGCTTCTCTTCGTCGGCCTTGGCTGAGGTCCAGGCGGGGAACAATATCTGCATCCAGCCTTCCTCTTCCAGCGCCCGGATCACCTTCAGGCCCTCTTCCTCGTGGCCTATCTGCTCCAGTTCCCGGCTGCGCGCCTGATCGGAAAGAAACTCGATAACCCCCTCGCCCTTGGCATTGTCATAACGTGTCTGGGTCTTAGGGTCCAGTTCCCAGCCCAGCCGCGCCTTGTAGCGCGTGGCCCGAATCAAAAGCGAAGGATCCTCAAGGAAGCCATAATTCGAAACCAGCCGCAAAGTCCGGGACTCGATGTCCGCGGCTCCATTCATGGGATCCATCAGCAAACCGAACGAGCCCTCGTTGAGCGAGATGGCCATGGCGTTGACAGTGAAGTCGCGCCGCCGCAAATCCTCCTGGATGGAGGCGTGATGGTAGACGGCCTTTCCAGGTTTCGGATACTCAACTCGATGGGTGCCAACAACGTCAACGCGAACAGTTCCTGGAAAACACAGGTACAGACTGCGCGAGGCTTCGTCTTCTCCCCATACCTGGCCGCCAAGCTTCTCAATTGTTTTCTTTAGTTTAAGCGCATTTCCATGCACCGCCACTTCAAGATCGCGAACAGAATGGCCGCTGGTCAAGTCGCGCACTGCATCTCCGGTCAGGAAAAGAATCATCCCCGCCTCGCGAGCAGCCTCGCGCAACTGGCGCAGTGCGTTCTGTTGGTCGGCCGACAGCCGGTTTTCCAGAAGATAAATGTAGTCGGGCATTGCGTTCCCTGCTTCCGCCGATTGGTGATTCTTCCAAGTGCCTGATGCTGTTACTGTTACGGAGCAATCCGGCAGACATGGCAAAGCAGTACCTTAACACAACCCGCCCCCGTTGGCTAGGGTCTTCTGCACCAAAATTGTAACCTTTTCCCTGGGTGCCACCTGCAACCGCGTGAGGCCCCACGGACTAAGACCTGTCCGTGGGGGCCCCGGTTCTCCACCCCACGGACTAAGACCTGTCCGTGGGGGCCCCGGTTCGTGCGACAATCCAAGGAAATGGCCTCGCAGCGAAAACCAGTCATCGTGCGCAAGTTCTCCAGGGACTGGTGCGCCGGCTACGTCGGTACCGGTTTCGGCCAGGATTCAGCTGAATTGGAGATCCTTGACCTCACCGGGAAGGTTCTGCGCATCGCCTGGGACCAGGTCAAGTGGGTCTGCTATGTGCGCGACTTCCCCGTGTCAACCAGCGACCAGGCCAATCCGGAGCGCTTGCTGCACAAGCGATTCTCCATCCGGCCGCGCTCCGCCGGACTCTGGCTCCGCATGACCTTGGTCGACGGCGAAGAGCTGGAGGGGCTGGCGGCCAACGACCGTTCCCTAGTGGATGGCGCCGGCCTGCTGCTGACCCCGCCGGATACGCGCTCCAACACACAAAGGATCTACTTGCCACGCACGGCCATCCAGACGCTCGAGGTGGTGAGCCTGATTGGCGCCTCCGGGCGCAAGCGGTCAATTTCTTCCGGCAGCATCGGGGAGCAGCCGGGTCTCTTTCCTCGTGAGCCAGAAACTGCCGGGCCATTCGAGGCTTGATCCTTCGGCTGTCTTTCCGGAAGAGCGACCCTTTTCGCGGTTTCCCTACCTCTTGCGGGAGCTGTTCTGGGCAACCACCCGCACATGTTCCTGGTTCCGCGGCGCGGGAAAATCGGCACTTACAGCAGGGCTGATCGGGGCCAAGCTCCCGGTGAGATTGTGACAGCCCTTGGGCTGCCTGTCTCCGTCCACATGGTTGCGAAACGAAGCTACGCCTGCGCACATCTCAGGGTTGTATTCTTGGACGGCAAGGTATCAAAAAGCCAGCGGTTCTTGAACCCAGTGTGGAGCAGGTACAAAACTAGCCGCTGAGAGGCGAAGTTCCGCGCTATGCCCAAAGACAAGATAATGGCAAAGAAGCAGCCCCAAACGCAGCCCAAGGGGCGTGCGCAACGCGGCCCCCTCGCCCCCGACCGCATCGCCGCCATCCTCAAGGGCCTTGACGAAGCGTATCCCAAAGCGGAGTGCGCGCTGACCCACCGCTCGCCCTGGGAGTTACTGGTGGCGACGATTCTCTCCGCCCAATGTACCGACGTGCGCGTGAACATGGTGACGCCGAAGCTGTTCCGCCTCTACCCCTCACCGGAAGCAATGGCGCACGCATCCCTGGAAGGGCTGGAAGAGCTGATCCGCACCACCGGCTTCTTTCACAATAAGGCGAAGTCGATTCAAGGCGCGGCCCGCAAAGTGGTCGAGGAATTCGGCGGGAAGGTTCCGGAGACACTGGCCGAACTCATCACCATTCCCGGCGCGGCCCGCAAGACGGCCAACGTCGTCCTCGGCGTCTGCTTCGGCAAAGCCGAAGGCGTGGTCGTTGATACGCATGTCTTGCGCATCGCGCGCCGCCTGGGCCTGGCCAAGGGCGACACGCCGCAGAAGGTCGAGCAGGAGCTGATGAAAATCCTGCCGCCGGGCCGCTGGATCGGTTTCTCCCACCAGATCATCCATCACGGCCGCCAGGTCTGCGAGGCCCGCAAGCCCAAGTGCGACCGATGCAACCTGGAACCGCTCTGCACGTCGAAGGACAAGATCTGGGAGTCGTAGATAGAGCGTAAGAGAACAACGGCAGGTGCAACCGCAGGTCCCCTTCGCTTTCGCTCAGGGCAGGCTTTCGACTGCGTTTGGCGCCCAGCCACCACAGCGGTGAAGACCTGTCGCTGGGGCGCCGGCGCCGCACCGAAATCCGCTCAGGATGACGACTTTTTTGCCGTGCGCTCGCTCGCAGCCTTCCGCTGAAAAAAGCACACGAGCGCGGCGATCAGCCCCGGAATATCGGAGGGATTCGCTTCGATAGCGGGCTCCCAGCCCAGTTCGCGCAGCGTTTGGCTGGTGATTGGCCCAATCGATACGGCAGGCACTCCGGCGAACGGCCACGGGATGCAAGACTCGCGGGCGGCATCGGCCAGATGCGTTGCGCTGGAGGAGCTGGTGAAGGTGGCGGCGTCAATCCCCCCGGCGAGAGCAGCGCGAAGCTGCTCCGGCGCGGCCTCGGGCAGCACATTCCGGTAGGCATCGACCACATCGACAATCGCTCCCGCGTGGCGCAGAGAATCGGGCACCACGTCTCTGGCGATCTCCGCGCGGGCCAGGAGAATTCTCTGGGCCGAGACATCCCCAGGCAGTCCCATAACCAAACTTTCGGCCAAGTATGATTCTGGGACAAAAGTAACTGCGAATCCGGCTTCGCGTGCTGCTTTGGCGGTTGCGCTTCCCACCGCCGCGACCTTGAGCGAGGCGAACCTGCCCAATTCAACCCCAAGAAAAGCGGACCTTTCGGCCAGCGCCCGAACGGTATTGGCGCTGGTCAGAACCAGCCAATCGTAGGATGCGAGGCTTTTCAAGGCCGTATCCAGAGGCTCGAAACTGGCCGGAGGACGAATTTCCAGTACTGGCACCTCGATCGGCACGGCGCCCAGAGTGCGCAACCCGTCACTCAGTTTGCCGGCCTGGTGCGCGGCGCGGGTGACCAGCACCCGCCTGCCTGCAAGCGGAGGCAGCGTCACTTCCCCACTCCGCTGGAAGCCTCAAGCAGGGGGCCTGCGCCGGCTTCGAAGAGTCTCCGCGCGATCAACTGGCCGAGCGCAACCGCATCGCAATCTGTCTGCGGTTCGCTATGGAAGACGCGCACGGCCAAACCGGTTTCGGGTGCAGCCACAACGCCAAAAACCTCCCAATCCCCTTCCCCGGCTTGAGCCGGCCGCAACCTGCAATGAACACCGATAGGAACCTGACACCCGCCGCCCAGAGCAGCCAGAGCGGCCCTCTCGACAGTGACAGCAAAACGGGTTTCGCGATGGTTAAGAAAATCAACCGCGGCCATAATTGCGGCGTCGTCCTTGCGGGTTTCAATACCCAGCGATCCCTGGCCCGCGGCCGGGCAAAACTCCGCTGGCTCCAGCCGTTCGCGCACCCACTCGGTCTTTTCCAGGCGGTCGAGCCCGGCAGCGGCCAACAGGATCGCATCAACCTGGCCCTCGGCCAGCTTGCGCAGGCGGGTGTCCACATTGCCGCGGAATTCGATTGCTTCGATATCTGGCCGCAGCGCCTTCAACTGCGCGCGCCGCCGCTGGCTGCTGGTTCCGACACGCGCGCCAATGGGCAGCGCCGCAAGATTCGCAGAATGTACCGAAACGAACACGTCGCGCGGGTCGACCCGCGCCGGTGTCGCGGCCAGCGCAAACGGCTCGGGCAGCTCGGTCGGCAAATCCTTGAGCGAGTGCACGGCCAAATCAACCCTGCCTTCGGCCAGCGCCTCCTCGATCTCCTTGGTGAACATCCCCTTGGAGCCAACCTGGGCGAAGGTGACCTCTTGCAGCCGGTCCCCGGTCGTCTTGATGATCTCGATTTCAACCGTGTGCCCTTGCTCGCGAAGCAATGCGGCGATGTGGTTGGCTTGCCAAAGGGCAAGCTGGGAACCGCGGCTTCCTATGCGTAGATTCACTTGCGGTTCTCCTTATTGTTTTGGTTCGCGGTGGCGCCGGTATCCTCTTCGACTCCATTCCCGGTGGGCAGAGACCACGTGTCACAGAGCGCTTCCAGCCGGACCGAATCCTCTTCGCGAGCAGCCTGCTTCAAGGCCTGCATGGGCGGATGGAGGAACTTGTTCACCAGGCCGCGGGTCAGCGCCTCAACGGCGGCAACCTGATCGGCGCTCAAGGTACCCAACCTGGCCTGCACGCGCCGCAGTTCGGCCTGGCGAATCTCCTCGGCCTGGCGTTGCAGAGCCACGATTGCCGGCGCGACGTTGACGGCGCGCTGCTTTTGATGGAAGCGCTCAACCTCGGCGGCAATCAGAGCTTCGGCGTCGGTAGCCACGCGGCTGCGCTCGGCCATGTGAGCCGCGGCCACCTGCTGAAGGTCGTCGATGTCGTAAACAAAGATGCCCTCCAGTTTGTTCATCGCCGGGTCCACATCGCGCGGCACTGCGATGTCGATGAAGAACATGGGCCGGTTGCGGCGGCGATGCAAGAAGGCCAGCCCGTGCTCGCGGCGGAAGATCGGGTGCGGGGCGCCGGTCGAGGTAATCACGATGTCGGCGTCGCTGCCGGCCTGGTAGAGATCCTCGAATGGAATTACGCGGCCGTTGAACGGCTCCGCCAAACGCCGGGCGCGCTCCTGCGTGCGATTGGTCACCAAGATGGTGCCGGCTCCCTGCTGCACCAGGTGCCGGGCCGCCAGTTCGCTCATCTTGCCCGCGCCCACCAGGAAGACCGTGCGTCCCTGCAACGAGCCGAAGATCTTGCGGGCCAGGTCCACCGCCACCGATGCGATGGAAACAGAGTTCGACCCGATTTCGGTTTCCGAGCGAACCTTCTTGGCGGCAGCAAAGGCGCTCTGCAAAAGATGCTCGAGCTGGCCAGCCACCGTGCCGCTGGCGCGCGCCACGGCGAACGCCTCTTTCACCTGCCCCAGAATCTGCGGCTCGCCCACCACCATCGAGTCCAGGCTCGCAGCCACGCGGAAGAGATGGCGCACGGCATCCTGGTCCATCTCCTTGTAAAGGTGCGGCTCCAGCAACGCGGGGTCCAGTCCAAACTGGCGATGCAAAAAGCCGGTCAGGTCGGCATCGGGCGACTCGAGAGCAGCAAGCAGTTCCACGCGATTGCAGGTCGATACGATCATGCACTCGGTAACCCCTGGCGTAGCCGCCAAGGCGCGCGTCACCTCCGGCAGGTCCTCGCGCGAGATGGCAATCTGCTCGCGCAGGGCAATGGGCGCGGTCTTGTGGTTCACTCCTATGATCGCCAAAGTCATTGCGGACCGTACCTGTGAACGTGGCTGAAGAAATTGGCGGCGTAGACGACCATCATGATCAGAAAGACGGAGCCCGACAGATAGGCTGCCTTGCGGCCGCGGAGGCCGGCACTGCGGCGCACCAGCAACAGCAGAACGTAGATCGCCCAACTGATAAACGAAGCGACGACCTTGGGATCGCGGAAATAAGCTGCTCCCAGCGTTGTCTCTTGGCCAAGCACCGAGCCGATGACCAGACCTACAGTCATGCAGGGAAAGCCGAATTCGAGCGTTGCGTGGGCAATGCGCTCCAAGGTGTCCAAGGGCGGCAGCCAATCCAGCGGCTGCAGCCACCCGACGCGGGCAGTCTTTGGTTTGCTCTTGATGCGTTGCTCTTGCAGCAGGTAGAGAATTGACGCCAACATGCTGAAGGAGAGCGCTGCATAGGCCACCAATAGCGCAACGATATGGGCTACCAGCCAACTGGTTCTCACGCCCTCCGAGGGGAAGGTGTACCGATCAGGCCCCAGCGCTGGTATGAATACCAGGAAAAACGTCGCCGGCAAGGCAAAGATGCCCAGGGAAACAGCGTCGTAAAGCCACCAGACAAGGAAGAACAACGCTGCCACGGTCAGCCCGAGCAGCGATTCGATCTCGCGCACGCCGACTGGCATCCAGCGATGGGCCTGCACAAGCATCTCCACCGCCGAAACGAAGTGGAAGAAAAGCGCAAGGCCGGCCAAATGCACGCAGATTTTGCGCCAGCGCTCCAAGCCGTAAAGCACGGCCGGGAAAACGGCGAAACTTGCTGCCGCGTAAAGGACAGCCGCAACTCGAAGCCAAAGCAGGTACATGACGAGGTTCACCTTAGAAGCGTCAATAAACAGTATACTGTGACGCAAATCACCCATTGGCGGCTTCGGTTAAGGTCGAAACGCCCCCCGCAAGGCGCCAAGGGCGCCATGCCAGATTGCGATACGGCACGCCTTGGGCCAGCGGAAGCCTCCAGTTCGATGCTCACGAGCATTGACGGGCGAGGGCATTCCCGCTGTTTGGACGACTGGCAAGAGACCTTGGGAATACGCACTGATTCCACACGATGCGACTCAGGATAACAAGACGGTTTTCGGTCTCGTTGAGCGGTACAGATCAGACTGCGACAGCCGAAACAGGTGCGTAGAGAATCTCAGTGACGGCTTTCCCGGCAATCCGCAGGTGTCAACGAAGAAAGATTGTGTGTTCAAAAGGAAGGAATGCAGGCCGAATACGGTCCCTATAATCGGCACAATCCTCCTGGTGAGTAGTGAGAACGCATTCGCCGGCAAGTCGGCTTTGTTGGCCGCCGAGGTAAACGAGGCTCAGGCTGACCATATCCAATGAGCAGTTGTTTCAGGAGGGATTGCTGCTCGACATGCCGGAATTGCGCCGCGTCCTTGCGGCTGCGGTAGAAGGCCACCTGACGAGAGGAATGAATCTCTCGTCGAGTTTTGGAGAATGCCATCCGGAGTCACTGCTGCAATCTCCGCAAGAAGATCGTCCTCGAACAATCTGAGAGAGTGTTCCAGAACTTCTAGGCTTGGGATTCACTTGAAGATGCCCGCACATCCAGGGGGGAGATCGCACAGCCGGGCGGCCGTTCTCGAAGCCCGAATCGCGCGCGAAGCCCGATTCCGGGATGGAGCCCACGCCGTCTTCCTTCCGCGCCACAGCGGCTTCAGCCACTGCAGCAGCGCACCACGCGAGTCCGTCAAAGCGCTCCATTTGGCCCGGCTTTCGACTGGCCTCGTTTATGTCGAAGGCCGCATCGATCCTTCGCATTACAGCTTCAAGCGGAATTCCGGCCTCGCGCCAAGTCTCATCATCGCCAAATTGTGCTTGAAGAACGAAATGAACATCCCACGGCCTTGCTGAAAACGCTCCTCGAGCGGCGTGAAGCAGCCGGAGCGTTCGCGCATGTGACCTCCAAAGCCCTTGCGCAAGCGTATCGGATCGTGCATTCTGCCTTGACCTGTGGGAGAACCGAAGGACGGCTGACCGTAGTTTGGCCTGAGTCTTTCTGGTCATCCCACAAAAAGCGCATGACGAACATTTGATGTAAAATACCGATTGATGAGGCCAGGACGCCCCATCCAGAAAACCTGTCGTGGCCCCGTAGCTCAGATGGATAGAGCAGCGGTTTCCTAAACCGCTTGTCGCATGTTCGAATCATGCCGGGGTCACCATCCTCCTCCATCTCAATGGGTATAACGTGCTCGATGTCGCGTGCCGGCGCCCGGCGTGGGTCCTGGAAACTCACTTGGATTCCCATGTCTTGGCGCCCTGTCCGTCCAGGCGTGTAAGTTTAGCGGCAATCGTTCCCTTCGCGGGTCCTGAGTGTTAGGCACTGACAAAGAGCGATGCCAATCCTCAGACTCTCTTGCAGCACCTACGTTCTCAAAGCACGGCCTGCTTGCCTTTGCTCATGGCGTCTTGAGCCTCTTTCGAATAGCAGTGGCATAGCCACAATCGAAGATCACTCGTCTTTTTGCCTTCAGGGTCTTGCCGCGTTTCCCTTCCCGCCAGCTTTCATCCGCTAGAAATGTCCGGGAGATCGACATAGTTGGCACTGGGCGCACTGTCACCGGCTCATACGCACGAAGGGGATGAACCGCTTTTGTGCCGGCGGCGCAAGGCGAATCCAAATCGGCTACGATACCCGTTTCATCGCCCCTGCGTCGGCAAAGCCGGTGAGAGACTAGAGCGAAACCTGAGTTACTATGTCATGTTCTCTTTTGTACTGGGTCGCCGCTCCCCGCTGGGGGCGTCGTCGCCGTTTCGGCATGCACCGGCTCTGCTTCCGCTACAGCCGCACTGAGTGCGGACCTGCCCTAATGCATCACCGAGCCTGCTTCCATGTCCTGCTTGGTCGGCCGCTTCATCAGGAACGGCAGGGGAACAAGGCACATGATCACCATGCCCATAACGAAGAAAACGCTGATGAACGACATGGTGTTTGCCTGCCCGTCCACCATCATCTGAAGTTGCGCCAGTGCTCTGTGTTTCGATCCAGAATCCTGCCCGCCATGCAAGAGCATCGAGTACATTCTCTGGAAGAAGACATTTCCATGGGATAGGTGCGAAACCAGATCCACCCGGCTCGCGGCCCGATGGCGAGCCAGGAAGGTCATCAGGTACGATACCCCGACCGCTCCGCCGATATTGCGCACGAAGTTAGTAATGCCGGATATTTGGTTATTCTCTTCCTTCGCAACTCCCACATAGGCGAGCGTCGAAATCGGAATGAAGATAAATGGAATGCCGATCACCTGAACTACGCGAAGCCAAACCATGGTCTGAAAATCGATCTGCGCATTGATCTGAGTCATCAGCAGCATCGTTACCGCTGTAACGAAGAAGCCGAGCGCAATGACCTTCCTCGGATCGAGTTTCGCCGAGGCCAGGCCGGCAACAGGCATCAAGAGCGCGATGGCCAGTCCCCCTGGAGAGAGCGCCAGACCTGTGAGTTGGGCCGAGTATCCCATTTGCATCTGCAGGAATTGGGGAATCAGGATGAACGACCCGTTCATGGCGATACCTAGAATGAAGTTGAAGAGCACCGAACAAGCGAAGTTCCGTTTTCGAAGCAATTGCAGCTTGATGATCGGTTCGTCAACTGTCCACTCGCGCCAGACCATGAACACCAGCAACCCAATGCCGGCAAAGAGCGCGACGCGGATTGGGGTAGACG